>Ga0207657_10005641_pt1 | contig 13061 bp, 10 predicted proteins | sample KBSC33metaG_FD_184316 | JGI IMG/M metagenome (GOLD analysis project Ga0207657, IMG submission 184316) | Corn rhizosphere microbial communities from Kellogg Biological Station, Michigan, USA - KBS C3-3 metaG (SPAdes) (version 2) | ecosystem: Host-associated > Plants > Roots > Rhizosphere > Soil ...
ATCGCGATTTCGTCGAGAAGGCCCGGCTGGCTGAACAGCCGCTGGGCAAAACCGCGTTGGCCGAGACAGTCGCGCGCTACCTGTTCAAGTTGATGGCTTACAAGGACGAATACGAAGTTGCACGGCTGCACACCGAAACCGGATTTCAGGAGCGCATCGCCGGCATGTTCGAAGGCGACTACAAGATCAACTTCCATCTCGCGCCGCCTGCGATTGCCAAGCGCAACGAAAAAGGCGAACTGCAAAAGCGCAAATTCGGACCCGGGATGCTCATGGCGTTTCGTGTGCTGGCCAAGCTCAAGGGACTCCGCGGCACGCCGCTCGATCTTTTCGGCCGAACCGCAGAGCGGCGTGCCGAACGCGCGCTCATTGCCCAGTACCGCGCCGCGATCGACCAGGTGCTTGCATCCCTCGACGCGCGCAACCATGGCCTGGCGCTTGAAATCGCCAGGCTGCCCGACCAGATCAGGGGCTTCGGCCATGTGAAAGAGCGCAACCTGGCGGCGGTGCGAGTGCAGTGGGACCAGCTGCTGCAGCAGTGGGAGCAAGGCGGGGCTGTGCGGCACGTAGCTTGAGGTTGCGGGCCTGCGGTTGAGACCCCGCCAGCAGGGGTTACAACTTAATACAGCAGCTTGCGCGGCATACAATCGAACGCTTTCGCCTTGCGGCCATTCGCTGCGGCGGTTTGACCGCTGGGCGGAGATTTCGCAACGCCATCCACCCTGGAGCCATCTTGTTCATATCTTCTGCCTTTGCGCAAACCGCCTCCGGCGGCGACTTCCAGTCCTCGTTGATGAGCATGCTTCCGCTGGTGCTGATGTTCGTGGTGCTGTATTTCGTGATGATCCGCCCGCAGATGAAGCGCCAGAAGGAGCATCGCGCCATGATCGATGCGCTCGCAAAGGGCGACGAAATTGCCACTGCGGGCGGCCTGCTCGGCCGCGTCACCCGGATGGGCGACGCCTATCTCAGCGTCGAAATCGCCAACGGGATCGAAGTGCAGCTTCAGCGCAGCGCCGTGGTCCAGGTCCTGCCCAAAGGCACGATTAAATAAAGAAGGACATGCGGTGCGCGGCACCCGTGTTATCCGTTAAGACATGAACCGATACCCGGTCTGGAAGTACGCGATCATCGTGATCGCCTTGCTGGTGGGCGTGATCTATACGCTGCCCAATTTCTTCGGCGAAGCGCCGGCGGTGCAGGTGTCACCAGGCAAGCCGACGATCAAGGTCGACAGCGGCACGCAAACGCGAATTGAGCAGGCGCTGGCGGCCGCGGGAATCAAACCCGTGTCGACGGAATTTGAAAACGGATCGATCAAGGTGCGGCTGGTGAGCGAAGACGTGCAGCTCAAGGCCAAGGATGCGATCCAGAAGGCGCTGGTGCCCGATCCCAACGATGCGTCATACGTGGTCGCGCTGAACCTCTTGTCGGCATCGCCCAGATGGCTCTCCGCGCTGCGGGCCGCTCCGATGTACCTGGGGCTCGATTTGCGCGGCGGCGTGCATTTCCTGCTGCAGGTCGACATGCAGGCCGCGCTCTCGAAAAAGGCCGAGTCCCTGGCCGGGGACCTGCGCACGACATTGCGCGAAAAGAACGTGCGGCATGGGGGGATCGAGCGCAACGGCCAGGCCATCGAAGTGCGCTTTCGCGACCGGCAGACGCTCGAGGCCGCCAAGGCCGTGCTGGCCGACCAGTTCCCGGACCTGCAGGAAGTCGATGCGCCCGAAGGCAGCGATTTCAAGCTGACGGCCACGATCAAGCCCGAGGCCGCGCGCAAGGTGCAGGAGCAGGCGCTCAAGCAGAACATGGTTACGTTGCACAACCGCATCAACGAACTCGGTGTTGCGGAGCCCGTGATCCAGCAACAAGGGTTGGACCGCATCGTGGTGGAGTTGCCCGGCGTGCAGGACACGGCGAAGGCCAAGGACATCCTGGGGCGGACGGCCACGCTCGAGGTGCGCATGGTCGATGAAAGCGGAGAGGCCCGCGCCGCGGAACTCGGATCAGGCCCCGTGCCGTTCGGCGACGAGAAATTCCTCGAGCGCAACGGACAGGCTGTGGTGGTCAAAAAGCAGGTGATTCTCACCGGCGACAACCTCACCGACGCCCAGCCCGGATTCGACAACCAGACGCAGGAGCCGGCCGTTCATCTGACGCTGGATGCGAAGGGCTCGCGCATCTTCAAGGACGTGACTCGCGACAACGTCGGCAAGCGCATGGCCATCCTCCTATTCGAAAAGGGCAAGGGCGAGGTCGTCACGGCGCCGGTGATCCGAAGCGAAATCGGCGGCGGCCGGGTGCAAATTTCAGGCCGCATGACCACCACGGAGGCCAACGACGTCGCCCTGTTGCTGCGCGCGGGTTCGCTGGCGGCTCCGATGGAGATCATCGAGGAATTCACCATCGGTCCCACGCTGGGTGCGGAGAACATCAGCAAGGGCTTTCACAGCGTTGCCTGGGGCTTTGCCGTGATCTGCGCGTTCATGGCGGTTTACTACATGTTGTTCGGGCTGTTTTCGGGCTTGGCCCTGGCAGTCAACCTGCTGCTGCTGGTGGCCGTGTTGTCGATGCTCCAAGCCACCTTGACCTTGCCGGGCATGGCGGCCATGGCCTTGGCGTTGGGCATGGCCATCGACTCGAATGTGCTGATCAACGAACGGGTGCGCGAGGAATTGCGTAACGGCGCGTCACCGCAGGCAGCGATCAACGCGGGCTACGAGCGGGCCTGGGGCACGATCTTCGACTCCAATATCACCACCTTGATTGCCGGCCTGGCGTTGCTGGCATTCGGCTCCGGCCCTGTGCGCGGCTTCGCGGTGGTGCACGTCATCGGCATTCTCACCTCGATGTTTTCGGCCGTGTTCTTCTCGCGCGGCCTGGTCAATCTTTGGTACGGGCGCAAGAAGAAACTCAAGACCGTGTCGATCGGTACGGTATGGCGGCCCGAGCCGGATGGCGCTATAACCAAGGCCGAGTGAGGGTAAACGAAAACAAATGGAATTCTTCAGGATCCGTCGCGCGATTCCATTCATGGAAAACGCGTTGGTCTTCAACATCATCTCGCTGCTGACCTTTGCCGCGGCGGTGTTTTTCCTCACCACGCGGGGGCTGCACCTGTCGGTCGAATTCACTGGCGGCACGGTGATGGAAGTGGGCTACGCGCAGGCCGCGGACGTGGAGAAGGTGCGCAAGACCGTATCCGCGCTGGGATTCGCCGACGTGCAGGTCCAGAACTTCGGCACCTCGCGGGACGTGCTGATCCGGCTGCCGGCGCAAAAGGGCGTCAGCGCGGCGCAGCAAAGCGACAAGGTATTCGCGGCGCTCAAGGCCGACGACCCGAGCGTGACCGGCAGGCGCACCGAGTTCGTCGGCCCCCAGGTGGGTGAAGAACTCGCCACCGACGGCCTGAAGGCTCTGGCCATGGTGGTGGCCGGGATCATGATCTACCTGGCATTTCGCTTCGAATGGAAGTTCTCGGTGGCGGCCATCATCGCCAACCTCCACGACGTGGTGATCATCCTGGGATTCTTCGCGTTCTTCCAGTGGGAGTTCTCGCTGGCGGTGCTGGCGGCGGTGCTCGCCGTGCTGGGCTATTCGGTCAACGAGTCGGTGGTGATCTTCGACCGGATCCGCGAGAATTTCCGGCGCTATCGCAAGCTGAACACGGTGCAGATCATCGACAACGCCATCACCGCGACGATGAGCCGCACCATCATCACCCACGGCTCGACCCAGATCATGGTGTTGTCCATGCTGCTGTTCGGCGGGCCGACGCTGCACTACTTCGCGTTGGCCCTGACGATCGGCATCCTGTTCGGCATCTATTCGTCTGTGTTCGTCGCCGCCGCCATCGCGATGTGGCTTGGCATCAAGCGCGAGGACCTCGTAAAGGCCAGCGGGCGCAAGGACGAGGACCCGAACGATCCGAACGCGGGCGCAACGGTGTAGCAACGTGAGCCAACGCCGCCTGCCGAACGAGACCAGCGCCCGGATCGCGCGTCAGGCGCGCGAGCAGTTCGTTACGCTGGCACAGGCCTGCATCGAGCCGACGGCGCTGGCTGTGCGCAGCCGGCTGTCGGAGCTCGCCCAGGCGGGAGGCAGTTCGCGCGACATGCAGGACCGCCGCGATGCCATGATGGATTTCGAGCGCAAGGGCGCAGCGTGGGCCCAGGGCATCGCGCAAGCGTGGAAGAAGGCGCTGGTGCCGCCCACGGCGACGGCACGGGTCAGGCTGGATGCGATCAACCTGGAACTGATCGGCGACGAGGTGGTGGAGCGCAAGATTCTGTCCTCGCGGCTGGCGCAGGCCATCCAGGAGAAAGCATCCTGGGAGCTCAATGACCTTCGAGTGCGGATGCAGTTTCTCGAGAACGACGAGGAGCTGGCCAGCACCGATGTGTTGCAGCCGGAAGCGCTCATGCAGCTGCTGGTCGAGCAATGGTTCGCTGCGGGGCTATCGCGCGAAGCATGGATGATGGCGCAGGACGTGATCCAGCAAGGCATCCTCAAGCATGTGCCGGAAGCCTATCGCCTGACCAATGAGTTCCTGGTCAAGCACGGGATCATGCGCGACATCGACCTGAGCACCCGCGTGAAACGCGGCGCGTCCGCGCCCGGGGGCCGCAGATCCGGTCCCGGCGCAGATTCGCACGGCGATACCGGCGAGAACAGTTTCAGCCGCAGTGCGCCGGGCGGAGGCTACGGCAACTCCGGGTATGGTCAGTCGGATTTCGGCGACGCCTACTCTGGTGGCCGCGCTGAAAGTTCCGGACATGGCTCAGGCCAAGGCAGCGCACAAGGCGGGCAGAGCAGTGGTCAAGCCAGTGGCCAGCGCGGCGGCGGCCAGGGCAGCCCCGGCCAAGGTGGCGGCCAAGGAGAATACGGCGGCACGGGGGGTTTTGCTGCAGGCCAGCGCGGTGCGGCGGGGTCTGGCGCCGGTGCCGGCAATGCTGGTGGTGGTGGTGGTGGTGGCAGTGGTGGCAGTGGTGGCAGTGGTGGCGGCGGTGGCGGCGGTGGCCGCGTTGGCGCTGGCGGCGGTGGTGGTGCTAGTGGTGGCGGTCGCTTGGCTGGCGCCGGCGGCGCAGGATCTGGCGCAAGCGGCGTGGCCGGCGGCGCTGGGGCCGACGCGGGTCACGGCGGTGGGTACTCCCCACAAGGTGCGTCCGGCACGCGCGGCGGCGTGGCCGACGAAACCCGCCTGATGACCACAACGCCGCCACTGGCGCGCGCCCGGATGCGTGCCAGTGGCGTGCTGGGGCAATTGCGTCGGCTGCTCACCGAACGCGTGGCCGGCTTCGACACGCCGGTCACGCGGCCGTCGCCGGCCTTGCAGGAAGCGATGTCACAACACGTCACGCAGGTGCAGGCGACGCACGCGCAAGGCGCGACCATGCACGAAGAGGTCGTGTACGACGATGCCGCAGTGCACGAGGTCGCCGTCGACCTGCGTCGGCGCAGCGGCGAGCTCAAGAAAAAGGCGGCGACCTCCAGCGAGAAGGCCACGATCGAAATCGTGGCGCTGATGTTCCAGAGCATCCTGGCCGAAGAGCGGATCCCTCCGGCAATCCGGGTGTGGTTCGCACGATTGCAAATGCCGGTGCTGCGTGTGGCGATCGCCGAGCCCGAGTTCTTCGGCACGCTGGAACATCCGGCTCGCCAGCTGATTGACCGCATGGGTTCGTGTGTGATGGGTTTCGACGCCGCTGCCATCGGGGGCAGCGCGCTGGAAGTGGAAATCAAGCGCGTGGTGCAGGTGATCGAGCAGTACCCGGAAACCGGGCGCCGGGTGTTCCAGCTGGTCTACGACGAGTTCCAGAAATTCCTGTCGCGCTACCTGACGGAGAACGCACCGACGCAGCGCCTCGTTTCGGTAGCCCAGCAGGTGGAGCAGAAGGAAACGCTCGCCATCCAGTACACCATCGAAATGCGCAGCATGCTGGCCGACATGCCGGTGCGTGACGAAATCCGCGAGTTCCTCTTCAAGGTTTGGGCCGAGGTGCTGGCGCTGGCTGCGGTGAAGAACGGCCCGCAGCACGACGACACGCTGGCGCTCAAGAAGTCGGCGACCGACCTGGTATGGGCGGCGAGCGCCAAACCCAATCGCAACGAGCGCGCCCGCGTGATCAAGGATCTGCCGGCCTTGTTGCAGCGGCTGCGCCAGGGCATGACGCTGGTGGGCATCGAAGGCAAGGCCCAGGAGGCCCACATCAAGACGATCGGCGAGACGCTCGCGGACGCCTTCCTGTCCAAGACCGAGGCCATCTCCCAAGGCACGATCGAAGAGATGGCCAAGCGCCTGGCCCACCTGGAAGACTACGTCGCCAAAGACCCGGCCACCGATTTACCGCTGGATGCGCAGAGCATAGAACTGATGCTGGGGATGGACGCGTCGAAGATCGAGGTCATCGCGGATGGCGGTTCGCGTCCCGGTCCTGCCATGGTGGCGTGGGCGGCCGAACTGCAGCTGGGAAACTGGTTTGCGCTGGATCACAACGGCGCCACGACGCAGGTGCAATATGCGTGGTGCAGCGAACGCAAGCAACTGCATCTGTTCGCCGCGCCCGGCGGCCGCAGTTACCTGATCCAGGCGCGCCGCTTGGCGGCTTATCTGCAAGCGGGTTTGTTGGTTCCGGCCGAAGAGGAAGGGCTCACGGTGCGGGCCACGCGCGATGCGCTGGCCAAGCTCGATGCGAACCCCGAACGCCTGCTGCAATGAAAAACACAAGGGCAAGGGTCACAGTTGCGACCCTTGTTAACCGTTTAGGTTAGTGCGCCAACCTGCCGTTGGCCGGATCGCACAGCTCATCGAGCACCAGCGCATCGGGTTCCTGGTCGAAGCTCCAGTACACCAGCAGCACGATGATCTTGAGATCGTCCAGGGTCATCGGGACGCTGTTTGCGGCCATGGCGCGCTCGATGACGATTTCGCGCATGGGCGCGGGCAGCACGCCGGCGGATTCCAGGAACGAAACAAAGCCCAGGCACGCGGCGCCCAGGTGATCCTGCTCCGCCACCGAATAGACACGCATGCTCGAAGGCGCTTGGGCTGCGTCCTTCCATGGCGCATTGCCGGACGATTGAGGATGAGCGCGAGTGGTGCTTTGCGCCGCCAGGTTCAGGCCGTCGAGCCAGACCAGCGCATCATGGATTTCATCAGCCTCGAACCCTTGCGCGCTGAGCTTGCGTTCAAGCTGCTGCAATTCGGGGCAGGCGTCGCCATGCCAGTAATGTTCGTAGACAAACACGAGCACATCGAACATGCCTCAATATAGCCCAGAAGCGCGGCGCGGCCGAAATGATTCGTGCGGTGTTGCACGTGCGCTGCATGCACAATCTCGCGTTGCCGCGTGCGGCTCAGCCTGCGGCCATGCGTTGGAACAGTCCTCCGGGCAGCCGCGCGACTTCGCCCTGCAATTCGAGTTCGAGCAGCCGAGCTTGCAGCGCGGACGCGGGGATGCCCGTGCGCGCCACCAGTGCATCGAGGCTCACCGGATCGAACCCGAGTGCCGACAGCAATGCATCTTCCTGCGGCTCGGGTTCGCTCGATTCCACGGCCGTCTCGTGCGGCGCGCGACGCCGCTGCCGCGCGAGCGGCAGTTCCTCCAGCACGTCCTGCGCGGTCTCGACCAGCTTCGCGCCTTGCTTGAGCAGCGCATGGCAGCCACGCGATTGGGGTGAGTGAATCGAGCCCGGGATCGCGAACACGTCCTTGCCTTGTTCCAGCGCTTGCCGAGCCGTGATCAGCGAACCTGACTTCAGCGCGGCTTCCACCACTACCGTGCCCAAGCTCAAGCCCGCAATGATGCGATTGCGTTTCGGAAAGTTGGCGGGCAGGGGCGGTGTGCCGATGGGATATTCGCTGACCACCAAGCCGCGTTGCGCGATGCGTTGGCACAGCTGCACGTTACGGCTCGGATAGACCTGGTCCAAGCCCGTGCCGACCACCGCGATGGTCGCGAGTTGGCCTTCAGCGGCGGCGTCGAGCGCGCCTTCATGCGCGGCCGAATCCACGCCGAGCGCCAGACCCGACACAACCGTCAAGTTCGATTCAACGAAGTACTGCGCAAACTTGCGCGCGTTGGCCAAGCCTTGAGGCGTCGGGTTGCGGCTGCCGACCACCGCGATCGCCTCTGGCCACTGCGGAACTGCCTGGCCCATCAGGTACAGCATCAACGGTGGATCTTCGGTGTCGAGCAGGCTCGGTGGATACGCCGGGTCCGACAGCGTCACGATTCGCCGCAACCCGGTGGGGCCTTCGCTCAACCAATCCATGGTTGCTTGCAGTTGCGAGGCCAGCTGCGGCGGCTCCGTGCCGAGCGCCTCGGCGTGCGCGATGGAAACCACTTGCTGCAGTGCTTGGATGGACTGAATGAAGATTCGGCCTGGCAGGCCGAACGCCGCCAACAGGCGCCGAGCGGCGTGATTGCCAATCCCCGGCGCGAGAGTCAAGCGCAGCCAGGCGGCCAGCTCCTCGCGATCCATCGGACGTGATTGCCTAGCGCGGGTTGACCACGCGGTCGCCCACAGTGACCGTGTCGGTGATCTCCAGGATCAGCGCGTAGGACAGTTTCTCGAACGGCCTGAACACCATCATGAGGCCGTTGCGCTCACTGGGCAGCTTGATCTGGGTGCGCTCGCCCGGTTGCGACTGATCCAGCCGCTGTTCGCCTTGCTTCAGGATGGCAAGCACGTGCCCCATCTCCATGCCGTCAGCCGTGCCCTTGTTGATCACGACCACCTGGTTTTGTCCGGCGTAGCTCACCGCGTCGCCATATACCGAAACGATCACGCCATCGGTGGGCCGGACGGGCGCGTGCGGCACGTAATTGATGAACTGGCGCGGCGGAGCGGGCAACAGGCGATCGCCCACTTGCATCTCCTCCTTGGCCGAGACGATGTCGATGGTGGCGGGCACCGGCAATGTTTCCTGTCCGCCGCCCACTTTCCTGACCAGTTCGGAGCCTTCGCTGCGAACCAGCATGGCTTTGCCCAGGTACTGCGCTTCGTAACCGAGGATGGCCTGCGTGAACGGATCTTTCAGCGGCGTGGCGTTGCGAAATACCCGATATTCATCGCCGCGACCCGCGACGCGCTGCACCAGGGGCGTGGTGCCGCGAGCGTAGGCGCGATCACCGCGTGTGATCAAGACCCGGCTTTCAGGCGCGGCCACGATCCGCGGCGCCTTCAACAGAGTGCCCTCATCGACGATGACCGGCTCCGAGAGAAAAGGCTCGATCAGCTGCGCCTTCAAAGTCGGGATCGAGGAATCGGCCAACGGCTGGATGCGAACACGCGGCGAAACCCGAATCGTGTCCGTGGGCATTTCGCCGTCGGTCTTGGCCGCCTGCAGGCGTAACAGCGCGCGCCCCCCGCTCTTGTCCAGCACCAGTTGCTGCCCAGGGAAGATCAGGTGGGGGTTGCGGATCTGCTCGAGGTTCATGCCCCACAGTTCGGGCCAGCGCCAAGGCCGAGTGAGGAAGATGCCGGAAATGCCCCAAAGCGTGTCGCCTCGCTTGACGGTGTACTCATCCGGGGCGTCAGGCGCCAGTTCGGACAAGGGCACACCGGCTTGCGCGACTTCCTTCGCGGTGGCCCGCTGTCCCGGCGTGATGGGCAGATTCGGGAAGGTCTGTGCCAGCACGGGCGCGGCCAGGAGACCCGGCGCCAGCGTTGCCGCGAGCACCAGTGCCGCCTTCAGCGCACGCTGTCCCCTGCCATCCACCTGGACCAGGGCCATCCTCGAGTCATTGCTGTGTTTTTGCATGCGGGCTGCGACTGTCCGGGCCGGCCGATAGCAGTCGAAAGTCTTGACAAAGTACTGGCAATTCTGCGCTCAAGCCCTTGATTGGGCAACGTTTATGGCACGCTGGCCCTGCCGGCAAACCCAAAAGTAGCGAAAATAGCGACACCTGCGCCCATTGCTGCGGCGCACGCGGCACCATTGAGCCTATGGCACTCCTTAACATCCTTTGTTATCCCGATCCCCGGTTGCACACGGTGGCCCGACCGGTGCAGGCCGTGGACGCGCGCATCAAGACGCTGGTCCGGGACATGCTGGAAACAATGTACGAAGCCAACGGCATCGGTCTGGCCGCCACCCAAGTCGACGTGCACGAGCGGCTGGTCGTCATCGATGTGTCCGAGGAGCGCAATCGCCCGCTGGTGCTCATCAATCCCGAGATCGTCTGGTCCAGCGCTGAAAGACAGGTCAGTGACGAGGGCTGCCTGTCCGTGCCGGGGATCTTCGACGGCGTTGAGCGCGCCGCGGCGGTAAAAGTCACGGCCCTGGATGAACTCGGACAGCTGCGGACGATCGAAGCACAAGGCACACTGGCGGTGTGCATCCAGCACGAAATGGATCATCTGCTGGGCAAGGTGTTTGTGGAATACCTGTCACCGCTCAAGCGCAATCGCATCAAGACCAAGATGCTGAAGGCGCGCCGCGAAACCGTCCGGGCCTAGCCAGGGCGCGGGCATTTCAGGAGAACGACATGATGCGAAGATTCCTTTTGGTTGCGGCCGTGGCGCTGGTGGCTGGCTGCGCCGCCAGCCCCTTCGGCGGCTACAACGTGGCGCCCGGCACGACGCGCGATGCCGTGATCGCGCGCATGGGGTCGCCGCAGCGCGTCTTCCGCTTGGCCAATGGCGGCGAGCGGCTCGAATATTCGCAGCAGCCCTGGGGCCAGCAGGCGTACATGGTGGACCTGGACGGATCTGGCCGCGTGATCCGCGTGCAGCAGGTCCTGAACGAACCCAATTTCCAGCGCATCGTGCCGGGGCAGTGGACGCGCGACGACATCGAGCGCGAGTTCGGCCGGCCGGCGAAAATCGACCGGGTCACCAGCTGGCCCGGTCCGGTATGGACTTACCGCTGGAAAGACCGCGTCAACACCGACATGTTCTATTGGGTCTACCTGGATGCCAACAATGTGGTCCAGCGCGCCCATCCCGGGATCGACGTGATTAACGCGCCTGACCCAAAAGTCTAGGAGGCGCACGTTCGCGATAACGTGCGCCTCATCTTTGCGGGCACTCCCGAGTTCGCCCGTATCGCGCTCGAACGGCTGTACGCGGCAGGGTTCGATATTGCGCTGGCTTTGACGCAACCCGACCGTCCCGCTGGCCGCGGCATGAAGCTGCAGGCCTCGCCGGTCAAGCAATTCGCCTTGGAGCACGGCATCGCGGTGGCGCAACCGCGCAGCCTGCGCCTGGACGGCAAGTTTCCCGATGACGCAGCGGCCGTACAAAGCGCGATCCAGGCAGCGAATGCCGACGCCATGGTGGTCGCGGCCTACGGCTTGATCCTGCCTCGGTGGGTACTCGATGTTCCGCGCCTGGGCTGCCTGAACATCCACGCTTCACTGCTGCCACGATGGCGTGGCGCGGCGCCGATCCAGCGGGCCATCGAAGCGGGCGATGCGCAGACCGGCGTCACGATCATGCAGATGGACGCCGGACTGGACACCGGCGACATGCTGTTGGCCGAGCGCGTACCGATTGCGGTCACCGACACCACCGGCACTTTGCACAACAAGCTGGCGCAACTCGGCGGCCGATTGATCGTGGAGGCGATGGAATTGGCTGCGTGCGGTGGGCTGCATGCTGTGCCGCAACCGCGGGACGGCGTTACCTACGCGCACAAGGTCGAGAAGGCGGAGGCGGCGATCGACTGGTCGCAGTCCGCCGCGGCCATCGCTCGGCGGATTCGCGCCTTCGATCCTTCTCCCGGCGCGCAGACCCGGGTGAACGGCGAGACCATCAAGCTCTGGCGAGCCGACGCGCTGCCGCAAGTGCCAGGAGAACGCGTGCCCGGACGCGTCCTGTCTGTGAGCGCCGATGGCATCGTCGTGCATTGTGGTGAAGGACGCTTGCGAGTGACTGAACTGCAGCGGCCTGGTGGTAGAAGGTTGAGCGTGGCAGACTTCCTGCGCGGCTTCGATCTGAAGCCCGGCATCAGCTTCGATCCACAGCGTGTGTCCTGACGGTGCCGCTGCGTCGGCTGCTGGGCCGGTGAGCGCATCGCCGCCTCCTAGAATTGCAGTTTTGCATTCGACGAGCTCGCCATGAATGTCCTGCGATTTTCCGATCTCTGCGCCCAAGGCAAGGTTGCCGGCCAACGCGTCTTTATCCGCGCTGACCTGAACGTGCCGCAAGATGACGCCGGCCGCATCACCGAGGACACCCGGATCCGCGCCTCGGTCCCGTGTATCCGGATGGCATTGGATGCGGGCGCCGCCGTGATGGTCACTTCCCACTTGGGACGGCCCACCGAAGGGCAGTTCAAACCCGAGGACTCGCTGGCGCCGGTGGCGCGGCGGCTCGGCGAATTGCTGGGCCGCGAAGTGCCGCTGGTGGGCGATTGGGTCAATGGAGTCGAGGTCAAGCCGGGTCAGGTCGTGCTGCTGGAAAACTGCCGCGTCAACAAAGGCGAGAAGAAGAACGATCCCGAGCTGGCGCGCAAGATGGCCGCGCTGTGCGACATCTTCGTGCACGACGCCTTCGGTACCGCGCATCGGGCCGAGGCTTCGACCTACGGCATCGCGCAGTTCGCGAAGATCGCTTGTGCCGGGCCCTTGTTGTCCGCTGAGATCGACGCGATCACGCAGGCGCTGGCCCATCCGAAGCGGCCCCTGGCGGCGATCGTCGCCGGCGCCAAGGTGTCGACCAAGCTGACGATCCTGAAATCGCTGGCGCGCAACGTCGATCAGCTGATCGTCGGCGGCGGCATCGCCAACACGTTCATGCTGGCGGCGGGATTGAAAATCGGCAAGTCGCTGGCTGAGGCGGACCTGGTGTCGGAAGCGCGTGCCGTGATCGAAGCCATGAAGGCGCGAAATGCGGAAGTGCCGATTCCCACCGACGTGGTGACGGCGAAGACTTTCGCCGCCGATGCGGCAGCCACTGTGAAAGCTGCCACCGAAGTCGCCGATGACGACCTCATCCTGGACATCGGGCCCGAGACGGCACGCAAGCTCGCACAGCAGCTCATGTCCGCGGGCACGATGTCCAGGATGAGGTCGTCATCGGCGACTTCGGTGGCAGCTTTCACAGTGGCTGCC
>Ga0207657_10005643_pt1 | contig 13060 bp, 7 predicted proteins | sample KBSC33metaG_FD_184316 | JGI IMG/M metagenome (GOLD analysis project Ga0207657, IMG submission 184316) | Corn rhizosphere microbial communities from Kellogg Biological Station, Michigan, USA - KBS C3-3 metaG (SPAdes) (version 2) | ecosystem: Host-associated > Plants > Roots > Rhizosphere > Soil ...
CAAGTCCGCGTCAACGTTTGGGACTTCTTCCTGGTCTTCGGCACCCTGCAGCAACAGAGCGAGTCTGAGGTCGAAATCACAAATTTTCAGGGAATCTACGTCAGTCCGCAACAAGCGAAGGCGCTGCTCGCGATTCTTCAACAAAACATCGTTCAGTACGAAAACGCCTTTGGCGAGATCAAACTCGATCCCAGGATGAATGCGCCGGGGCCGATCCACTAAGGTGGTAAGCCCCTCGGCTGATAGTTCCAGGCTCGCCAAAGAAGTTCCAGCGCGCGAGAAAATGCTTTGGATCGCGCGCGACGGAACCATTTTCGCCGTTATCCTATGTGGAGTAATCCTGCTCCATTTACCTCTGTTGCATTTGCCGTATATCTGGGACGAAGCGGGATACTATGTTCCTGCGGCTCGCGACCTGCTCGTAAACGGCAGCCTCATTCCCCGGACCACAGTCAGCAATGCACATCCTCCATTACTGATGGCATGGCTCGCGCTCTGCTGGCGCTTCTTTGGGCAATCGATAGTTGTGGCGCGGCTGGCGATGCTAGTCGTAGCAACTTTTACTTTGCTCGGCATTTTTCGGCTTGCGGAGAGGATAGCTAACACGGCCGTAGCGATAGCTTCGACCGTGTGCGTGGCTTTGTATTCTGTGTTCTTCATGCAGAGCTCCCTTGTGCACCTGGATTTGGCAGCTGCGGGATTTACGTTGTGGGGATTGCGCAGCTATGTGTCAGACCGGCCTGCGCGAGCACTGCTCTGGTTTTCCTTAGCAGGCCTCGCTAAGGAAACCGCCGTGCTCACGCCTGTGGCGCTGGTCATGTGGGAACTGCTGTGCGTGGTGTTCAGTCGCCGAGGTCGATCAGTTTGTCTTTACCAATGGAACTGGCGCAGGATGCTGCTGCTCGTGGGTTCACCGGGACCGCTCATTCTGTGGTTCGCCTATCATTTCTGGCGGACAGGATACCTGTTCGGAAATCCGGAATTCTTCCGGTACAACGTGAGTTCGACCATGGAGCCGGTCCGCATACTTCTTGCGGCCGGAATACGGATCTGGCAGCTAACTGCATACTTACATCTCTTTCTGCTCACCATCGCTGCGGGTTTAGCGATGCTCCTCCCTGCCCAAGTCGATGCAAACGGCCAGCGCCAGCGAATCCATATCGCCATACAGTTCGTATTCGCGGCGGTGATCGCTACTTACCTCGTCGCAATGTCAGTAATTGGCGGCGCGGAACTGGCCCGCTATCTTCTGCCGGTAATTCCGCTGGAAATCATTCTGTGCATTTCCACGTTGTGGCGTCGCGTGCCATATTGGAAGACCGCGGTCGCAATAATCGCATTGGGTTTCGTTAGCGCCTGGTTTGTGAATCCGCCCTACGGCTTCGCTTTTGAAGACAATCTCGCGTATCGCGATTACATCCTTCTGCACAGGAACGCCGCAGAATTCCTGCAACGCCGTTATGCAAAGGCCAACGTTCTGACGGCGTGGCCGGCGTCGGACGAGCTGACGCGGCCTTATTTAGGTTACGTCCAGCGCCCAATTCATGTTGTTCAGATCGAGAACTTTTCCTACGAGCAGGTGTCATCAGCGGCGCAATCGCGAGTTAACTTCAATGTTGGCCTCGTATTCTCTACCAAATATCTTCCGCCCGGCTCGCTGCTGGCGCGATGGCCTGCCTGGGAGCAACTGCAAACGCGCTATTTTGGATTCCACCGTGATCTTCCACCGGCTGCTGCGGCAGAGGTTTTGGGCGGCAGAGTTATCTACACTGCGGCGCGGAAGGGTCAGTGGATCGCCGTGATCGAGAGGAACGAGGTGCTGGACGCAAGGCTCCAGAAACCCTAAATCAAGTAAGCTCCCCGCGATGAAGATCAGGGCCTCATCAGGTGACAGGAGTGAGTCTTTATGATGAGCCACACCTTCACTCCCGGTTGCAAGTTGAGTGAGTCTCGTGCGGCCAACGTCAGATGCACTTCCATTTCGACGCCACAGTCAACCACGGCCGCCACAATCACGTCCCGTTGTGTCACGCGCGAAATGGTTCCAGGCAACACATTACGGGCGCTGAGCCCGGTTGGTTGAGCTGTCGCCAGTAGAATGTCACCAGCACTAATGCCCACTTTCAATGAAGATCCCACTTCCGCATGTACCAGAGGTGTTTCTAATTGCAGGGTATGAGCAAGTAGTTCACATGTCATGGTTCCGCGATCCGGGTGACTTGCGAGCACCGAGGCCTCGAAAATATTCTCGACGCCGAAGAGTTGAGCGACGGTTTCCTGGCGAGGCGCACGAATCACCTCGTGGGGAGTTCCCTCAGCTACGATCTTTCCGCTGTCCAGCACGACGACCTGATCTCCAAGCGCGAACACCTCGTCTTGCGCATGGGTCACGAACACAATAGGCACTCGATGAGCCTCGTTCCAGCTGCGAACATCATCCAGTATCTTGGATTTCGTTTGTGCGTCGAGCCCGCCGAGCGGCTCATCCAGCAAGAGGACGCAGGGATCTGTCACCAGCGCGCGGGCGAGTGCGACCCTCTGACGCTCACCACCTGAGATTTCGCCGGGCCGCCTGTGCTTCAGGGAGACAATCCGAAAAGATTCCAGAATGGCATCGCTACGCTGCTGTTTTTCTCTGCTGCTTAGACCTGAGAGGCCGTACTGGACGTTGCGTTCCACGCTGAGGTGCGGAAACAATGCAAGATCCTGAAAAACATAGCCGACGTGACGCCTTGAGGCAGGCAAGTTGAGGCCGGTGCTCGAATCGAAAACGGAACGATCTCCGACCGCAACCAGACCCGCATCAGGATCGAGGAGACCAGCAATGCAGTCGAGCACAGTTGTTTTTCCCGAGCCGGAGGGTCCAAACAAAATGGTGATTCCCGGCCGGGCAAGCAGGTCGACCTGCAGACAAAAGCTTTCTTCTTGGCTAGTGAATGTCTTCTTGATTCTGGCACGCAATGCTCGGTCGGGGTTCCGTTGCGACCCGCCCGATTGCGCTTTGCGGTCGGCCTCCACGGCCCCTACTTCCACGGCCATAGATTCCAGGCTCCCCGATGCACGGCATAGACAAGCGACAGCACTGCGAAAGCGATCATCACCAGGACTAGAGCCGTCTGATTGGCGGCCGCGTAGTTGGCGGCCTGCACTTGATCGTAGATCTCGATCGAAACGGTACGAGTCACGCCTGGGATATTGCCCCCTACCATCAACACCACGCCGAATTCTCCCATGGTGTGCGCAAAACTGAGAGCCGCGCCGGTAATTAATCCGGATAACGAAAGAGGAAGAATGACGCTGACGAAGATACGCGTTTTCGATGCGCCGAGCGTTGCGGCGGCGGCGAGTAACTTCTGATCGACCGCGGCAAATGATGATGCGAACGGCTGAACCGCAAAGGGCAGGCTATAGAGGATCGAACCGATAACCAATCCCTCGAACGTGAATGCCAGGCTATGGCCTGTGAGCAACTGCCACCAGCGGCCTAGCGGACTGCGTGGTCCCAACGCGAGCAGGACATAGAAGCCAAGCACGGTTGGTGGGATCACAATGGGTAGAGCGACGACAGCTTCCGCCAGAAATTTCCAACGGCATGCGGAATAGGCGATCCAGTAAGCGATAGGAATGCCGATGACGATCAGGATCGCCGAGACCAAGACAGCCAACCGAATTGTCAGCCAGAATGCTTGCCAATCCATGACTCTTCTCGGCCCCCACCAGGATTAGTGCCCGCATACTGGCGCTATGGTTCCCGGTTTGTGAGTTCAGTGATTGTACCCGTGGCTGCTTGCGCATAGGAAAACCTGGCTGCCGGGAGGCTTTTTGGCCCCGAATTCCCAAATTGAATTATCGCTGTTGTGACGAGTGAACTGGACACCTGGACCGCCCAACCAAATACTGAGAAGGCCCTAAACTCGCGAACATTTTCGCTCGCGTCGTGCCATGATTACGACCTCCCGTGTGCGCGGTAGTGTAGCTGCAAGTGAGCTTGCCGTCTTGTGCCTGGTTACAGGGATCCTTGCCTTTCCCCCAGGTCTCGTTGCACAGGGCGCACGAGTGCGATCGCAGACTAATGTTTTTTCAGAATCTGATAAGGATAATGTCGACTTGCGTCAGCGATGGTTCCGTCGAGGGCGCGGTGCACCCGCCGGAGAATCCGCTGCGGAACTGCGTTACCGGGCACACCGGCAGAAGCTTTTTATGCGCGCTCAGCGGAGCCAACGCTCTCGGGCAAAAGGAAACGCCACCCTGGCGTCCGCGCCGGCGGTGACATGGTCTCCGCTTGGTCCGGCGCCGCTTGCATCCGATGCTACGGGACAGGGATTCCAGGACTACGGCCCAGTTGCAGGTCGTGCGACGGCTGTTGTGGTTGATCCAGCCGATTCGACGGGAAACACCGTCTATGTAGGTGGCGCATACGGCGGGCTCTGGCGTTCACAAAATGCGGCCGCGGGCAGCTATGGCAACGCGACGGGAGTAACTTGGACAGCGATCACCGACGATCAGCCTACGTTAGCGATCGGATCGATCGCAGTGCAGCCCGGGAACATAGATACGAATACGCACTTGAGCAGGACCATTCTACTGGGCACCGGCGAAGCCAATGATGCCGCCGATTCGTATTACGGGCTTGGGATCTTGCGTTCGACCGATCAAGGTCAAAGCTGGGCTCTGATCACATCGGCCGACAATGGTGCACACCCATTCCTTGGTATGGCCGCCGGCAAGATTGCATTCAACAGTACTCCTGGCAAAACCAATATGGTGGTGGCCGGGTTTGGATCATCAGCACCGGGAGAATTTGAAGGCGGCGATCTCGGCTCCCCAACCACACACGGCCTCTATTACTCAACAGATAGTGGTGCGAGTTGGCAGCTTGCCAGCATTCATGATCCTGGCGGTGCCGCCACTGCCGTCGCCTCGGCTCGTGCGGTCGTATATAACCCAGTGACGCAAACTTTTTACGCCTCCATCCGCCGGCACGGAATTTACTCATCGACTAACGGAGTGAGCTGGACGCGCCTGGCAAAACAGCCCGACAGCGCCGGGTTGGGCTTAAACAATGCCACCAGCTGCCCGGCGTTTACGAATTCCACAAATTGCCCGATTGTGCGCGGAGAGTTCGCCGTCGTGCCTGGCCGAAACGAAATGTACGTCTGGTACGTGGACGTGAGCGGGACTATTGAGATTAACAAGGGCATTTGGAAAACTACAGATGGCGGAAGCAACTGGATTGCTCTGAGCACCACGGGAATCGACTGCCAGACGGAGCCAGGTTGCAGCGTTGAGCAGGGTGCATACAACATGGCGCTCGCGGCAGTGCCGAATGGAAATAATGGCACAGACATCTATGCCGGAGCCGTGAATCTATTCAAATGCTCGATGAACACGGTTAACAATCCCACGTGCGCCACGAATCCGTTCATCAACCTTACACACGCGTACGGCTGTTCACCACTGGCTGCACCTTCGCACGTTCATCCTGACCAGCACGGCATCGACTACATGCTGGCGAATGGCAAGAACGTAATTTACTTCGCAAATGATGGAGGTATTTACCGGGCGCTGGACGGCTTCACCGGTCTCAGGGCGGGAGCCTGCACGGGCGCGAACCAGTTCGATAGCTTGAATCAAAACATCGGATCTCTGACCCAGTTTGTGGCCTTCTCGCAGCATCCCACCGATCCCAAGATTCTGTTAGGCGGAACGCAGGACAACGGGTCACCTGCAACGGCATCGGCTACGGTCTCAACCGCGTGGCTGAACGTGAATAACGGGGACGGGGGATACAACGTTATCGATCCCAATTCGCCCAATAGTTGGTTTACGGCGCACCCCGACGTTGGGGGCGGCACGCTGGAAATTGATCACTGCGCCCTCGGTGCAAACTGTCACGCCCAAGACTTTGCGAATGACGTGGTCATCACCAGCGCGCAGTTACAAGGCGATGATGGCGCGTTCTACTTTCCATATATGCTCGATCCACAGGCGACCACGCACATGTTGATTGGAACGTGCCGCATGTGGCGAGGGCCAGCTCTGGGTAACGGAGCTTTCACTGCATTGAGCAACAATTTCGACACCAATACAGCGACGGGTTGCACCGGATCTGAGTTGAACCAGGTCACGGCCATCGCTGCCGGCGGAGCGCAAGATTTTTCCGGCTTTTCGAAAGTCGTTTACGCCGCGACCTTCGGAGCTGGTCCTTATGGTCCGGGAGGCAACGTTTTCGTCACGACCAACGCGGGCGTCTCAGCGATGACCAACATAACGGGCAACATCAATCCCGCGGGATACACGATCTCAGGCGTTGCTCTAGACACGTCGGATGCGACCGGACAAACGGCATACGTCACAATCATGGGCTTTCACGTGGCGCACGTTTTCAAGACCACAAATGCCGGACAGAGCTGGTCTGATTTCAGCGGGACGGGCGCCGGCGCCCTGCCCGATTCGCCCGCCAACGCGGTTGTGATTGCTCCGGGGGCTAACACGAGCTCGGGGGTGGTATTCGTAGCCACGGACACAGGTGTATTTAGTAGTCCCACGAATGCCGCCAGTTGGACAGAGGTGGGACCGAGCGCGACTCCGGGCGGAACCGGTTTTCTCCCCAATACGACCGTGGTGGCTCTGGGACTATTTCGTTCGGGAGGTCAGACGCTTTTGCGCGCGGCCACCCATGGACGCGGCTTGTGGCAGATGCTGGTCTCTCTGGTTCCGGACTTCCAGACAGCGATCTCGAACAGCCCACTCAATATCTATCCCGGACAGAGTGCGACTTTTTCGGGATTGATTAGCGCTGCGTTCGGCTACAACAGTTCGGTAGGACTGACTTGTACAGCCGGTAGCACGCAGCCTCCGCCGGGCTGTACGCCGTCGCCTGCAAACCTCACGCCCAATTCAAACGGAGTGGCCGTCACGGTAACTACGTCGAGCGTTGCCACCGTAAACGACTATGCCTTTAACCTGCATGAGGTAGGCAGCGATGCCAACCTGACCACACACGATGTTCCGCTTGCCTTGCATGTCGTGGATTTCGGGCTTACTGCTCCGTCAACGTCCAGCGTGTCGGTCCCACGTGGCACAACTTCGGGCTCGATTTCATTCCAGACGACAGCGGCCGGGGCGTTCTCCGGGACCGTCAATTTGACTTGTTCAGGATTACCCGCCGGAGCGACATGCAACTTCAGTCCCAGCAGTGCGGTCAGCCCGACGTCAGGTTCGCCCGTCAATATTGCACTTACAGTTGATGTGGCGGCTTCAGCTAATCCGGGTAGCAGTAGCATTACGATTCGTGCGACGGTTGCGGGCGCTCCGGCGCCGAAAACCCAGTCGTTCACGCTTGTCGTCCAACTTAATCCCGATTTCGTTTTGACCCAGCCGACTGCGTTTCCTGTTGTGAAATCGGGGCACAACGGCAGTGGAGCGATGCGAGTCAGCGCTATCGACGCATTTTCAGCCACTGTGGGTTTAACGTGCTCCTTTCCGATCACCAGTTGCAGCGTGATACCGAGCAGCGTGAGTTCATATCCAACCAATCCAAGTGTGACCGTGGACGGAACGGGCCTGGTCGGCGCCTATCAGATGACCGTGACTGGGACCTCAGGCCCTAACACTCATACGTTAAGTATTCCGTTCAACGTTGGTTCTTTCGCGATGTCGGTTGCGATTCCACCTGACCCGGTTCTCGCAGGGCAGTCTAGTAGGGCAACGCTGAGCCTAATACCTAGCTTCGGCTATACCGGGAGCATTGCGCTCACCTGTAACGTGGCTGCTATTTCCGGGGCGCGATGCACACTGAATCCAGGTGGACCAATCATTATCAGCAACAGCAATCCCGCCCAATTTGACGCAATAATCGACGTACCATCAAGCGCCGCACCAGGCAACTACAGCATAAGCATCACTGGCGCAGATCAGACTGGCACGCCGGTTGCGAGTGCAGTGGTGACGTTGCCGGTAATTCCCTTCCAATTTACGAGCGGAACAACCTCTGAAAACGTTGTGCCGGGCCAACCCGCCACCTTCAACCTCAGCATCACGCCTGTGGGTGGTAATTTTCAGCAGCCTGTCACCTTCTCATGCTTGAATTTGCCCCCGCATGCATCGTGCGTTTTCACGCCCCCCGCATTGGTGGCGGGTGCTGGCGCGACCGCGGTTACCTTGAGCATTGCAACGCTGCAGTCGAGCCCCTCGGGACGAGCGTCCACCGCGAGTTTGGGCGCTCTTGCACTTTGGATCGGCGCAATGGGCCTGGTCATCGGGCGTAGCTGCGGATCACTCCGAAAGAGGATTTCGAACTCTTTCCTGGTCGCGATTGTGTTATCCGCTTCGGTATCTCTTTCTTGCGGAGGTGGAAATCCGGGGGGCGGGAATCCTCCGCCTCTACCGCCATTACCCGCTTCAATCGCCATAGCTCCAACCACGGCCGCTGTGCGTACCTCGGCGACACAACAATTCACGGCGACGATCAGCCCGTCCAATTCACAGGTGTCCTGGGATGTGAATGGCACCGTGGGCGGGGATTCGACCATGGGCACGATCAGTTCCTCCGGGCTTTACAAAGCGCCAGCCTCGCTGCCGAGCGTCCCGGTGATGGTTCGAGTCAGCTCTCAGGCAGACCCGTCCAAGGCTGCGGCCGCGAGCGTGGTGGTTCAGGCAGCCACACCAGCGGGGACATACGACGTGACCGTGGTTGCTACAGAGGGTTCGGGAAGCACGGCGCTGAGCAGGTTGCTTACGGTTCATTTGACAGTTCAGTAGTTGGCGCCGCCGGATAATCTTGCGAATAACGCTGTTTCCCCATGCTCCCCTTGCTCGAGTTCTATATGCTGTAGGACATCCATGCCTGATCAGAGTTATGACATTGCGGTGATTGGCGGTGGGATCGTTGGTCTCTCGGTCGCAATGGAGATGACTCGGCGCTTCCCTCATCTGCGTCTTCTATTGCTGGAGAAAGAACGCTTGTTGGCTCAGCATCAGACTGGTCACAACAGCGGGGTCATTCACTCCGGCGTCTACTACAAACCCGGTTCGTTGAAAGCGCGAATGTGCGTGGAGGGGGCAGCGGCGCTGATTGCCTTTTGCGAGGAACACGGGATCCCCTACGAAATTTGTGGAAAAGTAATTGTCGCGACACGGGAGGAAGAGATCCCTCGTGTGGAAGAATTGCGCCGGCGTGGAGAAGTAAACGGTATCGCTGGCCTACGACTTATCACACCGGAAGAACTGCGAGAAATTGAGCCTCATTGCGTGGCCTTGCGCGGCTTACAAGTTCCGGGTACGGGGATAACCGACTATAGCCTCGTCAGCGCCAAATACGCCGAGATAATCGTCGCTGCAGGCGGCGAGATTCGTACCGATTCGAAGGTGATCGGAATAGTTTCCCGCGATATGGAAGGCGTGCTCGAAACCACGAGCGGCGCATATGGAGCACGTTTTGTCATCAACTGTGCGGGACTGCAGAGTGATCAGATCAGCCGCCTTGCAGGCAGCGCCCCAGAAATGCGCATTATTCCCTTTCGCGGCGAGTACTACGAGCTTATACCCGAACGGCGCGCATTGGTGCGCGCGCTGATTTATCCAACGCCAGATCCACGATTCCCGTTCCTGGGCGTTCATTTCACGCGTCGCATTCACGGCAACGTGGACGCAGGCCCAAACGCCGTACTTGCACTTCGACGCGAAGGGTACCGCAAAACCGACGTCTCACTGGGCGATGCCATGGCGGAGCTCACGTATTCGGGTTTCTGGCGGATGGTTGGTAAGTACTGGCGTGACGGATTGGCGGAGTTTTACCGCTCTCTAAGTCGCAGGGCCTTTGTGAGGGAGTTGCAACGCATGCTCCCCGAACTCCAGGAAAAAGACTTGCGGCCGGGAGGCTCCGGCGTCAGAGCCCAGGCTGTTCGACCTGATGGTTCGCTGGTGGATGATTTCCAATTTCTCTGCAACAGGAACATGCTTCACGTGTGCAATGTGCCCTCGCCTGCAGCAACAGCTTCCATTCCGATCGGTCGGGCAATTACCGACATGGCACAGCAGAGTTTTCATCTCAACGGCAATTGATGGCTGCACCCGCCGAGAGTGGCTGGTAGGATGGAGCGCAACCGCGTGTGAAAGCGCGTGTAGCTACACAGTTACAGACGCAGCGGAGGGCAGAAATGGGGAAAGGCGTATCCGGTAAAAGAGTCGCGGTGCTGGGTGCAGGAAAGATGGGCAGTATTCTTCTGCAGGCTCTTTTGAAGGAGGGGATAGTATCGCCTGCGACAGCAACGGCAACCGTGCAGCATGCGGAACGCGCGAAGCAATTGTCTGCAAAGTTGGGACTTACAGTAACCACCAACAACGCGGCCGCCGTGCGCAAGGCGGATATCGTATTCGTTTGCGTCAAACCGCAGATCGTCAGTGAGGTTATCAAACAGATACGCCCGAGCATCACGTCCAGGCAGCTGGTTATTTCCGTTGCGGCATCGGTGCCCACGCAACTAATCGAAAGCGGATTGAAGGGCCGAGTTCCAGTCATCAGGGCAATGCCGAACACGCCCTGCGTAGTGGAAGCGGGTATGACGGCACTGTGCAGAGGCAAATTCGCCGATGAAGAAGATGTGCAACTCGCAACCGCGCTATTCAACGTTTTCGGGCGCACGGTGGTGGTTGACGAAAAACACATGGACGCAGTCACCGGACTCTCGGCTAGCGGGCCGGCCTACATTTACATCATCCTCGAATCCTTGGCTGAGGCCGGAGTGAAAGTGGGTCTGCCTCGCGACATCGCGACCTTGCTCGCAGCCCAAACCGCGATGGGCGCGGCAAAGGTCATTCTCGAGACCGGCGATCACCCCGCATTGCTGAAGGATGCGGTGACTACTCCAGCAGGCTGCACGATCGACGGCATACTCGAACTGGAAGAGGGCAAGTTACGTGTGACATTGATTAAGGCGGTGGTCAAGGCAGCGCAGCGTGCGAAGGAACTTGCATTCGTGAGTTAGCAGCGGCACAGGAACCGCTGAGTGGATCAGATCAGGGCAGGTTGAAGTTGATAGTGACCTGAGTCTGCAGGTCCACGGGTTGGCCGTTTAGCTTGTACGGGTCATACTGCCATTGCCGGAGCGCATCCACGGCAGCGGTCGCAAGGAATGGATGTCCGCTGACGACCTTAACGTCGTGAACTCGTCCGTCTTTCCCGATCCGCGCCTGCAATACAACCGGACCGGAAATTCGCTGTTGTAAAGCTGTCGACGGGTAAGTGGGATTAACTCGCTTGAGCAGTCGTCCGGCTGTGACTCCACGAGAAACAGCGACTCCCAAAGTAGCCGGACCCGCTGGAATCTCTGGGGTAAGTGGAGGCAAGGGTGAAGCATGGGCCAGCCTTGCCAAGCCTTCCGCGGCCGGTAACGGAACCGACTCGATCGGCGCGGAAGAGTCCGAAGCTGCTTGAGCCGGGGCCGTTGGTCCACTGGAACTCCTGGCAGCGCTCTCGGTCTTGGAGGGTTCCGTTAAGACTTCCCGGTCCGATACATTCTGTTTCTTGCCTTCTTGTGGTTTGACGGAGCTGTGTCCGTCATAAAGCTTGAGCTCAGAAATCGTTTGCGACTGGCGCTCGCCCGCAGGACTCGGTTTGGCGCGTTGAGTAACGCTCTGTGTCTGAATAGAGAGATCTTGCTCGCTGACTTCCGCAGGCGCACTCGCAGGAATTGCGACTATTTCCTTCGCCAAATGCGCTCTTTGCCAACCCCACTTAAACCCTAGAAGAACAACCAGCAGCAGGGCAAGGCCAAGGACAACCGCGCGGAGAACCTTTGTACCGTACTCGTCTTTCCGATCTAGACCGCGAGTATCAACGAGCAAAGGCAAGAGGGAAGATTCCACGCGAGAGGTCAAAGCTTTGGGAGCAGGTCTGTGCACAGCAGAATCGGTACGCTGGCCCGACTTAACACCTCCACTCTTGACTGCTTCCGTCACCCAGATGGCAAGCTCCTGCAATGCCTTTAACTCACGTTCACGAAAGGCTCTAACCTGATCGGAAAAAATTTCAAAGACACCGATGACACGTTCCTGGGCGAACAGCGGAACCACTGCGATCGAACGCACTTGTAATTGGCGGCAGGCCTCCGCATCGACGCGATCATCGGCCTCGGTGTCAGGACACCACTGGGCCCTCTGCTCCCGTATGCAGGCGCCGGTTAGACCCGATTCTGTATTGATCCGCACACCCAAGTCGGGGGCTGTGGCTCCGGCTGCGGCCCGGCATACCACGGCGCCGTCGCGCTCCAGCGCGATCGCTGCTCCGGAAGCACCAGTGGATTGGCGCGCTCGCTCGGCGATGTCGTGCAGAATCAAGTCCAGGGCAAGTTCCGACGATTCAGTAGCTTGCACCGCTATTGTCGATGGTATTTCCGCCAGCTCGGGTTCGTTGCCCACGACCACCCCTTGCTCGGACGGTGGAGCAGGACTAGGTTGGGAAGGTTCGGGTCGCAATGCAGGAGAATGGGCCATCGTAAAACTAACTCTGTCCGCCCTTGATACGGCTTTTCGCGCGTTATGTTTTGACTACGGTGCGCGGCTAATGGTGCGACTCGAAGAAAAACAATAGCCTAAGTGTTTAACCGAAGTGTTACTCCAAAACTGCTGATTGTCAATATCCAAGACCGCTCCGACTTGCAGCGGATTGAGCAGCTACAGTTCTGTTCGTCCGAGAGATCGAGCCATCTTCAACTTGTTGCAAACAGTTGAGAAACAGGGAATAGGCTCGATGCCCAGGTCTTGACAACCGTTGGGGCCAAGGTTTGCGATGATCTGACACGCACTTGATCGCGGCGCTCGGGGCGCTATGGCAAACCAGACTCACTTGAACAGCGAAACCGGGTTTGCTGGCGCAGGCGGACCGACGTCACGCGGCATCTCGCCGGTGAGCGACTCAAGAAATGCGCGCAGATCGGCGCGTTCTTGTCCGCTGAGAAAATCAAGCACGTGAATCTGTGGGTCCAGTTGTGGGTTGGAATTGCCGCCTCCAATGTAGTAGTCGACCGCGTCCTTGAGGTTTTGCACGCTCCCGTCATGC
>Ga0207657_10005644_pt1 | contig 13057 bp, 9 predicted proteins | sample KBSC33metaG_FD_184316 | JGI IMG/M metagenome (GOLD analysis project Ga0207657, IMG submission 184316) | Corn rhizosphere microbial communities from Kellogg Biological Station, Michigan, USA - KBS C3-3 metaG (SPAdes) (version 2) | ecosystem: Host-associated > Plants > Roots > Rhizosphere > Soil ...
GATGGCCGAACTGGACCAGAACCGCAGCCAGCTGCACCCCGAACAGTCGCTGGCCGCGGCCGTCACCGATGGCAGCGGCGACACGGTGATGGTGGCGGGCAAGCCGCGCCATGTGATGAACTATCTGCAGGACTTCCTGTTCACCCCGCAGCAGGCGCGAACGCCGGTGAAGGTGCTGTCGGGCGGGGAGCGGGCGCGCCTGTTGCTCGCCAAATTGTTTGCCATGCCCTCGAATTTCCTGGTGCTGGACGAACCAACCAACGATCTCGACCTGGAGACGCTGGATCTGCTGGAAGAAGTGATTGCCGATTATCCCGGCACCGCGCTTCTGGTCAGCCATGACCGTGATTTTCTCGACCGGGTGGCGACGGGCATCGTGCTGGCCGAAGGCGACGGCCGGTTCACCGAATATGCCGGAGGCTATGCCGACATGCTGGCGCAGCGGGGCGAGGCGGCGCCTGTGCGGCCCGAAACCCGCAAAGCCGCCAAACCGGCGCCGGAAAAGCGCGCCCGTGTCAGTCCACCCAAGATGAATTTCGCGGACGCCCACGCCCTTAAGACCCTGCCGGGGCAGATCGCGGCGGCGGAACTCAAGATGGTGGCGTTGGAACACCAGCTCGCCGACCCCGGGCTTTATGCGCGCGATCCGGCCGGCTTTGCCAAATTGTCCGCGGAACTGGCGGAAATCCGCGCCGGCAAAGACGCCGACGAAGAACGCTGGCTGGCGCTGGAAATGGAGCGGGAAGCCCTGGAAAGACTGGATTAGCGGCCGCAAAAGCCGGAACGAAGCCGCGCCGCTCCGCGTTGAATCGCCGAAGGTTCAGGCGGGTGAGTTCCATGAAACACGCAACCCTGTTCGGATTCGCCGCCGGCGCCGCGATGATGGTGGGCGGCGCGCTGGGCGCGGTATCGCCGCAGGATCCCAAGCCGTTCATCGACAACAATAGCGAGATGATGAACCCCATGATCGGCGGCCAGGCCATGATGCCGGATCGCGACATCATGGAAAACATCTCGGCTTCGCCGATGCATTTCACCCTTGCGGCGGCGCTGAAGGATAGCGGCGTGGCGGCGGCGCTGAAGAGCAACGGCCAGTTCACAGTCTTCGCGCCCACCGATGCCGCCCTGGCGGCCCAAGGTGCGCAATCAAAGTCCTCGCTGGCGCGCCGGATGAGCTATCTGATCGTGCCCGGCAGATATGATTCCCAGGCCCTTTTGCGCCTCATCAATGAATCGGGCGGCGAGGCCAGGCTGCGCACCGCCGAGGGCGGCGTGTTGCTGGCGCGGATGAACGGACCGACGAATATCGTGATCCTGGATGCAAGGGGCAATATCGCCGATATCGCCATCTATGACGTGCGCGACAAGAACGGCATCGTCCATGTGGTGGACAGGGCGCTTGAGCCCGGCGGCCTGACGCGCCAGGTGGCGTCCAACTAGTCGGCGTATTTGGCCAGATAAGCGGCAATCGCCTGGGGCGTCATGCTATGGGCGTCCGCCGTGGCGAAGACATTCTCGCCATTGACCAGCTTGCCCTCCGGGGTCGCGATCAGCAAGGCGGGCACACCCTTCAGCCTTTCGGTGATTCCGAACCGCGCTGGTATTTGCAGGTTCCGGTTAAAGCGGCCGACATCCACCAGCACTTCTTCATAGTGAGCTTCCATGAAGCGACGCATCTCCGGCAGCCGGACAAAATTCGCCAGGACGATGCAATCGACGCACCAATTGCCGCCAAGGTCGATCAACACCCGCTTGTGGGATTTTTGCGCCCGCGCAAAAGCCGCGGCGACCTGGGCATCGGCGTTGGCGGCCTCGTTGTAAGGCTGGACGGTCGCCACCGGCAATTGTTCCCAGCGGGCGATGGACGGCTTGGGCGGAGCTGCGGCCTGCGCCGGCATCGCCGCCAACAACAGAAAAGAGGCGAGCAGCTTTCTCATGCCGCCGGCGTAAGCAGTCCGCGCCCCTCCAGCAAGGCTTCGACATGGGGATCGCGGCCGCGAAAATCGCGATAGGCGGCGGCGAAGTCGCGCGTGCCGCCGGCCGAAAAGATGAACTGGTAGAGGCGCTGGGCCGTGGCCGGATCGAAGGGGTCCTTGCTTTCCTCGAACGCCTTGAAGCCGTCGGCGTCCAGCACCTCGGACCAGAGATAGGCGTAATAACCGGCGGCATAGCCGTCGCCGCCGAACACATGGGTGAAATGCGGGGCGCCATGGCGCGGGACGATCTCCTCCGGCATGCCGATGCGCGCCAGGGTGTCGGCCTGGGCCCTTTGGGGGTCGCTGCCGGGCGGCAAAGTATGAAAATCCATATCGATCAGCGCCGAGGCGAGGAATTCCACGGTGGCAAAGCCTTGGCCGTAATTGCGGGCCGCCAGCAATTTCTCCAGCAGCGCCTTGGGGATCGGCTCGCCGGTCTGGTAGTGCCGCGCAAAACGTTCCAGCACCGCCGGCTCTTCCAGCCAATGCTCAAAAAGCTGGGACGGCAGCTCGACGAAATCGCGCGCCACATTGGTGCCCGACAGGCGCGGGAAACGGACCTTGCTCAACAAGCCATGCAGGGCATGGCCCATTTCATGAAACAGGGTTACCGCATCGTCGAAGGACAGTAGGCACGGGTCGCTTTTGCTGAAGTTGGAATTGTTGGTGATAATGGGCAGGATGTCCCCGTCCAGCCTGTGCTGGTCGCGAAAGCTGGACATCCAGGCGCCGCCCTGCTTGCCTGCCCGCGCGAAATAGTCGCCGTAAAACAGCCCGATCACTTTACCCTCGCGCCGCACGTCCCACACCTGGACATCCGGATGATAGACCGGGATGTCATGGCGTTCGTGGAAGGACAGGCCGAACAGTTTGCCGGCGGTGAAGAATGCCGCCTGGATCAGGTTGGAAAGCTGGAAATAAGGCTGCAATTGCTCGGCGTCGAAATCGTATTTTTCCTGGCGCAGCTTCTCGGCATAATAGCGCCAGTCCCAGGGCGCCAGGCGGAAATTCTGGCCCTGGCGTGCGATCAATCCCTGAAGCGCATCGCGTTCCTCCAGCGCCCGCTTGCGCGCCGGTTCCCAGACTTCTTCCAGAAGGGCACGGGCCTTTGGCGCGGTGCCTGCCATGGAGTCCGCCAGTTTGAAGGCGGCGAAATTCTCATAGCCCAGCAATGCGGCGCGCTCGGCCCGCAGCGCCAGCATCTCGCTGATGATGGCGGTGTTGTTGCGGCCATTGGCGTTGTCGCCGCGCGCCGTCCAGGCGCGCCACAGCTGCTCGCGCAGGCTCCGGTCATCGGCGAATTGGAGGAACGGCTCGGCGCTGGACCGCGACAGGGTCACGGCATAAGGCGCGTCCAGGTTCAGCGACGTGGCCATGGCCGCGGCCGCCTCGCGCACGGCTTGGGGAATGCCGGTCATTTGCGCTTCGTTCAGCGGCAAGGACCAATCTTCTTCCTCGCCCAGAACATTCTGGTTGAACTGGGTGCCCAACACCGCCAGGCGCTGGCCGATCTCCGCCAATCGTTCACGGCCCTGGCTTTGCAATTGGGCGCCGGCGCGCACGAAATCCAGATGATAGCGTTCCAACACGCGCAGGCTTTCCGCATCCAGGCCCAGGCGATCGCGCTCGCGGTGCAGCGCATCCAGCCGGGCGAACAGCACCGGATGCATGGTGATGGCGCTCCAATGCGCCGACAGGCGCGGCGCCATTTCCAGTTCGATGGCCTGCAAGGCCTCGCTGGTGGCGGCTGACGTCAGGTTGCCGAACACCCCATCGACACGGGTGAGCAGCTTGCCGCTTTTTTCCAGCGCCAGAACCACATTGTCGAAGTTGGGGGGCTCGCGATTTTCCGCGATTGTCCCGATCTCAGCGCTGTGTTCGGCCAAGGCGCGGTCATAGGCGGGGGCAAAATGCTCGGGCCGAATCCGGTCCAGCGGCGGCGCCCCAAAGGGTGCGTTCCAGTCTTCAAAGAAGGGATTGTTCATGACGGCAATATAGGACGGCCTAGTGGATTTCCCATACCACCGAAACATCCGCCGTCACGCTTTCCTCGCCCGCCGCCACCGGCACGCTGCGGTCGGCGGCCATGGCCATGACCCGGTACATGGGCCGGGGCGATTCGGCGCCGCCGCCTTCGCTGATCTTCTGCACGGGGCCCAAGCTGACGCCTGCCGCCTTGGCATAGGTTTCCGCGCGGGTGCGTGCATCGGCCACGGCCGCGGCCCGTGCTTTTTCCAGCAGCGGGGCCGGTTCGCGGATGGAGAAATTGATGCCGTTCATCTGGTTGGCTCCGGCGGTCACCAGCGCATCCAGCGCCGCGCCCAGTTTGGAGACATCGTCCAGCCGCACCGAGACTTCATTGTTGACCTGATAGCCGGTGAGGCGGGGGCGCTCATTGTTGGCGCCGCCGGTATATTGCGGCGACACCGAGAAATTGACGGTCTGGATGGCGCGCTCCGGCACGCCCATCTTGCGGAGGGTGTCGAAGACGCTCTTCATGCGGGCGGTATTGGCGGCCAGCGCGGCGGCGGCGGTGGCGGCACTGCTGGTGACGCCGGCATTGACCTGAACCTGGTCGGGCACGGCTTTCATCTCGCCATGGCCGGTCATGGAAATGGTGCGCGCCGTTTGGGCCAAAGCCGGGGCCGCGGCCAAAAGGCCGGTCACGGCCAGGGCGAGAAAAACAGCGTTTTTCATTGTTTCTTGCTTTCCAAAAGGTCACCCGTCCGGCGGTGAGTCTGGCGGGAAACCGGGGCGAAATCAGGGCCATTATAGGCGGGTTGGCGGGGCGGAAAATCCTGTTATACCCCCTTTTGGAAAGGGCCTGTAGCTCAGTTGGTTAGAGCTGACCGCTCATAACGGTTAGGTCCCAGGTTCGAGTCCTGGCGGGCCCACCATTTCATTGCCGAAGCGCAGCACTGAAAGATACGGGAGGCCCCTATGAGCGGGCCTGCTCCGGGCGCTGGAAGACTATTGCGTTCCCCTCCAAAGGGTTTCCAGCTTGCGGCCCTCGAAACACGTCACAACCACGGTGCCGCTTGCATTCTTGAACTCCGCCTTCGCATCCCGGATTGCTGATGCGACGGCTGAGGAGCGCTTTCTGCGCGCGACCACCTCTGTTGCCACGCCGTTTCGCAACACGTCCCAGGTTTGCGCTGTGTCGTCCCATTGGATGCGATATTCGATGCTGGCAATTCTCAGCGAGAGCCGCGGTCGTCCAACAACGGCCGATCGGGTCCCTGATTGGTTCGTCAGCATTGCAAAGCCCCCAAATTCTCAATTGTCGCCAAGCTTAGAACCGTAAGAGTGGTTTTCTCAATCGCGTTTGTTGAAGTTAACGGTGTCCGGACACTGGTATCCGGCTTTGCGATCACACGCGCCGCAAAGAATGCCAATTAAATCGGCAAACTTGGGGCGCCGCTGCTTATAATATAGACCCATGCCTGCCGATGTTTTCGTGCAGTGGGTGGCCTGGTTGCGTTGAGGATGTTCCGGCCCTTCATCGTCGTCTTCGATTCTGGATGACGCATCGGCGTCTGTCTGTGAGATTCTGCAGGGGAGGCGCTCGTTCGCGCAGATATCCAAACGCTTTGCGCCAAAAGCAGCCCGACATTGATGAGAACCGCCTTCGGCTTTCGGTTAGCGTTTCGGCTCTCGCAATGGGATTGGGCCGATGAAAGTTTCAACAGGGCGTCTTGGACGATCGAGCCTGGTGTGGCTGCGGGCCATTTGCTTCTTGGCCTTGTCCATTTTGGCGATTTCGGTCCCCGGGACCGCCTTACTCGCCGCTCCCGCCGGTCTCACCCGCAGCGACGGCTATGTGCCTTTCTATTTCGATGGGGTGCGGGGCCGGATCTTGATGGAGATCCCGGTTTTCGACCAAGACGTTCTTTATTACGTGTCGGCCGCCACAAATCCCGGCTCCGTCGAGGCGCCTTTTGATCGCGGCATCATCTTCAGTTCGGTGATCCATTTCGAGCGTTCGGGCGGAAAGGTCGTGGTCAACCAGATCAATATGGGCTTCCGCGCGGTCAATGGCAGCCTCAAGACGCAAGAGGGCGTGGCCGACAGCTTTCCCACGTCCGTCCTGGCGGTCCTGTCCATCGAATCCGATGAGAACGGCAGGGTGGTGGTGGATGCCACCCCCCTGTTCATGCGCGATGCCGGTGGGATCGCGGAGAAATTCAAGCGCGCCAAGCTGGGCGACTACAAGTTCGATCCCGCCAAGAGTGTATTCTATCCCAGGCGCATGAAGGCCTTCCCCGAGAATACCGAGATCGAAACCGTCTCGACCTTTACATCCGACGCGCCCGGATCGGCGCTGAGCAATGTCACGCCCAGCCCCGGCATCTTCACCATGCGCATCCATCATTCTTTCCTGAAGGCCCCTACCGGCTATACGCCGCGGGGCGCGGATTCTCGCATCGGCGTCAGCGGCATCCGCTTCAAGGATTTCTCCAAGCCGGTCGACGACAGTCCCGATACCCAATGGGTCACGCGCTGGCGATTGGAGAAAAAAGACCCCAATGCGGCGATGAGCGAGCCCAAAAAGCCCATCGTCTATTATTTCGACCCGGCCATTCCCGATCCCATCCGCCATGCCATGAAGGAAGGGTTGTTGTGGTGGAACAAAGCCTTCGAGGCGGCCGGATTCAAGAACGCCATTGAAGCCAGGGATGCGCCGCCGGACATGGATCCGATGGACATACGCTATGCCTATGTGCTGTGGATTCAGCGCGACGAACGCGGCTTTTCCTCCAGCGGCAACTATCACGATCCGCGCACCGGCGAGACCCTGGGGTCCAAGACCCATATGGACACCTATCGCATGCGCACCATCGCCAATTACTACGATGCCTATAGCGGCGGATTGCCTGGGGACGGCTCCGGCCTGACCGTGGCCGATCCCAGCCTCACCAGCGAGGACAAGTTCAACAAGATGCCCAAGGGCCAGCGCGACATGGTCTATCTGCGCCAAGCATTGCTGACAGCGCACGAGCTGGGCCACACGCTGGGGTTCCCGCACAATTGGGCGGCCAACATGAACAACCGCTCTTCGGTGATGGAGTATCCCACGCCGCGGGTGAAGGTGACCAACGGCAAGCTCGACCTAAGCGAGTCTTTCATGACGTCGATCGGTGCCTATGATGTGTACACGGTGCGCTACGCCTACACGCCGTTCGCGGCGAGCGGGGAAAAGGCGGGCCTGGATAATATTATCAAGGATATGCACGATCACGGCATGGTCTATACCCGGGACAGCGATCCTCGTTATACTTGGTATGACGACCGCGAGACGCCGGCTGCGAACCTGAAAGAGAGTGCACAGGTACGCAAGATCGCGCTGGCCAATTACGGTACGGGTATGCTCAAGCCGGGCGAGCCAATCGGGTCTCTGCGCGATATCCGGTTGTGGATGGTCTATCTGCAGCAGCGCTATGCCATCGAATCCGCGACGAAATATATCGGCGGCATGTTTCAGAACTTGACCACCAAGGGCGAGGCGCATCCGTTGTCCCCGACCGAGTTCATTCCGGCCGGCCAACAGCGCGAAGTCATGGACCTGCTGATGGATGCCGTCGAGCCGGGCAATTTGGAGATTCCGGAATCGCTATTGATCCAGCTGGCGCCCGATCCCGGCCGCAACCTGGAAGACCTGTCCAAGGATGAGGTGTTCGACCAGCTGCGCGCCGCGCGCATCCTGTCGGCCATGGTAATCCAGCCGCTGTTCGATCCCGACCGCGCCGCGCGCATGGTGTCGCTGGCCGCCCGCAAACCGGACACGCTGACCTTTCCGGAGATGGTGGATACGGTCATGGCGCATACCTGGAAGGTCTCGCCGCGCGGCAATGCGCAGGAGAAAGCGTTGCTGCGGGTGACCCAGAATGTCGCCATGGAGTCCATGATGGCGCTGGGCGGCGCCAAGGATACCGCGCCCGAGGCCAAGGATTATGTGCTGGACCAGCTCGCGCTGCTTGCGGACGATTTGAAGACGCGCAAGGACAGCGACCCGCTAACCGACGCCTTCTATCGCCAGTCGGCGCGGCAGATCACGCACTATCTGACCAATCCGGAAGCCAATGTGCCCAAGGCAATCGAGCCTGCCTGGGGCAAGGGCCCGCGTTCCCGTTTCCCACTGCCGCCGGGACCGCCACTATAGAGAGAAGGACGCGGCTTTGCCGGTCAGCACTCGACGACATTGACGGCTAGGCCGCCGAGACTTGTTTCCTTGTATTTGGAGCGCATGTCGTTGCCGGTTTGGCGCATGGTCTCGATCACCGCATCCAGCGATACGATATGTTTGCCGTCGCCTTGCAGCGCCAGATAGGCGGCGTTGATGGCCTTCACCGCGCCCATGGTGTTGCGCTCGATGCAGGGGATCTGGACCAGGCCGCCCACAGGATCGCAGGTCAGGCCCAGATTGTGTTCCATGCCGATCTCGGCGGCGTTCTCCACCTGTTCGTTGGTGCCGCCCAATGCCGCCACCAGTCCGGCAGCGGCCATGGAGCAGGCGACGCCGACTTCCCCCTGGCAGCCCATTTCGGCGGCTGAGATCGAGGCCCGCGACTTGTAGAGGAAGCCGATGGCGGACGCCGTCATCAGAAGGGTGCGGGAGCCTTCCGGGCTCGCGCCCGGCACAAAGACTTCATAATATTTCATCACGGCCGGCAGCACGCCCGCCGCGCCATTGGTCGGCGCGGTGACGACGCGGCCGCCCGCGGCGTTTTCCTCATTCACGCTCAGGGCATAGAGGCTGACCCATTCAAAGACATGGGAAGGGTCTGTGCGCGGCCCTCGGGCCAGCAGCTTTTCGTGCAGCGCCTTGGCGCGGCGGCGCACGTTCAGCCCGCCGGGCAGGACGCCGTCCCGCTGCAAGCCGCGCTCGATGCAGGCCAGCATGGCGGCGCGCACGCGATCCGTAAAAGCAAGGGTTTCGGCGCGGGCGCGCCAAGTGTCTTCATTGGCCCAGACAATGGCGGCAATGGAAAGCCCTGTCTCGCGGCCGATGGCCAGCAGCTCGGCCGCGGAAGAGTAGGCATGGGGGACGGCGAAATTGGGCCGGTCCTCGGACTGGCCTTCGGCCAGGATGGCGCCACCGCCGATCGAGAAATAGGTCTGCTGGACCTGGCGGCCTCCGGCATAGGTTGCGACGAAGCGCAAGGTATTGGGGTGACCGGGCAGAAATTCGCCCATGCGGAAGACGATGTCATTCTCGCGGAAATTCACCGGTTTCTTGCCGCATAGAAGCAGGGTTTCGGTGTTTTGGATATTCGCGACAATGTCGGCCACGCGCTCCGGTTCCACATCTTCCGGCAGCCAGCCGGACAGGCCCAGTATCACCGCGGTGTCGGTCCCGTGTCCCTTGCCCGTCAAAGCGAGAGATCCGAACAGTTCGCAGATGATGCTGGCCGGCTCGCCATGAAGCATGGCCAACACCGCGAAGCTGGCCGCCGCACGCATTGGTCCCACCGTGTGGGAACTGGAAGGGCCAACGCCGATGGTGAAGAGATCGGCGATACTGAGCTGGGTTCCGGCTTGCGGCATTGCGCCTTCATCTGTCGCAATAGTCTGGCGCAACAGCATGGTCATTTACTCCGTGGCGATGACATAGCGCGGCGGCTTGGCGTGCCGCACGCTATACAGATAGTAGATCGCCAGCCCGATCACCGTCCAAGCCACCAGCCTGAGCCAGGTATCAAGCGGCAGAAACACCATCATGAAAAGGCACATGGCAATACCCAAGGGCGCGGTAATCCAAACCAGCGGCGTGCGAAACGGGCGTGGTGCCCTGGGCGCGCGCACCCTGAGCACCATTACGCCGGCGCAAACGATGACGAAGGCGGCGAGGGTACCGATGCTGACCAGTTCGCCCAGAATATCGAGCGGCAGCAGTCCCGCCATCGCGGCACAGGCGATGCCGGTGATGATGGTGCCTTTCCAAGGCGTGGCGAAGCGCGGATGGATTTCGCTGAAAGCCGGCGGTATCACCCCATCGCAGCTCATGGCATAGAAGATGCGCGTCTGGCCCAGCAGCAACACCAGCACCACCGAGGACAGACCGACAATGGCGCCGATATTGACATAGGGCGCCAGCCAGGCGGTGTCGGGCAGGGCTTCCAGCGCGGCACTGACGGGGTGGGCGACATTCAGGCTCGCATAAGGCGCGATGCCGGTCAGGACATAGGACATCAGCATGTAGAGCGCGGTGCAAAGCAGCAGCGATCCCAGGATGCCGATGGGCACATCGCGCTGGGGATTCTTGGCTTCCTGCGCCGCCACGCTGACCGCGTCGAAGCCGATATAGGCGAAGAAGATCACGCCCGTGGCGCGAAACACGCCGGTCCAGCCGAACTGGCCGAAGGTGCCGCTGTTGGGCGGGATAAAGGGTGCGTGGTTGGCGGGCACGACATGGCCGAAGCCGACGAAGATCACCGCCAGCACAATGGCCAGCTTGATGGCCACCATCACATTGTTGAAGTTGGCGGATGTCTTCACCCCAAGCACCAGGAAGATGGTGACGAAACCGACCAGCAGCATGGCGGGCAGATTGAACAGCGCGCCGGTCATCACCATGTGGCCGCCGACGCCGGCCGCGATGGGAGCGGCGGCGAAGGCCTGAGGTACGCTGATGCCGAAGCCGGCGAGAAAGTTGCCGAAATAGCCCGACCAGCCAACCGCCACCGTGGCAGAGGTGGCGAGGTATTCCAGAACCAGGTTCCAGCCGATGATCCAAGCCAGGAAACGGCCCAGGGTGGCGTAAGTATAAGTGTAGGCACTGCCCGCCACCGGGATCATGCTGGCATACTCGCTGTAGCACAGGCCGGCGAACAGGCAGCCCAGCCCCGCGATGGCGAAACTGATGACCACGCCGGGTCCGGCGAACTGGGCCGCGGCATGACCGGTCAGTACAAAGATGCCGGCGCCGATGATGGCGCCGATCCCCAGAGTGATCAGGGAGAACGGCCCAAGGGTGCGTTTAAGTCCGGTTTCGGAATTTTCGGTCACGACGCGGCCTCGATTGCACTCGCCGCAACGCTAGCATGATCGCGTTTTCGCCTTCCGGCGATTTCGGCAAGGAATGGAACGCGGCTTGACGGATTCCCAAAGAAATCGCGGCAGCGGCGCTGGATTCCGGACCGGTTCCGGCCTGCTACTTGCGGGCCTCGAACACCACCGGCGGCGTGACCCGCCGGGCCACCTCGCGAAGCACAAAGCTGCTGCGGATTTTGGCGACATGCGGAAGGCTGGAAAGTTCCTTGCGATAGATGCGGTCGTAATCGTCAAAGGAATTGACGTGGATCATGATGAAGAAGTCGGTGTCGCCCGAGACAAAGCCGCAATAGGAGATGGAGGGGCATTTGACGACTTCGCGCTCGAATTCCACCAGCACATGCTCGGCCTGCGAGCTCAATTCCAGCGCCACCATCACCACGCCGGTAAAGCCCAGCGAAAACATGTTGATGTTGGCGTTGTAGCCGGCAATGACGCCGTTTTCTTCCATGATCTTGCGGCGGCGCGCCACCGCGGTGCTGGAAAGGTTGATGCGCTCACCGAGAAGGACATCGGCGGCACGGCCATCGCTGCAGAGTTCGCGCAGAATCCGATAATCCGTCGCATCGAGCGCCGTAGAGTTGGAATTCGCCAAAAAAACCTCCGATATCGATGGAAAGCAAACCTTATGGAGCAAACGCTGCCTGAAATTACTGAGAACCGCAATGATGTTTCTGTTACGGTTCAAATGCCGATTGACGAGAAGGCGTTCGCCGCCGGATCCTCAAAAAAGCAATAAAATTCGAGGTTTTAGAGCGGGTGGGTTGGCGCAAGGTTGCGCTGGAAGTCTGTGCGACGAAACGTCAGTGCAGACAAGATCAAGAAGGGTTTCGCCGATAAATCGTGCGAATTGACTGCGAATTAATCAGCGGTCACGCAGAAATTTCAGTGCCAAAAACAAAACTCCCAGGGGGGAAGCGCTGCCGGTGTCGCAGTTCTTTTTATGATGGGGAGTATCAATGGGTAATCTTGGGGCCGAACGTTCTAACAACGTCCTTCTTGCAAGTTGCGTCCGAAAGTACGCCCTCGCCGGTACCGCCGCGATCTGTTTGATGGCCCAGGCCGCCAGCGCTCAGGATGTGGCGCAGGCGGAGGGCGGGGTGGAGGCGGTCTCGGTGACCGGCACCCGCATCGTCCGCGACGGCTACAGCGCGCCCACGCCGGTGACGGTGGTGGGAGCGGAGCAGATACTGGCCCAGGCGCCCGCCAATCTTGCCGATTTCGTCAATTCCAGCCTGCCATCGGTGATCGGCAGCGAAACCTCGAACAATTCCTCCGGCAGTCTCTCCAACGGCCTGGCCGGCATCAACGCGCTGAACCTGCGTTCGCTGGGCGTCAATCGTACCCTGATCCTGCTGGACGGCCATCGCACGCCGGCTTCGGCCGCGACGGGCGACACCGACATCAACACCATTCCCCAGCAGTTGGTGAAGCGCGTGGATGTGGTGACCGGCGGCGCCAGCGCCGATTACGGCTCCGATGCGGTGGGCGGCGTGGTGAACTTCATCCTTGATACGGAGTTCACCGGCTTCAAATCCAGTTTCGAATATGGCGAAACCGATGCCGGACTGCAGCCCAGCTATAAGGTCAACGGTACCTATGGCATGGATTTCGACGGTGGCAAGGGGCATGTGCTGGTCAGCGGCGAGTGGGTCCAGACCGCGCCCACGCCCAAAGACTACAATCCATCCTGGAATAAGAGCGGCTTCTTCCGGGTGCAGAATCCCACCTACACCGCGACCAACGGCCAGCCCTTCTATCTGATCCGCTCCGGCATCGGCGCCAGCCAGGTTTCACCAGGCGGCCTGATCGTCAGCGGACCTCTCCAAGGTACCTATTTTGGCAAGAACGCTGTGGTGAACCAGCTGTCCTATGGCGCGATCACCGGCCCCTGGATGATCGGCGGCGACACCGCCGTGACCCAGGACAATTACGGCGGCACCAATTCGCTGGCGGCGGGTGAAAACCGCCAAAGCATGTACGCTCGCGGCAGCTATTATGTGACCCCCGATATCGAAGTCTGGGCGGAA
>Ga0207657_10005646_pt1 | contig 13055 bp, 11 predicted proteins | sample KBSC33metaG_FD_184316 | JGI IMG/M metagenome (GOLD analysis project Ga0207657, IMG submission 184316) | Corn rhizosphere microbial communities from Kellogg Biological Station, Michigan, USA - KBS C3-3 metaG (SPAdes) (version 2) | ecosystem: Host-associated > Plants > Roots > Rhizosphere > Soil ...
GAAAAGATGCTCCCACTGGGGGAGCTGTCGCGAAGCGACTGAGGGGGTTTTTGCCCCGACGCTTTGGGAAGAACCCCTCCGGCTCTATAGGCCGCAGCCCCAAAGGCGGAAGCGCTTCAGGCTCCAGCCGTTAGTTCTTCGGCGTTTCCGGCGTCGGGACCACGTCCGGCGCAATCGCCTCGTCCGCAGAGCCAGAGCGGTCCTTGGTGAAGGGGATGTGGAAGATGCTGCGCCGCTTCTTTTTCGGCGGCGGAGCGTCCTCGGCCGGCTGGGCCTCGGTGGCGGCGGGCGCGGTCTTGGCCCGCTGCGTCTGGGCGGTCGACATGGCCGCGGCCGTGGTCTGCAGCGCGCCGGGCGGCGGGATCGTGCGCGATTTGTCCTTGGTCATCAGCGGATGGAAGACGCTGCGCTTGGCGCTGACCGCGGGGATCACCGCGGGCTTGAGGCCCTTGGAGGTGAGCAGCTTGTAGGCGTCGCTGTACCAGGCGTCGCCAGGGTAGTTGTAACCCAGGACCGCGCCGTTCTCCTTGGCCTCCTGCAGCAGGCCGAGGGTGAGGTAGGCCTCGACCAGCCGGTACAGAGCCTCGGGTGTGTGGCTCGTCGTCTGGTACTTGTCGACCACGGTCTTGAAGCGGCCGATGGCGGCCAGGATATCGTTCTGGCGCAGGTACCAGCGCCCGATGGTCATTTCCTTGCCGGCCAGCTGGTCGTTGACCATGTCGATCTTCAGCCGCGCGTCCTGGGCGTATTCGCTGTGCGGATAGCGCGCGGTGACTTCACGCAGGTTTTCCAGCGCCTGGCCGGTGGCGGCCTGGTCGCGGCCCACGTCGACGATCTGTTCGAAGTAGCAGATGGCCTTCAGGTAGTGGGCGTAGGCTGCGGCCTGGTTGCCCGGATAGAGCGAGATGAACCGGTCGGCGTCGCCGATCGCCTCTGCATAGCTGTTGGCTTCGTAGTGGGCGAAGGCCTGCATCAGGATCGCGCGGCGCGACCACTCCGAATAGGGGTGCTGGCGCTCCACTTCCTGGAAGTAGTCGACCGCCTGCGCCCACAGGTGCTTATCGAGCCGGTCGGCGCCGGTGGAATAGAGCAGCTCGACCGGGCGCTCCTCATAAGCGAGCCGCGTCTTGGGCTTCTTCTGGAAGGTCGAGCAGCCCGCGACGGCGACAGCGCAAAGGGCGGCGGTGAGCGCAGGCCGAGCCCACGAATTGCGAACCAAGGACACCATCACCTCAAAGGACCAGACGCGCGCCCCCACGCGAGAAATCGCTTCTACACCAGGGCACGATCAGAGCAAACGAATGCGCTTGTCGCAGGAGCCGCGTCCGCACCTGTCATCGCGGTTTCGCGGCACGTGAAGACCGGGATCCATACGCGCAAGGTTTCACGGCGGAATCGCGGCGGAGCCGTCGGATTTTCGTGAGTTACACGAGCGAGCGGAAATCGGTCACACCGCGACGGCGATCTCGTCGGCGAAGGTGCGGAGGCGCCAGGCGTCGGGCCGCGCGGCGAGCGCGCGGACCAGCTGGTTGTTGATGCCGTGGCCCGCCAGCTCGCCCTCGAAACGGCCGATGATCGGCGCGCCCAGCACATAGAGGTCGCCGATGGCGTCCAGCGCCTTGTGGCGGACGAACTCGTCGGGCCGGCGCAGGCCCTCCGGGTTCAGCACTCGGTCGCCCTCGATCACCACGCAATTGTCCATCGCCCCGCCGCGGGCGAGGCCCATGGCGCGCAGCGCCTCGACCTCGTGCAGGAAGCCGAAGGTGCGGCAGTCGGCGAGCTCACGCCGGAACGCCGCCTCGTCCATCGCAAGGTCGATCGCCTGGCGGCCGATCACCGCGGTCGGGAACTCGATGGCGAAGGCCACCTCGAAGCTCATCGCAGGCTTCAGCGCCGCGCGCTTGTCGCCCTCGACGACTTCCACCGTCTCGAGGATCTCGATGAAGCGACGCGCAGCGGCCTGCGGCCGGCGGCCGACGCGATCGAGGATCTTCAGGAACGGCCAGGACGAGCCGTCCATGATCGGCATCTCCGGGCCGTCGAGCTCGACCACGGCGTTGTCGACGCCCGACATGACGAGCGCGGCCATCAGATGCTCGATCGTGGCGACGGTGACGCCCGCGGCGTTGCCGATCACCGTGCCGAGCTGAGTCTTGCAGACCGAGGTCGGCGTCGCCGCCACGCGGTTGTCGCGGTCGGTCACGTCGGTGCGCACGAACACGACGCCGGCGTCGATCGCGGCCGGCCGCACCGTGACTTGGGTATAGGCGCCGGTATGCACGCCCACGCCTGCAAACGGCGCCGGCGCCTTGACGGTGTGCTGGAAAGCCCCGCTCTGGAATCCGTCTGCCACGCTGGGGACCTTCCCTGGAACTGGGGCGTCAGGCCCCGCTGACCGAGGATCGCCCACAAGTGCGGTTAATGCGCTTGGTGCGATGCAGCAAAACAATCCCTGTTTCGCAATGTTTCGGTGTCTGGAGGGTTAACGCAGGCCTCAAACAGGCAGCGCCGCGGGCGCCTGTTGAGGCGACCGCGGCGCGCGTCTGAAATCTAATGTTTTCCGCTAGTTGGCGAGCCGGCGCAGGAAGGACGGGATCTCCAGATCCTCACCTTGCTGGACCTCTTCCTCGGGCAGGGCCGCCTCGACCGGCTGGGCGCCGCCGCGGACAGGCGCAGGGCGCGGCTGCGGCGCCGGGGCGTCATAGCGCGGACGGCTGCCGAAGATGCTCAGGAAGCCGCCGCGCGGACGGCGGTCTTCGTAGACCGGCTCGGCGAAGAGCGGCTCATCGGCGTCCTCGGCCACCGCCGGATCGACGATGCGCGCGACCGGCTGGATCACCACCGGCTGCTGGACCTGGGCGGGCGCCGCGGCGATCGGCGCGGCATAGAGGTCGGGCTGCTCCTCCTCGAGCGGCTCGGCGGCCAGCACGGGCGCAGGCTGGCGGACCGGAGCCGGCGCGACATAGGCCGGAGCCGAAGCGGGAGCCTCCCCCGGCTCGGCGGCGGCCACGCGGGCTTCCGGCATACGCAGCGGCGGGGCGGTCATCGGCCGGCGCTCGAGCTTGGGCTCGATAGCCGCAATCGAGGCGCCGTCCATGCCGGTCGCGACCACGCTGACGCGGATCATGCCGTCCAGGGACGGGTCGAAGGCCGCGCCGAAGATGATGTTGGCTTCCGGATCGACCTGCTCGGAGATGGCGTTGGCCGCCTCGTCGACTTCCAGCAGCGTCATGTCGAGGCCGCCGGTGACGTTCACCAGCACGGCCTTGGCGCCCTTGAGCGAGACTTCGTCCAGCAGCGGGTTCTGGATGGCGTTCTGCGCCGCCATCAGCGCGCGATCGTCGCCGGTCGCCTCGCCGGTGCCCATCATCGCCTTGCCCATCTCGGTCATCACCGTACGCACGTCGGCGAAGTCGAGGTTGATGAGGCCCGGCAGCACCATCAGGTCGGTGATCGAGCGGACGCCCGAGTGCAACACCTGGTCGGCCATGCCGAAGGCTTCGGCGAAGGTGGTCCGCTCGTTGGCGACGCGGAACAGGTTCTGGTTCGGAATGACGATCAGGGTGTCGACGTAGCGCTGCAGCTCGGCGATCCCCGCGTCGGCCAGGCGCATCCGGTGGCGGCCCTCGAAGTGGAAGGGCTTCGTGACCACGCCCACCGTCAGGATGCCGCGCTCGCGGGCGCACTTGGCGATGATGGGAGCCGCCCCGGTGCCGGTGCCGCCGCCCATGCCGGCGGTGATGAACACCATGTGCGCCCCGTCGAGATGTTCGCCGATCTCGGGGATGCTCTCCTCGGCCGCGCTCATGCCGATCTCGGGATGGGCGCCGGCGCCCAGCCCTTGAGTCGCCAGCACGCCCAGTTGCACCCGTCGGTCGGTCTTGGCGAAGGCGAGCTGCTGGGCGTCCGTGTTGGCCACCACGAACTCGACGCCGAGCAGCCCAGCCTCGATCATGTTGTTGACCGCGTTGCCGCCCGCGCCCCCGACGCCGAAGACGACGATCCGCGGCTTCAATTCTGTCGCGCGCGGAGCTGAGAGTGCGATTGTCATGGGACCCCTGCGTCCTTCCAAATTCGGCCCGAGACGCGCTGGCGGACCCGCCCGCCGCACGCCTTTCGTAAGGATGCGTTAAGTACGCGCTCACACCCTTAATCGAGGGTTAACCGCATAGCGTGAGTCGCGAGTCGATCCAGGCCGCGAAAAGCCGAAAAAACCCCTTGCATCACAAGGCGTAAGGCGAATCAGGGGCAGGGCTGCGGCGTTGTGACTCTGACGAGATGCCGCAAGGGTTGTGAAGCCGGCGAGTCGCCCTGAGTGCGAGACGGCCTTATCGATCCCACCAGGGATAGCCTTGCGGCATATCCGACGAAACGCGCCCGGGGAAAGCCGGCGGGCGCTTCTCCAGGAAGGCGGAGACGCCTTCGCGGACGTCGTCGGTGGCCCCCAGCGCCATAGCGAGCGCGCCGTCGATCTTCAATGCGGGCCAGGGCGAATCCTGCGGCGAGAGGCGCCACAGCATCTGGCGGGTGATGGCCACCGAGACAGGCGCGGTGTTGTCGGCGATCGACCGGGCGATGGCCCTGGCGCGCGGCAGAACGTCCTGGGCCGGGACCACCTCGCTGACCAGCCCGCCCTTCAACGCCTCGTCCGCGGAGAACAACGCACCGTCCAGGCACCACCGCAGGGCCTGCGGCAAGCCGACCAGGCGCGGCAGGAACCAGGCGCTTCCGGCTTCGGGCACAAGGCCGCGGCGGGCGAAGACGAAGCCGAAACGCGCCGTGTCGGCGGCGATGCGGATGTCCATCGGCAGGGTCAGGGTGAGGCCGACCCCCACCGCCGCGCCGTTGAAGGCGGCGATCGACGGTTTGCGGCACTCGAAGATCGCGCCCACCATGCCGGCGCCGCCCGCCCGGCCCTGACGGCCCTGCGAGACGTCGCCGAAGGACACCGAGCCCTCCGCCGAGGTGGTGTCGAACGCGCCTTCGCCGGCGGACATGTCGGCGCCCGAGCAGAAGCCGCGGCCCGCGCCGGTGACCAGCACCACCCGCACCGCGTCATCCGCGTCGGCGGCGTCAAAGGCCCCGGCGAGTTCCGCGCCCATTGTGGCGGTGTAGGCGTTGAGTTTCTCGGGTCGGTTCAAGGTGATCTGCATGATCCCCTCCTCGACCGAACAGAGGATGTGCTTGTAGGCGCCCGACATGACGAAGCCTCCTTGTCGCCGCACCGTCTGGTCGCGGCGCTCAAGTGGATGCTAGCGGCTTTCCGTCGGGTCGGGACAAGGGCGCAGCAACCCCAACCCTCGTCATCACCCGGCTTGTCCGGGTGACCCATGATCTCGATCACCGACTGAAGGGGCGCGGCGCGGCCGTTGATCGCCTTCAGGCGGAGATCATGGCTGGCCCGGACAAGCCGGCCGTGACGATCAAGAAGATGATGGAGACGCCGACCTACAGGTTCTCCCGCAGCCAGCTCGCCGCCTTGGCCACGGGGTTCGCACGCGGATCCAGCGGCTCGCGGCGCAGCTTGGCCGAGGCGAGCGCCTTGGCGCTGACCGCCTCGCGCGGCCCGAAGGCGGCGCGGTGCAGGATGCCGGCGGCGGCGGTGAAGGCCGGGCCGGACGCCGCGTCGGCCAGGTGCGGCACGCGGCGCGGCCTGCCCAACCGCACCGGTCGGTCGAACACCCGCACGGCCACTTCGCGGACCCCGGCCAACTGGCTCGCGCCGCCGGTCAGCACCAGGCCGGCGCCGGGTTCGACTGGCGCGCCGGAGGCCTTCAGCCGGTCGCGCAGCAGTTCCAGCGTCTCCTCGACACGGGGCGCGATTATGCCCTTCAGCAGCGAACGCGGCGCGATGACCGGGCCCGCGCCGGGATCGTCGCCACGCGGCGGCGCCTCGATCATCTCGCGATCCTCGTTGGCCGAGGCGATGGCCGAGCCGTGCAGGGTCTTGATCCGCTCCGCGCCGGCGACGGAGGTCGAAAGCCCGCGGGCGATGTCCTGGGTGACGTGCTGTCCGCCGACCGGCACGGTTTCCACGTGGACCAGCGAACCGCAGGTAAAGACGGCCGCCGAGGTCGAGCCGCCGCCCATGTCGACGCAGACGGACCCGAGATCCATCTCGTCCTCTTCGAGCGCGGCGAGCGCCGAGACGAAGGGCGCGGCGACCACGCCCTCGAACTGCAGGTGCGCGCGCTCGACGCAGGCGCCCAGGGTCTGGAACACCGCTTCCGAAACCGAGACGACCAGCAGTTCCACGCCCAGCGTGCGGCCGAACATGGCGCGCGGGTCGCGCACGCCGCCCTGCCCGTCCACAGACCAGGCGATCGGCAGGATGTGGGCGGCCCGGCGGCCCGGCAGCTTCACCTGGGCCAGCGCGTTGGTGATCGCCCGCACCAGGTCGTTGTCGGAGATCGGCCGTGCGCCGATCGAGACGCGGCCGGCGACGCGGTGCGAGGTGAGTTGCCCGCCGGCGGTGGCCACGGTGACGTGCTGGACGTTGACGCCGGCCACGTTCTCGGCGCGCTCGACCGCCTGGGCGATAGCCTCGGACGCTTCGTCGAGATTGACGATGGAGCCGCCGCGGATGCCGCGCGACTGCACGTAGCCGACCCCGGCGGTGGTGAGCGTCCGGTCGCCCTTGCGCACGCCTTCGGGCTTCATGATGAAGCAGGTGACCTTCGAGGCGCCGAGATCGACGGCGGCGACCACCGGCGGGCGCACCAGCGCGGCCTTCAGACCCTCGCGGCCGTCCTTGCGGTCCCCTGCTCGGCGGTCGGAGGGTTTGCGGCCCCCGTCCCTGGGGTCGGGGCCCCGGAGGTCTCCGGACTGGGCCTCGGCGCGGCTCGCCATCTTCAACATCTATCGGTCATCCATCGGTTCAGGCGCCGTTGGCGGGCGGCGCAGTTAGGGTCGGGGCCTGACGCGGGCGCACCGCCACCACGTCGGGGCTGCGCAGGTCGATGCGGTCGAAGCCGAGTTCGAGAATGCGTGAGCGCTGGTCGAGGCGTTCGAGCTGCATGAGCGCCTGCTCCTGGCCCGAAGCCGGAAGCTGGATCAGCGAGCCGTCCTTCATCCGCAGATCCCAGCGACGGTCGTCGACACGGACCAGGGCGTCCATGCCCCCGATCAGCTTTGGGCGCTGGGCGATCACCGGCAGGATCTCCGGCGCGTGCTCGGCCGCGCCGGCGCCCACCACCAGCGGCAGGGCGGGAAAGCGGCTCGCGTCGGCTTCGGGGATGATCCGGCCGTGCTCGTCGATCACATATTGCCGGCCGTCGTGCTGCCAGACCGCGAGCTGGCGGCGCTCGGAAACCACGACCACAAGGGTGTCGGGCAGCAGGCGGACGACGCGGGCGTCCTTCACCCAGCCCACCTCCTCCACGTGGCTGCGCAAGACGCCAAGGTCCAGGCCCAGCAGCGGCTGGCCCATGTAGACGCCGGCGGCCTTGGCGATGTCGGCCTTGGCGAGCGCCGAGGCGCCCTGGACCTCCACGTGGCGCACCCGGAAGCCGGCGGCGGCGAAGCGGTTGTCGACGCCGGCGCCGATGCTGGCGATCAGGCGCTGGCCGCGATGGCCGGTGGCGAGCGTCACCACGAGCGCCAGGGCGAGGATGGCCATGGCGCCGGTCAGGGCCAGTTGCGGGGAAAGCCCGTGGGGCTCCCGCGCCGCCCGCGACGAGCGGCGCGCCGGCTTAAGGGGCTGCTTGGCCGGAGGCTTCGCCTGTCCCCGCGAGCCTCCCCGCACCGCCGCCGGCATACGCGTCCTCCGTGATCCAAAGCACCAGTCGGTCGAAATCCACGCCCTGCAGCGCCGCCTGCTCTGGGATGAGCGAAGTGGGCGTCATGCCGGGCTGGGTGTTCACCTCAAGGAGGACCAGAATGTCGTTAATGTCGTCATAACGCAGGTCCGAGCGGGTAACCCCCCGGCAACCCAGCGCGGCATGCGCGATCTCGCTCATTCTCAACGCCTTTTCAAAGGCATGAGGCGGAATATCGGCGGGCACGACATGCGTCGATCCGCCGTCGGCGTACTTGGCCTCGTAGTCATAGAAACCTGTGCGCGGAATGATGTCGGTCACGGTCATGGCCTTGCCGTCCATGACGCCCACGGCCAGTTCCCGGCCGCGGATATAGGGCTCGATCATCACCTCCTCGCCGAAGGTCCAGCCGGGGGCCACGATCTCCTGCGGCGGACGGTTGGCGCCTTCGAACACCAAGAACACCCCGACGGAGGACCCCTCGGCGTTCGGCTTGACCACATAGGGCGGCGCCATGACGTGTTCGGCGGCCGCCTCGAAGCGGTTGAAAAGCCCGCCGCCCGGGACGACGACGCCGGCTGCGGCCAGCACCGCCTTGGCCTTCGCCTTGTCCATGGCCAGCGCCGAGGCCAGGACGCCGGAGTGGGTGTAGCGCAGGCCAAGCGTCTCCAGCACGCCCTGCACGCAGCCGTCCTCGCCCCACTCGCCGTGCAGGGCGTTGAAGCAGACGTCCGGCTTCAGGCCCGTCAGCACCTGGGCGATGTCGCGCCCGGCGTCGACGCGGCTGACCCTGGCCCCCAACCGCTCCAGGGCGTCGGCGCACTCGCGGCCGGAAACCAGGCTCACCTCCCGTTCCGAGGAAAGCCCGCCCAGCAGGACGGCGACATGTTTTCCGGATAGCGGCGCAGCCATGGGAAGAGACTCGAGAGAGGGGAAGAGGCGTGAACCCAGCCCGGTGGCCGACCTGGGCGGGCGGGTCAAGGGGCGGTCGCGCCGCGGCGCAGGCGCGAGGCCGCCCAGAAGACCGTGGCCAGGGCGCAGCCGGCGAGGATGCCGAAGGTAAGGTCGCGCGCCAGCGTGAGGACGAAGGTCGCCAGCAGGACCGCGCCGCTGCGCGGGTCGCGCAGGAGGCGGGCGCATTCGGCCTTCTCCGCCATGTTCCAGCAGACCACGACCAGAACGCCTGCGAGCGCCGTCAGCGGCACATAGCTGGCGAGCGGCGCGGCCACCAACATGAAGGTCAGCAGGAACGCCGCGTGCAGCATCCCGGCCACAGGGCTGCGCGCCCCGGCGCGAATGTTGGTGGCGGTCCGCGCGATCGTGCCGGTGACGCTGAGGCCGCCGAAGAGCGCCGAGGCGATATTCGCGAGCCCCTGGGCCACCAGTTCCATGTTCGAGCGGTGCTTGCGCCCCGTCAGCCGGTCGGCGACCGTGGCCGACAGCAGGCTTTCGACGCCGCCCAGAAGGGTGAACGACAACGCCGCCGGCAGCACCTTGACCAGCAGCGGCCAACTGAAGGCCGGCGCCTGCGGCGACGGCAGCGAATGCGGGATCCCGCCGAACCGGCTGCCGATGGTGGCGACCGGCAGGTGCAGCGCCCAGGCCGCCGCCGCGCCGGCGGCGACCGCCAGCAGCATGGCGGGCCAGGTCGGCCGCAGCCGCTTGATCAGGAAGATCCCCGCGGCGACCGCCACGCCCAGTCCGAGCGCGGCCGGATTGAGCGTCGGCAGGGCGCGCCCGACCGCCAGCAGCTTGGGAACCACCGGCCCGGGCTCCGGCCCGATGAGCGACAGGCCGGCAAGGTCCTTGAGCTGGCTGGCCAGGATGGTCACGGCGATGCCGGCGGTGAAGCCGACGGTGACCGGATGGGGGATGTGGCGGATCAGCGAGCCCAGCCGAAGCGCGCCGACCAGGGTCAGCATCACACCGGAGACCAGCACGGTCAGCAACAGGCCCTCGACGCCGAACTTCGCCACGGTCGCGGCCACCAGCACGATGAAGGCGCCCGCCGGGCCGCCCACCTGGAAGCGGCTGCCGCCCAGGGCGGACACAAGGAAGCCGCCGATGATGGCCGTGTAGAGCCCGCGCTCGGGCGTCACGCCGGAGGCCACGGCGATGGCCATCGACAGCGGCAGGGCGAGAATCGCCACCGTCAGGCCCGCCATGGCGTCCTGGCGCAGAGCCGACAGCCCATAGCCCTCGGCCAGGGTCGTGGCGAGCTTCGGTCGGTAGAGGTGCGCGGTCGCCGAGCCGTCGGGCATGGCGTGAGGATCGCCCTGGATGCTTGGAGCTTGGTTAAGAGCCGGAAGCTTCAACATAGGCGACCGCCGCCGCCCGGCAAGCCGTCGCGTCGTCGCAGGAGGATGCGCCATGCTGACACGGCGGTGTCAGCAGCCTGGCGGCAGGATGGCGGTCCAGGGAGATTCGTCATGGGCTTCGCCGCCGCCAACGCCAATACCACCGCAACCGCCCTCGACGGCCTGCCCCCGCCGCCCTGCGCGCGGCTGCTGGGCTGGGAGCTGCTCGCCGCCCGGCCGAAGGAGGGCTGGATCAAGGTAGGCTTCGACGCGCGCTGGGAGTTCACCAACCCGGCCGGCTACATCCAGGGCGGCTTCCTCGCGGCCATGCTGGACGACACCATGGGTCCGGCGGTCTTCGTGATGAGCGAGGGCAGGCTCTATTCGCCCACCATCGACATGCACGTGAGCTTCCTGAAGCCCGCGCGTCCCGGGCGTCTGGTGGGCGAAGGCCGCGTCGTCCAGCTCGGCAAGTCGATCGCCTTCGTGGAGGGGACCCTGAGCGACGCCACGGGTGAGCCGGTGGCGCGCGCGACCTGCACCGCGCGGCTGGTCGATGCGGAGAAGGCGCTGGGGTGAGAGCTTCCTTTCCCGATTTCGGGAAAGGAAATGGGTCAGGCCGTCGGGGCCGTGATCGGCCGGCAGATGGCCGCGCTCGGCCGGCCCTCCTGCGCGCGCCTCGCGGCGGCGGCGAACTCCGAATCGGCGACGAGGCCCGTCTGCTTCACGGCGTCGCGCAGGTGCGCGCTGGTCCGGCTCATGAGCATGTTGGAGTCGGTCGCCGCCGCCAGGGTGATCCGCAGCTGTTCGGCCTCCACGTCGCTCAGCCGGCGTCCGGGCCCGACCATGCTGTCCAGCAGCGCCCATTGGTCCTCCTCGCGGTCGCTGAGGCCGCTGAGATAGGCTGTCTGCTGGACGATCGCGGTATAGGCGATCGCCTTTGCCCGCGGCAGGTGCGAGACGGTCTGATCGGCCACGAGGGCTTCCCAGGCGCCGACGGTCCAGGGCGTGAAGGACGGGTGCCCGAGGCCCCCTATCGGCGGAAGGCGTCCGCTGTCGGTCCCGCGCTGCACGATCGACGACAGGGCGGCCAGGCGCTTAGTCACGCAGGCGTCCTGCGCCTCGCGCAGGGCGGCATTGTCCACCTCGCGGACGAAGGCCTCCTTCAGCACCGCCTCGCCCGCGTTCGCCTGCTGCTTCCCGTGCAGCGCCTGGACGGCCTGCTCGCCGGCCAGCGCGATCAGCACGCCGATGACGATAGTGCCGATCTCCTTCAGGAACTCGCGCCCGCCCCGCCAGGGTTTGGCCTTGTGGATGTCCATGCCGCCCCCAGCGGATCGCGAGGGCCTAGCCGTAACCGGACTCGTCGAACCTCGGCAATGGGATGATAGCTCTGTCATCCCGGCAGCAGCGCTCGCCAGAGCGCTCCGTCCGGGATGACGATCGCGGGATGTCCGCAATGGGGTCGAGAGCAGTCCTTTGAGGCAACGCTCAACAGCCAACGACCGCAGACCCTCTCCAACCCGCCATCGGCGGAACGCGACGATACCGCTTATGCCGCGGTTAGCCGCACGAGCAGCCGGCCGTCGGCGTCCAGGACAAAGGCTTCCGGCAGGGCCAGGCTCTTCCAGAGGGCGAACGGATCGAGCGCCAGCCTCCGGCTGAGGTAGAGGCTGAGCACCGTGCCGTGACTGGCGACCAACAGCGGGCGCATCGGGTGGCGCTCGAGAGCCGCGGCGAAGCGGTGGCGCGCGGCGTCGGCGCTCTCACCGCCGAAGAACGGTTGCGCCGGCTGGGCGAAGACGCTGGCCATCCGCGCTTCGAAGGTCTCGCGCGATCCGAACGGCAAGGCTGGGCGATGATGCTCCGCCAACCCGAGATCCGGCGTCACCTCCAGGCCGAAGCGGCCGGCGATGATCTGCGCGGTTTCCAGCGCCTTGGGCTCCGGGCTCGCCACGGCGGCAGCGGGCGCGAACGGCACGAGGCTCTCAGCCAGGGCGAGCGCGGCTTGCCGGCCCGCGGCGCTCAGGCGCCAGGTGGGTGGCGGGGCTGTCTCGTCTACGGTCGGAGCGGAGTGGCGGACCATGATCAGCGCCGCCTTGCTCACGCCGGCCGCCCGATCCGCTTGATTTCCCATTCGAGCTCGATCCCGGTCTTGGCCTTCACGTCGGCCCGGACGGCCTCGCCCAGGCCCTCGAGGTCGGCGGCGGTGGCCTCGCCGGTGTTGATCAGGAAGTTGGCGTGCAGGGGCGAAAACATCGCCCCGCCGCCCTCGCCTTTCACACTGAATGGCTTGCCGCGCCAGCCCGCCGCGTCGACGAGCTTCCACGACGAGTGGCCGGGCGGGTTCTTGAAGGTCGAGCCGCCGGTCTTCTCGCGGATCGGCTGGGTCTGCTCGCGGCGCGCGGTGATCTCGTCCATCCGCGCGGCGATCGCGGCGGGGTCGTCCGGCCGCCCCTGGAAAAGCCCGCCCAGGAAGATCAGCGGCTCGGCCGCCGCGCGCGCGGACTTGCGGTAGCTGTAGGCAAGGTCGGCGTTGGAGAGCGTCAGCCGCTCGCCCGCGCGGGTCAGCGCATAGGCCTCGACCAGCACGTCCCTGGTCTCCGAGCCATAGCAGCCGGCGTTCATGACCAGCGCCCCGCCGATCGAGCCGGGCACGCCGCGGTAGAACTCCAGCCCCGCGATCCCGGCCTTGCCCGCCTCCCGCGCCAGGCCGGCGTCCAGCGCCGCCGCGCCGGCGAAGATCCTCGACTCGCCGCGCGGTTCGACGGTGGCGAAGGCCTTGCCCAGGCGGATCACCACGCCGTCCACCCCGCCGTCGCGGACGAGCGTGTTGGAGCCGACGCCCAGCACGGTCACCGGCACGGCGGCATCCAGCCCTTTCAGGAAATCGGCGAGGTCCTCCTCGTCCTGCGGCAGGAACAAGAGGTCGGCCGGGCCGCCAACCCGGAACCAGGTGAAGGGGCCGAGCGGCTCGTCGCGCAGCAGCTTGCCGCGGACC
>Ga0207657_10005648_pt1 | contig 13053 bp, 13 predicted proteins | sample KBSC33metaG_FD_184316 | JGI IMG/M metagenome (GOLD analysis project Ga0207657, IMG submission 184316) | Corn rhizosphere microbial communities from Kellogg Biological Station, Michigan, USA - KBS C3-3 metaG (SPAdes) (version 2) | ecosystem: Host-associated > Plants > Roots > Rhizosphere > Soil ...
TCAGTCCCCCTTGAGGGGGGTTGGGGGGTGATCGTCACTTCGCGCGATAGAAGGTCCAGAAGTAGACCGCCAGGTAAATGGCGATGAGAATGGCGCCGGGCGCAAAAGTTATGCTCCACCACCCGGAAAGGATCACCAAGATGCACCCGATCGTCATCATCAGGTCGAGCCAAGTGAATAGCCCCTTTCCGATTCGCACCTACGGCCTCGTTACGCTCACCGCGCGTGAGCCCTTCTCGTTACTCGTACTCAACACCACGTACACCTTGTAGAACACCTTCGAACCCGAGGCTACCAGGCCGTCGTCGGTCTAGAACTGCAGAGGCGTCGAGCCCGCCCCCTGGACCCGCTCCTCGTCGGCATTCTATGCCTCAGGCTTCGCCCTCGGCTTGCTTCCATTCGCGACCAATCACAAGCCTGAGGCTTGCATCCGAAGCTCCCGTTCAAGCCTCAGGCCTGTGATCCGCGGTGTTTGGGCTTGGGTCGCTCGCGAGGCCTGAGGCATCCATGGAGCGCGGACGTCCCGTCCGCACGAGGGCGGAGCCCTCGCGAAGCAGGGCGGGCGGGACGCCCGCGCTCCATGCCGGTATGTCCCTACGCCTGCGCAATACTGACCGGACATGGAGCCGGTTATCCTTTTCGACGTCGACAACACCCTGCTCGACAACGACCAGGTCACGCGGGACCTGAAGCAGCACATCCGCGACGTGGCGGGAGAAACGTGCGAGGCCGAGTATTGGAAGATCTTCGAGGCGCGGCGGCAGGAGCTGGGCTATGCCGACTACCTCGGCACGCTCCAGACGTTCCGCGCGGCGAACCCGCACGACGTCGACTTCCGCAAGATCTCGACGTACCTGCTGGACTACCCCTTCGGCTTCCGGCTGTTCCCGGGGGCACTGGAAGCTCTGGAGTTCGCGGACGAGATCGGGCGTCCGGCGATCCTGACGGACGGGGACGTGGTGTTCCAGCCTTGGAAGATCCTGCGGTCCGGGCTGGATGCGGCGGTGGGGCACCGGGTGCTGATCTACGTGCACAAGGAGGAGGAGCTGCACGACGTGGCGCAGCGGCTGCCTGCCGAGCATTACGTGCTGGTGGACGACAAGATCCGGATTCTGGCGGCGGTGAAGGGGGTTTGGGGGGATCGGGTGACGACGGTTTTCGTGCGGCAGGGCCACTACGCATTGGATGAGGCGCTGGTGGCGCAGTATCCGGCGGCGGACTTCACGATCGACAAGATCGGGGAGCTTTCCACTCTGCCGCTCGGGTGAACTCTCCTTGGACGCTCGCAGGCTCGCTTGTGAAAGCGCCGCCGGGTCGGCGCACTCCAAAGGCGCGTAGAATCAAGGCGTGAGCGAATTCGCCTCCGTTTCCGAAGCCCTGCAGGACCTCCGCGCGGGACGCATGATCATCGTGGTCGACGACCCCGACCGCGAGAACGAGGGCGATCTGATCGTGGCGGGCGAGCGCTGCACCCCCGAGATCATGAACTTCATGCTGATCCACGGGCGGGGCGTGCCCTTCATTCCGACATCGGCGGAGCGCCTGCAGGAACTGGGCATCCCCATGATGACCAAGCAGAACACCGCACGGCACGGCACGGCGATGGCGGAGACGGTGGACGCGCTTCATGGGGCGACGACCGGCGTCTCGGCGTTCGACCGTGCGCGGACGGTAGAGGTCTTCTGCGATCCCGACGCCGGGCCTGCCGACCTCGCGCGGCCTGGCCATGTGATCCCGCTGCGAGCGGAGAAGGGCGGGGTCCTGAATCGCGCGGGGCATACGGAAGCAATCGTGGACCTGGTCACGCTCGCGGGTTTTAAGCCAGTCGGAGTGGGCTGCGAGATCCTGAACGAGGACGGCACGATGATGCGGATGAACGGCCTGGTGCCCTTCGCGCAGAAGCACGGGCTGAAGATCCTTACGATCGCGGACCTTATCGCCTACCGGCGGCACCACGAGAAGCTGGTCACGCGCGCAGCGGGGCCGATCGACTTTCCGACGAAGTACGGCCACTTCACGCTGTATGTGTACGAGCCCTCAATCGAGAAGGATCCCTATGTGGCGATCGTCAAGGGCGAGGTAGCGAGCGAGGACCCGGTGCTGGTGCGAATTCACTCGAGCTGCCTGACGGGGGACCTTCTAAACTCGCTGCGCTGCGACTGCGGGGACCAACTCGCGATGGCCTTGGAGATGATCGAGGCTGAGGGCAAGGGTCTGGTTCTCTATATCGCGCAAGAGGGTCGGGGTATTGGGTTAGTCAACAAACTCAAAGCGTACGAGCTGCAGGACAAGGGTATGGATACTGTCGAAGCGAACATCGCGCTTGGGTTTAAGGCGGACCTTCGGGACTACGGCATCGGGGCGCAGGTTTTGGCCGATCTTGGACTGCAGAAGCTCCGGCTGATGACAAACAATCCGAAGAAGGTCGCGGGGCTACAGGGCTACGGATTGGAGATCGTGGAGCATGTGCCACTTATCGCGAACCCGTCAGAGCCGCGGAAGAAGTATTTGCAGACGAAGCGCGACAAGATGGGGCACCTCTTACCGAAGGAGTAGCGCCGTTAACCACCCTGTAGAGTCAGGATCGTCAGCTCGGGCGGGCAAAAGATGCGCCATTTCGGCCCGGTGGTCCCGATTCCACGCGAGACATACAGCGGCACATCGGCATCCGGATAGAAGCCCGAGACATACTTGCGGCTGCCGTATGGCGTGACGATCGGATGTCCGCCGGGCAAGCAAATTTGGCCTCCGTGGCTGTGGCCGCTGAGTTGAAGACTGACGGTCTCCGGGTTATGGACCACGTAGTCTGGCTCGTGCACCAGGCTAAGAAATGAGCGGGAGAAGGCCCGCTCTCGCGGCACATTCCAGTCGGGATTGCTGATCAAACAGTCATCCATGCCGACAATGCTGACACCGTGGACCTCCATGGTCTCGTTGACGAGAATGTTCATAGGGGATACGGAGCTCACTGCGCGATGGACGATCTCCGGCACCTGCGAACCGTAGTCGTGATTTCCCAGAATCCCAACACATGGGCACTTGGCATCGTGCAAAGGCTCCAGCGCGTGCTTGATAAACGCTCGGTGCATCGGCTGGAACTTGCTCACGAAGTCGCCAACGTTGATGATGAGGTCCGGCTTCTCCGCAACCGCGAGTTCGTGCGCATGGCGGGCGCGGTCGGCGGCGACCTGGTCCCGCAGGTGAAGGTCGGCAAGAAGCGCGATTTTGAACCCCTTGGCATCCCACTTGGGCAGCGTGAGGGTCCTTCGCTCAATCACCACGTCTCGGGAGCCGATGTCTCCCATTGCAGCCACGCTGAGCCCGGCAGCCGCTCCGGCTAGAAGAAACTTGCGTCGGGAAAGGGTCGGCTTGGATCGGGATTCAGCCATCGGCGGGCAGACCTACAGTGCTTCTATAACCTGCCGCGCGATGCCGGCGTTCCCAAAGGGCGGCATCAGATACATGCCTTGGGCCATACCTTTCAACGTTGAGGCGAGACGCTGCGCGTCCGCGATGCCGATGTTCAGGGCTTCCTCATCGGTTTCGGATTTAGCCATTCTGCGGCGGAGTTCCTCGGGTATCTCCACTCCAGGCACCTCGTTGTGCATGAACTCGGCGTGCCGAGAGGACCGGACGGGGAGAACGCCGATGAAGACGCTGACCCCAAGCTTGATGCAAATTTCCGCCACTTGTTCTGCCTTCTTGATCGAGAACACCGGCTGTGTGTAAACCACGTGCGCACCGCCATCGACCTTTCGCTTTAACCGGTCTAGCTCCTGCTTCGGGTCGTGTGAGCCCGGATTGAATGCGCAACAGATGGTGAAGGCGCACTTCACACCAACCGAGTAGCCGGCTAGGTCGATCCCCTCGTTGAACCTGGAAAGCACCCGGATGAGGCCGAGCGCATCGATATCGAAGACGCTGGTCGCGCTGGGATAATCGCCGATGTTCGCCGGGTCGCCGGTGACGGCGAGGATGTTCCGGACGCCGACGGCATGGCACCCGAGAAGGTCGGCCTGGATCGCGAGGAGGTTGCGGTCTCGGCAAGCGAAGTGCATGGTCGTTTCGATGCCGACCTGCCGCTGAATGAGCGTACAAACCGACGCCGGATTAACCCGCAGGCGAGCCCGGGCACCGTCGGAGATGTTGATCAGGTCGGCGCCTGCGATTTTCATCTGCTTGCATCCGGCGAGCAGCTTGTCGAGATTGAGACCGCGCGGAACGTCCAGTTCGACCGCAGTGATGAATTTGTGGCCCAGCTTCTGAGCGAGTTCACTGGGCTCGCTCTCGGGCAAGGGGTCTCGCTTGACCGTTTCCGAGGAAACGGAAGCGCGAGCTTTCGTCTTAATTGGGCCTTTGTCGAGCAAGCGACGAATCTCTCGAATGTGCTCTGGGGTGGTGCCGCAACAGCCGCCGATAATCTTCGCGCCTTCTTCGATCAGGCGAATTGCAGCTTTGGCAAAGTACTCCGGCCGCTGGTCGTAGATGATCTGCCCTTTGACCAGCTGCGGCAATCCAGGGGTCGGAAAAGCCAAGATCGGAAGTTCGGTGGTTTCCGCGATCTGCCGAACGAGATCCAGCATTCGCTGTGGACCGACGATGCAGTTGGCGCCGACTGCGACGACATTCAGCTCGCTCATCTCCTGGGCGCATCGCACCGGCAGGCCTTCGGTGAGCATCTCGCCGTCTTCGATGTACGCCTTGCTCACGATGATGGGCAAGTTGCTGACTTCGTGAACGGCTTCGACCGCGAACCGAAGCTCGCACATGTCGATGAAAGTTTCGAGAATAAAGCCGTCGACACCGCCTTCGGCCAAGGCTTTCGCCTGTTCGCGAACGACTTCCTTGAACTCCTGCTCGGTCACATGCCCGATCGGCTCCAGCGGCTTTCCGCACGGTCCAATCGCACCCAGAACAAGCCGATCTCCCGCCACTTCGCGGGCGATCCGGGCCCCTTCAAAACAAACCTCTCGGGCATCGACGTTCAGGTCGGCCAGCCGAATTCGGTTTGCCGCGAAGGTGTTGGTCTCAATGAAGTCGGAGCCCGCTTCGAAATACTGCTCGTGCACCTGGCGCACGAGGTCCGGCGCGAGCACGTTCGCGAGATCGTACGGCTGCTTCGTGAAGCCGAGCGCGTCGAGGCACGTGCCGTTGGCGCCATCGCCCAGCAACACATTGGCCCCTAGTGCCTCTTCCAACCGCATACCGAAATTATGAGATGCCTTCGCCTCTTTCAATCGGATGCATTGAGGTCAGCCGAATAAACGTAGGGAAAACACGCGTTCGTTACTCGCCCAAACGTGCCTTGTCGATCAGCTTGCCAAGCCATTGAGGCACGTACCAGTTGTATTCGCCGAGAAATTTCATGGTGGCGGGCACCAGAAGCGATCGCACGAGAGTGGCGTCTACGAAGATGGCTAGCCCCAAGCCGAAGCCAAGCTGCTTCATGACGCTGAGCCGCCCCATCGTAAACGCGCCAATAACCACCAGCAGGAGCAACGCAGCAGAGGTGATGATCTGCCCCGTTCTTTCCAATCCAAATGCAACCGAGTCGACCGTCTTGGCTCCCGCATCGTGCGCTTCCTTCATTCGGCTGACGAGGAACACCTCGTAGTCGACGGCCAAGCCGAACGCAATCACGAAGATCAGAACAGGTACGTTAGCGTCAATCGCGCCGTTGCTCTTAAACCCTACAAGGTTCTGCAGGTGCCCGTCCTGAAACACCCAGACGAGGCCACCGAACGCCGCCGTCAAGCTAAGCGCATTGAAAATTATCGCCTTAACGGGGACTAGGATGCTGCGCAACATGAAGAGCAGCAGCACGAAGGTGGCGATCACGATAATGGCCAGGGCAAGCGCCGCGTGCCCGGTGATGTCGTCTACCAGGTCGACCAGATTCGCCGTCGCTCCGCCGACGTATTTGGTTGCGCCTTCAGGGGCAGGAATCGCTCGAACTCGATCGACAAGCTGCTGGGCGGCCTTCGACTGTGACTCGGCGTGATAGGTCACATCGACTGTTGTTATGTTTCCCGACGAGCGAGGAAGATCCCCGAAGGGGCTGACGTCGAGCTGACTACGAACTTCGGCGACGCCTGGCGTGGATTTCACTTGGTCCACGAAGGCTTTTAGCTTCCCGAGGTTCGACGACTGTGTCGAGTCTCCAGGCATTCGCAACATGATCTGAATCGGATTGCTCGGCAAGTCGAACTGGGACTGTAGCTCGTCGGTGACCTGCCGGCTCTCGAATGTCTCAGGCAAGGTGCGCGCATCTACCGTGCTTAGGCGGACGCGCAGGAAGGGGGAGCCCGCCAAGAATAGAATGGCGAGGACCGTAACCACCACAGTGCCGGCACGCCGCATCACGGCGTGGCTAACCTTGGCCCAGAATGAGCCGTCTGGCACCTCCAGAACCTTGGCAGGCACTCGAACCTTGCCCTTATCCACTCTTCGGCCCAGCACGGTCAGCAAGGCGGGAAGAATGGTCAAGGACACCAGCACCGAGGCGAACACGGCGGCTGCACCACCGATTGCCATGCTGTAGAGGAAGTTGCGGGGAAAGACGAGAAGGCCGAGGAGGCTCAGCCCGACGATGCTGCCGCTGAATGCGACGGTTCTGCCTGCGGTGTGCATCGCGACCGTAACCGCCTCCTTTACGTCGGAGCCCGCATCCAGTTCTTCGCGGAAGCGACTCAGAAGAAACAGCGAGTAGTCGATGGCGAGACCGAGACCCAGGAAGGTGATGATGTTCGCCGCGTAGACGGTCACATCCGAGAAGTTCGCCACCACTCGCGCAAGGGCGAGCGCGACCGCAATCGAAACAGCCCCGATGATCAGCGGGATCAACGCACCCACAATGCTCCGGAAAATGAAGACCAACAGCACCGCGAGAACGGCGAACGAGAGCCTTTCCGAAGCGGCGATATCTTCCTTCAGAGTGCCGCCGATCTCCTTCGTTACGGCCACCACACCACCTAGCCTCACGCGGAGCACCTCGCTGCGGAGCGCCTGCCGCAACCGATCGAAGGCTCGCTCTTGGTCTGGCTCCTCCCCTCGCATCACCACCGGCAAGAACGTCTGATGTCGGTCCCGCGACACCAGCTGAGAGGCGCCCGTTTCAAAGTAGCTGTAGGCCATCCCAACGGACGGGTCTGCCCGCAAAGCGTCCGTCACGTCAGAAGCCGCCGAGTTGTACATAGGATCGTCGACGGTCAGGCGCTCGCTTGAGAGCAGCACAAGCAGAGAAAAGTGCTGATCGGGAAAAGTCCGCTGCAACAGGTCCGCCTGCTTGGTCGACTCCGACTTAGGATTCGGCGTGACGCCCTGATTGAGCGCATGCAGTGATCCCGCCGCATACCAACCCGCAATTGCCGCGACGAAAACCCAGGCTGCGAGAACGAGTCGCGCGTGGCGGGTTGCCAGGCGTGCGAGCATGGAGAGCACGGCCTGATACTTTACTGCCTATCTCAAGTTCTATCGAGCCGTATAGCCGCCGTCGATCACCAACTCGGTCCCGGTGACGAATTTGGACTCATCCGAAGCCAGGTACAGCACTCCGTACGCGACGTCGTCCACATCCCCCACGTGGCCCACTGGATGCAGTGCGTTAAGCCCTTTCCTGCCGGCCGCGACATCTCCTTGCGATTTTAAGAAATTCTCCACCATCGGAGTCCAGATGAAGCCTGGGTGCACCGAGTTCACACGGATGTTCCTGTCAGCGTAGAGCAGCGCATCGGTCTTCGTCATCATCCGCACCGCACCCTTAGACGCGTGGTACGCGGGCAAGTCAGGAGCGCCGACGAGACCGTATATGGATGAGAGATTGATGACACTTCCACCGCCCGCTTTCATCATCTGCGGAATGACGTGCTTCGTGCAGTAGAGCACGCCCTTAACATTCACGTTCATGACACGGTCCCACTCCGTGCCGCTAATGAGGTGCGTCGGTTTGTTCACGCCGGAGATCGCCGCGTTGTTCACGAGCACGTTGATCGGCCCATACTTGCGCTCAACCATTTTCATGACCGTGGCGACCTCATCCTCGTTGCTCACGTCCAGGTGCCAGTAACCCGCTTCACCGCCAGCGCCACAGATCTCGTCGACGACCACCTGTGCTTCCGCTTCCAGAACATCCGTAACGGCGACTGCCGCACCCTGCGCCGCAAGCATCTTTGCGCACGCCTTTCCAATACCAAGTGCGCCGCCCGTCACTAGCGCTACCTTGCCCTTCACTCGTCCATTAAAAACCATCGCAAATATCCCCTACAAAGACCCGCCTGTGAGGGAAATAGTAGTTCCGGGGAGCTTAGTCGGCGAGTCGCCAGTTCACTGTCAGACGTTGTGTGTCATGGGAAGGCATGACGCTTAAGCTGCGACCTCATCTGATAGGGATGAGGTGTCAGCATCTATGCAGATGCCCCCCGCCAACAAGTGGATTAGAGCCGTTGCCAATCGCGAGACGCTGATCGCGATTCTCGCGATTCTGGGTATCGGCACGAGTCTGGCATTACGCTTCACTGGCCGCCCTGTTTACGCAGACTGGCCGCTCATCGCAGTGCTCGTTCTGGGCGGTATTCCGCTTGTTTGGAGCTTGCTCCTGCAGGCAATGAAGAGGGAATTTGGCTCCGATTTGCTCGCAGGAATATCGATCGTTACCTCTGCGTTCCTTCACCAATACATGGCCGGTGCTCTGGTCGTCCTGATGCTCTCGGGCGGACAGGCCCTTGAGGCGTATGCGGTCCGCAGCGCTTCATCGGTCTTGGAGGCCCTAGCCAAGCGCATGCCGTCCGTTGCCCACGTGCGTCGAGGCAAGGATCTGATCGATCTGGCGCTCTCAGAGGTGCAGATTGGCGACTCCGTGACTGTCTTCCCGCACGAGATCTGTCCCGTGGATGGCGTGGTTACCGACGGCCATGGCGTCATGGACGAGTCCTACTTGACCGGCGAGCCATACATGATGCCCAAGGCACCAGGCTCAGAGGTTCTATCGGGTGCGATCAACGGCGAGAACGCAGTGACGATCGAGGCAACGAAGCTGGCCGAGGATTCACGCTACGCCAAGATCATGCAGGTCATGCGCGACTCTGCCCAGCGCAAGCCGGAGATGCGGCGCATCGCGGACCAGCTTGGGGCGTTCTACACGCCTATTGCCGTCTCAATCGCCGTGCTCGCGTGGCTGATCAGCGCTGACCCGATGCGTTTCTTGGCCGTGCTCGTCATCGCCACGCCCTGCCCGCTCCTGATTGCCATTCCGGTCAGCATCATCGGCTCTATATCCCTCGCTGCGAGGAGAGGCATCGTGATCAAGGATCCGGCCGTGCTAGAGAAGGTTGACACGTGCACGGTTGCAATCTTCGACAAGACTGGCACGCTGACCTACGGAAAGCCTAACTTAACCGAGATCCTCCCTGCGAGCGATCATTCCGCAGGGGAAGTTTTAAGTCTGGTTGCGAGTCTCGAGCGTTACTCCAAGCACCCATTAGCAGAATCTATCGTCGAGCGCGCACGGACGGACAAGGCGGCGGTCATGGAGGCAAGTTCGATCTCCGAGAGACCGGGCGAGGGTCTGAGAGGCGTGGTGGACGGTCGCGAAGTTGTCGTCACCAGTCGGAAGTACGTCGAGGAAAACCTGCCGGAGGTTACGCTTCCCGCACACGTCGGAGGCATGGAGTGCAAGATCCTCTTAGACGGGCGCTACGCCGCCACTCTGCGTTTCCGGGATGAGCCGCGCGCGGATGGAAAGAACTTCGTAGATCATCTTCACTCAAGGCACCACTTCGACAGGGTTATTCTGCTGAGCGGCGACCGCGAATCTGAGGTGCGCTACTTAGCCGAGAAGGTCGGCATCGATGAGGTTTACGGCGACCAGACCCCAGAGGACAAGCTCGAGTTTGTTCGCCGGGCAACAGCCAAGGCGAAAACCGTCTTTGTCGGAGACGGCATCAACGATTCGCCCGCACTTACCGCAGCAACGGTTGGCATTGCGTTCGGCCAGAAGAGCGAGATCACGTCCGAAGCGGCGGGTGCGGTGGTGATGGACAGCACACTCGCGCGTGTGGACGAGCTGATGCACATCGGCAGGCGTATGCGAATCATCGCCCTTCAGAGCGCCTATGGCGGCATGGTTCTTAGCATCGGGGGGATGCTTGTGGCTGCGATGGGGCACCTCACACCTGTGGTTGGGGCGCTTGGCCAAGAAGCCATCGATGTCCTTGCGGTGCTCAATGCCCTCCGGGCTGCGTGGCCGCCGAAGACTCTCACGGACTATTAGGCGCTACTCGACGAACGTATCTTCCGCGGGTGCCTGCCGCAAGTAAGCTTCGATGAACCCGTCGATGTCCCCGTCCATAACGCCGACGACATTGCCTGTCTCGTACGCTGTGCGGTGGTCCTTCACCATCGTGTAAGGCTGCATCACATAGCTGCGGATCTGCCGACCCCATTCCGCCGGCCCCGTGTCTCCCTTCAGCGCGTTCAGCTTGCCCTCGGCTCGCTTGCGCTCCACCTCAGACACTCGAGCCAGAAGGACGAGCATGGCGCTCGCGCGATTCGCATGCTGGCTGCGCTCGTTCTGACACGCAACCACGATCCCGGTGGGGAGATGGGTGATACGAACGGCACTCTCAGTCTTGTTGACGTGCTGGCCGCCAGCGCCTCCCGCTCTTAACGTTTCAACCTTTAGGTCGTCCGGGTCGATCGTCACTTCGCTCTGCTCGATCTCGGGGAGCACCTCGACCTTGACGAAGGACGTGTGCCGACGTGACGCAGAGTCGAACGGAGAAATCCGAACAAGTCGGTGGACGCCGTTTTCCGATTTCAAATATCCGTAAGCGTTGTCACCCGAAATCATCATCGAGACGGTCCGATAGCCGGTCACATCGCCTTCAGTTTCGTTTAGAATCTCAACCTTGTAGCCGTGCCGCTCGGCCCATCGTGTGTACATGCGGAACAGCATGGAGGCCCAGTCGCAGGCTTCGGTCCCGCCTGCTCCTGCGTTGATGTCGACCAGGGCGTTCCGGGCGTCGTGCTCCCCACTTAGCAAAGTGCGCAGCTCATAGGCGTCGACGTCCTTGAGAAACTGGATTGCCATCGCGTCGGCTTCTTTCTCGAAGTCGTCGTTCGGCTCCTCTTTGAGCATCTCGTAGAGCTCGACGACATCGCGCTCGGTCTTGGCAAGCGCGTCGAGCGGCTGCAGCGTGGCCTTGAGCCAGCTCAGCCTTTTGAAGATCTTGTTTGCCGCCGCGGGATCGTCCCAGAATCCGGGTTCGGCGGAGCGAGCTTCTAGCTCTTGAATTTCAGCTTGAAGTCGAGGGCCGTCAAAGATGCCCCCTAATAGCGTCCAATCGCCCCTTGGCTTTGGACAGCGCTTCATGCTGGTCGATAGACAGCATGCGCGAGATTGTACCGGAGCTAGCCAGCGGCGGGCAGATCGATTCGGGAGCGCTCCTGTCTAGTCGCGTAAGCTTTCTCGGCGCGGCCTTTCGCGAGGAGCTTGCGAATCTCAGCTTGGATGGCGATCTGACGCTTACGGGCGTTCGCAATCATCCTCTCCTCTATCTTCTGCGCCTGGCCGATTCTCGGTGCAGAAATCCGGGTCTGTGACTCCAGAAGCGTCTGTCGGCTCGCTAAGAGGGCGTCAAAGAGGCCGAAGTCCTCGTTCTCAAGCGCTTCCTCGAGCGCCAAGGTGAGTGCGATTAATCGCTGACCCGCATCCATTGAGTTAGGCCGCCTGCGCCACGGAAGCCTGTGCCCGGTTCAGCTCCATCCAGCTCTCGCGCAACTCGCTCAAAATGCGAATACAGCGGTCAACCGGCTCATGCTCATCCCCCATGTTGGCTCGGACTAATTCGTTGTGCACATAGCCATAGAGACTGAACAGGTTCCGTGCAATCTCCCCTCCGGCATTCATGTCCAGACAAGAAGTCAACTCGCGCACGATCTTCTGGGCTTGTTGGAGGTTCTTGTTCTGCTTTTCTACATCACCCTTCGCCATTGCATGGCGACCTGCTTCCATGAATCGGAGCGCTCCATCGTAGAGCATGATCACGAGTTGAAGGGGCGAGGCGCCGTTTACGGCGGATTTTCGATACTCTTGCGCGAATCTTCCGTTAGCCAAGGGGATCTCCTAGAAGTGCTTACAGGTGAAATTCTCGGCATGAGGGTCCCGATCCTCACGGGACTTTGCACCTTCGGTGGCGAAATTGCCGTTAGAATGAGAATCTTATGAAGTTCAAGCAAGTTTTAGCCTGCGCCGCAGCCCTGGTGGCGATCACCTCGAGCTTCGCCCAAAGCGCGAACTCCCTCGTCGGCACCTGGAAGGTCGATTTGAACACGATCAAGATGGATTTCGGCGCTCACGCCAAGGATCCGAAGTTCAGCCAGCAGATGCAGCAGATGATGCCGAAGATCAAGCAGTCGTTCGCCCAGGCCACTCTATGGTTCCAGCAGGGCGGCCGCTACAAGGGAACGAATCCCGGCGGGCAAACGACCACCGGCAAGTACGCCGTCTCCGGTTCGACAGTGAAGCTCACCCCGGATAAGAAGCAAAGCCAGCCCGAGCCCGATCTGCACATCATCAATGGTCGAACTCTAGCCTTCCACATGGCCCAACAGGGCATGACGGTCGACTTCCACCTCGTTAAGAAGGCCTAGCAGACACGGAAAGATGAGGGATGAACAGCATGCACTAAGTTCATCTTTCATCCTTCTGACTTCATCGTTTTGTTACACTTCGATAGGAAACAACGCTAGAAAGCCTGCGCCTATCAGCCCCGCGTCCGCTCCGTATGGTGTCCGCTCCACGACGCAACCCGGCACCGCAGCTTGCAATTCCTCGATGTGCAGCCATGGCTGCAATCCCACCCCACCCGCGATCACGATGACATCTGGATAGTAAAGCGTGTGGATCAGCCGCACGGCTTCCCTCGCCGCTTCGATGGCTTCCTCCTTCTGAGCTTCCGTTGGCTTGGCTGTGACTGCCGCTCCACCAAGCAAATCGTCAAAGATCTTCCCCTTTCTGGTGGGTGTGTCGTTGATGCGCGGATGCTCGCCTCTCGG
>Ga0207657_10005650_pt1 | contig 13051 bp, 10 predicted proteins | sample KBSC33metaG_FD_184316 | JGI IMG/M metagenome (GOLD analysis project Ga0207657, IMG submission 184316) | Corn rhizosphere microbial communities from Kellogg Biological Station, Michigan, USA - KBS C3-3 metaG (SPAdes) (version 2) | ecosystem: Host-associated > Plants > Roots > Rhizosphere > Soil ...
CCCGGGAGCGCGAGCGTACGGACCAGGGAGGTGTAGCCCGGCTTGGCATACCTGACCCTCAGGCTCAGCCGGGTGGCGAGGTCGGCCACCGTCGGCACGTAGCTCGGACCGGTTGCGCCCTTGATCCGCACACCGTCGCGCAACCACCGGTACGAGGTGGTCACACCTGCGGGACCCACGACCCCGGGGGTCACGGTCAGGCGACGACCGACGTGCGGATCACCTGTCAGTGCGGGCTCGGCCGACACCGTCAGCTTCTCCGGACCGACCGGGTCCGTCGCCGCAGAGCTCGCGACAGCGTTCGTGTAGCCCGCCCGCTGCCCGGTGGCCGCAGCGGTGATCCGGCGACCCAGCTGGTCCGGTCCGAGGGTCAGCGTCGCCTGGTTCGCACCCGGGATGGCCACCCCGTCGGCCAGCCAGGAGAACGTCGCGCTCGTCGCCGCCGGCGCGAAGGATGCCGGTGTCGCGGTGAGCACACCACCGACCTTCGCCACGCCGGTGACCGTCGGCGCTCCCGCGACCGACATCGTGCCCGGCGCGGTGGGCGCCGTGGCCGCGGAGACGCTGGCGGCGCTGCGGTAGCCCGGCTTGGACGCGGTGACCTTGACCGAGAGTGCCGTCGAGACCTGTCCCGCGGTCGGCGTGTAGGTCGGCGCGGTCGCTCCCGCGATGGCGGCGCCGTTGGCCAGCCACTGGTAGGAGTACGTCGCGCCCGTCCGGTTCCACGTCCCGGCGTTGGTCGCGAGCGGGGAGTCGACCTTGGGCGTGCCGCTGATGCTCGGTACGGCGGTGGCCTTCATCGTCTCGTCGTTGAGGTGGATGAAGCCGGTCGGCCAGCCGCCCCCGCTCCGGACGATCTTGCGCCAGTCGAAGTCGCCACCGTAGTGGTCCTCGGAGATGACGATCGTGTTGGCGTCGATGATCTGCTCGACGTAGGCGACGTGGTTGGTGCTCCACCACGCGACGGAGCCGACCATCGGCGTCTGGTTGGTCTTGCCGGCGAACACCACCCCCCAGTTGCGGGCGTCGCCACTGCCGCTCCACGGCCGCGTGGACGACATGCCGTTGCTGACCATCCGGTAGGCGACGTAGTTGGTGCAGTTGTGGCCGGCGTACATCCGCCACCACATCTTCTTGTAGTTGAGGTTGTAGCCGTAGTTCGAGTAGCCCGCCCGGGTGCAGGCGGCGAATCCCTTGCACAGCACGGTCGACGTCGCCTGCGCCGGAGGTGCGACGACGAAGAGCCCGGCCAGCACGGCCAGGACCGTGACAAGGGTCGCCAGAACGGGCGTACGGCGGGAGATCACACCGGCACGCTAGAGCACCACGCGTCACTTTGACTAGCATTCACAACAGAAATGTCAACGCGACACGCCGTTACATCGATGTAATCTTAACCATGTGATTTGCCGCTGCGCAAGCCCCGGATGCGCTGTGCTGCGTGGGCGTCAGGTCCGAGCGCGCGCGATTTCGGTCGGTTCGTTGCGAGTGGCATGATCCTCCGCATGCCAGGGACCAACCTCACGCGTGAGGAGGCGCACACCCGCGCCGCCTTGCTCGACGTCGACTCGTACACCATCGAGCTCGACCTGACCACCGGCGATACCACGTTCGCCTCCACCACCACGATCGCCTTCCGTGCCGCGCAGCCGGGTGCCAGCAGCTTCGCCGACCTCGTCGACGCGACCGTGCACGAGATCACGCTCAACGGCGTGACCCTCGACCCGGCTTCGGCGTACGCCGACAGCCGGATCCAGCTCGACGACCTGCGTGCCGACAACCTCCTCGTGGTGCGGGCCGACTGCCGCTACAGCAACAGCGGCGAGGGCCTGCACCGGTTCGTCGACCCGGTCGACGACCGCGTGTACCTCTACAGCCAGTTCGAGGTGCCGGACGCTCGCCGGATGTACACCACGTTCGAGCAGCCCGACCTCAAGAGCGTGTTCGTGTTCAAGGTCGTGGCACCCAAGCACTGGAAGGTCGTCTCCAACGCCCCCACGCCGGAGCCTGAGCCGCTCCCCACCGAGGACGGCGAGAGCGACAAGGCCCTGTGGAGCTTCCCGCCGACCAAGCGGATCTCGACCTACATCACGGCACTTGTCGCCGGTGAGTACCACGAGGTCCAGGACGTCTACGAGGGCAAGCACGGCACCATCCCGCTGGGCCACTACTGCCGGCAGTCCCTCGTGGAGTTCCTCGACCGCGACGAGCTGGTGAAGCTCACGAAGCAGGGATTCGAGTTCTTCGAGGATGCCTTCGACTACCCGTACCCGTTCGAGAAGTACGACCAGCTCTACGTGCCGGAGTACAACATGGGCGCGATGGAGAACGCCGGCTGCATCACGCTGCGCGACGAGTACCTCCCCCGAAGCCGGCAGCCGAGGTCCTTCTACGAGTTCCGCTGCAGCGTGATCCTCCACGAGATGGCGCACATGTGGTTCGGCGACCTGGTCACCATGAAGTGGTGGGACGACCTCTGGCTCAACGAGTCCTTCGCCGAGTGGGCGTGCTACCACGCCGAGGTGGAGGCCACCGAGTACACCGAGGCCTGGACCGGCTTCACCAACGCGCGCAAGCAGACCGGCTACCGCCAGGACCAGATGCCGAGCACGCACCCGATCGCCGCGGACAACTACGACCTGCAGGCGGTCGAGGTCAACTTCGACATGATCACCTATGCCAAGGGCGCTGCTGCGCTCAAGCAGCTGGTGGCGTGGGTGGGGCTCGAGCCGTTCCTGGCCGGGCTACGGCAGTACTTCAAGGACTTCGAGTTCGGGAACTCCGAGTTCACCGACCTGCTGCTCGCGTTGGAGAAGTCGTCCGGACGGGAGCTGCAGGGATGGGCCCAGGAGTGGCTCCAGACCGCCGGGGTCAACACCTTGTCCCCCGAGTTCGAGCTGGACGACGCCGGCAACTACACCTCGTTCACCGTCGTGCAGACTGCTCCCCCGGACTGGCCCACGATCCGTCGGCACCGGATCGGCATCGGCTTCTACGAGGAGTTCGCCGACGAGGACATGCAGGGCCACCTCATCCGGAGCAGGTCGATCGAGATCGACGTGACCGGCGAGCGCACCGAGGTGCCGGAGCTGGTCGGCAGCAAGCATCCCGACGTGCTGCTGCTCAACGACGAGGACCTGACCTACGCGAAGATCCGGCTGGACGCGCGTTCGCTGAGGACCGCGATCACCGACCTGTCCCGGATCGAGGACTCGCTCGCCCGGGCGCTGGTCTGGGGCGCCGCGTGGGACATGACCCGCGATGCCGAGATGACCGCCACCGACTTCGTGCACCTCGTGCTCGCGAACATCGGGCACGAGACCGACGCCTGGGGCATCAGCAGGATCCCCGTGTACGCCGCCCAGGCCGTCAACTCCCTGGCGGCCCCCGAGCACCGCGCTGCGCTCCAGCAGGAGTGGGAGCGCGGCCTGCGCCGGCTCCTCGCGGACGCAGCCCCGGGCAGCGACCAGCAGCTGACGTTCATCCGGTCCTACGCCGCGGCGGCGAGGAGCGACGAGGCGATCCACGACCTCGAGGCACTCCTCGACGGGACGCTCGCCTTCGAGGGCATGTCGATGGACCAGGACCTGCGCTGGTCGCTGATCGGTGGCCTGGCCCGCGCCGGTCGCGCCGGTTACCGGATCGAGGACGAGCTGACACGCGACACCACCATCTCGGGCAAGGAGCACGCGGCGGCGGCGCGCGCCAGCCAGCCCACCGCCGAGGCGAAGGCACAGGCCTGGGAGTCCGCGATCGTCCGCGCAGACACGCCCAACGAGACGCAGCGCTCGATCGTGCTGGCCTTCCAGGCGGCAGGCCAGGACGACGTGCTCGCGCCGTACGTCGAGAAGTACCTCGACGCCGCCGAGACGCTCTGGGAGCACCTCGGCACGCACAAGGCCTCAGTGGCGCTGAACTTCATCTTCCCCCGCCCGCTCGCTTCCCAGGAGCTGGCCGACCGGGTCGGGGCGTGGCTCGAGACGACGACGGCGAACCCGGGTGCGGTCCGGTACGTCAAGGAGGGCCACGCCGACGTGCTGCGCTACCTCGCGGCGCAGGCGAAGGACGCGCAGGGGTAGGTCTCGAGCGTCTCGGCTCAGCTGGACGCGTGCAGGGTGGCCGGCTGCCGGGCGGCCTCGGCCAGCTGGGCGAGGCCCCGCTTGATGCCGCCGACCAGATCGCCGTGCGCGAAGGCAGACTCCATCGCGACCGCCGCCAGCCGCACGGCGTCGTCGGGAAGGTCCCGACGCACGACCGACCCCGTCACGACCTGGAGCTGGCGACCAGCCGGGTCGACCATGATCAGCACGCTGCGTGCCGGGGCGACCAGCGCCGCGTGCAGCCGCTGGGCGAACGGTCCGGCCTCACCGTCGGCCGCGCCGACGTACACGGAGAACTCGTAGCGACTGACGGTCTCGGCCGCCCGGATGGCCCGGTCGATCTCGTAGCGCTGGTCGGCCGAGAAGCCCTCACCACTCGCCACTGGTGCCACCTCGACCGCTCTCAGCGGTCTCGATCTGCTTCGGCGAGAGGTCCTCGGCGGCCTCGACGCCCTTGCGCGGGCCACCGAACCACTCGGCCTCGGCGCGCCACGACTGTCCGGGCTCGTAGCCGCGATCGTGGATCAGCGACGGGAGCAGCGTCAGGACCGTGATCACCAGGGCGATGCCGAGCGGGATCAGCACCAGCACGAGCAGGAACTCCAGGCCGGAGACGTGCGGAGCCTTCGCCCAGTCGGCCGGGGTGTCCGCCGCGGCGACCGCGGGGAGGGCCACGACCGTGACCAGCGCGGCGGCGAAGGCCAGGAGAGCGCGGCGGAGGAGGTTGCGGGGCGGAGCCTGGTGGTTCGTCACACCCGAAGGATAGCCAAGACGGGTGCGGTGTGGCGCGCACGCGTCCGCCCCGTGTGCGGTGACACGAGGGGTTGGTGGCTCCCACCACCACCCGTAGCCTCCGTGGCATGGCTGTCTCGATGACTCTTCTCCAGATGCCCGACACCTGCCGCACCGGCGGGAACGAGAGCTGGAGCTGCGCCGCCGTCTACCACTGGACCGGCAACGAGGATCTTGCGCACGCTGCCGGCTGGCTGATCGGCAAGCCGCTGGCGATCGCCTGGCTGGTCGTCCTCGCGCTCCTGGCGCGATGGCTGCTCTACAAGCTCATCGAGCGCCTGGTCCGCCGGGCCCAGTCCGGCGTACTCCCCGACGCGTTCTCCCGGGGGCCCTTCGCCGAGCAGACCGCCGACGTCCCTACCGGCCGCCGGGCCCAGCGCGCGCAGACGATCGGCACGCTGCTCAAGAGCATCGTCTCCGGCGTCGTCGTCGCCGTCGTGGTGATCATGGCGATCTCCGAGCTCGGCTACGACATCGCGCCCCTGATCGCCAGCGCCGGCATCCTCGGCGTCGCGCTCGGGTTCGGCGCCCAGAGCCTGGTGAAGGACTTCCTGTCCGGGATCTTCATGATCTTCGAGGACCAGTACGGCGTCGGGGACTCCGTCGACCTCGGAGACGTCTCGGGCACGGTCGAGGCGGTGAGCCTGCGCGTGACCCGGCTGCGGGACGTGGACGGCACCGTCTGGTACGTGCGCAACGGCGAGATCCTCCGCGTCGGCAACCAGAGTCAGAACTGGTCGCGCTCGGTGCTCGACATCGCGGTCGGCTACAAGGAGGACGTGACCCGGGTGCGCCGGATCCTCAAGGAGGTCGCCCACGACCTGTGGGAGGACGAGCGCTTCCACGCGAAGATCATCGAGGAGCCCGAGGTCTGGGGTGTGCAGTCGCTGGGCCCCGACTCGGTCGTCGTTCGCGTGACCCTCAAGACGATGCCGCAGCAGCAGTGGAACGTGTCGCGCGAGATGCGAGAGCGGGTCAAGAAGCGGTTCGACGCCGAGGGCATCCAGATGCCCCGGCCGTACTGGCGCCAGCCGCCCAGCTGAGCACGCCACCCGCCGACACGCCGGGGTCGGCCCCCTGGCTGCCCCGACCCCCGATGATGGGCCCATGAGCAAGCTCGTCGACCCGCACATCTGCCCCGACTGCCGGGCGCCGCTCGACGTGGCAGGGACATGCACCGGGTGCGGACTGCGGTTGGTCGGTCCTGCGGCCGCCGAGCTGTGGGAGCGGATGAACCAGGCCGACCGCCTCGTCGAGCAGCTGCGAGCCGCCCCGGCTCTCGTCGTACCGACCACACCGGGCCTGCCCACGGCTCCCCCACTCCCGACGGTGGCCCCGTCGCGGCGGCTGACCGGAGCCTCGGTCCCCGTGATCCTGCTCGCCCTCGGAGGCCTGTGCCTCCTCGTGGCGGCGATCGTGTTCGTCGCCGTGGCGTGGGGCTCGCTCGGGCTCGTGGCGAAGACCACGATCCTGCTCGGCGTCACCGCCCTGTTCGCCCTCGCCGCGGCGTCCGTGACACGGCGGTCGCTGCGGTTCGGTGCGGAGACGCTCTGGCTCGTGGTCTCCGCGCTGGTGGCCGTCGACCTGGCCGCGGCGTACAGCGCCGACCTGCTCGGTCTTCACGGGATCCCCGAGCGTGAGGCCGTCGCCCTCCAGGGTGCGATCGTGCTCGGGCTCGCGGTCGGCGTCGGCGCCTGGGTGACCACCACGCCGCTGCGCCGGATGCACGGCCTCGTGTTCGTCGCGGCGTACGGAACGATCCTGCTGGCCGGCGCAGAGGCGTGGACCTCTGACCACAACCCTGGCGCGGTCGCCGTTTCGGTGCCGCTGCTCGCGGGCCTGGCCCGGGCGATCGACCGCGCGACCGGAGGTCGCCTGCGCGAGACGGCGCTCGTCGTCGGTGGCAGTGCTCTGGTCTCCTGGCTCGTGCTCGTCGGAAACGGGATCGACCGGTTGCAGGAGACACCGAGCGACCATGCGTGGTGGGCGGACTTCACCGGCTGGCCACTGCTGGTCGCCGCGGTGCTCGCGGCGCTCGCAGCGCTGCTTCCTCGTCGCGTGGCGAGGATGCCCGAGTGGTCCCGGATGGTCTCCGCCGGTGGCAGCCTGGTCACGCTCACCCTCCTCGCCGTGGGGCCGAGCACCGGTGCGACCCCCGACCTGCTGAGCTGGGCCGTGGCCAGCGTCGCGCTCGCCGCAGTCGCCGCCGTCGCCCCGCTCGCGTGGGCACGGCCGGCCGCGGCCCTGACGGTGATCTCGCTCGTGGGGTGGTCGCTCGCCTCGCTGACCCGCCCGTTCGCCGTGGTCTCGCTCATGCCGACGACGGCCCCGCCCGACCGGGCGAACCTCGGCGCCCACCTGCCGGCGAGTCCCCACGACGCGGCCGCCTGGACCGCGATCATCTCGGTGCTGGTCGTGGGAGCGGCAGCTGCCGCGTTGCTGCGGCACGTGCCGTCGGCGGACGTGCGCGCGGGCGCGGGACGTGCGTTCATCGCCCTCGGACCAGCCGTCCTCGCCCTTGGAGCCACGACCGGCCTGATCGAGACCGGGCCGACGGTGCTCGCCGCCGTCGTGGCCTGGTCGGGCACGCTCGCCCTCGCCGGCGCGATGACCGTGACGGTGCGTCACGACGCCTCGGCGCTGATCACGTCCCTGATCTTCATCACGTACCTGCTCGCGATCGGGTTTCGCACGGCCTTGCCCTCACATCTCCTGGTCGCCCTCCTTGCCACCTGCGTCGCCCTCGCCCTGGCCACCGCCTACGCGCGAGCCGAGCATCGGCTGCTCGCCGGGGCACTGCTGCCGATCCTGGCTGCAGCCACGGTCGCCCTGGCCGGCTTCGCCGCCACCCACTGGCCCTACCTGACAGGCGGTCGCGGCAACGCAGCCGGCGCTGCCCTCGTCGGCGTTGCCGCCGTCGCCCTGCTCGCCGCCCGCCCGGTCAGGCGCACGGACGCGAGCCGGCTCACGATCGAGGGCACGGCTCTCGTCACCGGCCTGGTGGCGACGGCCCTCCCGACCGACCACGCCTCCGTGGCGATGGTGCTGACCGTCCTCGGCAGCGCGGTCGCACTCGTCTCCGTGCTCCACCGCGACCGGGACGGTGCCGCCTGGATCGCGATCGCGCTGCTCGGCGTGGCCACGCTCATCCGGGTGGCCGACGACGTCCGCGCGCCGGAGACCTACACCCTGCCCGCGGCCGTCCTCCTGCTGGCCGCCGGCTGGTGGCGGCTCCGGAAGGATCCACGGGTCGGCAGCCTGCGTGCACTCGCGTCGGGGCTCACTCTCGCGCTCGTCCCGAGCCTCCTCCTCGCGCTCGACGAGCCGGTGACCACGCGCGGTGCCCTGGTGGCGGTCGGTGGCGTGGCTGCCCTCGCCGTCGGAGTGGTGCAGCTCTGGGCTGCTCCGTTCGTCGCGGGGGCCGTCACGACGGGCATCCTCGCCCTGCGGCACCTCGGGCCGGTCGTCGACGCGCTCCCGCGCTGGATCTCGCTCGGCTCGCTGGGCCTGGCCCTCCTCGTGGTCGGCATCACCTGGGAGCACCGGCGTCGTGACGCCGCGGCGGTGGGCAGGTACCTGGGTTCGTTGCGCTGAACACGCACTCGGCACAATGGCCTGGTGACCACGTACTACGACGAGATCGGCGGGATGGACACCATCCGGGCCATCGTCGACCGGTTCTACGAGGGAGTCGCGGGCGACGAGGTGCTCCGACCGATGTACCCCGAGGAGGACCTCGGCCCGGCCGCCGACCGGTTCACGCTGTTCCTGGCGCAGTACTGGGGGGGACCCACCACCTACTCCGACCGGCGCGGGCACCCGCGGCTGCGGATGCGGCATGCGCCGTTCGCCGTCACCCCGACCGCCCGGGACCACTGGCTCCGCCACTTCCGGGCCGGCCTCGACAGCGTCGGGCTGACCCACGAGCAGCACACCCAGTTCTGGGACTACATCACCCACGCCGCGCAGTTCATGGTCAACACCCCCGACGAGTGATCAGCCGCCGGTGAGCTCCGCGAGCAGTCGGGCGCGGTGGTCGGCGGTGAACTCGACCGACCGTTGAGTCTCGGGGTCGAAGCCGACGGCAACCACCCGACTGGTCGCGAGCAGCTCGCCGGGCCCATCGTCGCCGGACAACGGGTCCCGGATCTCCGCGGCCACCACGAACGAACGGCGTCCGACGTCGCTGATCCACGAGCGCACGTCGTACGGCTCACGGCGGAACATGATCGGACGCCGGTAGTCAACGTCCATCCGGGCGATCACGAACGACCCGAAGTCGTCGCCCTTGTGGTGCATCTGCATCTGGTAGCGGACCCGGGCCTCCTGGAAGTACTCGATGTACTTGACGTTGTTGACGTGGCGGTAGGCGTCGACGTCGGACCAGCGCACGTGCAACGGATAGACGTGCCGAGCACCACCCTTGTCCGGGACCGGGCGCCGCTCATCGGCCGGCTCGAGGTAGCGGCTCAGCACCTCGCGCTCGACCTCGCTGATCCTGCGGGGGCGCTCGGAGCCGAAGACGTACGGCGTGAGGACGGACGAGGCTCGCAGGTAGACCCGGCGCACGGCGCCGTCGTCCTCGGTCGGCGCCTCGTCGTACACCTCGTAGGCCATCGTGAAGGAAGCCGCTCGGATCTGCGTGATCCACGAGTCGACGGTGACCGGCCGGCTCCGGAAGGACAACGGGGCCAGGAAGTCGAGCTGGTGGCCGACCACCACGACACCCTCACCGAGGTCCTCGCCTCCGCGGAACTCAGGATGCGCGGTGAACATGTCGATCCGCGCTTCCTGGAGGTAGTCGACGTAGCTGACGTTGTTGATGTGCCGGAGCATGTCCATGTCCGCCCAGCGGACCGGGCACTGGGTGGTGTGACGCACATCCTGATCCAACCAGAACCCACCCGACTAGGCTGACCGCGGTCCCCCTTGTCCCTGACCAGATCGGAGATCCACCCATGCCCGAGGCAGTGATCGTTTCGGCCACCCGAACGCCCATCGGCCGCGCGAACAAGGGCTCCCTCAAGGAGTTCAGGCCCGACGACCTCAGTGCCTTCATCATCAAGGCCGCGCTCGACAAGATCCCCGCCCTCGACCCCAACGACGTCGAGGACCTCATGCTCGGCTGCGGGCTGCCCGGCGGCGAGGCCGGCAACAACATGGCCCGGGTCGTCACCACGCTGCTCGGCTACGAGATCCCCGGTACGACGCTGACGCGCTACTGCTCCTCGTCGGTGCAGACCTCGCGGATGGCCTTCCACGCGATCAAGGCGGGCGAGGGCGACGTGTTCATCTCCGCCGGCGTCGAGACCGTCTCGCGCTTCCAGTTCGGCACCTCCGACCACATCCCCAACACCAGGAACCCGAAGTTCGACGAGGCCCAGAAGCGCTCCGAGGAGTACGCCAAGGGCGGCCAGGACTGGCACGACCCGCGCGAGGACGGCGACCTCCCCGACATCTACATCGCCATGGGCCAGACCGCGGAGAACGTCGCCCGCCTGCGCGGCCTCGACCGCAAGGAGCTCGACGAGTTCGCTGTCCGCAGCCAGAACCTGGCCGAGAAAGCCATCGCCGACGGCTTCTGGGCCAACGAGATCACGCCGGTCACCCTGGCCGACGGCACGGTGGTCTCGGCCGACGACGGACCGCGCGCCGGCGTCACGTACGAATCCATTGCCCAGCTCGACCCGGTGTTCCGGCCCGACGGTGTCGTCACGGCCGGCAACTGTTGCCCGCTCAACGACGGCGCCGCTGCCGTGGTCATCATGTCCGACGCCAAGGCGGCCGAGCTCGGTCTCACGCCGCTCGCCCGGATCGTGTCCACCGGCGTCTCCGGCCTCTCTCCCGAGATCATGGGCCTCGGCCCGGTCGAGGCCTCGAAGAAGGCCCTCAAGAGCGCCGGCATGTCGATCGGCGACGTCGACCTGGTCGAGATCAACGAGGCGTTCGCGGCCCAGGTCGTACCGTCGTACCAGGACCTCGGGGTCGACCTCGACCGGCTCAACGTCAACGGCGGCGCGATCGCGGTCGGCCATCCCTTCGGGATGACCGGCGCCCGCCTGCAGAACACCATGCTGAACTCGCTGCAGTGGCACGACAAGTCCACCGGCCTGATCACCATGTGCGTCGGCGGCGGCATGGGAATGGCGATGATCGTCGAACGGATCTCCTGAGTCATACGCCGAGACGGCGCAGATTCCCGCCCCAGACGCGCCGAGGCGGCGCAGATGAGCATCGTCTTGCTCGTCTGCGCCGCCTCGACGGATTTTCGGCGGTCGTTTGCGCCGCCTCGGCGATCAGGCCTGGTCGAGCACGGCCTGGATCGAGAGCTGGATCTGCACCTTGTGACCGACCAGGAGCTTGCCGCCGTCCAGCGGGATGTCGAAGTCCACGCCGAAGTCCTTGCGGTTGATCTCCGTGGTGGCCTCGAAGCCGATCCGGGTGTTGCCGTAGGCGTCCTTCTCGATGCCGAGGAACTCCACGTCGAGCGCGACCACGTTGGTGACGCCCTTGATGGTCAGCTCGCCCTTGGCGGTGCTGCCGTCGAACGAGGTCGACACGAAGGTCATCGGGCCGCTCTTCTCCACGTCGAAGAAGTCGGCGGACCGGAGGTGACCGTCACGCTGAGCGTCGCGGGTGTTCACGGAGTTCAGGTCGATCGTGGCCTGGGCCCTGGTGTCGGTGAGCGCGTCGCCGGTGGTCACGGTGCCCTCGAAGGTCTCGAACTGACCACGCACCTTGGTCATCAGGTGGCGGACGGTGAAGCCGACCTCGGAGTGGCTGGGGTCGATGGTCCACGTGCCGGCGACGAGCCCGGCGGGGGTGATGGTGTCGGTGACAGTCATGGGGATCTCCTGGATTGGTTGAAGTTTCATCTAACGTAGCAGGTCTTTCATTGAATCTTCAACTACAGGTCGTCGCGATTCATTCCCCCGCCACGCCAGAACCTCCCCGGAAGCCTCCGAGCGGGTCCGTGGAGCCCTAGACTCCGCCGCATGGTGCCCTCGCAGACCCGCTGGCTGAGCAGCGAGCAGCAGGCGGCGTGGCGGGCGTACATCGTCGGCACGACGCTCCTGATGGACACCCTCGACCGGGAGCTGCGCCATGCACACGGCCTGTCGCTCGGCGAGTACGAAGTACTCGTGAGGCTGTCCGAGTCGCCGGACCGGACGCTGCGCATGGCGCAGATCGCCGAATCGATGCGGCACTCCCGCAGCCGGGTGACCCACACGGTGACCCGGATGGAGAAGGCCGGGCTCATCACCCGCTGCGCAGCGGCCGGAGACGGGCGTGGCGTCGAGGCGCAGATGACTCAGAAGGGCTGGGACCTGCTGGTCGAGGCGGCACCGACCCACGTCAACGGAGTCCGGACCCATTTCCTCGACCAGGCGACCGACGACCAGTTCGCGGTGCTCGGCACCGTCATGGACGCCGTCTCCGATCATCTCCTGGCCGGCAACCAGGAGTTCACCGACATCCGCACGAGCGCCGAGTAGTCCCGGCGAGCCCCCACCCCGAAGCGCTCAGTCGCGGGTGAGCCTCCGGTGGGTCACGCGATGGGGCCGGGCTGCCTCGGCGCCGAGCCGCTCCACCTTGTTCTCCTCGTACGACGCATAGTTGCCCTCGAACCAGAACCACTTCGCGTCGTCCTCGTCGTCGCCCTCCCAGGCGAGGATGTGAGTCACGACACGGTCGAGGAACCAGCGGTCGTGGGAGGTGACGACCGCACAACCCGGGAAGTCGAGGAGGGCATCCTCGAGCGAGGACAGCGTCTCGACGTCGAGGTCGTTGGTCGGCTCGTCGAGCAGCAGCAGGTTGCCGCCCATCTTGAGGGTCAGCGCGAGGTTCAGCCGGTTGCGCTCGCCACCGGAGAGCACCCCGGCCTTCTTCTGCTGGTCGGGCCCCTTGAAACCGAACGACGCGACGTAGGCCCGCGAGTTCATCTCGAAGTTGGCGACCTTGATGAAGTCGAGCCCGTCGGACACGACCTCCCACACGTTCTTGTGGGGGTCGATGCCGCCGCGACTCTGGTCGACGTAGGAGATCTTCACCGTCTGCCCGACGACCAGCTCACCGGAGTCCGGCTTCTCCTCGCCGGTGATCATCCGGAACAGCGTCGTCTTGCCGACGCCGTTCGGCCCGATCACACCGACGATCCC
>Ga0207657_10005651_pt1 | contig 13051 bp, 12 predicted proteins | sample KBSC33metaG_FD_184316 | JGI IMG/M metagenome (GOLD analysis project Ga0207657, IMG submission 184316) | Corn rhizosphere microbial communities from Kellogg Biological Station, Michigan, USA - KBS C3-3 metaG (SPAdes) (version 2) | ecosystem: Host-associated > Plants > Roots > Rhizosphere > Soil ...
CGATTCAAGACTTTTGAGCCGCTGGAGGCGGCCGGTTGGGGGTCTCGATGCCGAACTGCTTCGCGTACTCGGCGTGCAGCCGCTGCCAGCCGTCGATCTTCATCGCCTCGGGACCCACGATGCGGCCGAGGGGCGTTCCGCTGAGCAGGTGATCCAGCACATCGAAGCAGATGTGCCACCCCGCCGCGCCCATCGCGATGAAGCGGCGATCGATGTTGGTCCACAGCGTCAGGCGCGTGCCGCCGCCGAACGGTTCGAGCTGCCACCGCATATCGAAACCGCCCCAGTTGTACTCGAGGAGCTTGGGCGCGTCAGCTCGCGTCACTGTGGTTTCGGTGACGTGCGGCGCGGGCGCTCCCACCGTGGTGAGCTTCACCGTGCTGCCGACCGTGCCCAGGTTCCTGTCGGCGTCGAACGGCGCCCATTCGCGCAGCTGCGCGGGGTCGGTGATCGCCTGCCACACTTTTTCCGGCGAGTGGCCCAGTTCTCTGACGAGCACCAGCGTCCAGTTCTCTCCGTCCTTTCGCACCTCCGCGCCGCCGGCCGGACCCGGTGTGTACTGCTCGCGAGTGGTCACTTCTTCCTCCTCGTCTTCGTTTTCGTTCGTGTTGATTGACTCATACGATCGAGGTGGCGCTCGAGCGCATCCACGTGAGCGGACCAGAACTGGCGGAACGGCGCCAGCCAGGCATCCAGCTCCCGAAGCGGCTCCGGTTTCAGCCGGTAGAGACGACGCTGTGCGTCCACGGTGGACTCCACGAAACCGGCGTCGCGCAGCACGCGCAGATGCTTCGACACGGTCGGCTGCGGCATACGAAGGCGGCGCTCGATCTCTCCCACCGATTGGTCGGACGAGATCAGGAGGCTCAATATCGCGCGCCGATTAGGCTCCGCGATGATGTCGAAGACGGATTCCACACTCTATGTATACGCCGAGTGGCATATGCGTGTAAAGGCATACGACGGCGGGACGATCGGAAATCTACTCCGACCTCAAGGCTTGAAGCACGTCGACCCGCGAGGCGCGCACCGCGGGCATCATCGACGCCGCGACCGCGGCGACAACGAGGATGATGGCCGCGCCCGCGACGGGCAGTGCGCCGGGCAGATGAACGTTCTCGACGAACCGCGCGGTAATGCGCGCGAGCGCCCAGCCGCCGGCGGCGCCGGACGCGATCCCGACGGCCGCAATCGCGAGCCCCTCCGAAACCACCCGCCACACGAGTTGGCTCGGGGCGGATCCCACCGCCAGACGCACGCCGAACTCCCGCGTCCGCGCGCTCACTGAAAATGCCAGCACACTCGCCACGCCGACCACGGCAATCAGCAGCGCGATGCCCGCGAATCCAGAGAAGACCAAGGCATTGACCCGGTCGGGCGACAGGACCTCGGCACGGACATCGTCGAGCGTCGCGGCGCGCTCGAGCGACTGGTCCGGCGCGAGTGTGCGGACGACGCGCGTCACCGCCGGTACGAGCGAATACGGATCGGCCGACGTCCGAACAAACAGGCGTCCGCCATATCCGAGCATCGGCGAGCTCGGCGCGTAAATCGTCATCGCCGCCTGCCGGACCATGTTCTCGTCGTCGACGTCCGCGACGACGCCGACGATGCGGCGCTGTGTAGGCGTGGGGTTCATCGGATCGCCCCACGCGATGTGGCGGTTCAAGGCGTCGCCGTTCTGGAACATCCGCTGCGCCAGGCTCTGGCTGACGATCGCCACCGGATCGCGCTCGTCGTCGGTGAATTCCCGGCCGGCGAGCAGCGAGATGCCGAGCGCGGCGAAAAAGCGCGGCCCCGCGGTGCGCACACGTCCGCGCGGCGCCTCTTCGCCGTCGGCAGGCGTGTAGCCCTCGGCGGTAAAGGTCGCGTTGCCGCCGAGCGGGCCCGCGTCGCGCCATGGCACGACGTTGCCGAAGCTGGCGGTCTCGACGCCAGGCAGCTCGGTGATGCGGCGGGCCGCCTCGCGGAAGAAGGTGCTGCTGTTCTTCAGCGGCACGCCGAGCGCTTCCGAGGGAACATCGATCGCGAGCACGCGGCTCATGTTCGCGTAACCTGTTTTCGCCGTCTGTGTCGTGACCAGCGTCGTCAACAGCATGCTCGCGCCGGCGAGCAGGACGAACGAACACGCAATCTGCGTCGTCGCAAACAACCGGAGACGCCGGTTCGCGCCCGGAGTGATGCGCACGCTGCCGCTCGAGAGGCCGAGACCGGTCGGGGCGTGCGACGAGGGGAGCCGCGGCACGAACGCGAGCAGAATCGCCGCAGCGATGGCGAGCCCCGCGCCCACCCATAGCACGGTGGCGTCCACGCTGACGTCGAGCGCCCGAACAGAGAAGCGGGCGGCATACTGACCGATCATCGCGACCAACGGCTTGGACAGCGCGATGCCGAGAACCGCGCCGGCACCGCAGAGCACGAGGCTTTCGGCCAGCAGCGTGCGGCGCAGCGCACCGGCGCCGGCTCCGAGTGCAGCGCGAACGGCGAGCTCGCCTTCGCGTCTCACCGAGCGCGCAAGAATCAGGTTGGCGACGTTCGAGCACGCGATTACGAAGACGACCGCTGCGGTCAGCAGCAGCACGAGCAGGACGGTTCGCGCCGGTGCCGCGATCTGATCGCGCAGCCGCGCGACCGTCAGCTGCGTGCGCTGCTTCGTCGAATACGCCTCCGGATGCTCGCGCATCATGCCGGCATGCACCGCCGTCAGTTCGGCGCGTGCGCTTTCAACCGACGCGTCTGGCGCAAGGCGGCCGAACAGCTCTGTCATCCGGTGCGTGCGTCCCTTGGACATTGTCGCGCCGAGGTGGTGCGGGCTCGTCACGATGTTCGCGATGATTTCCGTATCTGCCGGATAGGGCACCGACGGCTCGAGGACGCCGACGATCGTCGCGGGCGACGGGCCGAGACGGATCTTCCTGCCGACGACGGTCGGGTCGCTGTTGAGCGACGTGGTCCAGAACCGGTACGTCAGAACCGCGGCGCCCTGCGCGTTCGGTCCGTCGTCGCGCCGATCGAGCAATCGTCCCAGGACGGGCCGCAGACCCATCACCTCGAAGAACGTGCCGCTGACGACGCCCGATTTGATGGAACGAGGCTCGCTGCCCAGTCCGATCAGTGTGAAGTCGAGCGTGGAGAAGTCGCCGAACGCGCTGACGCTCTTGACTCGCGCTCTCAGATCGTCGATCTCCGGCACGGAGAAGGTCATGTTCTCGACGTCGGGCCGACTCTGGCGGATGTAGATGAGTCGATCCTCGTCGCGATTGACGAGCGGCCGCAGCAGCACGCCGCGCACGACGCTGAAGATGGCGGCGTTGGCGCCGATGCCGAGCGCAAGCGTGACGATGACGGTCGCGGCCATGCCTTTGACGCGCACGAGCGCGCGCAGCGCGAAGCGGAGGTCGCGGCGCAGCGCGGCGGCGTGCTCGATCCAGAGCGGGCGCCATACGCGGCGGACCGCCTCACGCGTGAGCGCGACGTTACCGAATTCCCGCAGCGCCGCCAGGCGCGCGGATTCCGGATCCTCCCCGCGCTCGATGCGCTGCTTGATGCTGATCGCCAGATGCCCGCGGATTTCGTCGTCCAGCTCGTCGTTGCCGGGGCCCATCGCGTGCTACTCCTTGCTCGTGGGTGCCGCATTCAGGATCCGACCGATGGCGTTCACGAGCTGCGACCAGCGGTTCTGCTCGCGCAGGAGCTGCGCCTTGCCGGCCGCCGTGAGGCGGTAGTACTTCGCGCGCTGATTCGCCTCGCTCTGGTCCCATTCCCACTTCAGCCACCCGCGTTTCACGAGGCGGTGCAGGGCGGGGTACAGCGACCCGGTTTCGACCTTGAGCAGATCGTCGGACTGCGCCCGGATCGCCTGGCCGATGCCGTGGCCGTGCTGTCGTCCCCACTGGAGCGTGCGGAGGATCAGCATGTCGAGGGTGCCTTGGAGGAGTTCCAGCCGCTCGTCGTCGCGTGTGGCCATAGTCGTAGACAATCTACGCCTTAAGACGTAGAAAGTCTACGGCTTGTTCAATGGGTGCGCTCGAGGAATCCTCGCAGCTTGTCGGGGTTGCGCACGACGTAGATCGCGCGAATGCGGCCGTCGACGATATCGAACGAGTAGGTGCCGTTGCCGGCGATCGGATGGCGCATGAGCAGACCGGGCGCGCCGTTCACCGTGACGAGCTGGAAGTCCGACTCCGACCAGTGCAGCTTGGCGGCATAGCCGAGCACGAACTTCGCGACGCGATCCGCGCCGAGCAGAGGACGCGTGGCCGCGGCCGCTTTACCGCCGCCATCGGAGACGAGCTGCGCGTCGGCGTGCAGCACCGCCATCAGCTCCTCGACGTCGCCGGTGACGCAGGCGTTCCGGAACCGCCGCACGATCTCCTCGGATTCACGACGCGACGCGGTGAAGCGCGGGCGCGATTCGCGCAGCCGCCCGCGCGCGCGAGAGAGGATCTGCCGCGTGTTCGCCTCGCTCTTGCCGACGCTCCTCGCGATCTCATGGAAGTCGAGGTCGAACACCTCGCGCAGCAGGAAGACCGCGCGCTCGATCGGCGCGAGCTGCTCCAGCAGTACGAGGAACGCCATCGTCAGAGACGATGCCAGCTCGGACGATTCCTGGTTCGGTTCGGCCAACGGCTCGGGCAGCCAGGGACCTGGATATTCCATGCGAGTCCGCTCGGCGCTGCGGAGGTAGTCGATGCACAGGCGCGTGACGATAGTGGTGAGATACGCGCGGGGCGAACGAACATCGGCGCGCTCGTCCTGACGCGCCCTGAGCCACGCGTCCTGCACGACATCCTCGGCATCGCTGGCGCTGCCGAGCATCCTGTACGCGATCGAGAACAACAGCGGTCGATGCGCTTCGAACGTTGCGTCGTCCCAGTCAGCAGCGGTCATGTCTCTCGTCGTGCGTGGCACTCCTCCTGCTTTCTAGACGAACAACAGAGCCCATTTGTGACAACGGCGCGCCCCGGCTGCAGCCTTCGCGCTACTGACGCGTGGGCGCGCAGGGGGCGCGGCCTCCGATGTCACAGAGCGTTTCCTGATTCGTCTTGATAGATGGAGGCTAAATACATCATGAAAGCTCGAATCGATCTCATGCACGTGAACCCGGGCGTGATCCACGCCATGCTCGGCCTCGAACGGCAGGTCCATCAGGCGGGGCTCGACGAGAAACTGCTCGACCTCGTCCGGATGCGCGCGTCGCAAATCAACGGCTGCGCCTATTGTCTGGACATGCACAGCAAGGATGCGCGCGCGATGGGCGAGACCGAACAGCGGCTCTACAGCCTCGAGGCGTGGCGCGAAACCCCGTATTACTCCGCGCGCGAGCGCGCCGCGCTGGAGTGGACGGAGGCACTTACACTCGTCTCCCAGACTCATGCTCCGGACGATGTGTTCGAGCGGGTGCGAGAGCAGTTCTCGGAGGACGAACTGGTCCATCTGAGCCTGGCGATCGTCGCGATCAACGGGTGGAACCGGCTCAACATCGCCGCTCGCACGGTGCCCGGCGGCTACGTGGCCGGCAGCCTCGCCAAGATGCAAGCGGCGGGCTGATCGCGCGCATTAACGCCGGTCGACCGCGACGAACTGAACGTCCACGCTTCTACGCGGTCGACCGCGCCGCCGCCACGGCGGTTTGCCTCGCGGCTGTATTCGGCGGCGTGACGAGGCTGAAGATATTACCGTCCGGGTCCTTGAACCACGCGGCCTTCATCGTCCCGGCCACGTGAAGATCTCCCTGGCGGGTCATGTTCGGCAAATCGTAATGCTCGAAGCTGACGCCGCGGCCCTTCAACGTCTTCACGATATCTTCGACCTCATCGGCCACCCACGTCACGGCTGTCGCCTTGTTCGTACCGGCATATTTCGAACGGTAGACGAACAGCGAGCACTGCCCACTCTTGAAGGTGAGCACTTCGTCGTTCTCCATGATTTTCGTCAACCCGAGCGTCTGCTCGTAGAACTTCGCCGCGCTTTCGAGGTTCTTGACCGCAACAGTCGCAACGGCATCCTTATCGCTGAGCATAGTGATTTCTCCTTTGGATGGGCTCTCTCGCGAGACGCACCGGAGAATTCAAGCAAGCGGCGGTCCGGCGATGACGTTTACACGTGCTTACGCACGTCACTAGCGCGTGGCGTCGCGCGCGAGCAATGCGCCGGCGATTTGCGCCCACTCCTCGTCGAGCGAGCCCTGCGCCGTCGGCTGCTTCGCGCGGTCGTACCAATACGCGGCGTTCGCCGCGTCGCCGTCCTTGCGGTGCAGATACGCATGTACCCACGCGGCGTCCTCGCCTTCAAGATCCTGCGCGACCTGATGCGCGGCGTTCCAATCGCCGCGCGCGTCGTGCCACAGCGCGACAAGCGCCGGTGCGCACGGCGGCGGACTCGCCTGTCCGAGCGTCGAGCGAAATTCGTCGATTTGCATCGAACCCCTCGCCAGAAACAGGCTAGCATGCGGCGGTCGGCCGCGCTTGGACGGAATGCCATTCGCCGCCGAAACGCTCGGCTGAAACCTTTGCGCTACGCCATCTGAAAATGGCTGAAGCCTTCGCGCGAAAGAGGCTTCACGCGGCTCTCGCGATCGGATAGGCTGGCGCCGCTGACGTAATCGGATCGCGCCGCCACGACTGCGCGTGCGCGATTCGCGCTGGTGTTCGTTCGCTTCCAAAGAAAGAAGGCCGTCATGCGATGGGTCGTTCTGGCCGTGTGCGCCGCCGCCGTCTCCGCCGCATGTTCGCGAAGCTCGCAGCCGCAGCAGACCTCGCCGCCCGCGTCGACCGCGGCCAAGCCGAAGCTCGGTATCCGTCCCGCCGGCGACGAAACGATCAAACCGGATCTGAGCAAGGTGTCGGACGACCTGAAAAAGGTCTACCAGTACATCGACGACCACATCGACGATCACGTCGAGAATCTGCAGAAGTGGATCCGCCAGCCGAGCATCTCCAACAGCGGCGAAGGCATTCCGGAATCCGCCGAGATGGTGAAGGGCTTCTTCGATCAACTCGGCTGCCAGGAGTCGCGCGTCTACGACGTCGGAGTCACCGAATGGGGCTCGCCGGGCAACCCCGTCGTCTACGCGAAATGCGACGAAGGCGCGCCGCGCACCGTCGCGATTTACTGGCAGTACGACACGATGCCGATCACGCAGCCCGACGCGTGGAAGGTGCCGCCGTTCGAGGGGCGCATCGTCGAGCAGCCGCCCTTCAAGAAAGTGCTCGTCGCCCGCGGCGCCGCGAATTCGAAAGGCCCCGAGCTCGCTTACTGGAATGCGCTGATGTCCATCAAAGCCGTCGCCGGTAAGCTGCCGGTGAACGTCATCTTCGTCGCGGAAGGCGACGAGGAGCGCATGGACATCGGGCTGCGCAAATTCGTCAAGGAGCACGCGGATCTCTTCAAGAACGTCGACGCCTTGATCGGCGAGGGCGGCGATCAGGCGCCCAGCGGCGGGGCGGGCGTCGGCGGCGGCTCGGAAGGGTGCGTCTACTTCGAGCTGACGACGAGCGGCAAATCGTGGGGCCGCGGCCCGGTGCAGTCGGACATCCATGGCGCAAACAAACGGTCCGTCGACAGTCCGGCCTGGCGTCACATGAAGATGCTCGCCTCGCTCGTGTCCGACGATGGCAATACGCCGCTGGTGAAGGGATTCACCGATGGCATCGCGCCGCTCTCGCCGCAGGAAACCGAGCGCCTCAAGAAGGAAGCCGAGAAAACGGATCTGAAAGTCGCGGCAGCCAATATCGGCGTCGCGCGCTTCATCGCCGACGATCCGTTCACGATGCTGAAGATGGCCCAGTACGGCATCTCCTTCAATCTGGACGGCATCTGGGGCGGCAACATGTATGCGGGCGGCGCCGGCGCGATCCTGCCCAACAAGATCACGTCGAAGCACAACATCCGCTACGTGCCCAAGATGAACGGGCTGGAGATCGTCAAGCGCATCCGCGAACAGCTGGATCGCAATGGCTACAAGGACGTCGAGATGAAGGTGATCGGCGACGTGCCGTGGTCGAAGATGTCGTACGACACCGACATCGCGCGCGCGATGAACACGACGTACGAGATCTTCGGCATCCCGCACGGCAAGCCGGCCGACTACTCATCGATCCTGGGCGGCTACTGGCCGGCGTATCTGTTCTCGAACGAGGAAGTCGGCATGCGCGTCGCGCCGGTTTCGATGCCGATCGGCATGGGCGGCGCCGGCCACGGCGGCAACGCGCACGCCGCCAACGAGTATTACGTCATCGAGGGCGCCGGCAAGGTATACGGCATGGCGGGTGCGGAGAAAGCGGCGGCGACCATCATCTACAACTTTGCGGGAAAGAATGGCGCGGCTGCCGCTCCGGTAAAAACGCCGTAGCGGGAAAGCCGGCAAGGGCAAGAAGCGCAGGAAGGGCAGGAAAGGCGCCTCAGACGAGAGGCTCGCCAGGCCGGGCCTGCCGCATGCGCCACAGCCGTCGTGCGCCCGACCATCCGAGGCCGGCGAACATCGCGGCGAGCATGACCGTACCGGCGCCGAACGCGATGCGCCCCGCGAGGCTGCCGCCTATGGTTCGCGTCGCGAAGAACGGCAGCGCGAGGGTCGTCGAAAACTGGCGCGGCCCGCGGCCGAACGCAATCCACCCGCTGACCGACGCCATCACGCCGACGATCGCCAGGCCGAGCAGATACTGTATGACTTGTGTCGCGTACGGTGTGTCGGCGGAGAAGTCGCCGTTCGCGTCGACCCGTCCGATTGCGTAGCCGTTGATCAACGCCGCGCCGGCGAGCACGAACAGCGCCTCGACGGAGAACGCGACCCATGCCGGCGTCCCAGGCGTCGGCGCGGGCGCGATCCCGACGAGGGTTGCGCCGCAACTGGCAAAGAGCAGCCCGACGATCAGGGCGGCGCGCGGACTGAGTGAAGTTCGATCGGCCAACGTTCAGGACCGTCCTGGCGTGCGCGCGATTGTAGTCGAAAGGGCCGCCCCGAAGACGGCGTGCTTCGGGGCGCCCGCCTCCTCAGACTACCGCTCGTGATCGTGCCGCCAGCGCCAGTACTCACGCTGCTGTTTGGCGCTCAACCTCGAAAACGCGCGGTATTTCCGATGCTGCTGCTCCAGATACTCGTGGTACCTGTGGTCTTCGTCCTTGGTCCACTTGTGATAATCCCGGTGGTCTCTGTCGTAGACGCGGCGATCGTGTACCGAGGGCTGACCGCGATCCCCGGCGGACGCGGTGGCGGGAACGACAGCCGTGAAACCAGCGGCGGCAACCAGGGCGAAGGCGGAAATCAATGTGCGCATCACGCCGGCCTCCTTGGCCGGTACTTCTGATCGTGGCAAGACGCTCGCCAGCGCATCACAGAACCTCGACGGTTGATGCGTTCAGCCGGAGGTCACGAACAAAAATCGTCAGCGACGTACAATTTTGTGCGCGGAAGGCTTGAACTGCCGGGCGCATCTTGTTACCCTCGGTGCGGAAGATTTATCACCCTCATCGCGCGGGGCCGCCTCGCCAGAGGCTGCGCGGTGACCGTTCCCACGGGTGATAGACGCGGAATTTTTCATCATCCACGCGATATTCAGGGCCGCACTTCGTGGCTCGAGAGGTGTGCCGCATGCCCGAGAGTTTCGGCGATCGACTGCGCCAGCAGCGCGAACGACAGGACGTTGCGCTCGAGACGATCGCCGAGCAGACAAAGATCAAGCTGTCGCTGCTCGAAGGTCTGGAGCGCGACGATGTGTCGCATTGGCCGACCGGGATTTTTCGCCGGGCGTTCATTCGCGCGTACGCGCTCGCCATCGGCCTCGAACCCGATGTCATCGTCCGCGAGTTCCTGGAGCGTCATCCCGATCCGGCGGAAGTCGTCGCCGTGGATCCATCGCTGCGGCCGGTTGTCGAACCGGTGCATCACGGCGCCGCGCCGCCGACGCGATTCCGTTATCTCGTGAGCTCCGCGCTCGGTTCGCTCGCCGGGCGCCGCACGCCGGCTGCGCCGCTGCCGCAGGAACGCAGCCGCGTTCACCCGTCGCCGTCGATCTTCGAACCTGCGGCGATCGTGGAGGAGCCGCTCGTCGCGATCCAGGCGCAGATCGATTCGAGTGCCAGCGGCGAGGAGCCGATGGCGCAGAGCGCCGTCGTTCTCGCGGAGCCGCTCGCTCCCGAGGAGTCGGCCGCATCGCAGGAATCGTCGACGACTGAGTCGAGCGCGGAGCCGTTGCCGCCGGCCGACACTCACACCACGGCGCCGATCGTCATCCAGCCGACCGTGTCCTCTCCCATCGAGCCCGACTTCGAAGCGGCCGCGCACGTGTGCACCGAGCTCGGGCGGGCGGTGAGTACTGAAGACATCGCGCCGCTGCTTGGGCGCGCGGCCGCCGTCCTCGATGCGGTCGGGCTGATCGTGTGGGCTTGGGACCCGCAAGCTGCCGCGTTGAGAGCAGCGGTGGCTCACGGTTATTCCGATCGCGTGCTGGCCCAGCTGCCGGTGGTTCGGCGCGATGCGGCGAACGCGACCGCCGCGGCGTTTCGGACAGCTCAACCGTGTACCGTGGAAGGAAGCGAGCACGCGAGCGGCGCACTGGTCGCGCCGCTGATGACCCCCGATGGTTGCGTGGGCGTGCTGGCGATCGAGTGGCCGCTTGGCCGTGAGCAGTCATCGTCGGTCCGATCGGTCGTGACGATTTTCGCGGCGCTGCTCGCGCGTTGGATCGGCGCGGTCGCGCCCGCGAGCATGGCCGATCGCCGGCTCGCCTGATTCTCTTTCCGACCGCTCGCCGGGCCTCCCTGTAATTTTTATGCGCTGGTGCAGGGAGTTCCGACAACGCCGACGGATCTCAGCCCTGCGCGTCGATGACTGAGACCGCGAAAATCTCAATAAAATCGCCGGTTCCGCGTCGCTGCCCCCTCGACACACTTTGGCCATCGAATTGCCATTTCCCGGGGCGGGATGCTTGAACCTGTGAATTGGACACTATCTCAAGCGGCACACATTCTGACGTGCGTTGCGGAATCGACTGACGCTGGCGCGGTGCGTCTCCGGGTCTACTTCGATGGTCTTGCGGTGCGGGTGCGCCTGTGCCAGCATGCGTCGGAGGCGGCGGAGTGGAGCCAGTTGCTTCGGCGCCAGTGGGAGCAGTGCGGCTGGGCTCCGGCGAGTCCGGCGACTCTGAGCGCGGCGCCGATGGCGTCCGGCTTCTGAGACGGATTGCCGCTGATTCACGCCGGCAAATGAGTACGGGCGGAGGGGTTTGACTTGTGTACGGTCCGAGGTCGGACCGGCACGATGTCACGTAACAATTACCGAGCTCATCGTCTTCAAAGCCAACAGTCAGCGACGGGCCCAGCGTGAAATAGGCCGGATTCGGCGCTCTTGCGGTGGCGTACATATTGTTCAGATAGTCGCAGTACGATTCATGTACCGCTGACTGACGCACCGCATCCATGCTGTCACCCTCGGTTGTCGAGCTCTTCCTGATCCTGCTGCTCGCGGTGTCTGTGACCGTGATGTGGCGCGCCCGCGTGCGCGCCAGATCCGAGCACGAGCAGCGGACGGCCTCCGACCTGGCGTACAAGCATGCCTCCAACCTCGCCGATTTACTGGCCGGCATCTCGCGAGCGAAAACCAGTCATGAAGTGATCCGCGAAGCGCTGGCCGAGCTCCTCCACGCGTTCGACGCGACGGCTGGCGCGGTGCTGGTCTGTGATGGAGAGACGGCGAGCATCGCGCACGCGGTGGGCTATGACGCCGCGCTCTTCGCCGCTCCGCTGCGGGTCCACGGCACGCCCGCCACGCCCATCGGCGAAGCGATCCGGCGCGGCGAGCTGATCGTCGTCGAATCGCGCGCCGCGCGGGCCGCCGCATTTTCCGACCGATCGCCCGAGGATTTTCTCAACGTGCACGAGGCGGCGGTCGTGGTGCCGCTGATTACGGCGAACCGGATGATTGGCGTCGTCGCGCTCAGTTTCGCCGAGGCGCGGACGTTTGCGTCCGACGAGCAGTCGCTGCTGCAGACGGCTGGACGTCACACGGCGCAGGCGCTCGCGCGCGCGCGGCTCTTCGAGCACGCGGAGCAGGCGCGTGCCGAGGGCGAGGCGTTTCGCGTTCGCGCCGACGCGGATCTGCGCGAACGGCAGCGCGCGGAAGAAGCGCTGCGCGAGAGCGAAGGCAAGTATCGCGCGCTGGCGGCGCGGACCACGCGCCTGTACGAATTGAGCGCGGCGCTCTCCGAGGCGATGACGCTCGACGCGGTCGCCAAAGTGATCGTCCGCTTCGGCCGCGCGGTGGTCGGCGCGTCGGCCGGATCGGTCGCGATGCTGACGGACGGCGGGCGTCTATTCGAGACGCTCTACGCGGAGGAGTACACGCGTCAGCTCGTCGAAGCGTCGCCTCGATTCGCGGCGGATCACGGCCTCTGCTCGACGGCCGCCGCGGCAACGCGCAAGCCGGTGTTCGTCGCGTCGCTGTACGACTGGCAGAAGGAGTACCCGCCTTCGGCGGCGCTCGCCGCCGACAGCGGCTACGAATCCGCCGCCGCGCTGCCGCTGCTCGCCGAGGGCGCCGTGCTCGGCGTGCTCTCGTTCCATTTCACGGCGCCGGTGAACTTCAACGAGGATTACAGCGCGCTGCTGCGGTCGGTCGCGCAGCACTGCGCGCAGGCGCTCGATCGCGCGCGCTTGTACGACTCGGCGCAGCGGGCGCGGGCCGAGGCCGAGAATGCCAACCGGTTGAAGGACGAATTCGTGTCGATCGTCTCGCACGAGCTGCGCACGCCGCTCAACGCGATGGTCGGCTGGACGTCGATGCTGCAGAACGGGTCGCTCGACGGCACGACGTCGGCGCGGGCGCTCCAGTCGATCCACGACAACGCCACGCGCCAGGCCAAGCTGATCGAAGAGCTCCTCGATTTCTCGAAGCTGAAGTCCGGCCGCATGACGCTCGATCGCGACGAGATCGATCTGCACGATCTGCTGCGCGGCATCGTCGAGAGCATCATTCCGTCGGTGGCCGCCAAAGGGCTCGAGCTCGACATGCCGTCGGTGCCGTCGATTCGCGTTCACGGCGACCCGCGGCGGC
>Ga0207657_10005652_pt1 | contig 13048 bp, 16 predicted proteins | sample KBSC33metaG_FD_184316 | JGI IMG/M metagenome (GOLD analysis project Ga0207657, IMG submission 184316) | Corn rhizosphere microbial communities from Kellogg Biological Station, Michigan, USA - KBS C3-3 metaG (SPAdes) (version 2) | ecosystem: Host-associated > Plants > Roots > Rhizosphere > Soil ...
CTCGGGCCTGCGGTGCTCAATGTACATCTCGTACATATCCGCTCCTCAGCCCGACCTTGGCTCCCTTACACTGACCAGCAAACTGCTCTAAGCATCCGACGACTCGGTAGTATTTCCCTTGTTGAATCGCTTGGCGAGTTTGATGACGGCGCTGCGAATCGTGGCCAGCACTGTGGCCGATTTGAACGGTTTGACGATGAAGCCGTGCACGCCGTGCTGTACCGCGCTTTGCACAGTCTGCGGATCGAAGTTGCCGGACACCATGAACAGCAGTACTTTGGGTAACTCTTTGCGTATCGCATCGAGTTTGCCTAATGCTTCTTCATCGGGAGTGCCGATGTCGATGCATACCAATTGAGGATGCAGTTTCGCAATCGTCGCAATCGAGGCGAGGCTGGCGTTGAACTCGCCCACGACTTCATAGCCGCCTTCAGTGAGTACGGAAGTGAGCAAGTTGCGCGAAATGGCATTGCTGTCCAGGACGGCTACTTTCAACATCGTGGAAGTCTCCATATCTTTTGGCTTATCGCTCAACCATTATGCGTAACTAATTAACGAATGGCTACTTTTCCGCGCAAAACAATATTGCCGAACCAAACATTTTGTTGTGAGGCCGCATGCATTCTTTCTTCTTGGTGCGACGCATGCTTGGCCTAGAATGAAAAAACAATGCTTGGTCATCCGCAAAAAGCTGTGTCCTTATGGAGGGATGCATGTATCGCAAAATACTTGTTGCTTATAACGGCTCACCTGAAAGCAAGCCGGCGCTGCAGGAATGCATACGCCTCGAACCCGATCCTTCGACGCAAGTGCATCTGTTGGCTGTCGTCACGCTCATGCCCATGGTGATCGCGGCCGAATTTGCTGCCGTTGTTCCCACAGTGGAAGAAGAGCAGGTGCAACAGCACGCCATGGAGCAAGTGCTGGAATCCGGGCGCATGATGCTGGCTGAAGCCGGACTCAATGTGATTACTCATCTTGAGGTCGGCGAGCCAGCACAGGTGATTGCGGAACTGGCAGACAAGCTAGACATTGAGCTGGTGATCGTCGGTCATTCGAGACACAAGAGCTTTGCAATGCGCTGGTGGCGCGGCACGATGGACGCTGTGCTGGTCGAGAAGGTGAAGTGCAGCGTACTGATTGCGACTTGATGTCCGCAGATATGGGAAGAGCCGTTTCTGTTATTTCGCGGCACCGTTATCTGCCGGCGTTTTGCCGCTTTTGTGTTTTTTCTTCTTGCGCTCGGATTTTTCCTTGTTTTTGCGGTCGATGTCGCCGGTTGCGGAATGAATCTCCGGATCGACATTCGCAGGCGGTGTGGCTACGGACTTGTCGTTAGTCTTCGGCGGCGTCACTACCGCACCTTGATCCACAGGCGGTTTGGTTGTACCGGGATTGGCAGGGGCAGACGTTTGTGCGAATGCGGGCTGCATGGCTACGCACATTGCCAGCATCCCAAACATAGCTTTCATGGCTTGCCTCCATTGCGCATCAACACAGGCGAACTGCCTCCTTCATGTTAGAAAGAAGGCATGACAAGTAGTTCGCCTTCGTTCTTTGCTTAAGCTGTTCAGTTTGTTACACGCATATATCGGCTTGCGCATTCTGCTCGACCTGCCCTTATCGGCCCACAGCTTGATTGATTTCAACGCACCATCGTGTTGGACCTGAATAGCGTTTTCAGTTCATGCGGCTGCGAGCGCCAGTATTGCGGTGGCGCATCCACTTGTGCACCAAGCTTGGCGGCTGCATGCCAAGGCCAGCGCGGGTCATACAGGATGCCGCGTGCCAGCGCAACCATATCGGCTTTGCCGGATGCAATGATTTCCTCCGCTTGCTCGGCTTCGGTGATGAGTCCTACAGCCATTGTCGGCATACCCGCAGCTTCTTTGATATGCGCGGCAAAGGGCACTTGATAGCCGGGGCCGAGCGCAATTTTCTGCAGCGGTGACAAGCCGCCGCTCGACACGTCGATATAAGCGTAGCCGCGCCTCTTCAGTTCTTGTGCATAAATCGCAGTCTGTTCGACATCCCAGCCGCCATTGACCCAATCGGTGGCGGAGACGCGTACTCCAACCGCCTTGTCCAAGGGGAAATTGGCACGCACGATGTCGAAGATTTCCAAAGGAAAGCGCATGCGATTTTCTAGTGACCCGCCATAGACATCTGTACGCCGATTCGACAATGGCGACAGGAACTGGTGCAACAGGTAGCCATGCGCGGAATGCACCTCGATCGAATCGAGACCAAGACGCCCTGCGCGTTGCGCGGCGGTGGCAAAGGCGTCGCGTAACCGTTGCAGGCCGGCGTCGTCGAGCGCGAGCGGTGTTTCGTCGTGTGCGGCGAACGGAATGGCGGACGGCGCGACAGTCTTCCATCCGTTCTTTTCCGTCGAGGGAATGGATTGTCCGCCTTCCCACGGCACGCGCGTCGATGCCTTGCGGCCCGCGTGCGCGAGCTGGATTGCCACCGGGATGGGCGAATAACGGCGGATTGCCCGCAGCACTTTGCCAAGCGCCTGTTCATTGTCATCGGACCACAGGCCGAGGTCGTCGGGAGAGATGCGGCCTTCAGGCTCGACTGCGGTAGCTTCGATGATCAGCAGCCCCGCTCCGGACAATGCAAGATGGCCGAGATGCATCATATGCCAATCGGTAGCGGAGCCGTTGCTTGCAGAATATTGGCACATCGGCGCGATCACGATGCGGTTTTGCAGCATGAGCGGGCCAAGCGAGATAGGTGAGAACAATTGACTCATCGATTCTCCTGTCGTGAAAGAGATTTGCATTGCGGCGCAGACTTGCTCACAATTGCTGCGCCGACAAAGGAGCATGCCATGTTTGAAAAAAAGAAGATTGATTTAATTACTACTGCATCTTACGTACTGGCAGCGTTCGCGTTGCTCATGATTTTGCGGCAAGGACTGCTCGCCGCCTTGTTATCGGGCATGTTGGTGTATTCGCTGGTGCACGTGCTAGCGCCCCTGCTTGGCAGGAACATCAACAGCCATCGCGCCAGACTCATCGCCGTCACGCTGCTGGTCACGGTCATTGTATTGCTGCTGGTTGCTGTCATCTGGAGCGCGGTATCGTTTTTCCAGAGCGACTACGGCGGTATCGGACATCTGATGCAACGCCTTGCTGATATTCTCGAAGCGTCGCGCAATAAGATGCCACCCTGGCTGGCGAATCACATTCCAGCAAGCGCGGAAGCGTTGCGGGATGCACTTAGCACCTGGCTGCGCGAACACGCTTCGCATGCACAGACGCTTGGTCAGGAAGCCGGCCGCACTATCGCGCATATTTTGATCGGCATGGTGATCGGCGCGATGGCGGCACTTTACGACACGACACACTCACCGCAATACAAACCGCTCGCCGCCGCTCTGCATACGCGCATCGTCAACCTGCAGCATGCTTTCCAGAACATTGTGTTCGCCCAAGTGCGCATCGCAGGGATTAATGCTGTCCTTACCGCCATCTACTTGCTGATCATCCTGCCGATGGCTGGCGTGCATCTGCCATTGTCAAAAAGCATGGTGGCGATAACGTTCATCGTCGGGCTGCTGCCGGTAATCGGCAACTTGATTTCCAACGCGGTGATCGTGATCGTCGGACTGTCTCACTCGCTGGAAATCGCGTTGGCATCGCTGGCCTTTCTTGTCGTGATCCACAAGTTGGAGTATTTCCTCAACGCACGGATCATTGGTTCGCACATCAACGCCAGAGCATGGGAACTGCTGGCAGCCATGCTTGCAATGGAGGCAGTGTTCGGCTTGCATGGCGTAGTTGCTGCACCCGTGTTCTATGCCTACATGAAGAAGGAATTGGACGACACTGGTCTGGTGTAGCCTTTCCATCCGCATGGCCGCACGATTCGATATTCACTTTTTTTCGAAGTAAACCTTCTAATAACTTCGCTTTTTCAAATTCTTCCGTTTGCATATGATGGCAATGTTGAGATCGCTGGCCGACCGGCCGCCGATATAACAACCAATTTTTGGAGGATGAATGAAAAAATTTCTGATCAGCATGATGGTGGCTTTGAGTTCGCTCACCATCGTTGTCGCCGACGTTCAAGCCAAACGGATGGGCAGCGGCAGCTCCATCGGAAGGCAGTCGCAGAATGTCAGTCGCCAGTCCGCCGCTCCAGCCAATCATTCCGGTGCCCAAGCCGCCCAACAACCGGCTACGCCTGCGGCTGCTCCGCAAACCATTCCACCTAAGCCGGCCAGCCCATGGAAAGGCATCCTCGGTGGTGCCTTGCTCGGCCTCGGTCTTGGAGCCTTGCTATCTCACTTCGGTCTTGGCGGCGCTGCGGCCGGCTTTATCGGTTCGCTGTTAATGATCGCCTTGTTGGCACTGGCAGGCTTGTTCATTTACCGCATGCTCCGTCGCAAGACAGATCATGGCAGCGGCATGATGCGCCCTGCTTATGCAGGACAGGGCAGCCATGTACCGGAGATCGGCTCGCGTATTGAGTCGGTGCAGCCCGCACAACTGCATTCCAATGAGCTTGCATCGTCGTCCGGGGTGCATGCTCCATGGGGTATTCCCGCCGATTTCGATACCAACGGATTCTTGCGTCAGGCCAAGGCCCAATTCATCCGTATGCAGGCAGTGTGGGACCGGGCAGACGTGAATGACTTGCGCGAGTTCACCACGCCCGAAATGTTCGCCGAATTGCGTTTGCAACTGCAGGAGCGTGGCCCGTCGCCCAACCATACCGATGTGGTCTCGCTCAATGCGGAGATGCTTGGACTGGAAACCGTCAATGGCGAATATCTGGGCAGTGTGCGTTTCTCCGGCATGATCCGCGAAGCCGAAAATGCGCCGGCCGAGGCATTTACCGAAGTGTGGAACCTTAGCAAGCCCGTATCCGGTCAAAGCGGCTGGGTCTTGGCAGGGATACAGCAAGCCGGCTGAAAAGATTTTTCTCCCTCCCCCGCTTGTCCATGAGCGGGTTCTTTACCACCGACCGGGATGCCGGCCGGTGGTTTTTTTTTGCTTGTCGCCATTTGCTGGTGCCTGATGCGGTATTGAAATTTTACCGCTTCGGCAGATGCGCCTTGATCAAGGCACCGGCAATGGAAATATCTGGCGGGATCGGCGGCAGTGGGTCGCCCAATCCATACCAATGTGCTTCCGCGATTTCGTTGGTATCCAGCCGTATTTCGCCGTCGGCATAGTCAGCGGTGAAGGCGACCATCAGCGAATGCGGAAAGGGCCAGGATTGGCTGCCGAAGTAGCGCAGGTTGCATACCGTCAGTCCGACTTCCTCGAACACTTCTCGATGTACGGCTTCCTCGATCGATTCTCCTGCTTCCAGAAAGCCTGCCAAGGCGCTGAAAAATCCACTTGGCGACAGTGCATTGCGTGCCAACAGAATGGCATCGCCTTTGCGGATCAGTACCATCATTGCCGGCGAAATGCGCGGATAGGCGCTCATGCCGCATGACGGACACTTCGCGCATCGTTCGCCTTCGAGAAAGTGATTCGGCGTGCCGCAGGCGCCGCAGAAACGATGCGTGCGTGCCCATTCGACGATCTGGTAGGCGCGACCGGCGAGAGCCACCATGCCGTCATCCCATACGTTGAACAGCGAACGCAGTTTGCGGAAAGAATGGCCGTTGCTTGCTTCTGTGTCGCGCGTTACCCAGGCGGCGCGGCAATAACGTTCGTTGAGCAGGCCGACTGCATGCACATGCTGCAAATGCAGATGCATCGATTCGCAGGCAAGCGCGTCGGGCAGCGCGAGGTCGGCGTCGCGCAGCAGCAGCTCATCGCCGCGAAAGATGAAGGAATGCGGATCGGGATATTCCAAAGGGAGAATCAGCGGTGTGAATTGCGGAGGCGTCTGCAGCATGGCGAACAAGAGAAGTGAATGAGCGGCATTCATCTTACCTTGTCCGTTTTCGCCCCGCTTTTAGAACTATTGCAGGCAAAACCATTCGAAGAATGCATATCGAACGGTCGCAATATTGTTACGGAGAACGATCATGCCTATTCTGAAACGCGACAGCGAGAAGCGCGATCCTGGTCAGCAGGTGCAGCCCGGTTCGTCGCCAGGTACGCAACCTGTGTCGGAGACACCGAAAGACCTCGCGCCGGAAGATGCCGCTTCGCACGACCTGATCGAACGCTGCCTGGCATCGGACGATCTGGAGCAATTGGCCCAAGCCATGCTCGACGAAGCGGTTGAGGAGACCTTTCCCGCTAGCGACCCGATCGCGGTGCCGACCTTCGAGGAAATGCTGGCTGTGTTGAAGGCGCGGCAGGAAGCAAGGGGTGCCGCGCCTAAACAGGATTAGTTCAGTTCAGCCGCTTGGGCAGCACATCTTTTAGCAGCGCATCGGCATCGCGCAGCATTTTCTCGGTTACGTCCCAGCCGACACAGCCATCGGTCACTGAGCAGCCATAGATGAGCTTGGAGAGATCGGCCGGAATCGCCTGCTTGCCGCCGACGATATTCGATTCGATCATCACACCAACCAGCGACTTGTTGCCACAGCGGATTTGGTTGACCACGTCGGTCATCACCAGCGGTTGCAGGTCTGGATTCTTGAAGCTGTTCGCGTGCGAGCAGTCGACCACGATGCTGGCCGGCAGCTTGGCTTTCGTCAGTGCCTGTTCCGCCATTGCGACTGATACCGTGTCGTAATTCGGCCTTCCGTCGCCGCCACGCAGTACCACGTGACCGTAGCGGTTGCCGTTGGTGCGAACGATGGATACGCGCCCCTGGCCGTTGATGCCGAGGAAGGAATGCGGATGCGATGCGGACAGGTTGGCGTTGATGGCGATGCCGATGTCACCGTCGGTGCCGTTCTTGAAGCCGACCGGCGTTGACAAGCCGGACGACATTTCGCGGTGGGTTTGCGATTCGGTGGTACGTGCGCCGATCGCGGTCCAGCTGATCAGATCGCCGAGGTATTGCGGCGAGATAGGGTCGAGCGCCTCGGTTGCCGTCGGCAGTCCGAGTTCGCATACGTCGAGCAGGAATTTGCGTGCATTGCCCATGCCGCGCTCAATGTGGAAGGAGTCGTCCATGTCCGGATCGTTGATATAGCCTTTCCAGCCGGTGGTGGTGCGCGGCTTCTCGAAGTACACCCGCATCACCAAAAGCAGTGTGTCTTTCACTTCTTCCTGCAGCTTCTTCAGGCGGCGTGCATAGTCCAGACCTGCGACCGGATCGTGGATCGAACAGGGACCGACTACGACGAACAGGCGCGGGTCCTTGCGGTCGAGGATGTTACGCAGTGCTTCGCGGCCTTGCGTGACGACCATACCGGCTGCATCGGTAAGCGGATAGCGTGCGTGCAGCTCTTCCGGTGTGGGCATCGTCTCGAAGGAAGCGACGTTGACGTTTTCTACGTGGAAAGTGGTCATGATGAGTGGTGGAAAGCAGGCAAAGCCGATAGTGTAAGGGCTTTCTACTTCAGCCGGTCCGATGCGCCAAACCGTTCCATGATGAATTCGATAAATGTCGTCATCTTCGGTGTCGCCAATTGATCGCGTGGATAGATCAGCGAAACCGGGCGTGACGCCGGCAGGTAATCCTCCAGCAGCGACACCAGACGGCCTGCCGCTACATCTTCACCAAGCAGCACTTCCGACTGCAACACAATGCCGAACCCGCGGAGTGCGGCCATGCGCAAAGCCTGACCATTGTTCGAACGGAAGCGGCTGGCAGGGAATTCCGATTCGCTGCCATTGAGGTTCCAGCGCACACGGCGATGCAAGGGGGCGAAATCCAAGCATTGGTGCGATACCAAGTCTTCCGGCTGTTTGGGCACACCGAAACGCTCAAGGTATGCGGGAGAGGCGCAAAGCATCATGCGATAAGGCTGCAGCGGTCGCGCAACCAGGCCGGAGTCTTGCAGCTCGCCGATGCGGATGGCAGCGTCATAGCCTTCTTCCACCAGGTCGATCATACGATCGTTCAGGTTCAGGTCCAGGCTGACCTCCGGGTGCTGTGCAAGATAGTCGGCCATGGCTGGCGCCAGGCGTTGGGTGCCGAAGGAGACAGGAGCGCTGATGCGCAACGTACCGCGCGGCGTGTTGCGCATGGCCTCGGCGGATGACTCGGCCGCCTTGATGTCGGCAAGGATCAGACGGCAGCGCTCGGCATATTGACGACCGATCTCGGTTAGGCTTTGACGTCGCGTGGTGCGTGTAAGCAGCCGCGCGCCCAGGCGCTCTTCCAACTGACGGATGTGTTTGCCGACCATGACCGGCGAAATGCCGAAAGCATCCGCCGCTGCCGTGAAGCTGCCGGCATCGACTACCGCAACGAAAATTTCCATGCTGGCGAGCCTGTCCATAATTACTAACCATAAGTTTGGAATGTTGTTCATCCTAGCGCATTTATTCCCATGATGAGCGAATCGATAATGCCTGAACTAATCAGGCAGTCATCCATTCACTCATTAGGAGAAACTCATGAAAGTTATCGTTATCGGTGCTGTAGGCACCATCGGCCGCGCTGTCGTGGAAGAACTCGCCCCGCGTCACGAGATCGTTACCGCTGGCAGATCCAGCGGCCAGGTCCGCGTTGATATCACCCACATCGACAGTGTGCATGCGATGTTCGAGCAAGTCGGCAAGGCCGATGCCGTGGTGGTGGCGGCCGGTGGTCTGCATGCGGGACCGCTGGCCGAAGCTACCCCGGAACAGCTCGCCATCGGCCTGCAAAGCAAGCTGATGGGGCAGGTGAACGTTGCTCTCGCCGCACAGCGCTACCTGAACGACGGCGGCTCAATCACTCTCACCAGCGGCATCCTTTCCACGGAGCCGCTTCGCAACCTCGTCAATGCCTCGATGGTCAATTCCGCAGTCGAAGGCTTCGCGCGCGGCGCCGCTATCGAACTGCCACGCGGCCTGCGCATCAATGTCGTCAACCCCACCGTACTGGAAGAGTCGATGGCGGCTTATGGCCCGTATTTCATCGGCTTCGAACCCGTACCGGCGAAGCGGGTGGCCAAGGCCTACAGTCGCAGCGTGGATGGCTTGCAGACCGGCCAAATCTACAAAGTCTGGTAACTACAGAAGGATATGCCACAGGAGAAACTCATGAAAATTATCGTTATCGGTGCTGCAGGCACCATCGGTCGCGCTGTCGTGGAAGAACTCGCCCCGCGTCACGAGATCGTTACCGCCGGCAGGTCCAGTGGCCAAGTCCGCGTTGATATCACCCACATCGACAGTGTGCATGCGATGTTTGAGCAAGTCGGCAAGGCAGATGCCGTGGTGGTGGCGGCCGGCAAGCTGCATTTGGGGCTCTTGGTTGACGCTACCCCGGAACAGCTCGCTATCGGCCTGCAAAGCAAGCTGATGGGGCAGGTGAACGTTGCCCTTGCCGCGCAGCGCTATCTGAACGATGGCGGCTCGATTACTCTCACCAGCGGTATCTATGAGCCAGTCCGCTACATCGTCAATGCTGCAATGGCTAATGGCGCAGTCGAAGGTTTTGTGCGTAATGCTGCCATCGAACTGCCACGCGGCCTGCGCATCAATGTCGTCAGCCCCACCGTACTGGAAGAGTCGATGGCGGCTTATGGCCCGTATTTCATTGGTTTCGAACCCGTACCGGCGAAGCGGGTGGCCAAGGCATACAGCCGCAGCGTGGATGGTCTGCAGACCGGCCAAATCTACAAAGTCTGGTAACAGCCAAATGACATGCCGCAGGTTGTGTAAAGGCGTTGTGCACTTGCGGCATTGCATTTCGTCATGCAATCCAAATTACCGAAAAGAAATGCGTAAAAGCCAATACCATTTCCTCAAAGAAAGGGTGCGATATAAAGTTTTGCGCTGAGGCAATTTATTTTGCGCGCTTTTCACGCCCATACTCCCTTGAGCACTCAACGAAATATCGTTTCACCTCGCCCAGAAATCCGGCATCCGTTGATTTCTGCCCAAAGACGGCGTGTAAGCGACATCTTCTCCGGCAATGCATTTGACGATTTGATGCGCGGCGGCGAGGACGCGATGCGGCAGTTGCTGCTCGAATATCAAGCCATCCTCGACAATGCATCGCTTGGCATTACCTTCACCCGCAAACATCAGTTTGTACGTTGCAACGCGCGTTTTTGCGAAATGTTCGGCTGGCCGCATGATGAATTGATCGGCCAGTCCACGCGCCTGCTTTACCCTGGCGACCAAGCCTACGAAGAGCTTACCGCTGTGGCGCGGCCAATACTTCTTAGCGGTCAGCGCTTCGATATTGAAATACCGATGATGCGCCGCGACGGCAGCATCTTCTGGTGCCGTCTACTGGGACGTGCACTTGATCCCCAGGACCGTAGCAAGGGCACGATCTACATCACTGAAGAGATCACGCTACGCAAACAAGCGCAGGATGCGTTGCTGCGCGCGCGCGACGAACTCGAGCAGCGGGTAGAGGAACGTACTCGCGAACTGACGATGGCCAATGCGCGCCTGCAGGCAGAGATCCAGGAGCGCAAGCTTGCTGAGCAACAAATCCGCTATCTCGCCAATCATGATGCGTTGACCGGGCTGCCCAACCGCCGCCTGCTGGAAGACCGTCTCGAACAGGCGATGGAGATGGCACGTCGCAGCGGCAGGCAAGTCGCAGTGCAGTTCATCGACCTTGATCGCTTCAAGCCGATCAACGATAGGCTTGGCCATCGCATCGGCGACTTGCTGTTGCAGGCTGTCGCTCAGCGTTTGCGCAGTCTGTTGCGCGCGGTCGATACCGTCTCCCGCGTGGGCGGAGATGAATTCGTGATCGTGTTGCCGGAGATGAGTTCTGTCACCGCTGCTGCGCATACCGCACAACGCGTGCTGGATGCGCTTATAAAGCCTTATTGCACCGAGGGGCACGCACTTCATGTGACGCCAAGCATCGGCATCTGCATGTTCCCTACTCATGGCCAAAGTACTGAAACTCTGCTGAGTGCCGCCGATACGGCAATGTATTGCGCGAAGAAGAGTGGCCGGGCAAATGTGCAGTTGTTTGCACCAGAAATGAATACTTGAGCGCCGTCATCGCACTATGATGGCGCATTACCTTCTCTCCCTGTCATCTATTCTTTGCAGAGCGTAAAAGAGAACTGCAACAAAGCATGTACGGTTTTTGACGCATTCGCCGCAAACCCGCATGCCTGCTTGTTTTTCTGCTGCTGCATATTTGATACGGCTTGCGTCTCGAATAGTCCCTTTGAGCGCAGTCAAACGCACTGGACTTGTGCTTGAAAAGCCCACGGTAGCTGTCCACACTACGGAGCAGTCGTCATTAACCTGTTTTTCCCATTGACAGAATAAGTTGATGATGGCGTTTTGCGTTCGTATTTATCCATGAACGAAACGTAAACGTGTGTCGCAGCCAACACCAAATGACTTTGCGCACTGTTGAGTTCTTGCGCATTACGTCATGTGCATCTGGAGGACGGCGTTTTGCGCCGTTGCAATCATTATTAAAGAGCGCGTCACATATGTCGCTTGATGTTGCAGAGCAACCAATCGCTTTTTACATATGAGGAGCATAAGATGAACGAACTTCAACAACAGCAGCAACAGCAACCTTTCTCCAGCGGATTTCAAGGTGGTTTCGGCATTCCCGGTGCCTATGCGCAGCAGCAATTCAACCCACAACAACAGTTCTCACCGTTTAACAGTCTGGCCGGTCGTGGTGTCGGCGGCTTATTTGGCAATCCGCAGCTTGGTTCGCAGATCGGGCAAATCGGCGGTGGTATCGGTAGCTCCATTCAGGCGTTTGGCGCAGACCCGATCTCGCAAGCTTATGCGCAGCAACTGCAGCAGCAGCAATTGCAACAACAACTGCAGCAATTGCAACAGCTGCAGCAATTACAGCAATTACAGCAGCAACAGCAACTGTCACCGCAAGGTTTGTTCGGCGGCGGCTTGTTCAGTCAAGTCGGACAGCCTCAAATCGGACAACTTGGACAACTGTTGGGCGGTGTATTCGGCCAGCAGGGCATAGGCAGTGCCATTGGAGGCGTGGCAGGTCAGTTCGGACGTGCGCAGCAGCAGCCCTTTGGTGCCGACTTGATCTCCCAAGCTTATGCCCAGCAACCACAGCAGCAGCAATTACAGCAGCTTCAACAATTGCAGCAACTTCAGCAATTGCAACAGCAACAGCAATTGTCGCCGCAAGGTGTGTTCGGCAGCTTGATCGGTCAAGTCGGACAGCCTCAAATCGGACAACTGTTAGGTGGCGCATTCGGCCAGCAGGGCATAGGCAGTGCTATTGGAGGCGTGGCAGGTCAGTTCGGGCGTGCGCAGCAGCAGCCCTTTGGTATTGACCTGATTGTGCAGGCTTACGCTCAACAATTGCAACAGCAGCAATTGCAACAGCAACTGCAGCAGCTTCAACAACTTCAGCAATTGCAGCAGCTTCAGCAGGCACAACAAGCACAGCAGCAAATGGGGCCACAAAGCTGGTTCGGAAACGTGGCCGGTCAGGTGGGACAGCCATTAGTCGGCACTTTCGGCAACAGTGCTTTTGGTAACAGCATAGGAGGATCGATCGGCGGAAACGGCGGACAAATCGGTCGTGTGCTGCCCTTCAGTGCGGATCCCCTCGCCATGGCTTATGCGCAGCAGCAGGCGCAGCAGGGAGCTTATTCCGGTTTCCAAGGCGGGCAACAGCAGCCATCCGCCAGTAGCGCTGGTTTCGGCAGCGGGACATCCCAACAGCAACCGACGATCCATTGATGGCGTAACTGTCGGCTGGGTTTTCGTCCGTCATGCGGCGGTCGGCCCAGCCGGCATTTTCATATCAGGAATAAGGATAGTTCGTATGCCGTTGCAAAGGTCTGATGGCAGCAAGGACCGTTACATTGTCCGTTCGGAAGATGCGAGGTTGCTCGCCGATTTCATCGACGAGGCCACGACCGATCCGGAGCTCGAACTGGTCGAGACGATCGGACCAGTTGGCGTTCCGCATACCGCAGTCTTCCTCTTGCCGCATGAAAAGGCGCGAGCGCTGCAGCAACGTTATGGCGAGTCGAATCAAGTGATTATCGAGCGTGACCGTCCGCTTTCGCTTTTCGACAGCGATGGTTAGTTCA
>Ga0207657_10005654_pt1 | contig 13046 bp, 13 predicted proteins | sample KBSC33metaG_FD_184316 | JGI IMG/M metagenome (GOLD analysis project Ga0207657, IMG submission 184316) | Corn rhizosphere microbial communities from Kellogg Biological Station, Michigan, USA - KBS C3-3 metaG (SPAdes) (version 2) | ecosystem: Host-associated > Plants > Roots > Rhizosphere > Soil ...
GTCGTCATCGGTGCGTCGTGGCCGTATCAGACGAACACGCTGATCGCGGACAAGGCGCCGGTGAAGGACCTGGTGCCGAAGGAGGGCGCGACTGGCTGGCTCGACACGTGGATGGTCTCTGCCAAGACGAAGAACCTCGACTGTGCGTACAAGTGGCTCGCGTGGGTCTCCACGCCGAAGGTGCAGGCACAGCAGGCGATCTACTTCGGTGAGACCCCGGTCAACTCGAAGGCGTGCGCGATCATGGACAAGCTGTCCAAGGGCTCGTGTGCGCAGTACCACGCCAACGCTCCGCTCAAGTACTTCAAGCAGATCTACTTCTGGAAGACGCCGATCGCCGACTGCGGTAACGGCAAGAAGAACTGCATGGACTACACGAAGTGGCAGCAGGCCTGGACCCAGCTGAAGGGCTGAGGTCTTCGGCAGGAGCGCGCCGCCGTTTCGGCGGCGCGCTCTGGCGCCGACCGTGGCTGAAGGGCGCCGCGCTCCTCTCTCCCCCGGTCCTCGGGTTCCTGCTCGTCTATATCGCGGCGCTCGTCGCGCTGTTCGTCTACTCGTTCTGGACGGTCGATCCGTTCACGTCGCTGACGATCCATAGTTGGACGCTCGACAACTTCCGCGAGCTCTGGCATGGATCGACCTACCACACCGTGGCGTTCCGGACGGTCTCGATCGCCGCCGCCGTGACGATCACGGACGCGATCATCGCGTTCCCGTTCGCCTACTTCATGGCCCGGCTCGCGGGGCCGCGCACGAGAGCGCTGCTGTTCATCCTCGTGCTGCTGCCGTTGTGGGCGTCGTACCTCGCACGTGTTTACGCGTGGCGCCTGATCCTCAACTCGGACGGGCTGCTCAACTGGTCGCTCCACAAGGTCGGCCTTCCGTCTGCCGGCATCGCGTACACGAACACGGCGATGTGGATCGTGTTCTCGTACATCTGGCTGCCGTTCATGATCCTCCCGGTCTACGCATCGCTCGAGCGGATCCCCCACTCCTACATCGAAGCGTCGCGTGACCTCGGCGCGAAGGGCGGCCGCACGTTCCGCAGCGTCATCCTCCCCCTCGCGCTGCCCGGCGTCGTCGCCGGCTCGATCTTCACGTTCTCCCTGACACTCGGCGACTACATCACGCCCGTGCTTGTCGGCGGTGCGTCGTCGCAGTTCATCGGCAACGTCGTCTACGACTCCGTCAACCAAGCGTCGAACCTGCCGTTCGGCGCTGCGTTCGCCGTCGTGCCCGTGGTCGTCATGGGCGTCTACCTCCTGATCGCGCGCCGACTCGGCGCGTTCGACGCGCTGTAATGGAGAGCCGCACCACACGCGTCGCGCTCTGGGTCTGGGTCGGGCTCGTCCTGCTCTTCCTCTACATCCCGATCGTTGTCATCTGCCTCTACGCCTTCGACGAGTCCAACGTGCAGAGCTGGCCCATCGGCGGGCTGACGACGAAGTGGTTCGGGCCTGCGATCCACAACGGCGACATGCAGCAGGCGCTGTGGCTCTCGCTCGAAGCGGCCTCGCTCGCAACTGCGATCGCGCTCGTGCTCGGCACGCTGGCCTCGTTCGGCGTGCACCGCTACCGCTTCTTCGGGCGCGAAGCGATCTCGTTCCTGCTCGTGCTGCCGATCGCCCTGCCCGGGATTATCACGGGGATGGCGCTCAACTCCTACTTCACGTACTGGAAGCTGAACTTCGGGCTGCTCACGATCGTGATCGGCCACGCGACGTTCTGCGTCGTCGTGGTCTACAACAACGTGATCGCACGCCTACGCCGCGTGCCGGGGTCGCTGACCGAAGCGTCGATGGACCTGGGAGCCGACGGCTTGCAGACCTTCCGGTACGTGACGTTCCCAACCATCTCCACCGCGCTCATCTCCGGCGGCCTGCTCGCCTTCGCGCTGTCGTTCGACGAGGTGATCGTGACCACGTTCACCGCCGGAGCGCAGAACACGCTGCCGATCTGGATCTTCGGCCAGATCCGGCTCGGGCAGGAGCTCCCGCAGGTGAACGTCGTCGTGTTCCTGATCCTGGCCGTCACCATCGTCCCTGTTGCGATCGCGCAGCGCCTGACGCGCGAGAGCGGGATCCTTCGCACCGAGTAACGGCGAAAGGGTGTCCGACACCATTAGGTGTTTGACACCTCTCGCAGGTCGGCTAGCTCGGCCGCCGACGGCTGCCACTCCCCTGCCCGCGCATTGGCGACGACCTGCTCGGGCTTCGTCGCGCCTGCGATCACCGAGACGACCGGCTCAGTCGCGAGCAGCCCGCCGACCGCCACCTCGAGCAGCGAGCGGCCGCGGGCATCTCCCCACGCGCGCAGCGCATCGACACGCTCGAGATCCGCCTCCGAGACCTCGCGCCCGTGCAGGCGCGTTCCGGGCGCGGGCGGCGAGTCGCGCGTCACCTTCCCCGTCAGGAGCCCGCTCGCGAGCGGGAAGTACGGGATGAAGCCGAGGCCGAGCCGCGCACACGCGGGCAACAGCTCGGCCTCCGCGTCGCGGCGGAGCAGCGAGTACTGGCTCTGCTCGGAGACGAACGCGTCGGAGGCGAGCGCGCGGACGCGCTCGAGCGTCTCGGCGCGGTAGTTCGACGTTCCCCAGGCGCGGACGGTTCCGTCCGCGACGAGCTGCTCGACCGTCGCCACCGTCTCGTCGAGCGGCGTCTCGGGATCTTCTTCGTGATGCTGGTAGAGATCGATGACGTCGGTCTGCAGCCGGCGCATGGACGCCTCGACTGCACCGAGGATGTAGTCGCGCGAGCCGCGCCGCTCGGCGCCGTCGCCCATCTGCTTCCCCCACTTCGTCGCAAGCACGACCTGGTCGCGCCGCCCTTGCAGCGCTCGGCCGATCAGCTCCTCGCTCCCGCCCCCACCGCCGTAGATGTCTGCCGTGTCGAAGAACGTGACACCCGCGTCGATGGCGGCGTCGATCACCGCGAACGTCGCCGCCTCGTCGATCCGGCCGCCGAAGTTGTTACAGCCGAGGCCGACGACGGAGAGCTCGAGCGGCCCGAGCGAGCGAGTGCGCACCCGCCGAAACTAGCTAGTCAGTGCCAGGTGGCGTCGAGCACCCGCAGCCAGTTCCGGTGCGTGATCCGGTCGACCTCGTCCGGCTCGTAGCGCTCACGCAGCACATCGACGAGCCGCGGCAGACCGGCGACCCCGCCGAGCGCGGACGGCACGACGGCACCGTCGAAGTCGGAGCCGAATGCGACGTGATCGATCCCCATGCGGGCGGCGAGGTAATCCACGTGGCGGACGATCTCGTCGAGCCCCGTCGCCTCGAAGTCGTTCATACCGTCCTCACGCAGGAAGGTGACCGCGAAGTTGACGCCGACCACGCCACCTGAGTCGCGAACCGCATCGAGCTGCGCGTCCGTGAGGTTACGGGTCGATGCGCACAGCGCGTGCGCGTTCGAATGCGTCGCGACGATCGGCCGCTGAGAGGTCTCCACCACGTCCCAGAACCCACGCTCGTTCAGATGCGAGACGTCGACGAGGATTCCCAGCTCGTTGCAGGCACGCACGAGTGAGCGGCCCGCGTCGCTCAGCCCCGGACCGGTGTCGGGTGACGCGGGGAACTGAAACGGAACGCCTTCGGCGAACGCGTTGGGGCGCGACCAGACGATGCCGATCGAGCGCAGGCCGCGGTCGTACCACTCCTGCAGGTTCGACAAGTCGTCCGCGATCGCCTCGGCGCCCTCCATGTGCACGATCGCCGTGATCTCTCCCTCACGGAAGTCGTCGACCGACCGCGCCCGCGCCACCGGCATCGCACACAACGTCTCGAAGAGCTCCTCGGTGATGCGCGCCGCCTCGTCGAACGGGATCTGCCCGGCCATCGGCATCGCGTACGGCGTCGACGGCGGGTCGCCGTCGTAGGGCGAAGGCACGTACAGCGCGAAGAAGCCGCCGGCGAACCCGGCCTCCGCTGCGGTCTCGAGGTCGATGTGCTTGCCGGGCTCGCCGCGCCAACGCCTCAGGACCAGATCGTTGTGACCGTCGATCACCATGTGTGACGCATCGTACGGGTGCGTTCTCTTAGGCTCTGCCCCTTGTGACGGAGCAGCACCTGAGGATCCTGATCTGCGAAGACGACGATCGCCTCGCGACACTGATGACCGAGACGCTCGACGCCGACGGGCGCTTCGAGGTCGTCGCACGCGCGACGAGCGGCGACGAGGCGATCCGCCTGGCCGAGGAGCACGCCCCCGACGTCGTGCTGATGGACATCGGCATGCCGGGGCTCGACGGCATCGACGCGACGCGCGCGATCCGCGAGCGCGATGCGAAACAGCACGTCGTCATCTACACGGGATCGGACGAGTACGAGGACATCGGTCGCGCCGACGCCGCCGGCGCCGCCGGGTTCCTGCACAAGGAGGCGCTGACCTCTCCCGACCTCCCTGACGCGATCGAGGTGCTGCATACGAATTACGTCAGCGCGCGGACCGATCCCGACGACTGATGGCGGAGTTCGACGTCATCGTGATCGGCGCGGGGCCTGCCGGCGAGGTGTGCGCAGGCCGGCTCGGCGAGAACGGCCTCTCGGTGGCGATCGTCGAGCTGCGTCTCGTCGGCGGCGAGTGCTCGTACTACGGCTGCATGCCGTCGAAGGCGCTCCTGCGGCCCGAAGAGGCCCTCGAAGAGGCCCGCCGCATCCCGGGCGCCGCGGAAGCAGCGAGCGGGACGCTCGACGTCGGCGCGGTGCTGCGTCGCCGGAACGAGGTCGTCCACGACCTCGACGACGCCGTCCAGCTGCCGTGGCTCGAACAACGCGGCGTGACGCTCCTGCGCGGCGCGGCACGCCTAACCGGCGAGCGAACGCTCGAGGTCGACGGCGAGGCGCACACCGCCCGCCGTGCAATCGTCATCGCCACCGGCACCGAGCCGTTCATCCCGCCCGTGCCCGGCCTCGCAGAGGCGCACGGCTGGACGAACCGCGAAGGGACGACGTCGAACGACGTTCCCGAGCGCTTGCTCGTGTTGGGCGGCGGGCCGGTCGGCGTCGAGCTCGGGCAGGCGTGGGCCACGCTCGGCTCGCGCGTCACCCTCGTCGAGGGTGGTTCGCGTGTGCTCGGTCGTGAAGAGGAGTTCGCGTCCAAGCTGGTCCACGAGGGGCTCGTCGCGCACGGGGTCGAGGTGATCGTCGGCGCGCATGCGACCGCAGTCGAGCGCAACGGTGTCGTCCGCATGACGCTCGACAACGGCACGGTGCTCGAGGGGGACGAGATCCTGGTCGGCGTCGGGCGCAGCCCCTGGACGAGCGACCTCGGGCTGGAGACGGTCGGGCTCGAGCCGGGGAAGTATGTGGCGGTCGACGATTCGCTCCGCGTACCCGGCAGCGATTGGCTCTACGCGATCGGCGACGTGAACGGCCGCGTGCTGCTCACGCACATGGGCAAGTACCAGGGCCGGATCGCCGCGGACGTGATCCTCGGCAAGGATGCGAGCATCGACCCGCTGAGCGACGGCGGGCTCTCTCCCCGCGTCACGTTCACCGAGCCGCAGGTCGCCGCGGTCGGCCACACGCTCGCCTCCGCACAGGAGGCAGGTCTCCCGGTGCGCGCGGTCGACATGGCGACGTCGGGCACGGCAGGCGGGAGCTTCTACGGACGGAATGCGCCCGGCACGTCGCGGCTCGTCGTCGATGACCCGCGGCGGGTGATCGTGGGAGCGACGTTCTGCGGCACCGACGTGGCCGAATGGCTGCAGGCGGCGACGTTCGCAGTCGTCGGCGAGATCCCGATCGACAAGCTCTGGCATGCAGTTCCCTCGTTCCCCACGCGGAGCGAGGTCTGGCTGCGCCTCTTCGAGATCTACGGCCTCTGAGCGCGCGCGACGACCGCATCGAACGTGTCCCATGCGAGGCCGGGCCGCCGCGGCCGTAGCTCGCGCTTGACCAGTTCGAGCAGCCGCAGCGCGGCTTCCTGCGGCGCCAACCGAGCGGCGGCCGCCAGCTCCTTGCCCAGCTCGGGATACGCGCGCTCGAACCGGCGCAGCGAGTCGAACTCGTCGAGAAGGGATCCGTTCTCCGCCGGCAGCACGCGCGCCAGAAGGCGGGTCAGGTACGTCAGCCCCCACGTGACGAAAAAGGCGGCGCTCAGCACCTCCCCGCGCCGACCGCGGCCGATCGCAACCAGCGCCGCGGACAGGAACATCCCGAAGAGGTGATCGTCGTCGCGCTGCGCCCGCGGCTCGTCGCGGACACGGGCGCATGTTTCCTCGACGCCGCCGCGATCGAGCAGGACGCGGTAGCGGTTGACGGACGCAAGCGCGATCTCGTCGACGTCGAACACGGCGAACTCGACCAGGTGCCCGTCGTCGTAGAACACCCGTAATCCGTGTTCCGTCTCGCGGAACGAGAACGTGATCCGCTCGTGCGCCGGCAGCCACCGCAGGTCTTGACGCAATGCCTCCTGCTCGCCGGCCCGCGTGATCAGGAAGAAGTCGTGATCCGACCACTCGTCCGGCGTGTAGTCGAGGTCCGCCATCGAGCCGACGGCGACCAGGCCGACGACGCGCTCGTTCGCGAGTGCGAGCTCCGTCAGTTCGGTGGTGAAGGCACGGTAGGCGTCGGCGTCGATGCGCCTAGCGTACGTTCAACGAACGAGCTTTCCCGATGGGGCGACGACGAGCCACAAGCCGCCGTACTCACGGACGTTTTGGCAGAGGATCTGTCCGGCCTTCGTGTCGCCGACGTAGTAGTAGAGCGGGTGCCCGCCGTAGGTCACCTGTCTCGTCCCGTTTCGTCTCGTGACCGTGCCGAGCTTCGTGCGGTCGACGCCGCGAAGCGCCTTCGCCGCCGTCTTCACCAACAGCGGCGGCCACGCTCTCGCGCAGGCGCCGTAGCAGCGGCTCGCGCGAGCCGAGTCGGCAGTGAACCCGTAGAGGACGAAGCCACGCTGGTCGAACAGCACGCGCCCGTAGTGCGAGGTGTGCGCCTGGACGCCGACGGAGCCGGCGCCCAGGGCAAACGTCGCTACGACGGATGCGAGCAGCTTCACGTCGCGCTGCCCAGCCGGGCGGCGTACCAGTCCTCCCACCGCTCCTCTGGAGATGCAGCGGTGTAGTCACGGTCGAGCTGGACGAGCGCGTGCACGAGGTGTGAGCGCACAAGATCGCGGCCGAGGAGCTGCGGCAGCTCGGAGAGGCGGAGTAGCCAGTCCGCGTACCACGACGCCCAGTCCGGGTCGTCGCCGTCGGTGATCCGGTAGGCGACGTGGTGCGTCTCGGCGGCTTCGTGCAGAAGCTTGGCGATGGTGTCGGTGTCCATGCGCCTGCAGACCGCGGACAGCCATGATCGTTACGGGCGGCCCGACCCCCGGGCCGCCCAGACCCAGGTCCCCCGCCTGCCCCATCGCAAAACGATCTAGCGCGTGGGGCCAGGAAAAGGGGAGGTGCGGTCGCCAGGCTGACCCCCCTCCCCATGCTCGACACTCGAAGGGAGCTCTCCGGGCGGAGCGAGAACATTGGGCTGGCCGACGACCGCGTACGCAACGTAGATCGAAAGAGCGGTCGTGTCTCGCACTGTTCAGACACTCGAACGGCTCATGCAACTCTTCGCGCAATGTCCCGAAGCGCCTCGAGTGCGCCCCGGTGGTTCGCGGTGCCGAGCGCCTGCAGCGCAGCGACGGCGAACGCCACCTCGTCGATCGTGCGGTTGACACCGGCCTCGAGATAGCGCTGCAACCAGCGCGTCGTCACCCGCCCGCGCCGCCCCGGGTCGATCTGCGCGATCAGCGCGGTCAGCTCGAGCAGGTCGACGAGCGTCGGGCGCGGGATCTCGGCACGCAATACCGTCTCGGCGACGGCGAGGTTGCCACGCTCGATCGCGCGCTCGAAGATCGCCCTCGGGTGCCCCTTCGCCGTCAACGTGCCCTCCTTCGACGCTGGGGCCGGACGGCTCGCGCAGACTCTACTCGCTGCCTCGCGCGAGGGCCAGAGCCTCCTTGATCGTGAGCTTGCGGCCGGCCTCACTCGCGCGCTCGGCATCGCCGATGGACAGAACTGCCCGCGCCTGGTCCACGAACTCGCGTCCCGGCGTCTCATCCGAGTAGACGTTGACGATCCCCTCTTGCTGTGCGTAGACCTCGGCCGCTGCGGCGATCTGCACGGCGTTCTCAGGTCTGCGCTCCACCGTCTCCGTCGCCGCCAAACCGATCAGCGAGAGTCCCACGCCGCGAACGCTCGCCACGTCTGTGTAGGCCTGCACCGAGTCGAGGAAGTAACGGCGCGCGAGCGTCGTGTCTTCGTCGCGAAGGTGCGTCCACGCCATCTCGGAGAGGATGCGAGCTTCCTCTGCGCGATCGCCGATCGCTTCGAACGCGTCGAGCGAACGCCGGTAGAGATCGAGTGACTCGGACAGGTCGCCGCGCATCGCAGCGAGCTGGGCCAGGCCGCCGAGCGACAGACCGGCCCCTTCGTCGTCGGCGAGCTGCTGCTGGACTTCGAGCGCCCGGGTGTAGCTCGCATGTGCCGCGTCGACGTCGCCGGCGACTGTGTGAACGATCCCGTCGATCGAGTAGGCAAAGCCCTCGGCCCACACGAGCCCGCGCTCGCGGCTATGTGCGACCGCATCGCCCGCCAGTTCGCGGGCAACCTCAAGATCGAGCCCGATCATCGCGATCGCCCCGAGGAAAGCGGCAACGCAGCGCTCGCGATCGGCTCCGAGCTCGGTTGCGATGCGATACGCCTCGGAGTGCTCCTCCTTCGACCGGTCGAGCTGGCCGAGCATCCACGACGCCAGGCCGGCTGTGATGAGCGCACCGGTACGCCCGAGCGTCGGGGAGCGCGCGACGTCGGCGTCGAGGAACGCGGCGGCGTACTCCCGGGCGCTGATGTTCTTGCCGCGGATGTGCCAGTAGAAGAAGAGGTCGCCGCTCAGCTGCATGCCGGCCTCGCACGCCGCGGCATCGCCGCCCCGCGCGGCCGCCAGGAGCGTGTCGAGTGCGGCCTGGAGATTGGCCTCCTCGGCGATCCCACGCGCGATTGCACCGATCTGATCAATGCCCTCGATGCCGTCGCGGATCTCCTGACCGATCGCCGCATACCGGTGAGCGTGTCTGAGCGCGATCTCTTGCGCCTCGCCCGAGCCGTCGAGGTGCTCGCGAGCGAACTCGCCGATCGTCTGCAGCAGGCGGAGCCGTTCGCCGTCCGTCTGCACGAGCGCCTTGTCGACGAGCGACTCCAGCTCGTCGAGAGCGCTCGCTCCCGGCTCGGCGCAGACGGCCTCGACGTCCTCGAAGGTGAACCCTCCGGCGAAGACTGCCAAGCGCCGAAAGAGGCGCTGTTCCGACTCGGCGAGCAGCGAGTGGCTCCAGTCGATCGTGGCGCGAAGCGTCTGCTGCCGCGCGGGGATGTCGCGAGGGCCCGACGTGAGGACCTGAAGCGCGTGATCGAGCCGCTGGAGCAATGCTTCCGGAGAGAGGAGCCGCAGCCGGGCTGCGGCGAGCTCGATGGCGAGCGGCAGGCCGTCCAGTCGCCGGCAGACCGCTTCCACGGCCTCGGCGTTCTCGTGGGTCAGCTCGAACGTGCTTCGGGTCGTCCTCGCGCGCTCGACGAACAGCTCGATCGCCGGAGGAAGGTCGAGCGGCGCGAGCGCGTACTCGCGTTCCGCGGCGATCCTCAGCGGCGTTCTGCTCGTGATCACGATGCCCAGCGCAGGGCAACGCGCGACCAGACCGGCAACCTCCGGGGCAGCCGACACGAGTTGCTCGAGATTGTCCAGGAGGAGGAGCGCCTTCCTGTCGCCGATCAGCGCAGCGATGCCTTCAGCCAGCGTGCGCTCCTCGGCCTCCTTCACGTCGAGCGCGTCTGCGAGCGCCGGGACGAACTGCGCCGAGTCGGTGACGTCCGCGAACTGGACGAACGCGACACCGTCCAGGAACTCGGGCGCGAGCATCCGTCCTAGCTCGATCACGGTCCGCGTCTTGCCGACGCCGCCGGGGCCTGTGATCGTGACCACGCGATGCTCGCGCGCGAGGTCGGCGAGCGAAGCCAGATCGGCGCCGCGGCCGAGCAGCGGCGCAACGGGCTCGGGCAGGTTGCCCGGCAGGTTTGCGAACCGCTCGCCCTTGCCCTCCAACGCGCCTGGATCGGGCACAACGAGGCCGTCGGCCGCGACGGCGTAGAGCTCGAACGGCCGTCCGACGTTCTTGAGCCTGAAGCGGCCGAGGCGTGCGACAGCGATGTCGGCTCGGTTCTTGATCTGGTCGTACGCCGTATCGGACAGCATCACGCCGCCGGGAACCGAGAACGACTCGATCCGCGCTGCGACATTCACCGCGTCGCCGCTGAGTCGTTCGCGCTCCACGATCACCTCGCCGACGTGCACGCCGATGCGTACGTGAACGTGGTGCGCTGCGAGCTCCCGCTGCATCTCGACCGCAGCCTGCACAGCGGAGAGCGAGCTGGGGAACATGCTCATGCTGCCGTCGCCGAGCCGCTGCACGATCGTTCCGCCGAACGCGTCGTGCTGTCTCTCGAGCGCGCTCACGTACCGGTCGCGCTGGGCGAGCGCAGCCTGCTCGTCGGCCTGGAGGAGCGCCGTGTAGCCCGCCATGTCGGTGAACATCACGGCGACCAGCCGGCGATCGAGCCGCAGAGTCACAGCGGCATCTTGAACCTACGCGGCACGTACAGCCGGATAACGGCGACTCGCGTCTCAGCCGGGCCGGCGCGCTTGAGGCCCCAGGAAAACAAAACCCCCGCTTTACGGGGGTTTTAAGAGCGGATGATGGGACTCGAACCCACGACCTTCTGCATGGCAAGCAGACGCTCTAGCCAACTGAGCTACATCCGCGAGCGCGGGCAGTATAGCCCGCCTCCCCAGCTTCCCTGAGCCGAGCAGGCGGCGTATCGTCGCCGCAGCCCGAAGCCTCGAGAGAACCGTGCGTGATCATCGGAGCGATCGCGCCAGGCGGCTGAAAATCCCCCATCTGAAGCGCCCTATCGGGCGTCAAGCCGCGCCGCAGTGCTGCCGATATTCCGGCAAATGACTTCCCATTCAGGCGAGGGGGTCGCTGCGGATCGCTTCCAGGCCGTGCTCGAGTCCATTCCGGGCCTCGTCGTCTACCTGGACCTCGTTCAGCCCGACAATCCGAACGAGTCGCTGCCGCTGTACATCAGCCCTCAGATCGAAGACCTCCTCGGCTACGAGTTGTCGGCGTGGCTGAACGAGGACGAGCTGTGGCTCGACGTGCTCCATCCCGAGGATCGCGACCGCTGCGCCGCCGCCGACGCGGAAGCGCGCGCGAACCTGTCCGAGCTCTACGCCGAGTACCGGATGATCCACAAGGACGGGCACGTCGTCTGGGTGAGTGAGCACGCAGCGGTCGGGCGCGACGAGGCGACCGGGCTTCTCTACTGGCAGGGCGTGATGATCGACATCAGCGAGCGGAAGAACGCGGAGAACGCCTTGGCGGCGAGCGAGCGCCAGTACCGGTCGGTGTTCGATGCGGCGACGATCGGCTTGCTGACACTCGAGCTCGACGGTCGCGTGCGCGACGCCAACCCGGCCGCCGAGCACGCGCTCGGTTATCGGCATGGAGCGCTGGCGGGACAGCCGCTCTGGGACGACCTGATGCCGGCGTCGGCGGCCGCGGTGGTCGACGGTCGCAGCGACCGCTGCGAGCTCGAGCAGCCGCTGCGGCGCCGCGACGGGACGCTCCGCTGGTTCAGGCTGGTGCTGGTCGTAGTCCGTGACGACGCCGGCCACGCGCACCACCTGACCGTGATGCTCGAGGACATCGACGCGCGGAAGCGCACCGAGGCCGAGCTGATCCACCGCTCGAACCACGACACACTCACGTCGCTGCCGACGCGCGCCTACTTCCTCGAGCGGTTGCACGACGCGCGCGAGCGGTCCGCGCTCGCCGGCGACGGCCTGGGCGTCATCTTCATCGACCTCGACAACTTCAAGCACGTCAACGACTCGGCCGGCCACCACGCCGGCGACGAGCTCCTTTCGGCGATCGCCGCGCGGCTCGATGCCGCCGTACGTCCGAACGACGTCGTCGCGCGGTTTGGCGGAGATGAGTTCGTCGTTCTCGCCGACAACATCGCCGACCCGCGCGACGCCGTCCAGCTCGCATGGCGGCTTGCAAGCGCGCTGCGCGCACCCTTCACGATCAGCGGCGCCGAGCTGGCTGTCTCCGCGAGCTTCGGCGTCTGCTACTCACGCGACCGTGACGAAGGCCCGGAAGACCTCGTGCGCAAGGCCGACGCCGCGATGTACACGGCGAAGCAGCGCGGACGGAATCGCGTCGCGGTGTTCGGCGAGACCGCCGACGCCGCCGTCGGCGCCTCAGGCAGCTGAGAGCTTTGCCGCCATCGCGGCGGCAACGGCCTGAAGCCCGGACAGCGGCCTGATCATCACCGTGAGCCGCTCGACGAGACCGTTGTCGTTCTCCTCGAGGATGTCGATGCCCTGCAGCTCGCGATCGCCGACGTTCGCTTCGAAGAAGAGGATCGTCGTTGCGCCGTCACGCCACTCGGCCGTGTAGCGGAAATTCTCGAACACCGTCGCGACCAGGCGGAGGATCCCGGCGACCTGTTCCTTGCCGTGGTACGGCTTGTGTACCGCCGGGCTGCGAAAGACGACGTCGTCCGCGATCGTCGCAAGAGCGGCGTCATGGTCGTCGGCGAGGACGGCGTTGGCGAACGGGTGATTCATGAGGCGTCGAGTGCCTCGTTGACGAGTTTGTCGGCGAGCTCGTTGTGTGCGCGCTTCACATGCCGATACTCGACGGTCTGAAGACTGCGAGCAAGCCCGCTCGCCTCGACGAACAGCGCGCGCAAGGTCTCGTTCTTGACGCGATACTCGCCGCGCATCTGCTTGACGAGCAGCTCCGAGTCCGAGACGACCTCGACCTCGGGCACATGCAACTCGAGCGCCTTGCGCAGCCCGGCGACGAGGCCGCTGTACTCCGCGACGTTGTTCGTCGCCACGCCGATCGCGCGGCCCTCGGCCGCGAGCACGGTTCCGTCCTCAGTCTCGAGGACGAAGCCGTACGCCGCCGGTCCGGGGTTCCCGCGCGCGCCGCCGTCAG
>Ga0207657_10005655_pt1 | contig 13046 bp, 11 predicted proteins | sample KBSC33metaG_FD_184316 | JGI IMG/M metagenome (GOLD analysis project Ga0207657, IMG submission 184316) | Corn rhizosphere microbial communities from Kellogg Biological Station, Michigan, USA - KBS C3-3 metaG (SPAdes) (version 2) | ecosystem: Host-associated > Plants > Roots > Rhizosphere > Soil ...
GCACATAGCCTTCTTCAAGTCATGGCCGTGACGCAAAGAAGGAGAATGATCATGACGAATGAACGCCAGCACGACGATCTGATCGACCTGGGTGCCGCGAGCATCGAGACGACGGGTCCGGCCTTCGGCAAGGACGACGTTCTTACCGGCCAGATTCCGCGCGAGGGCCTCGGCAACGAGTGAATGGTGTAGCGCGCCCGCCGGCCAGGCGGGCGCGCGACGCCCAGTCCGCATCTCCAATCATGCCCCTTCGGCTGCGCCACAATCTTCATTGGTGTGAAAGCGCCGGGCGCATCCTCCTCCTCGACGTCGCCGCGGATCGCTATTTCTGCCTGCCCTCACAGGCGAAGCCGGCCTTCCTGGCCCTGGCCGCCGGGACGGCGGAACCGCAGGACGCTGCACGTCTCAACATGCTGACCAAGCGCGGGCTCCTGGTGGAAAGCGGGGCCCTCGAGCCGTTCCAGCAACCGGCTCTCGTCAATCATCCATCTCGCGATTACCTCGGCGATCCGGTGCCGCGAAGCTCAGCGTTACCGGTCTTGCGCGCCCTGGCCTGGGAGCATCGCGCGGCCTGGCAGCTTCGAACCCGGCCCTTCTTCGAGGTCATCGCGCTGGCCCGCCGCCATGGCGCCAAGGCGCGTCATCCACCGGCCGGGCGCGGAGGCTCAATCCGGTCGATCGCCGCCGCGGCAGACGCTATCGCCTTCGTCACCCGCTCCCACAACCGGTGTCTTGTCCGCGGGCTTGCAGTCCATGCCGCTTGCCGGGCCCGCGGCATTCGCGCCAAGCTCGTTCTTGGAGTGATCGCCCATCCGTTCGCCGCTCACTGCTGGGTTCAGTTGGATGATGCGGTGCTGGTCGGCGGTTACGAGCAGGCGAGACTCTACACGCCGATTCTGGTTGTCGAATGAGCCCCGGCTACGTCCTTCTCGCCGGAGAGCGTCACGACGACCGTGATGCGCTGATACAACCAATCGCCGAACGGACAGGACTGACTGAGGCCTTCGCCAACCACCGTCTCGTCGCGCTTATCGGCCCGTCGTGCCCGTGTGTCGCGGTCGGCAATGCGGGTTGCGTCCTTGGAACATTGTTCGAACGCCACGGTCCTGCCGAAGCGCTATCGGCGCTGCGCCCGGAGCAAGCGGCAGCCATTGCGGCGAGCGAGGGCCGATCGCTGCTCGCAAGCCATTGGGGCGGCTATGTCGCCGCGGTCGCATGCGACCAATCCGCGACGATCCTGCGCGACCCGTCCGCAGACTTCCCCTGTTATTTCGTGGAGACCGGACGGTTCACGATCTTCGCATCCGATGCGGAATTGCTCGTGAAGAGCGGGGCCGTGGATGCTTCCGTCGACGAGGAGGAGATCGGGCGGCAACTGTTCAGGGCGTTCGTGCCGGTGCCAGGCACCGCGCTTCGCGGCATCCAGGAACTGCTCGCCGGGTTCGCGCTTCGAATCTCAGTCGAGGGCCGCAGCCTCAAGCAGTGCTGGGACCCGTGGGACCATGTCGAATGGCTTGACGAGGACCGCGATGCCGCCGGGCAGGCGCTGGCACGGACGATCCAGCATTCGGTCCACGCGATCGCATCTGCTCACGACCGTCTCCTCGTCAGTGTCTCGGGCGGACTGGATTCGTCGATCGTTGCCTCCTGCCTCGCCCGGGCCGGCGCGGACGCTGTCTGCCTCACCATGTTCACCGACGATCCGGCGGGCGACGAACGGATGTTTGCGCGCGCGCTCTGCGACAGGCTTGGCCTCCCGCTCATCGAACGGCCTTATCGGCTGGCCGACATCGACCTCGACCAGGCGATGGCTGCCAACCTGCCAAGGCCAAAGGATCGGCTGCAGGCGCTCGCCTTCGAGCGCGTCAATCACACGGTTGCCGCGGAAGTCGGCGCCCAAGCCTTCGTCACCGGCAATGGCGGCGATCACGTCTTCGGATATTCCCAGTCGGCCGCGCCGGTCGCTGACCGGTACCTCGCCGAAGGTTTATCCAGCGGAGCCCTGGCGTCGCTGCTCGACGTCTGCCGGCAGACGGGGTGCAGCATCGGAGACGCGCTCCGCCAGGCCTGGGACCTCACTCACTCAAGCCGCATTTATCGGGTCCGGCCAAATCCGCTCTTTCTTCACCCCGATTTTGTTGCGGTCCTTGGACCCAAGGACTGGCATCATCCGTGGCTCGACGCTCCGCGTGGAGCGCTTCCCGGAAAGGCCGCACATGTCGCCAACATCCTGCGCGTTCAGCCGAATCTGGAACCGAGCCTTGGCGATCGCCACCCGGTGCTCAACCCGCTCGTTTCGCAGCCCGTCGTCGAGGCCTGCCTCAGGATCCCGAGTTGGGCATGGCGCGAGCACGGCCGGGATCGCGCTTTGGTTCGCCGTGCCTTCGCCGGGATTCTTCCGCCGGCGATTCTGGATCGTCGGGTGAAGGGAACCCCCGGCCGGTTCGCGGCGCAATTGCTGGATCATTTCCGCCCGCCAATCCGGGAGCGGCTCCTGGGCGGACGCCTTGCGGCGGCGGGCATTGTCGATGCCCGCGCCCTCGACCGCATTCTCGCCGGTGAGCGCCCGGTGCCCGACCTCGAGCGTGTACGGATTCTTGAGCTGGTCAATGCGGAGGCGTGGATCGGCCATTGGCGGTCACGTCCGGACGCCGGCGTGCCGTCGAACCCGCCCGGTCAGATCGGATGACCATGGCCCGCGTTCCGCCTGAGGCGTTCCCACTCGTCGAGTTCGGATTGCCGGTCCGAGGCGTCAGAACGCACGCCTCGCAGCCAGAAATCGAACCAGTCCAATGAGCGGCGATAGGTCGCCAGCCGGTGGGCCGGTTGCCAGCGGGCATGGAATTCGCCGGGGTACTCGAAGAGGTCGGCTGCGACGCCCGCCTCGCGAAGCGCGGCATAAGTGAGGACCGCGCCAGTGAATTCTTCCTCAGATGCGTTCATCAGGATCGGCGTGGAAATGCGGCGCGCGTTGACCTCCAGCGCAACATCCTTCCAGAACGGATCGTTGCGGCCGAGTACCCCCGGATAGCCCTCCGCCAGGAAATGGCGGCTGGCCGAGGGGCCGACGTCGGCGACCAGCGTCGTGTCGAAGCAGCAGCTGCTCATTGCGGCCGCCGCGAACAGCTTGCTATGGATCAGCGCCCATTCGACCGTGGTCGAGCCGTCGCTGAGGCCGGTGATTCCGATTTTCGCAGGGTCGGCGATGCCCCGGTCCACAGCCAGCTTGATCGCGGCCTCAAGCGACGACTGCACATTTCGGCGATCGGCGAAATGCTCGAGGTCCTGCCGCCCGAGCTGCTCGAAATCCTTGGCCGACTTGCTTGAAATGCTCTGCGGCCGCCTGAAGCTCAGCACCGCATAGCCGCGATTGGCGAACGCCTGGATCGGATATTCATCGTCGGTGCCGCCGCGCAGGAACCCGCGCGTGTCATATTGGACGACAACCATCGGATATTTGGCGCCGGCCCGATAGCCGACCGGAAAGACGAGATCCGCGACGCTCTCTGTCCCGAAGGCGTTCCGAAAATGGAGCCGTTCGACTTTGCCCAGGGTCCGATGCGCAATCTCGGGATTGAGGTCGAACAGTAGCTCGCGCTTGCCGCTTTGCGGATCTAGGCGGATCAACTGGCCCGCAATAAGAGAGGAGTGCATCAGGCAGGTCAGCGATGCAGCGCTCGGTGTGCAGCTCGTCAGCAAATCGTCGGTCAGATAGATGCGCCGAACCGCGCCGCTTCTGACGTTCCAGTCGTAGATCGCAGTCGAAGCGTTCGCCCAGCCTTCCGCCCGCAGGAAGCGGACATTTTGATGGGAGGAGTTCGCCCACCAGGGACGGCGCGCGCCTTCGCACGGCGAGGCCGTGCAAGCTGCGGTCGAGCCGTCGGGCAAATGGGCCCTGAGGCTTCCGGCCTTTGCGGTCGCCGAGAGGTTGGTCGCGAGGATTTCGAGGCCCGGGACGTTGGTCGGCAGCGGAGCGCCGGGACCCGCCGGCAGGTCGTCGCCGACTGCCACCAGTGCGGCTTCGACATTGGTTGCGGCGCGGACAATGGCGCTTTCGGTGTCGGCCACCTCCGCATGCCGGTCCGCCGGCGTGGTCGGTTGCGGCTCGCGCGAAATGAGCGGGGCGAAGCGATTGTCGTAATGCCAGCCGTTGAGGGCGTCCTGCTCGATTTCCCGCCGCTGGCGATCGATATCGGGCCGGGTCGCATAGACGATGGTGGTTCCGCCGGGACCGATCCGGAAATCGACCACGTCGGATGTCGCGTGGGTCAGCTGCGCGCTGCCGCTGCCATCCGCAAAGGCTCGCCACACTTGCGTTATTTGCCCCGTTCGCTTGAGGAAAGCGATCCACTTTCCATCGGCCGACCAGCGCGGGGTGATGATCTTGGGAAGCCCGCTTGGAAGCGCCGCGATCCCGCGCAAGTCGATCGTCTGCTGGATGAATTCGCCGCCTTCGTCGACGATCCTCGGGCCTGCACCGCTCGCCAGATCGACGATGACCATCGCCATGCAGTAATCGTTCCTCGCCGGGTCGGCCTGGCGTAACTGGAAAGCGGCCGAGCGCCCGTCGGGCGAAACCGTGAAGGAGGGCGAAAAGAAATATTGCGGCTCTGCAGGGCCGATATCGCGCAGCCGCACCAGGTCGTCAGGCGTGAGCGGCTGCCGGCCTCGACCTGGCTGCGCCGGCGGCAGGATCGAACCGCATTCCGGATGCATCGGGGGACCGGCGTGAGCGAGCGATGGCAGGATGGTCGCGCAGGCGACGACGAGAAGCCGGCACCGCATCACCAGACCTTCCGGATCGAGGCGGCAAGGAAACGGCCGACCGGGCTCTCGTTGGTGGAATCGTAAGGGGCCTCGCTCGGATAGACGATGCGGATGAGGTGGGGCTTCTGGTCGAGGACGTTCAGCGCAGAGAGCCGGAGTTCCACATTGCGCAGTGGGCCCGTGCGCACCTGCGTGCGCAAGGTTGCCGTGAGGTCGAGGGTCGTGAACGCGCTTACCCGTCGCAGGGTCGCAAGAACGTTGTCGGTATTGGGGCCGGAATAATTGACGAATGCTGACAGGCTCTGACCGTGACGGTCCCAGGTCATGCCGGCGCGGCCTCGCCAGTGGGGCGGGTGGAAGATCGTGCCCGCGAGGGGGAAGAACGGCTGGCCGGCCGAGAGCTGCTGGTCGCTCTCGAGGTGGCTCGCCGAGCCGGACAATTGCAAGGTTCCGGATCGCCCGAGATCGAGCCGATAATTGGCATCGAGGTCGACTCCATGGATTCGCTGGCGCTCGCTGTTGCGCAGCGACGTATCGACAATCGCACCGACCCCGGCGGGGTCGAACGGTGCGCCGGTCTGGTTGGTGAGGCCTCCTGGAATGCTCGCGATCAGCGCATTCACCTCGGTGGCGGTCGGATTATAGCTGATGAAGTCGTCGTAGAGAGGATTGTAGAGGGCGCTCAGCACGCTGGTGAACGGGCTCGCCAGACGATCATGGTAATCGATGTGAAAATAGGTCGCCTGGAGGTCAAGGCCGGGAATGAAGCGCGGCTTGACTTCGAGGGTTCCAGACCAGGTTGTCGCGCGCTCGGGCTTGAGGTTTGGCGCGGCCCCGGTGAGCAGAAGCACAGGTGCTCCATCCGGTTGCGGCAAGGGCGAGAAAATGAAGCCCGGAATAAGAATGGCCTGCTGGACTTCATTGACCTGCTGGAGCGTCGGGATCTTGAACGACTTGCCCCAAGTCGCGCGTAGCGTGATGTCAGGGATCGGCTGGTAGATTGCGCCGAACTTCGGGGTCGTCACGGACGCGATCCGGTCCCAATGCTCATACCGCAGGGCGCCGCTTAGCATCAGCCGGTCGATGAGCGGGAAATGCTGGTCCGATCCCACCAAAGGGAGCGAGACTTCGCCATAGAGGAACTGGGTTTTGCGACGCTCTGTCCATTGCCTGGACGCGACGAGCGCGGATTCGACGAAGATGCGACGACGCTGGTGAAGGGAGATTTTGCGGACCCCGCCGCCCAGAGCAAGGCGTGCCTCGCCGCCTGGAAGGCGGACCAGCGGCCCTTCGGCGGTGACTTCGGCACCCTTGAGATTGTTCTCGAACAGCAGGTGCCCGACCTGCGCCGCGCCGCTCGCATAATTGGTCGCGTTGGCATGGATCCGGCTGTTCGACAGCGTGCCGCTGACGCTCGCGAGCCAGGGGCCGAGGCTCGCCCGAAGTGTCGGACTTAACGAAAAGGAGCGGGTCGCCTCGCGCGCGACCTGTCCATCGACGTGCACATCCGCGTTGCTTGTGAAGGGGTCCTGCTGGAGCGTACCACGGTCCATCAGCGTGCCGTCGAGATCGAAGGTGAGGCCCGGCGCGATCTGCCGGTGAGCGGCCAGAACCACGCTCGTCTGCTTGATCCGGTCGGTCAGGAAGAATGAAGGATCGTAGTTGCTCGTATAATCGCGCTGAGCTGCACTGATCGGCGTCTGGAATTCATGATCGATGGCGAGCATGAAACCGCCCGACGACCAGCGGCGGCCGCCGACCAGGCTATAGCCCTGCTGCACGTCGCCGCCATCGGTCGCAGCTCCGATGCGCGCCGTGGTCTCGAGCCCCTCGAAGTCGCGGCGGAGGATGATGTTGGCGACCCCGCCGACGGCGTCCGAGCCGTAAAGCGCGGACGCACCATCGGCGATCACCTCGATCCTCTCGATGGCGCTTACCGGCAGCGACGAGATATCGACGCCCTGGCTGATGCCGTCATAGGAAAGACGGTGTCCGTTCAGCAGCGTCAGCGTTGCGTCAGGGCCAAGGCCGCGCAGGTTGAGTTGAGCGGAATCGTTAAGGTTGAGCTGGCCGCCCTGCTCGCCGTTCCCCGCAATGCCACGGTTCTGGCCCCCCGCATAATTCTGGGGAAGGATCCGAGTGAAATCCGCGAGGCCGTCGATGCCGCCCTGCTCGAGGTCACGGCGCGTCGTCACATGCACCGGCGAGGCCGACCCGACGCCGCGGATCCGCGTGCCCGTAACGGTGATCGAACCGTTGCCGGGCTCGACCGGGGAGCTCGGCGGTCCTTCCGACCGGTTCCTGATCAGCAGCGCGCCCGAGCGACGTTCGGCAATGAGCTTCGTGCCGGCGAGCGCCGCACGGACGGCATCGTCGGCGGTCAAACGTCCCTTGATCGCCGGCGCTCTCCGGCCCTGCACGGTTTCGGGAGCAAAGAGGATCTCCTGACCTGACGTGCGGGCGATCGCGCGAAGAGTCTCTCCCAGGTCCTGCGCGCGCAGATCGTAGTCGGCTGCCGCCTCACTTTGCGCGTGCGCCGGTGCAATCGGAACGAAATTCTGAAGCGTAGCCGCGCTCGCCAGCAACAGCGCGCGAATCCCCATGTTGAACGCCATTTGCACTCCCCCTCCGGTCCGGCCGGTGCGGCCGGGTCAGAGAGGTTGACGCAGCGATCGCCGAACCACGGGGCCGGCGCTGAAAAATTATCGCCTCAGCGCGGTTTGAGGACGATTGCCGACGGGTTGCTTCGATCCACCAGAAGATCGAACAGCGTTGCAATCCGATCGGCGAGGAGGTCCGTGTCGTCGATCCGGAAGCGGCCGGAGACGCGATGTTCGCCGATCGCTCCCGACATCCTGATTGGCTTTTGCGAGCTGCGGTTTGCAGCTTCGATCAGATCGCTCAGCCTGACGCCGTCATATTCGCGCGGGCCCTCGGCGGATTCATTGCCGCCGGATGAGAATAACGGCTGCTGCGCAGACTCCGGTCTCCTCTGCACCGCGAAGCTCGTCGACTGGCCGGCAACGAGCCGTTGCCGCCGCGGGGTGGGGGCAGGGCTCGGCACGGCGACATCGATGACGCCCTCGATCAGCCGGACCCTGACGCGCCGGTCCGATGATAGCGCCACATCGAAGACAGTACCGCGCGCGGTCACCGAGCCACCGCCGGCGTAGACGATGAAGGGCCTCGCTTCATGGGCGACCTCGAACCGGCTCTCACCGGCCTCCAGTACAAGGCGCCTTGCCTGCGGCGTCATATCGACCCTGAGCCGCGTCGAAGCGCCAAGGGTCACGAGCGAACCGTCGTTCAGCCGATACATGCCACCTTCACGCGTCTGGCTTGCGAGCTCCAGGGGCCGGGTCGCGGTGGGGGACTGCCCGGCAACAACCGCAATCCCCCTGTGCGGCTCTGCCGCCTGGCGAAGTCCGATCCATCCGGCGCCGGCGGCCAGGGACACGGCGGCGAGTGCCGCGGCGGCCGGCATTAGCCTGCGCTGGGCGCGTTCGGCTGGGCGGGCGTCTTGAGCGTCAGGGTCTTGAAGAAGCTTGCCCATGGCGAAGATTTCGGCGGCGCGGTTGTAGGCGCTCCGGTGGAGCGCGCCGCGCGCAAGCCATGCCTCGAAATCGTCGCGGCTCGCTTCCGCATCGGGGCCGCGCATCCGCGCGAACCATGCCGCGGCTTCCTCGAACAGCTGGCCCCGTGGCCGATCCGCGTCCGGGTCGCTCATTCGCCGTCCAAGCCCCTGCTGATCCGAACGATTGCCTGAGCGATGTGCCATTCCACAGTCCGAACGCTGATGTCGAGACGAGCGGCGATGTCCTTGTAGCTGTGCCCATCGAGGCGATGGAGGATAAACACCTCGCGCGTGCGCGGAGGCAGCAATTGAACGAGCTCGCGATAGCGCTGGCGCATCTGTTCTACTTCGATCTCCTGGCCCTGGTCCGGCGCGACCGCGATGTCAGCATCCACGTCGATCGAGACATGAGGGAAACGCGCCGACAGCCTTCGAGACCGGTCGATGAGGAGGTTGCGGACGATCCGGTTGAGGAAGGCGCAGGGATCGCGGACGCTCGAGAGCGACCGCGCTCCAAGCAGCCTCGCGAACGCATCCTGGACGAGGTCGTTGGCTTCCTCGTGCGATCGGACGCGGGCGCGAAGACGGCGCCTGAGCGCCGGCGCATGATTGCGGTAGAGGAGGTCGAAGTCAGGGCCGACGCGGTCCTCGGCGCAGAACGATCCGATGTCGTCGCGGTCCGGCATCTCACGAAGCCCGAGGCCGGCAAGCGGCCGCGGGGACGGACGAAAAAGAAGTGCGCACCGAAGCGATCCCGGTGCCGGGCAGGAATGCTGTGCTGGTATCGTCCGACCCTCGCGGCCGGCCGCATGTGATGCCTGGCGGTCGATCCCGCAGCCCGCCGCCGGCGAACCCGGGCTGCCTTCCAACATTGCGTCAGACATTGCTTGAGATCAACTGCCCGGCGTCGGCTGAGGCGGACCGGCAACGCTCCCTTGTCGGCGCGCCGTCGCGGCCCGCAACCGCCCGCCTCCGGCGAGCAGTCCTTCACTGCGTTGCGGCCCTTGCGGGTGCAGGCCGCGCCCCGAAGCGCGCCACGGGTCGCTCATGCCGCTCCGCATCCCGCGGCGGCCCGAGGGAATGTTGCAATGGCCGTTCCGGAAGCAATCAGCCGCGAAAGGATGCGTCAGGCGATCGCCGCGCTACCGCCTCAGATGCAAGCCGTTTACCGGCGACACCTGTTCGAGGGTCTCGGATATCCGGCGATCGCCGCCGGGCTCGGAATCGACGTCCGCGAAGTCGAGCGGCTGGTTGCCCAGTCGATCGTGCTGATCGACCGCACCCTTCGGCGGATCGATCCGTGAGCGCAACCCCCATCGAGCCGGTCAGAAGCCCAGCTGACCGAAGATGCCCACCTCGTCGTAACTTCCGCGATCGGGTCCGCCGATGAGGCCGTTCGATGTCGAAAGCAGGCCGTTCGTGACCCGCTCATGCTTATAGACCAGCGCCACGTCGATCGGCGCAATGGGCTTATAGTCGAGCCCGACGTTGAAATAGGTGTCACGCATCGAAGGCGAGAGACGGCGGCTCGGCTTGAGCCTGTCATAGCGCCCGAAAGCGCTGATCCTGTGCGTGAAGGCGTAGGAGCCGAAGGCCGACCAGCCATTCGACTTGTCGTTGCCCGTCGAGGGCGCCGGCAGCGGTTCCGGGGCAGTGGCGATGTTGTTCCAGTTCGTCGCCGCAAAATATTCGACGCCCGCGTGCACGCGACTGTTCGTGTAGGCAAGAACGGCGTCCAGCCGGGCCGCGCGATGGTTCACATTGACGCTGTCGTTGCTCTTGCCGAGCTTGCCGGAATAAGCGCCGATGCCAAGCGTCACGTGCTTGACGGGAGTGAGAGCGATGCGCCCCTCAAGATCAACGGTGTTCGAGTTGCGCGACAAGGTCTTGTAGCCGGAACCGTTGATCGCCGAAAACTGGTAGCTGACGAGATCGTGCCCAAGCGTCCCGAACACATGCACGCCCCAGTCGGTCGACGCGCCGAACTTCGTCCGGTCGATCAACGTGCTCTCGACGAAGCGATACCCGTAGAGACCCTCGACGAATGACACCCACGGCGTGTCGCTCTCCCCGACACGGATGTTCAACGCCGGATCGATGCGGGCCTGGACCCACGCCTTCTTCACAAATACGAGCACGTCCTTGTCCGTGCCGTTCGAATTGTAGCGGAAGTCCGTCGTGATATTGGCGGACCAGGTGTCGTCGAACCTGTGGTCGATGATGACATAGCCGCGCTTGAGCTCGGTCTGCGTCCCGTTCTGCACGTTCCCGGTCCTGTTGCCGAGGAGATCCGTCGACGTCTGGTGGATGCTGCTGAGGTTGAGGAAGAATCGGCCGCCGATGGTCGTCGACCCCCACCAGCCGGGCGCGGGCGCCTTCTGCAGCGGCGGGACCGGCGTGGCGGCGGCGACCTCTGCCTTGTTCGGCTGTGTCAGCGCGGTCGTGGCTTGCTGCTGCGCGTCGGCTGCGGACTGCCTTGCCGCTTCGGCCTGCAGCGCGCTCGTCCGCTGCGCGGCCTCATCGGCATCGATTCGCTTCGTGAGCGCGTCGACCTCGGCCTCGAGCGCGGCAATCTTGGCGTCGCGAGGGTCGACCGCGCGCCCGCGCGCAGCACCGGCGGCCGGACAGGCGAGGGTGACGAGGGCGGTGCCTGCCAGAACAAACTTGCGCATCTCCAGTCCACTTCATGCTGCGCGTCAGCGCGTTCCGGCTGCCAGAGCGAACAGCCAAATCAATCCCCCGCCATTCCTCGTCGGATCAATGGGCGCTCGCGGCGCTCACCCGCCAAACGACATTGCCGACATCGTCGGCGATGATGAGGGCCCCGGTGCGGTCGAGCGCCACTCCGACCGGGCGGCCGCGAACAGTGCGATGGTCGGATGCCAAAAAGCCGGTCACGACCGGCACGGGCGCTCCGCTCGGACGGCCATTCACGAAGGGGACGAAGATCACCTGGTAGCCGTTCAAGGGGCTCCGGTCCCAGCTGCCGTGCTCGCCTACGAAGGCGCCGGCCGCGAACCCGGGCGACAATGTCTCGCCCTGGCTGAACGCAAGCCCGAGCGTGGCGACGTGCGAGCTCAGGCCGTAGTCGGGCCGGATCGCCCTTGCGACCATCGCCGGGTTCTGGGGATGGACGCGGACGTCGACATGGTTCCCCCAATAGCTCCACGGCCAGCCGTAGAAGCCGCCGTCGCGAATTGACGTCAGATAGTCGGGCACAAGGTCGGGCCCGATCTCGTCCCGCTCATTGACCACCGCAAAGAGGGTACCGGTCCCGGGCTGGACCGCGAGATTGGTCGGGTTGCGCGTACCCGTCGCATAGATGCGCTTTGCGCCGGTGGCGCGATCCACTTCGTAGATCGCGGCGCGCCCCTCTTCGGCATCCATCCCGTTCTCGGTGATGTTGCTGTTCGACCCGACCCCGACATAGAGCTTCGAGCCGTCGCGGCTCGCGACCAACGCCTTGGTCCAGTGGTGGTTGATCGGCCCCGCCGGAAGGTCCGCAAGCTTGACCCCGGGGACCGTGATCCTCGTCTGCCCGGGCGTGAACGGAAAGGCGAGGATCGCGTCGGTGTCGGCAACGTAGAGGTTGCCGGCAACCCACGCCACTCCATAGGGCGAATGCAGACGATCGACGAGCACCGTCTTCAGCTCCGGAATACCGTCGCCGTCGGCATCGCGCAGTAGGGTGATGCGGTTTCCGCCCTTCGCGGCCGCGCCGGCGCGGGCCTTCACCTTGCCCTGGATATAATCCTTGGGCCGGAAGGGCTTGCTGCCGGGGCTGTTGCTCTCGACCACCAGAATGTCGCCGTTGGGTAGGGGATAGACGATGCGCGGATGCATGAGGCCGCTGGCCATCGCCCGGATCTTGAGGCCCGGTGCAACCGCCGGGGTCTCGCCCGGTTTCCAGCCGACCGCCCTGGGAACGCTCATCGGCGGAAGCAGATACTGCGTCGGCTCGGGGAGCCACGGGCTCGGTCCATATTGCCGCATCGGATCACCACCTTTGTCGCTGCACGCGCCCAGCGCACCGGCGGCGAGGATGAGGGCCGGCAGTGTGCCGGCGAGGCGGCTCGTCCGCGCGCTCACGCCCAGGACTCGCTTTGGCGGACAGGCGCGCGTGGCGCCGTCACCGTCCAGCCGCGGATGCCGGCGACGAGCAGCAGCAGCGCAACGATGGCCGACAGCATGATTCCGGTCGGAACCACCGACGTCCAGGCGTCGCGCGTGTGGACGAGGACATTGACGACAGAGAGGACGACGGCGGCCGCGAGCAGGATGAAGTCGAGCCGGCGGATCGTTCCCGCCCGGCCCAGCGCCACCTCTGTCGCAAGGACGATTGCCGAGAGCAGCGCAAGCACGAGGCCGCCGATGATCAGCCAGGCCGAGAAGTTCGACCACTGCATCAGGCCATTGCTGGAATACATGAAGTCGGTGAACAGCGCCGCCATCAGCAGCGTGCCGCCAAGCGAGATGAAAAAGGGGTGCAGAAGCTTCGCTTCCTTTTCCCGTGCAGCTCCGGTCATGGGCTCCTCCTGTCACCTTTTCGCGGCCGAGCCCGTTGAAGCCGGGTCCAGGCCTTCAACGGCACAACCGCTCCGACGCCTCTTGGCGTTCACGACAGCCAACTCGGCGCAATGGGCTGACGAGTTACAGTCCGGCGATATCCGGCGGTCCGTCTTGCGCATCGGCCGCGGGACTTAAT
>Ga0207657_10005656_pt1 | contig 13045 bp, 10 predicted proteins | sample KBSC33metaG_FD_184316 | JGI IMG/M metagenome (GOLD analysis project Ga0207657, IMG submission 184316) | Corn rhizosphere microbial communities from Kellogg Biological Station, Michigan, USA - KBS C3-3 metaG (SPAdes) (version 2) | ecosystem: Host-associated > Plants > Roots > Rhizosphere > Soil ...
GCATTCACTTCATATCCATAGTTTGTATTGTAATGATCAGCATGGGTGCTCATGGGTTCTTCCTTGCCGCTCTTCACCAAACGGAAATAAGAATTGTAAGCATTCGTGAATGGAAAAGAAGAATCACCGCGAAGCCATGCGCTTACTCTCAATTCCGAATACGTTGCAAAACCTTCATCCATCCACGGATACAAACTTTCATTGTTGCTCATCAATCCATAATACCAGCTATGCATAAATTCATGAATAGCAGTTCCCGGGCTAAAATTTTTTATCAACGTTGCCATGGGATATTCCATGCCGCCATCACCGCCCTGGATAAAAGAATAATTTTTATAAGGATAAGCGCCAAAAGTTTTTGCAATAAAAGGATATGCTTTCACTATAGTATCGGCAAGTGCTGTCCGTTTCCATTCAAGAGAGTCAACTTTTTTATAGATAAAATAAAACAACGGTCCGTTTTTTATTTGCCGCTTTTGCATCTTGTAATTCGGATCTGCAGCCCACACAAAATCATGAACATTCTCCGCGCTGAATTTCCATGTTAATGTATTGCCTGTTGGCTGTTTTACTTTTACCCCATCTCCTTCGTAACCGAAACCAATGTCGTTTGCATTTTGCAATGTGCCTGTTGCAGCAAGCATGTAATTTTTATCAATAGTAATGTTCACATCAAAGTTTCCCCACACACCATAAAATTCTCTTGCGATATATGGATTTGCATTCCATCCCTGATAATCATACTCCACCATTTTCGGATACCATTGACTCATGCTGTAACGAATACCTTCCGCGTTATCTCTTCCGCTTCTGCGAATTTGCACAGGCACTTGTGCTTTGAAAGCCACATCCAGTGCGGTTTTCGAGTGAGGTAATATTGGCTCATCAGGATCAACTTCAAGAATGGTTTCGTGATAAATTAGTTTCTGCGTTTTGTTATTTATTTTGATGTATTGCACACTGTCATAACCAATTTCATTTGGTAGTAATTTACTGATGCGATCTCTCACTCTTGGATCCCAGTCATACACAGGATTTCCATTTCTGTCATTACCTAATAGAATCTGACCTAATTCGCGGCTCCGCACATCCATCATGCTGTTTGGTTGAAATGCATTCCAGTATAAATGAAAAAATAAACGGTTAAGTGTATCGGGTGAATTATTCCAGTAATCAATTTTTTCTGTCCCTGTAAATCGGTTTGTTGTCACATTCATGTCAACGTTTATCACATATTTAATGTGTTGTTGCCATCTGTCGGGTTGCGCATTGGTTGAGAAAAAAACAAGCAGTAAAAAAATTGCGACGATCAATTGTTTCATTATTCTGTTCATTTTTAAAAAGCGGCGAAGATAAAAAAAATAGCCCGGTGCATTTATTCACCAGGCTAATAAAAAAATTTAAAAATCATATTTTAATTGCGTCACGTAAAAGTTTTCCATTCGCATCAAAGAAAAGATATTTTTTCTCCACCGCACTTTTCTTCACATAAATTCTATATTGAAGTCGTTCACCATTCTTCTCAATTTCTGCAATAGAAAGTTTTTCCCAATCACTGTATTTGCTTTTTGAAAATCCATCATTCACACCCGCAGGCAATTCTTCAAACTTTATTTTCTTTTCGCTGTTTTGCCATTCACCTTTGCTGTTAAAATCAGCCCTCATTTCATACCCATTCAAAATAAATTGTGCTTCAAAATTTGTTATGTTATCTTTCCATGAAACCTTTTGTGCATGGGGGTAGCGGTCCGAAAAAGAATCAGTTACTTCAGAAGGCACTTTGCGAATCTGCGCTTGGGTTGCACAAACTGTAAAAGTTAACAGAAGCAATGTCAATTTAAATTTCATAGTACAATTTTTTTTATCAAGACAAACTTCGTGCAAATTTTTATTACTGTTTAAAAAATGAATTTGTTTAACTGTGTGCTAACGATTATCATTATTTTTTTATGAGCCCAACAGTAGAATTACTATGATGCTTCTCTTGCCTCGCACTCTTGTACTGCTGAAATGCATGCACAAAAAGCAAAAGTCGTTTTGAAAATTGCACATCTTAAAGTTTGTTTAATTTAAAAAAACTGTTTCACTACTTTGAACTCCAAATTGTATCTTGGTAAAAACTAATTGCATGGCGGAAGTTAAACTCATCAACAATTACCCATTTATCCGTTATGAGAAAGAAACCTATGAAGAAGATGAAATGATACAACGCAGTAAGCGATTTTATGAATGGATGAACAAACGTCGCAGCATAAGGAATTTCAGTAACAAACATGTTCCGAAAGAAGTAATTGAAAACATCGTGAAAACTGCATGCGCCGCTCCTTCAGGAGCAAACAGGCAACCCTGGACATTTTGTATTGTAAGTGATTTTTCATTAAAGAAAATTATACGGATCGCTGCGGAGGAAGAAGAATATGAAAGTTATAATGGTCGCATGAGTGATGAGTGGTTGAATGATCTTGCACCATTACAAACAGATTGGCAAAAACCTTTTTTAGAAACTGCACCTTATCTTATTGTGGTGTTTCGCCGCAGTTATGAATTTGAAGAAACGCACAAGCATCAGAACTATTACGCCATGGAAAGTTGTGGTATTGCATGCGGATTTTTGTTAGCTGCAATTCACAACGCAGGATTGGCTGCATTAACGCATACACCTTCTCCAATGAATTTTCTCGCAAGAATTTTAAAAAGACCTGTGAATGAAAAACCATTTTTATTAATTCCCGTTGGCTATCCTGCAGATGAATTATGGGTTCCTGATATAAAAAGAAAAAAGCAGGAAGAAGTTTGCGTGTGGTACAATCAGCAATTGTAACTCTTGAAACAAAGAACACAAAGCAGCGCGAAGTTCACAAAGAGAATGTTGTTGTAGAGTAGGAGCAATTTCACCGGTAAAAAATTAATAATACGGCATAAAGATTGCTTTTATTTTCTTAAAGTTCTTATGGAAAGCATGGAAACGGAACAGATGAATTGTCCTGAATTTACACCACAGGAGGAATTAGCCAATATTATCATTCATTTTTTAGGAATTGTTTTTGGTGTTGTAGCCATTCCTTTTTTAATTACAGAAGCTGCAAATGAAAGCACAAGTCATTTTATCAGCATTAGTGTTTACGCGCTTTGTTTTCTCATGCTTTTTTGTTTTTCCACTTTGTATCACTCAATAAAAAATTATAAACGAAAATGCCTGTATGAGAAACTTGACCGCATCAGCATTTATTTTTTAATTGCCGGCACATATACACCTATCATCAGGTTTTACTTGTATGATAATATAGGTATTATGCTTTTGTGTGTACTATGGATTCTTGTTGCAGCGGGCATTGCATTCGAGATTTTCTTTCCCAATAAGTTCAATACTTTCTCGGTTATTTTTTATCTCATCATGGGATTGATCTTCATTTTTGTGCCTGGTCATTTTTTTGCTGCAATGCCTTCCGCGATTGTTGCACTTGTTCTTGCCGGTGTTATTTTGTATTGTGTCGGAATAATTTTTTATCTCTGGCAAAAGTGGAATTTTCATCACGCAATATGGCATTTTTTTGTATTGATAGCAGGTATTTGTCATTTCATTGCAATGTTGCAAACAGTGGCATGAGGTAGTTTTTTATTATTATGAACCAGGCAGCAGAATAAATATTAAGCTTCTGTTGCGTCGCACTCTTCAACATTCATATCGCTTATCAGCAGGCGAAATATTTTTGCTACTTGTAATTCTTTGCGTTTTTTTCAAATTCATCGAAGTTAATTCTACGCTTGTCGAAATCTTTTATTCATTCCTGCTCTTCTTTTTAGTTTTAGTATATAAAAATTTTCTGCAATGGAATTCGATAATGACAGGCTCATCAAACCTACTTATAAAATAGAAATATTTTATTGGATATTTGTTTTTCTATTTTATCCGCTTATTAATTTTTTTTCTTTTTTTTCTGCTGATATCATATTTCTGCCGTTACTGCTTGTAATAAACCTTTTTATCTTTCCTTTTTATTTTTTATATGCCAAAGTAATCATACCCGAATTTCTTTTTGCTAAAAGATATGTATGGTTTGGTATTATTAGCCTGGCACTTTATATTATTATTCATCTTTTGTTGGTGCTTATTTATTCTTTTTTTAAACCTGATGGTGATCCCGATCCCTTTTTTCAAACTTTACAGCCCTATTGTACTTATTCATCAACCACTTTCATGCGGGAAAGCTTATGGATTTTAGTGAATACAATATTTGCTACCAATATTGCTTTCTTAAAAAAATCGTTTGATGAAGAAGATGTGATTGAAGCTCTCGAAAAAGATAATACCGCTTTTAAAATAAAATATCTTCGCTCACAACTAAACCCGCATTTTCTTTTTAACACGCTCAACAGTATATATTCTCTCAGTTTGCAGAAATCCGATCAGGCGCCGGAAGTCGTTATAAAACTTGCAGACCTTATGCGCTATATCATCTATGACGGAAATGAAGAAAAAGTTTCGTTGAATAAAGAAATTGATTTCATCAGAAATTATATAGAGATAGAAAAAATAAGACACAAAGCGGATATACGATTTAATGTTGAAGGTGAAACGGATAATATAATGATAGAACCTTTATTGTTTATCTCGTTTATTGAAAATGGTTTTAAGCACGCTTTTAATAATTCATATAATAATGCGTTTATTTATATCACACTAAAAGTGGGGCAGGAACAAATAATATTAACTGTTGTGAACAACACCAACGTTGATCTTGAAACACAAGCTAAAAGAATTTATGGTACAGGTATATCGAACAGCAAAAGTGTTCTCGAAATGTTATACCCGCAATCTCATGCTCTTGATATTATTCAAACCGATAAAGAGGAACAAAGAAAAAGCGAGCTAAGATTGAAACATGCCAAACAACGTCTCGAAAACCTCTACCCCGATTCTCACACACTTGATGTAATTTTAAGCAACAATGCTTTTACCGTATCGTTAATTCTAAAAACAAAGCGGCTTGATAAAATGCATTATAGTTGAGGATGAAGTGCTTGCCCAACAGGTAATACAAAATCACCTGGAAAAAATAAGCAATTTCGAATTGGTGGGCATTTGCAATAATGCGATTGAAGCAAAAACAGTTTTAAATAAACAGGAGGTCGATCTTATTTTTCTTGACATACAATTGCCCGGTATGACAGGCTTAAATTTTTTGCGCTCTCTTGAAAATCCTCCGCTTATTGTGCTTACCACAGCTTACGCAGAATATGCATTGGAGAGTTATGAATTCAATGTTATAGATTATTTGCTGAAACCAATTTCTTTTGAACGCTTTTCCAAAATGGTAAACAAAATTACAGAGGGCAGATTATTTACTCCTCCTGAAAAAGACAAGGAACTTTTGCATGATCATATTTTTATCAAAAGCAATAATAAATTTTTCAAGGTAAATTTTTCGGAGATCGTTTATATCGAGAGCATGAAAGATTATCTTAAAATCCATACCAAAGAATATAAGCTCATCACTCATCAAACAATGAGCGAGATGGAAAAAATTTTACCCTCCAAACAATTTATAAGAATACATAAATCTTATATTATCGCCCTCGCTTACATAAAAAGTATTTTTGGGAACAGTGTTGAAATGACGACCGCAACGCTTCCTATCGGAATTAATTACAAAGAAAAAGTGATGAACTTTATTGTAAGAAAATCATAACTCCAATCGCGTAATCACCGTTATTAATACCGAAGCGACAATCTCTATTTAACTTTCTGTAACTTTATGTTCCTTCTTTTTAGAAAACGATTGCAAACATAAAGTCGCTTGTCATGAAAACTCCAACCAAAATAGCACGAAGAAAATTTTTACAACTTACTGCAATGTCCGGTGCCGGTGTTGCCTTGGGTTATATGTTGGTTTCAGGTAAGGATCCGAAAATTGTGCACGTTGATATTGGCGATGACAGTCTTGAAGCAGAAGTGAACCCATATATTTTTATCGACAGCAAAGGAAAGATCACTTTATTCAATCATCGACCTGAAATGGGGCAAGGCACATACGAAGCAATACCAATGATCATCGCAGAAGAACTTGAAGTAAACATTGATGATGTGAACATCATGCCATCTCCTGCTAACCGCGATAAGTACGGAGATCAAATGGTAGTGGGTAGCAGAAGTATAGGAGGCAATTATGATCTTATGAGAAAGATTGGCGCATCTGCAAAAGAAATGTTTGTTGCTACAGCCGCTGCAAAATGGAAAGTTTCGCCTGAACAATGTTATGCAGAAAATGGTTTTGTCATCAATAAAAATTCTTCCACGAAATTTAGTTATGGACAACTTGTGATCGACGCAAAAAAAATTACGCCATCCAGTAATCCCAAATTAAAAGATCCGAAAGATTTTAAGATCATCGGTAAATCATTTCCACGAAGAGATATACCGATGAAAACAAATGGTGCGGCAAAATTTGGTATCGATATACAAGTGCCCGGAATGTTGTATGCATCAATTGAACGTTCTCCTCTTCTGCTTGCAAAACTTGTAAGCTTTGATGATACAAAAGCAAAAACGGTTGTTGGTGTAAAATATATTTTGAAAACGCAGCGTGAAGTTTTCGGGCAAGTGCGAGAAGGTGTTGCTGTGATAGCAGATAATTATTGGTCTGCACTGCAAGGAAGAAAGCTGCTCGAAATAAAATGGGACAACGGTGATCTTGAGAAATGGACAACTGAAAAAATAAAAGAAAATTATGTGCAAGTGAAAACTTTGGATGGAGAAGTATTTCAGCAGAAAGGCGACGTTCAGCAGGCAATACAAAACGGAGCAATAAAAGTTGATGCGTCTTATGAAACTCCTTATCAAACACACGCACCGATGGAGCCTATGAATGTTGTTGTTAGTGTTGAAAAAGATAAGATTCAGTTTTGGGGTTCCACGCAAAATCCAAATGGTGTAAAATCTTTTTTAGCAAAAAAATATGGTATGGATGAAAATAATGTTATCATCAATTACACTTTCATGGGTGGAGCTTTTGGAAGAAGATCATTAACAGATGTTCCCGAAGAAGCTGCCGATCTTTCAAAAAAGGCCGGAGTACCAATTAAAGTAATCTGGAGTCGTGAAGATGATCTCACACAAGGACCATTCCGTGCATGTCAACTGAATGTTTGCAGCGGCGCAATTGATAACAACGGAAATGTAATTGCACTTGAACATAAAGTGATCAGCCAGGAAATTCATAAGCAATACAGCAACGAAACCAAACCATCCGAACAAATTGCAGGAGGTATCAACACAGAATACGCTATTCCGAATTTTATTATTTCCGGGATATTGCGGCAATTGTATATTCCCATTTCTTACTGGCGCAGTGTATATCATTCCACCAATTGTTTTGCGCATGAATCTTTTATTGATGAATTAGCGCACGCTGCAAAAAAAGATCCGCTTGATCTGCGGTTGTCATTACTAAAAGATCATAAGCAGTACACACAAGTGTTGCAAAAGGTAAAAGAAAAATCTAACTGGCAACAGCGTGAAAACGGTACGGGCAAAGGTGTTGCAATTGTTGAGCGTTCAGGTTCGTTTGTTGCGACGGTTGCCGAAGTAAAAAATATTGATGGCAAAATAAAGCCTGTAAAATTTACTGTAGCTATTCACAGCGGTATTCCTATTCATCCCGATAATCTCAAATCGCAAACGGAAGGCTGTGTTGTTATGGGACTCACCGCCGCTTATCAGGGATTAACTATTCAAAACGGAAAAGTCGAAGAAACAAATTTTGATACTTTCAAACTTTTGCGCCTCAACGAATGCCCTGAAATCGACGTGCATATTATTGAAACCACTGAACATCCGCAAGGCGTTGGGGAAGCTGCTTTGCCAACAGTTGCGCCGGCATTGACCAATGCAATTTTTGATCTCACAAAAAAACGCATTCGTTCTTTGCCATTTAATTTAGATGAAGTGTAGGAAAATAATTTTTTTGTTACCGGCTATAGCTTTCATGGCATCACCTGTTGTGTCACTCACTTTAACGTTCCGATCTTGATTGAACTTTAGCGCTTAAAAATTTAAAGTTGCTTTTTTTCAACCCATTTGAATGCTCCATAAAAAAATAAAGGAGAAGCTCTCCTTTATAATTGCAGATCCATCAGCTTTTGTTAACATGGGTCTATTTACAAACTATCGAGACATTATCAAGAAACGAGGTCATTACACCATTAGCATTTACTGTATAATGAAAAGTTTCATGAACAAGATAATTATTGCCGGCGCCTTGACCTATTATCCTGAAGTTGTTTACAAATGTTCCTTCATATTGTCCATTAATAAGGGTTTGATCAACCTCCTCTTGTGTTGCTCCGGTTCCATGATATTTAATGCCGGTAACAGCACCAATGCCTGAAACTCCTTGTGGATTATCAATGATCTTCATGTGAAATTTATTTTTATTAACAGTTGTATGATAAGTTTCGTGAACAGTGCCTGTCAGTATTACATCTTCTCCTTTACCATTGTTTGCGCAAGGAACAAAGACTTCAATTGAAACATTAAATTTGGCACTGGAGGTAAAACTGTTCGCCGCGTTTGATTGTTCCTGCGAGCTTACTTGTTTTTGATTGGCAATCATGGTTTCTGTTTCTTTTGTACAACCTGTAATACTTAAAATATATATGCTCGTAAAAAAAATGGTAAGCATGTTTCGGGTAAGTTTAGTTGTGTCTTTCATAATTTTCTTTTTAAGATAAGCGAAGTGGTTTGGGATATTAACTGAAGGATAGCTTAAGTAAATTAAAAAATTTTCATGGCTTTTCATAATAAGGAGGGGTAATTATTTTTCTGCGTTTTCAAGCTATTTCGCGCATTAAAAAACGGAAGAAAAAACATGGAAAATAGAGCGGTGAAAAGATATTCTATAGTTTGCGGTGAAAAGATTTCCTTGATTTTATTTTACTAAAAAGTTTAAAACTTATGAATAGATCAGAATTAAAAATCGGTTTGTTTGGAATTGGTCTTGAAACATATTGGAAACAATTTGATGGATTGAAAGAAAGACTTGAAGAGTATCTTTCTGAAGTGCGTAAAAAGTTATGCGATATTTATGAAGGTATTGTCAATCCCGGATTAATCGATTCCATTGAAAAAGCATTTAAAGCAGGAAAAAAATTTCGTACTGAAGATGTTGATCTCATTTTTTTATACGTCACTACTTATGCTTTATCATCAACAGTGTTGCCTGTAGTGCAAAGAGCAAAAGTGGCGGCTTTGACAAACAAATGCACCGGCATTAACCAATGCAATTTTTGATCTCGCAAAAAAACGTATTCATTCTTCACTTTTTAATTTGGATGAAGTTTAGGAAAATAATTTTTATAAGTAAATAAAGGAGAAAATTTCTCCTTTATTTATTGGTAAGTCCATCAGCTTTTAAAATAATCCCGGATCTATTTACAATCCACTGTCAGATGATCGAGCAATGCGGTAACAGTGCCGTTTGCGTTTACAGTAACATGGAAATTTTCATGTATAAGAAAATTGTTGCCGGGTCCCTGACCGATTATTTTGAAGTTATTTATATAACTCTCAGTAAATACACCGTTAACAAAGGTTCTATCATTAATCATAGTTTGAGTTTCTCCCGTTGCCTGATATTTATCTCCTGTAACTTGTCCAATTCCACGTAGCCCTTGAGGATTATCAATGATCTTCAGTTGAAATCTGTTACCATTGATGCCTAAATGAAACGTTTCATGAAGCGTTCCTTCAAGCAATACGTCTTCTCCACTGCCGCCATTTGCGCATGGTATGAAAACTAGAATTGAAATATCAAATTTCGAACTTGTGGTGAAGACGCTGGTCGCATCGGATTGCGAGCTGCTTGTCTGCCTTTGAACATTATTGCCTGATACAACATTTGATTCTTTTGTACATGCTGTAATGCACAAAATATTTACACTTGCAAACATCACTGCAAATGCTTTTGCCGTTAAGTTAATTTTGGGTTTCATAATTTTCTTTTTTTAGAATTAGCGAAGTTTTTAGAAAGCCAAACTGAAGGACATGTTTGAGTAAAATAGAAACTTTTTTTTGCTTTTCATAATGAATCTGAATAATTATTTTTTCGCACTATCTGCATTAACATTAAGAAAAAAGAAAGCTTAATGATTCGCATTCACAATATTGCTTAGCTTGCTAAAAAGCAATAATTATTCTTCGTTTGCAAGTATTTTAAAAAATAACGAAATGGATAATTCACAATTAAAAATTGGTTTGTTTGGAATTGGTCTTGAAGCATATTGGAAACAATTTGATGGATTGAAAGAAAGATTGGAAGGTTATCTTTCAGAGGTGCATAAAAGGTTATGCGATATTCATGAAGGTATTGTCAATCCTGGATTAATCGATACCGTTGAAAAAGCATTTGAAGCAGGAAGAAAATTTCGCACCGAAGATGTTGACCTTATCTTTTTATATGTTACTACGTATGCTTTATCATCAACAGTTTTACCTGTGGTGCAAAGAGCAAAAGTCCCGGTGATCATTTTAAATCTTTCTCCCGAAGCAGCGATAGATTATGATTCTTTCAATGCAATATCAGACAGAACAACAATGACAGGTGAATGGCTTGCTCATTGCTCAGCGTGTCCCGTACCTGAAATTGCAAATGTGTTTAACAGAACGGGAATAAAATTTCACCAGGTTACAGGAATGCTTTACAACGATAATGAATGCTGGAACGAAATTAAAGAGTGGATAGAAGCTACAAAAGTCGCACACATTATGCAATACAATCGTCTCGGATGCATGGGACATTACTACAACGGCATGCTCGATATTTACACCGACCTCACAAAACACTATGCATATTTTGGCGGACACATTGAAATGATTGAAGTGGATGAGTTATCATCATTACGGAAAGATATTTCTGACAATGCGATTAAAGAGCGTGTAAAACTATTTCATCAAGTGTTCGATATTCAAAATGATTGCAGCGATGAAGAACTGCAACAAGCTGCCAAGACTTCTGTTGCATTAGATAAGCTTGTGCAACGATATCAACTCGGTTCACTCGCATATTATTACAAAGGAACGGGCATTGAAGAAAATGAAGACACAATGAGTTCAATTATTCTTGGCAATTCACTGCTTACAGCCAATCACGTTCCTGTGGCAGGTGAATATGAAATAAAAAATGCACAAGCAATGAAGATCATGGATAGTTTTGGTGCAGGTGGTTCTTTCACTGAGTATTATGCGATGGATTATAAAGATGACGTTGTGTTGATGGGTCATGATGGTCCCGGGCACATTGGCATTGCTGAGGGAAAAATAAAAGTGCGTCCATTGAAAGTTTATCACGGGAAAGTTGGAAAAGGCTTGTCTGTTGAAATGTCCGTAAAAAACGGTCCGGTCACGTTATTATCAGTAGTTGAAAAATCTGACGGAAATTTAATGCTGCTTGTGGCGGAAGCTGAATCTGTTCCCGGACCCATTCTACAAATAGGTAATACAAACAGCCGCTATAAATTTTCTATAGGTGCAAGAAAATTTGTGAGTGAATGGAACAGTTATGGTCCGGCACATCATTGCGCCGTTGGCATCGGACACATTGCAGGCAAAATAAAAAAGCTTGGACAGTTGTTAAATATGGAAACGGTGCAGGTATGCTGATACATTAAATTGGGAGTTATAAAAGATCAAAAAGAATTACTATCAACCAAACTAAATTGTGAGCCTGTTCATAAAAGAACAAGTCGTTGAAGAGTGCGACGCAACGGAAGCCTCATTTGTATTCTGCTGGCGGGCTTATAAAAAAATTAATTCAACAACAAAATAGAATTGAAACAATTTTCGATACACAAATAATCTTAGTTTGCATTAAAAAATTAACCCTGACACTGCGTATGCAAGAAATGAAGCGCTATATTTTAACTCTCACAATGCTTATAATTACTGCAACGGTGTGTGCGCAAAATATTTTTTGGCTGCAAGGTAACTGGAGAGGAAAAGCTTATCTGCCGGGCAGCGATGGTTCTCAATATTATTTGCTTGTAATGAGCATTTCCGAAATTAAGGGCAACAAATTTGAAGGTATTATTGCTACAATGCAACCCAACGATACTACTTACCGTTTTGATTCGAAAATTTCCGGTGTTGTTTATGACAAATATTTAATTATAAACCGTAGTCGTGTGTTGTATGTAAAAGATCAGCCGGGTATAAAATGGAAAGTGAGTTGCAATAATTGTAAACCTCCGCGAATGGTTTTTTCCGTTGAAAAAGGAAAAATATTTTTTCGCGGCGAAGAAAAAGATTGCTACAAAGAATGCAATGGTGTAAGTGAATTTTCAAAAGATATAAATGAATTTGATTCATTAAAAAAAGAAGCAGTGTTTGCGCTTGTAAATTATGTTGAGCCTTCTCAGCCGGATACTGCATTGCTGGCTAAAAATAATCCGCCCGTAAGTACAAATACAATTGTTGAAAAGAATACGCAAAGTATTTCAGAACAAAGAATTCCGGTGTTGCCTTCGGCAGATGTTGTGTCAACAAAACATTCTATGAGCTTATCGTCAAAAGAAGAAATTGTAGCGTTGCATAAAAATTTTTCTTTGACGATTAAAGAGAATCCGTTGCCAAGAATTGTATTGACATCGGCAGGTGATATCGCTGCAACAACTAATCACGCCAACATAAATTCATTATCGCAAAAGGAAACTGCTACGTTACATAAAAATTCTTCGTTGCCGATTAATGAAAATCCGCTACCACGAATTGTATTGACACCGGCAGGTGATATTGCTGCAACTAATCACACCAATATAAACTCATTATCACAAAAGGAAACGGTTGCTTTGCGTCAAAATCTTTCTTTGACGATTAAAGAAAATCCGCTGCCACGAATTGTATTGATGCCGGCAGGTGATGTTGTCGCAATAACTAATCACTCCAATATAAATTCATTATCACAAAAGGAAGCGGTTGCGTTGCATAAAAACTTTTCTTTAACGGTTAAAGAAAATCCTCTGCCAAGAATTGTATTAATACCAGCAGGTGATA
>Ga0207657_10005658_pt1 | contig 13043 bp, 10 predicted proteins | sample KBSC33metaG_FD_184316 | JGI IMG/M metagenome (GOLD analysis project Ga0207657, IMG submission 184316) | Corn rhizosphere microbial communities from Kellogg Biological Station, Michigan, USA - KBS C3-3 metaG (SPAdes) (version 2) | ecosystem: Host-associated > Plants > Roots > Rhizosphere > Soil ...
TTCCGGCTCACCAACAGCGGAATCCGGCTGATCAGCTCGCTGAGTGCATCCTATCTCGGCAAGCTGACCCTGAGCGACCCGAACAATGGCGTTCAGCCCTATGCCGGCACGCTCGGTCCGTGCAACACCACGAGTTGCTCGGGTGCGCCGAGGTGGCGTGCGCAGTGGACCAATACGCTCGACTTCAACGGCAATGCGTCGCTTACGGCGTCGGCATACTACACGTCGGGCTATTCCGAGATCGCGGCCGACAGCGGCGGCATCCTCGGCGATTGCAATGCGAGCACTGGGTCGATGTCGCAGCTCTACTACGACAACAGCCCGATGATGTGCCGCGCCAAGGCGGTGTGGGACGTCGACCTTACCGGGCAGGTGAAGCTCCTGAAGCACCTCACCCTGTACGGAAACGTCCTCAACGTCTTCGACATCAAGCCGCCGTTCGATGCGAACGCTGCTTATGGTCTGTACAACTTCAACCCGGCGTGGGGCGACCGCAACTTCGTCGGCCGCTACTTCCGGATCGGCGCTCGCGTCGACTTCTAAGAAGCCAGCCGGTTGCATTCTTGAGGGCGGCACTTCGGTGCCGCCCTTTTTTTGTGCTTATTCCGCGGCTTCGCGGATTTCCGCGACGGGCATGAGGACCAGTTGACCATCGCCCTCGTCGACCCGGACCACCGAGCCGTCGGGTATTTCGCCGGCAAGGATTTTGTCGGCGAGCGGGTCCTGCAGATATTTCTGCACGGCGCGCTTCAGCGGCCTCGCACCATAGACGGGATCGTAACCGACGCGGCCAAGCCACGCCCGCGCGGCATCGCTGAGCTCAAGCCGGATCTTGCGGTCCTCGAGCAGCTTCTGCAGCCGCGCCACCTGGATATCGACGATCGGACCCATGTGGCCCGCGCCAAGGCGGTGGAACAGGATGATCTCGTCTAGCCGGTTGAGGAACTCGGGCCGGAAATGAGCGCGCACCACCTCCATCACCTGGGGTTCGACCTTCTCTACCGCTTCGTCTTCGCTAAGAGAGGCGAGATATTGCGACCCGAGGTTCGACGTCAGGATGATGATCGTGTTGGTGAAATCGACGGTGCGGCCCTGGCCGTCGGTCAGGCGACCGTCGTCAAGTACTTGAAGAAGCACGTTGAAAACGTCGCCGTGAGCCTTCTCGACCTCGTCGAACAACACCACCTGATACGGCCGACGACGAACCGCCTCGGTGAGAACGCCGCCTTCTTCATAACCAACATAGCCCGGAGGAGCGCCGATCAGCCGCGCGACGGCGTGCTTCTCCATGAACTCGCTCATGTCGATGCGGACCATCGCGGCAGCATCGTCGAACAGGAATTCGGCAAGGGCTTTGGTGAGCTCGGTCTTGCCGACTCCGGTGGGTCCGAGGAACAGGAACGAACCCAAGGGCCGGTTCGGGTCCTGCAGGCCCGCGCGCGCACGACGGACCGCGGCGGACACAGCTTTCACCGCATCTTCCTGGCCAATCACCCGCGCGCCGATCGCGGCTTCCATCTGAAGCAGCTTCTCGCGCTCGCCCTCCATCATCCGCTCGACCGGAATCCCAGTCCATCGACTGACTACTCCGGCGATGTCCTGGTCGGTGACTTCCTCACGTAGCATTGCGCCCTTCGAGGCGGCCTGAGCATCAGCGAGCTGCTTCTCGAGCTGCGGGATGCGGCCGTATTGAAGCTCGCCCGCCTTGGCGAGGTCACCGCTGCGCTGCGCCTGTTCGAGCTCGAGTCTCGCGGCGTCGAGCTGCTCCTTGATCTTCGCTTCGCCGGCGATCTTTTCCTTCTCCGCCTGCCAGCGCTGCGTCAGCTCGGCCGACTGCTGTTCGAGATTGGCAAGCTCCTCCTCGAGCTTGGCGAGGCGGTCCTTCGAAGCCTTGTCCTGCTCTTTCTTCAGCGCCTCGCGCTCGATCTTGAGCTGGATGATGCGGCGGTCGAGATTCTCGATCTCCTCGGGCTTGGATTCTACCTCCATGCGGATTCGGCTTGCGGCCTCGTCCATGAGATCGATTGCCTTGTCGGGCAGGAAGCGGTCGGTGATGTAACGGTTCGACAGCGTCGCGGCGGCGACGATCGCCGCATCGGTGATCCTCACGCCGTGGTGGAGCTCGTACTTTTCCTTGAGGCCGCGCAGGATCGAAATCGTGTCGGGCACCGTGGGTTCACCGACGAAGACCGGCTGAAAGCGCCGTTCGAGCGCGGCATCCTTCTCGATATATTTGCGATATTCGTCGAGCGTCGTCGCTCCGATGCAGTGCAGCTCGCCACGCGCCAGCGCAGGCTTCAGCAAGTTCCCGGCGTCCATCGCGCCCTCGGCTTTTCCGGCGCCGACGAGCGTGTGCATCTCGTCGATGAACAGGATGATGTCGCCTTCGGCCTGGCGGACCTCGTCGAGCACGCCCTTTAGACGCTCCTCGAACTCGCCACGATATTTTGCGCCCGCGATAAGCGAGCCCATGTCGAGCGCGAGCAGGCGCTTATCCTTGATTCCGTCGGGCACGTCGCCGTTGGCGATGCGCAGCGCGAGGCCCTCGACAATCGCCGTCTTGCCGACGCCGGGCTCGCCGATCAGCACCGGATTGTTCTTGGTCCGGCGCGCAAGCACCTGGACTGTGCGGCGGATCTCCTCGTCGCGGCCGATGACCGGATCGAGCTTGCCCGCCCGCGCCGCCTCCGTGAGGTCGCGCGCATATTTCTTGAGGGCGTCGTACCGGTCCTCGGCGCCCTGCGTGTCTGCGGTTCGGCCGCCGCGCAGCTTGTCGATCGCCGCATTGAGGCTCTGCGGCGTCATGCCGGCCTTCGCCAGCGCGTTGGCGACATCGGTGCCCTTGGCGAGCGCCATTGCCAGCAGGATCCGCTCGACAGTGACGTAGCTATCGCCCGCCTTCTTCGCGACCTGCTCGGCCTGGTCGAGGATTCGGATGGTGTCGCCGTCGAGCGCCGGCGCCTGCGTCGCTCCGCTGCCCGTCACCGCCGGAATCTTCGCGACCAGCGCGTCCACTTCGCGCTTCGCTGCCCTGGCGTCCCCGCCGGCCGCTTCGATCAGCCCCGCGGCCATGCCCTGCTCGTCATCAAGCAGCGCCTTCAGGAGATGCGCCGGCGCGATGCGCTGGTGATGCTCGCGAACCGCGATCGTCTGGGCGGCCTGAAGGAAGCCCCGTGCGCGGTCCGTCAGCTTTTCAAAATCCATGTCTTGCTAACCCCTCTTTCCGTGGGGCTGATATGGTGTTGCAATTCAGCAACACAAGAGTGTTCTAACTCAATGACTTAGCGACGAGGACTGGGCCTGCGGTTGCGGCTGGGAAGTCGGCGCTTGTGACGGAATCGTCTTGGGCATTGGCACTGTCGGCGGAGCCATCAAAGCCGAGGGAGGAGCCGTCACCGGTGCCGACACCGTTCCAGGCGCAGCGACGGCCGATCCCGGCGCCGTCACAACCATCGGCTGCCCGGAGCTCGCGACATCTTCTGGATGCAGGATTGGAGGGCAGTCGGCGGCGACCGCCGGATCCATATTCCAGCGGCGGAACTTGGTGCTGTCTACGTGGAAGCGCAGATAAGCGTAGAAACCGAGCCCGGCATTGTAGGCGGCGCCATGTTCCGAATGGATGCCGCAGAGCGTGCGCATCAGTGTCACCCGGTCGATTGGCTTCAACGGTACCAGGTCAACGGCGGAATCGAGCCTGTGCGCGCTTTCCGGCGCTCCGCCCGCGCAGACGTTCAGGACGGGATTGCGATAGACCGAGACGGGCTCAACCGGTCCCACCGCCGGAATGACGTAATCGCGCACGTAGCGCAGAGTCTCGACCATGTGCGGCCATTCATCCGACGGCGGCACTTCAAACGGCTGCTGCCCGCAGTCCTTCCAGGACGTCGCCGTACGCAGCAGCTGCCACGTCGGCAGGACTCCGCCGACGCCGGATGACACGAGATAATCGTTGAACGCCTTCACCTGCGCTGCACGCCAGGGCGCCGCGAGATACCAGCTGCGGTAGCCAGGCTCGTCCTGTCCGGCCGCAATGTACGGACCAACGGGGTCCCATACTCCCGGGGCAGGAGCGGTTTGCGGCGGCGGAGCGGGCTGGGCAGCAACGGCGCTGGCAATGAGGAGGAGGGGCGCAAACATCGGCTTCATCGTCCGAAGCATACTCCCATGACTCTGCTTGAAAAGCGCTGAACGCCCGCCGACATCGCATTTATGACTCAGCCCATCGACGTCGACCTGCCGCATAATCTCGGCAAGGACGAAGCCCGGCGGCGGATCGCCAACAACATCCACAAGCTCGAGCAGCACATTCCCGGCGGCGCGCAGGTGCAGTCGGGCTGGAGCGGCGACCAGCTCAACCTCGACGTTGCCGCCATGGGACAGAGCGTCACCGCGACCATCGATGTTCTAGAGGACAAGGTGCACCTCAAGGTGCTTCTCCCGGGCATGCTCGGGATGTTCGGCAGCCTGATCCAGGGCGCACTGCAGAGCAAGGGGCACGTCTTGCTCGAGGATCATCAGAAGGGCTGACGCACCGCAAACGCCCCGCTAAGCTTCCATGAAAACGGGAGGCGGCATGCGGCATTTCGCGGTGGTCGGTTCGGGACCGGCAGGCTTCTACACCGCCGAGGCGCTGGAGAAGGCTTACGGCGAGACGGCCCGGATCGATATTCTCGATCGCTATCCCGTTCCCTACGGCCTGATCCGATTCGGCGTCGCGCCCGATCACCAGTCGCTGAAGGCCGTGTCGAAGCGCTACGACAAGGTCGCCGAAAGCGCCGGTGTCGATTTCATCGGGAACGTTTGCGTCGGCAAGGACGTCTCCGTCGCCGAACTAATGGGCCTCTACGACGCGGTGATCCTCGCAATTGGCGCCCCGCACGACCGCAAGCTGGGGATCCCGGGCGAGGACCTGCCTGGCGTCATTGGATCGGCCGAGTTCGTCGGCTGGTACAACGGCCATCCCGATTTTGCGGATCTCGACCCGCCGCTCGGCGGCAGCCAAGCTGCAGTGATCGGCGCCGGCAATGTCGCGCTCGACTGCGCCCGCATCCTCTCCAAGACCAGGCACGAGTTCGAGGGCTCCGACATCGTAGGCCATGCGCTCGAAGCGCTCGACAAATCGGCGATCCGCACCGTCACCATCCTCGGCCGCCGCGGCCCGCACCAGATCGCCATGACTCCAAAGGAGCTGGGCGAGCTCGGCCATCTCGAGGCAGCGGTGCCGATCGTCGATCCCGCCGACTTCCCGCCGGTAGAGGCCGACGAGCCGCTCGAACCCGGCTTGCGCAAGTCGGTCACCCTGCTTCGCGGCTTCGCCGACCTGCCGAAGGACAAGCCGAAGGAGATCGTCTTCGATTTCTTCGCCAAACCGATCGCGATCGAAGGGGACCGCAGGGCAGAACGGATCATTGTCGAGCGCACTGAGCTAGACGAAAAAGGCTCCGCGCGCGGCACCGGCGAGACCTATACGGTCCCGGCCTCGCTGATTGTGACCGCGATCGGCTATTCGACCCCGCCGCTTGAGGGCGCCGCCTATGACGAGCGCGGCACCAAATTCCTGAACGAAAACGGGCGCATAGCCGAGCGCCTCTACGCAGTCGGCTGGGCTCGGCGGGGGCCGACGGGAACCATCGGAACCAACCGCCCCGACGGTTATGAGGTTGCCGACCAGGTCGCGGCCGCCATGCCCGCCGGAAGCGCTGGCGAGCGGCTCGGGACCGAAGGCCTGAAGCGCCTGCTTGCCGAGCGCGGCGTGATGCCGACCGACTATGACGACTGGCGCAAGATAGAGGAGACCGAGATGGCGCGCGCGCGCCCCGGCAGCCCGCGCGAGAAGTTCGTCCGTCACGCCGAATGGCTGCAAGCCGTCGGCCGCTGATTGCCGGTTGCGCTTATTCGAACCCGCCTCTATCTAGCCGCGGCCTTGGCTCCCGCTGCGACCGACGTCGCGATCCGCGGGTTCCGGTCGGGGAGTAGCTCAGCCTGGTAGAGCACTGTCTTCGGGAGGCAGGGGCCGGAGGTTCGAATCCTCTCTCCCCGACCACTAGCCGCAGTGGCTCCGCTCAGCCGTGAGTGCGAAGGCTATTTTAACCATCTTCGCTTAACCATTTGCCCATGTTTCGCGACGCTCGCCGCCTGCGTTTTGGCAGCGCGATCCCATGGGGCTGCGCGCTTGCGGCGCTGTGGGCGATGCCTGCCCAGGCCGCGGATGGTACTAACTTGTTCAATCGCGACGCTTTCGAGCTCAGCGGCGACATCCGGCTCATTGCAGTCAACGGCGAGAAGAGCTGGCTCGACGGCGGCTTCGGCAAATTGCGCTCGGGAAGCGACGGCGATCTTCGCGTGCAGCCTCAACTCGGCAACGTCAGCCTGGTGTGGAAGCCGCAGTTCTCCTGGTCGGTCGGCGCGATCGTCGTCGGCTCGGTCCAAGGCGGCCAGCGTACCGACGCAGGCCTCAGCCAGGCGTATCTGACCTATAGACCGATGCGGTCGAACAAGATCGCATTCTCGGCGCGCGTTGGGTTGATGTGGGTGCCGGTCAGCCTCGAGCACGAAGGCGCCGACTGGCACGTCAGGGATTCGATCACGCCGTCGGCGATCAACAGCTGGATCGGCGAGGAGGTTCGTCCGCTGGCGGCCGAAGGCACGATCTCGACGAGCGTTGGCGAGCACAAGCTCCGGGCGACCGCGGCGGTGTTCGCTACCAACGACACGGCAGGTACATTGCTCACCTTCCGCGGTTGGGCACTCCACGATCGGACCACGCTGGCGTTTCGCGGCGAGCCGCTGCCGCCGTTGGGAGACTTCACCGGCCACCAGGCGCCGTTCACCCATCCGCTCGCCGATCTGCATTCGGGCTTTGCGCATCGGCCCGGCTTCTACGCGAAGCTCGCCTGGGCGCCCCCGGCGCCGGTGCGGATCGAACTCTTCCATTACGACAATCGCGCAAACCCCGAGGTCGTGACCGAAACGCCCGAATGGGGCTGGCGCACGCGGTTCGATAACGCCGGACTGGTCGCCGATCTCGGCTCGGGTGCCGAGCTCAAGGCGCAGGCGCTGCAGGGCCACACGCGCATGGGGTTCGTGATGTTCGGCCGGCGCTTCGCCGACGAGCGCTTCCGCTCGGCCTATGCAATGCTCACCAGGCCGTTCGGAAATATCGGCCTGGCGGTCCGCGCTGACGCGTTCGACACCCGCAATCGCGGCAGCATCTGGACCGACGAATATGACGAGCACGGCTGGTCGGCGATGATCGCCGCAAAGCGCCAGTGGGGCCGGTTTACGGCGTTGGCCGAGCTGCTCCACGTGTGGAGCGACAGCCCGGCGCGCGAACATGCAGACGTGCCGGAGCGGCAGCGCCAGACGCAGCTTCAGGCCGAAGTGCGAATGCACTGGTAACCAATTTCGCTAGGCAAGACGTTTACTGTCCATGGCTTAACCTCGCACCATGGTGCGTAGATTTATCCTGACCGCGGCGGCCCTCGGCCTTGCGGCTCCGCTTGTCGCGGCTCCGCTGACCGTGCGCGTCGTCGATTCGTCCGGAAGGCCGGTGCGCGATGCGGTCGTGACCCTCTATCCGGCTGGAGGTGCCGCACGGTCGGCGCATGCCGCAGGACGCTATGTCATCTCGCAGCAGAATATGCAGTTTCACCCCTTTCTGACCATCGTCCCGGTCGGGTCCGACGTGTCTTTCCCGAACTACGACAACACCAAGCACCACGTTTACTCTTTCTCACCCGCCAAGAAGTTTGAGCTGAAGCTGTTCGCCAAGGACCAATCGCGCACGGTCCACTTCGACAAGACCGGAGTGGTCGCGCTCGGCTGCAACATCCACGACCAGATGAGCGCCTTCATCGTCGTCACCGACAGCGCCTGGACGGCGCGGACCAATGGCCAAGGGATCGTCACCTTCGCCGACGCTCCGAACGCGCCGGGCCGTGTGGTCGTGTGGCAGCCTTACCTTCGCGCTCCGGGCGGTGAGGTCCAGCAAGCTGTGGCCGCGACCCAGCGCAGCGCCAGTTTCCAGGTACGGCTTCGTCCGCCGCCCTCGTCGATGGCGATGACGGACTACTAAGAGGGTCGATGCGCCCGTTCCGCTCCCTGAGCGCCCGCCTGACAGTCCAGTTCGCACTGCTGTTCGCGGTCGCGATGCTTGCGGTTTCGGCGGCGCTATCGAGCGTGATTTCTGGCGCCGCCTCGCGCGAGGTTCAGGGCCAGCTGCAGTCGAGCGGGGCCGTCTACGACCGGCTGTGGCAGCAGCGCGCGCAGGAACTTCAGAACGCGGCCCAGCTGCTCGCTCACGATTTCGGATTTCGCGCCGCCGTAGCGAGTGGCGATCAGGCAACCATGCAGTCTGCCCTCGGAAATGCCGCGGCCCGGCTGCGCCTCCGAAGCGCGTTCATCGTCACCGCGGACGGCAAGGTCTCGACGATCGATCCGGCGGTGAGCAGCGCCGAAGCGGCCTCGCTATGGGACCCGCTCGACGATGGCCGGCTGTCGGGGGTTTCTGTCCTTGCCGGACGCCCGCGCCAGCTCGTCGCCGCTCCGATCATGGCGCCGACCTTGATCGGCTGGGTGGTGTTTGCGTCCGATCTCGACCAGCGCGAGATGCGCGGGCTCGAGCGTCTCTCGGCGATCCCACTGCACGCCGCCGTGATCGCTTACGGCAAGGGCCGCTGGGCCGAAGCCTCTGGCAGCATGTCGGCGCTCGACAAGGGTGCCTACGACCTGGCGCAGGCGCATGTCGGGCGACCGGCTGCCTTCGAGATGGAGGTCGGAGGGACCCGTTCCATCACGCTCGCCAAGCCGCTCCCGACTTTCTCGGGCGGGGAGCATGCGATCCTTCTTCTCGCTTACCCGAAGGCGCAGGCGCTCTCCGATGCCCGCAAGCTGCAGCTCGCGCTTGCCGCCGTGACCCTGCTCGGCCTTCTGCTCGTCGCCTATGCGACCTGGAAAGCGGCGGGGCGAATCACGCAGCCACTGGCGCGGCTCGATGAGGCGGCGGGACGGCTTGCTTCGGGCGAGCATGTCCAGGTCCGCGTTCGCGGCGAGGACGAGCTCGCGCGATTGGCGGCGAGCTTCAACGAGATGGTCGGCAAGATCGCCGAGCGTGAGCAGCGCATCACGCAGCTCGCCTTCAATGACGTGCTGACGGGCCTTCCCAATCGCACCATGTTCCAGCAGCAGCTCGACCACGCGTTCCGGGCCGCTGAAGGCAATGGCGGGCTCTTCGCCTTGCATTGCCTCGACCTCGACCAGTTCAAGGTGATCAACGATACGCTTGGGCACCCGGCCGGGGATGCGCTGCTGATCGAGGCGGGCCGCCGCGTCCAGCACGCTGCACGGGGCCACTTCGTCGCCCGGCTCGGCGGGGACGAGTTTGTCGTCCTCCAGGTCGTTGGCGACGACCGCAACGCGATCGACCGTCTCGCCCGCGAGATCCTCGAGACGATGGCGCAGCCGCTCACCATCGACGGAAACGAATTCGCGCCGTCCACCAGCATCGGCATCGCCATCGCACCACAGGACGGGGAGGATGGCGGAACGCTTCTGCGAAACGCCGACCTTGCGCTGTACCGAGCCAAGGAGGCCGGCCGCGGCACCTTCGCCTTCTTTGAGGAGAGCCTCAACGAACGCGCCCAGCAACGACGGCAGCTCGAGTCCGACCTTCGACTCGCCCTCGAGCGCGGCGAGTTCGAGCTCTTCTACCAGCCCCTGTTCGATCTCGAGCAGAACTGCATCTGCTCGTTCGAGGCGCTTCTGCGCTGGCGTCACCCGCAACGCGGGCTCGTCGGACCGGTTGAATTCATCCCGGTCGCGGAAGACACGGGCCTCATCGTCCCGATCGGCGCTTGGGCTCTGCGAGAAGCCTGCGCTCGCGCCGCCTGCTGGCCGGATAATATCCGTGTCGCGGTCAACGTCTCCGCGGTCCAGTTCCACCGCGGTGCGCTGCACGAGACGATCCTCCGAGCGCTCGCCGACAGCGGCCTTGAGCCCAATCGCCTCGAAGTCGAGATCACCGAATCGATCTTTCTCGAAGGCGGCGAGACGACGCTTCGGCTGCTGCACGCGCTGCGCACGCTCGGCGTGCGCATCGCCCTAGATGATTTCGGCACCGGCTATTCGTCGCTCAGCTATTTGCAGAGCTTCCCGTTCGACAAGTTGAAGATCGACCGAAGCTTCATCCAGAACCTGCTGACGCGGAACGGAGCGACGGCGATTGTCCGCGCGATCACCGAACTTGCGCATGCGCTCGGCATCGAGACGACCGCCGAGGGCGTCGAGGAGACCGCCCAACTGATGGAGCTTCGTGCTCACGGCTGCTCGTCGGTCCAGGGCTTCCTCTTTGCGGAGCCGATGACCGCCGGCGACGTCGACAAGCTGTTCCGGGAGGACGGCGGGACGCTGATTCAGAACGTCGCCTGATTCCTACTCCGTTCGACTATCTCTTCGCCGATCTCGTCGATGCTCGTGCAGCCGGTCAGCGCCATCGCAACTCGCATCTCGGCATCGATCAGCTGGAGCGCATGCGCGACCCCTGCGCCGCCGCGCGCCGCGAGTGCATAAGCCCAGGCCCGCCCTAGCAGCACGAAGTCCGCGCCAAGCGCCAGCATTCGCACCACGTCTAGACCGGACCGAACGCCGCCATCGACCAGCACGGGCACGCGTCCGGAGATTGCGTCCGCGACGTCGGGCAGGGCTCGTGCCGTCGACGAGGCGCCGTCGAGCTGCCGCCCGCCATGGTTTGAAACGACGATGCCGTCGGCCCCGCTCTCTGCTGCAGCACGCGCGTCCTCCGGATCGAGGATGCCCTTGATGATCAACGGGCCGTTCCATTGCGAACGGACCCACGCGACGTCCTTCCAGCTCACGGACGGGTCGAAGTTCGCGTGGATCCACGCCTGGAAATCGCTCAGCGGTGCGCGCTTGCCGACGATCGGCTCGAGGTTGCCGAGGCTGATCGGGCGACCGCGGACGCCGACGTCCCACAGCCATTCGGGCCGGGCGAGCAACTGCGCCATGCGCCGAAGCCCGCCTCCGGCCGCGCGATAGTCGCGATAGCGCGAGCCCGGCACGGCGAGGTCGACGGTCAGGATCAGCGCTCCGCTGCCGACCTCCTTCGCCGTCTCGATCATGGTGGCGACGAAGCCGCGGTCCTTGACGAAATAGAGCTGAAACCAGGGCACGTTTCCCGAGCCCGCGACTTCCCGCAGCGAACAGCCTCCGACGGTGGATAAGGCCATGGGAACATTTGCAGCTGCGGACGCCCTCGCTGCCTGCACCTCGCCGCGGCGCGCATAGAGCCCTGCGAGTCCCACCGGGCCAAGGCCGACCGGCATCGCCCAGCGCGTGCCGAACAGCTCGGTCGAAAGGTCGATGTTCGATACGTCGCGAAGCACCCGCTGCCTCAGCGCGACCGACCGAAGGTCTTCGATGTTCCGCTTGAGCGTGACCTCGTCGTACGACCCGCCATCGAGATATTCGAACAGGAAGTGCGGCAGCCGCGCCCTGGCGAGCGCGCGATAGTCACTGACCGAAGCCGCCTTGCTCATTGTCGATACGGCATCGCAGGCACTGCTGATTATCGCAAGTTCAGGGGCGTGTAGCGCAGCCGACTTTTCCTCGTCGCCTCTGCGGCGCATAGGCGCGGCCGAAGGAGACTCGAACCATGGTGGAATCCCTGCGAATGGATCTGACGAAGCTCGCCCCGGACGCTTACAAGCACCTGCTGCTGCTTGAACAGGTCATCGGCTCGAAGGTCGATCGCAAGCTGCTTCACCTGATCAAGCTCCGCGCATCGCAGATCAACGGCTGCGCGTTCTGCATCGGCATGCATACGGACGAAGCGCTGCGCGACGGCGAGAAGTCCGAGCGTCTGCTTCTCCTCGACGCATGGCACGAAAGTTCCGCTTTCACCGACAAGGAGCGCGCAGCGCTGGAGTGGGTAGAGGAGATCACGCTCATCTCCGAAGGCCACGCGCACAAGGAAGCCTTCGAGGGCCTGAAGCGTTTCTTTTCCGAAGAGGAGATCGCCTATCTCACGCTTGCTGCGGCGATGATCAACACCTGGAACCGGATCGCGATCTCGTCACGCGCGCAATACGACCCTGCGATGTTCCACCACGCTGAGGCCAAAGTCGCCGAACCCGCCTAGGTCGCGAAGCTCGGGTCGAGCCGGTATGCCTTGCGCTTGAGAGCCGGCCACGCGAGCAGATTGGCGGCAAGCGGCAGGCCGACGGCTCCCTGCTGGGCGGTGATTTCAGGCGAGCCCTGAGGCGGGTTGTTGAGCTGGTCGCCGGCGGACAGAGCCATGACCTGTGCCTGGCAGGCGCGCTCGAGATAATAGAGCCGGATGAAGCACTCGCCGACGTTCTTGCCCAGCGCGAGCGTGCCGTGGTTGCGAAGGATCATGGCATTCTTCGTGCCAAGGTCGGCGACCAGCCGCTCGCGCTCACCGAGATCGACGGCGACACCCTCATAATCGTGGAAGGCGACATCGCCCCGGATCAGCATCGCCGTCTGGGTCAGCGGCAACAGCCCATCATTGTGGGCCGAGACGGCCTGTCCGGAAGGTGTATGCAGATGCATTACGGCATGGGCGTCCTCACGCGCCATGTGGATCGCCGAATGGATCGTGAAGCCCGCGGGATTGGTGATGAATGGCGACGGCTCGACCGGATTGCCGCTCTCATCGACCTTGACCAGCGAGGAGGCCGTCACCTCCTCGAACATCAAATTGTAGGGGTTGAGCAGGAAATGGTGCTCGGGACCCGGAATGCGCGCCGACAAATGGGTGAAGATGAGGTCGTCCCAGCCGTAATAGGCTACCATCCGGTAGGCGGCGGCGAGCTCGACCCGAATCGCCCATTCCTCCTCACTGACTTTTGCCTCGAGTGATGGAATATCGACGGAATCGACAGGCTTCATGTCGCTGACGCCGCGGTTGATGCTGTCGACACGGTTCATGCTGGCACTCTCTGACGGTCGGGATGCGCTGCGGCGAATGCATCGAGCTTGTTGGCATTGTCCTCGGCGCGCAGCAA
>Ga0207657_10005659_pt1 | contig 13043 bp, 14 predicted proteins | sample KBSC33metaG_FD_184316 | JGI IMG/M metagenome (GOLD analysis project Ga0207657, IMG submission 184316) | Corn rhizosphere microbial communities from Kellogg Biological Station, Michigan, USA - KBS C3-3 metaG (SPAdes) (version 2) | ecosystem: Host-associated > Plants > Roots > Rhizosphere > Soil ...
GGCCGCCGACTTACCGCCGCAGCTAACGACCGACAACATCAGTGCAGCGCACGACACCCGCCACCGCGTCAGCATCGTCCACTCCCGTGAGAATCGGCTCGTGACGTTTGCGTACTTGGCAAGGTGCGGGCCGTAGCTGCTCTGCCCGGCGCCGCTGGATACCCACCCCACACGGCGCTACTTTCCCCCTCCATGACGATGCGTGAGAAACTCGAGCTGCTCGAGCGCCGCCGGGCATCGTCCGAAGTGGGGGGCGGCGCCGCGCGTCTCGCGGCGCAACACGCCAAGGGGAAGCTGTCCGCGCGCGAACGGCTCGATCTCCTGCTCGATGACGGCAGCTTCGTGGAGCTCGACCGCTTCGTCACGTCCCGCTCCGCCGCTGCGGCTGATGGCGACGGGAGCATGTTCGGCGACGGCGTCGTGACCGGGTACGGCCGCATCGACGGCCGCCTCGTCTACGTCTTCTCCCAGGATTTCACCGTGTTCGGCGGCTCGCTCTCGGAGGCGCACGCGGAGAAGATCTGCAAGGTGATGGACCTCGCGGTGCGCAACGGCGCGCCGATGATCGGGCTCAACGACTCCGGCGGCGCGCGCATCCAGGAGGGCGTCGTCTCGCTGGGCGGCTACGCGGACATCTTCCTGCGCAACACGCTCGCCTCCGGCGTCGTCCCGCAGGTCTCCGCCATCCTGGGACCGTGCGCGGGCGGCGCCGTCTATTCGCCGGCCATCACGGACTTCGTGTACATGGTGCGCAACACCTCGTACATGTTCGTCACCGGACCCAACGTCGTGAAAACCGTCACCCACGAAGACGTCACGATGGAGACGCTCGGCGGCGCGGACACGCACGCCTCAGTCTCCGGTGTGGCGCACTTCGCGTGCGATTCCGAGATCGCGTGTCTGCAGCAGATCCGGGATCTCTTCCGGTTCATTCCGTCGAACAACCTTGCCGAAGCGCCGCGTGGAAGCGGTGTCGATCCGCGCGATCGCCGCGATGAGGCGCTCCTCGACATCGTGCCCGACAACCCGAACAAGCCGTACGACATGCACGACGTCCTTCGCCGCATCGTGGATGACGGCGAATTCCTCGAAGTGCATCGCGACTACGGCGGCAACATTCTCTGCGGGTTCGCGCATCTCGGCGGCTACGGCGTCGGCATCGTGGCGAATCAGCCAGCCGTGCTCGCCGGTGTGCTCGACATTCCGGCATCGATCAAGGCCGCGCGCTTCATCCGCTTCTGCGACGCCTTCAACATCCCGATCATCACCTTCGAGGATGTTCCGGGATTCCTGCCCGGGGTGGGCCAGGAGCACGGCGGAATCATCCGGCACGGCGCGAAGCTGCTCTACGCCTATTGCGAGGCGACGGTCCCCAAGCTCACCGTCATCACCCGCAAGGCCTACGGAGGCGCCTACGACGTGATGAGCAGCAAGCACATTCGGGGCGACTTCAACGTCGCGTGGCCCACGGCCGAGATCGCGGTGATGGGTCCGAAGGGCGCGGTCGAGATCCTGTTCAAGCGCGAGATCGCGGAGAGCGACGATCCAGAGATCGCGATGGACGCGAAGGTTGCCGAGTATCGCGAGCAGTTCGCTCATCCGTACATCGCGGCGTCGCGCGGATACCTCGACGACATCATCGACCCGAGAGAGACGCGCCCGCGCCTCATCGATGCGCTCGAGACGATGCGCGCCAAGCGCGACGCGAATCCGCCACGCAAGCACGGCAACATTCCGCTCTGATGCCGCGCCCGAGCAGCACGCTCCGCCTGGGAGATCGCGTCCCGGCATTCCAGCTTCGCGATGCGGTGACGGACAGCACCTTCGATCTCGACTCGCTGCTGGCGAATCATCGCGGGCTGCTGCTCGTGTTTCACCGCGGCATGTGGTGTCCGAACTGCCGCCGCCAGCTCGCGGAGCTCGAGGACGCGCTGCCATCGCTCGAGACCGCCGGCATTCGCGTGGCGGCCGTGCTGGCGCAGGCGTGGTATCGCGTGCGCGTGTCGCTCGAGAAGATCGCCGAGCCGTATCGCTTTCCCATCCTCTGCGACGGCGATCGCAAGGTGATCAAGGCGTACGGCGTCTGGCACCCGCTCGGCATCGATGCGTTCAACAGCGCGCATCCCGCCTCCTTTCTCATCGATGCCGACCGCGTGCTCCGCTACAGCTTCGTCGGCAGCACGCAATTTCGGCGCGCACCGATGAGCGAGATCCTGGCTGCGGCCGAGCGCGAGCTGCGTGTTCGATAAGGTCCTGATCGCGAATCGCGGCGAGATCGCGCTTCGCATCGTGCGCGCGTGCAGGGAGCTCGGCGTGGGCTCCGTCGCCGTGTTCAGCGACGCGGACGCGTCCGCGCCCCACGCGCGCGAGGCCGACGAGGCGGTGCGCATCGGCCCCGCGCCCTCGCGCGAGAGCTATCTGCGCGCGGACAAGCTGATCGAGGCGGCGCGCCGCACCGGGGCACAGGCGATCCACCCCGGATACGGATTTCTTTCCGAGCGCGAGCACTTCGCGCGCGAGGTGACGGAGGCGGGACTCGTGTTCATTGGGCCGCCGGCCTCCGCCATCGCCGCCGTGGGCAGCAAGACTGCCGCGCGCGCGCTGGCGGCAACGGCGAACGTGCCGGTGGTGCCCGGCACCACGGATCCATTGCGTGACGCGAGCGAAGCGGCGGAGGTTGCCGAGCGGCTCGGCTACCCCGTGCTGCTCAAGGCGTCCGCGGGCGGCGGCGGGAAAGGAATGCGCGTTGTACGCGTGGCTTCCGAGCTCTCCCGCTCGCTCGAGAGTGCGAAACGCGAGGCGATGGCGTCGTTCGGCGATGATGCCGTGTACGTGGAGAAGTACATCGCGGGGCCGCGACACGTCGAGATCCAGGTACTGGGCGATCAGCATGGCACGATGCAATCGCTCGGCGAGCGCGAATGCTCGGTGCAGCGGCGGCACCAGAAGATGATCGAGGAAGCGCCGAGCGTGGCCGTGTCGCCGGAGCTGCGCCGGAAGATGGGCGACACGGCGGTGCGCATGGCAAAGGCGGCCGGCTACGTGAACGCCGGCACGTGCGAGTTCCTGCTCGACGCGAACGGCGATTTCTACTTTCTCGAGATGAACACGCGGCTCCAGGTGGAGCATCCGGTCACGGAGCTCGTCTCCGGCCTCGATCTCGTGCAATGGCAGATCAGAATCGCGGCGGGCGAGCGGCTCCCGACCACTCCGCTCGTGACCGAGCCGCGCGGCTGGGCGATCGAGTGCCGCATCACCAGCGAGGACGCGGGAAACGACTTTCTGCCATCCACCGGTGTGATCTCGTTCCTTCGCGTACCGGGTGGGCCGGGCGTGCGCTGGGACGGCGGCGTGGGTGCCGGGAGCGAGATCGGCCTGCACTACGATCCGCTGCTCGGGAAGCTGATCGCGTGGGCGGACACCCGCGACGCGGCGATCGCGCGGATGCGTCGCGCGCTTCTCGAGCTCACGATCGTCGGCGTCGAGACGTCGCGCGACTTTCATCTGCGCGTCATGGACGATCCCGACTTTCAGACGGGCGCGATCGACATCCAGTGGCTCGAGCGGCGGCTGCCGTCGCTCACCGCCGGGGCAGGGACGCCGGAGGGGGAGATCGCGGTCGCGATCGCAGCGGCGCTGCTCGCCGAGAGCGAGCGGGCGGGACGACTCGCTCCTGCCCCAGCGGTGAGCGCCGCGCATGCGGCCGCCGACAACGAGGCGTGGCGCATCGCGGGGCTGCGCGACGGCCTGAGGCAGCGCTGATGGCGCCGATCACGGTGACGGTCGAGTCGATCGCGGCTGGTGGCGACGGCGTCGCGCGCGCGGAGGGATTCGTGGTCTTCGTCCCTCGCTCCGCACCCGGCGATGTGGGCGTGGTCGACATCGCGATGCGTGGTTCGTTCGCGCGGGCGCCGTTCACGAAGCTCGTGAGCGGATCGGCGAGCCGCGTGGATCCGCCGTGTCCGCACTATACCATGGATCGCTGCGGCGGCTGTCAGCTCCAGCATCTGAACTATCGCGCCCAGCTCGACGCGAAGGGCGGGATCATCCGCGATTCCATCGTGCGCATCGGCAAGCGGCAGATCGAGCAGCCGCACGTCGAGCCGAGCGTGAGCGAGTGGAGGTACCGGCGGAAGCTGACGCTGGCGATGCAGAAGCAGGGCGCCCGATGGATAGCGGGGCTGCACCCCTACGACTCGCCCCGCAAGATATTCGCACTGAGCGATTGCCCGATCACCGATGAGCGCGTGGTGGCGATCTGGAAGACCATCATGCAGGCGCAATCGCTGCTGCCGCTCGCGTCGACGCTCCGTGGTGCCGTGCGCATCGATGATGCGAGCGCGACCTTCGTGCTCGAGGGTGGCGACGTGTGGCCCGACGCGCCTCGCTTTTTCGAGGCGGTTCCGGAGCTGGCGGAGCTCTGGTGGATTCCCGAGCGAAAGCGTCGCCGGCTCATGCAGCAGCGCGGCACCGGGAGCACACTCGGCGCATCGTTCGCGCAGGTGAATGCGCCGGTCGCCGCGCGCCTGCAGGACTACGTGCTCTCGCGGGTGATGTCGTACCGTCCCGCCAGCGTGATCGATGGCTACTCGGGCGCCGGCGAGCTCGCGCGCGCGCTCGCGAGCGGGGGCGTGCGCGTCTCGGCGATCGAGCTCGACCCGGACGCGTCGGCGCACGCGGCGAGACATCTGCCGCCGGGGTCGCAGTCGATCTCGGGCAAGGTGGAGGAGGTGCTGCCCTCGCTCATGCCTGCGGACGTCGTCGTGCTCAACCCGCCGCGCACGGGGGTCGATGGGCGCGTGTCGGAACAGCTGGAAGAGTGCGATCCGGCGCCCCGCGCCGTCGTGTACGTGAGCTGCAATCCGGCGACGCTCGCGCGCGACCTCGCACGGATGCCGCGCTTCCGCATCGCGACGCTCCGCGCGTGGGACATGTTTCCGCAGACGGCGCACGTCGAGACGGTGTGCGAGCTCGTGCCGCTCTCCGCATGAAGTACGTCGTCGAGGTGAACGGCCGCCGTCTCGACATCGAGATCCGCGACGGCGAGGCGATAGTTGACGGAGTCAAGTATTCTGTCTCGATGCAGTCGGTGGCCGGGACGCCGGTGCGCATCGTGGGCGTGAACGACGCGGTCCATCGGGTGGTGCTGCGGGAGCGAGTCGCGCGGGGCCGCTACCGCATGTGGCTCGACGGGCGTCGCTACGACGCGGAGGCGCTCGACAGTCGCGCGCGCGCGATCAGGGACATGCAGGCCTCGGTCGCCAAGCCGTCCGGTCCCGCGCCGCTCCGCGCGCCCATGCCGGGCCTCATCGTGCAGTTGCGTGTGAAGGTGGGCGACACCGTGACCGCGGGAGCCGGCCTCGTGGTCATGGAAGCCATGAAGATGGAAAACGAGCTCCGCACGGTCGCCGCAGGAAAGGTGCGCGCGGTACACGTGACGGTGGGCTCCGCAGTGGAAAAGGGCGCGCTGCTCGTGGAGCTCGAGTAGAACAACCGCGCATTGCACTGCAACCGTCTATCGAATCAGTGCGATCCTGCCGTTCTCTCGCGAAAGATCGAGCCGTTCACCCGCTTCAGTTGCCAACCAAAGAATTGCCGCTCTCCATGCGCGCCGACCCACCGCAGCGCACCGAGTCAATTCCGTTCAATCCGTTCGTTCCGTTCAATCCGTATCCAAAGCTGTTAACGCTTTGATTGGCGTGGCCCGACCCCCGAACTGCAACCGCCGCTGGGGCTGGCTCCGATACGTTGGAACTGCAGAAAAAACGGATTGAACGGATCGAACGGATCGAACGGAAAGGGCAATTCCATTAGCGCCCGCCTGCTTCACCGTCCGCCGGCAGTCGAATCCCTGAGCAGGCGTCCGAAGCCCACCTGGCCCGCCAGCTTCGCCAACGACCACCGTCCCTCGGTGCCGTCCATCGGCAGCGCGAAGTTCAGGTTGTTGTCGATCACTCCCGGGTTCAGATCGACGCGGAGCACCTTTCCCTCGATGGCCCAGCGCATCACCTGCTTGCGCGTGGTGACGGCCGCCGTGAGCGCGTCGGGGAGGTAGCCGATCACCGAGCCCTCGCCGCTGTTGTCCTCGCAGCGCCTGGGGTGCAGCAGATTGTTCAGATTGATGGTGAGCGGATATCGATTGCCTTTGAGCCGCTGCGCGCCTATCCCGGCACGCGGAGTCAGGGTGTCGACCACCAGCACGACGTGCTGCACCACCGAGTAGCCCGCGCAGAGATCCTGCAGATGCTCGCTCACCGGGTGAGCGCAGGCGGCGAGTCCGGAAAGCGCTGCGAAGGCCGCCAGAGCGACCCTTCGTATGTGCGTTGACAACGGCTAACTCCTTTCGTAGCTTAAGAGTCTGTCCCAAACACCCAGTTGGCCGCTTCGCTCCCATTCGGAGCGCTGGCGTCCTGCATGTCATTTTCGACGCACATGAGATCAACTTACACCGCCACACCGAGCGACATCGAGCACCGCTGGTTCATCGTCGACGCCCAGGGAATGGTGCTCGGACGGCTCGCGGCCGAAGTCGCACGCATCATACGCGGCAAGCACAAGCCAGCGTTCACGCCCCACATGGACACCGGTGACAACGTCATCGTCATCAACGCGTCCAAGGTTCGCGTCACCGGCCGCAAGGCGGAGCAGAAGCGCTATTTCCACCACACCGGCTACATGGGACACGAGCGGTTCACGCCCTTCGCCACGATGCTCGAGAAGCATCCGGAGCGGGTGATCGAGAAGGCCGTGTTCGGCATGCTTCCGAAAACCGCACTCGGACGTCAGGTGCTTCGCCTCAAGCTGCGTGTGTATGCGGATGCGGATCACCCGCACGCCGCCCAGCAGCCCACCGTCCTCAAACTCACGCAGAGCGAGAGCAAGTAATGGCCGAAGGGATTACGCACACGATCGGGCGCCGGAAGGAAGCGGTCTGCCGTCTCTACATCCGTCCCGGCTCCGGCAAGTGGGATGTCAACGGCCGCACGCTCGGCGATTACTTTCCGCGGCCCACGCTCGTCTCGGCCATTCAGCAGCCGTTCACGGCCACGGACACGCTCGGCCGCTACGATGTGAAGGCGAAGCTCGAAGGCGGGGGACAGAGTGGCCAGGCCGGCGCGCTGCGGCTCGCGGTATCTCGCGCCCTCGTCGAGATGGATGAGTCGCACCGCCGCAAGCTGCGCGATCTCGGTCTCATGACGCGCGATGCGCGCTCGGTCGAGCGCAAGAAGCCGGGGCGTCCGAAGGCCCGCAAGCGGTTCCAGTTCTCCAAGCGGTAAGCAGTACCACGCAGCATCGCGGCGGGCGATCTCCGCTCGCCGCGAATCTTTCAGGCTTTCCGAGTTGCGACGGGTGCCGCCACGTGCGGTCGATCGCAGCGCTGACGAAAGCCGCCGACCAAACCCGACAGGAATCTCGACACTCATGACTCTGCCCAATCTCGATCAACTGCTCGAAGCCGGTGTCCATTTCGGACACCAGACCCGCCGCTGGAATCCGAAGATGCGCCGCTACATCTTCGCCGAGCGCAACGGGATCCACATCATCGATCTGCAGAAGACGCTGCGCCAGCTCGAGCTCGCGCAGAAGCTCGTGCGCGAAGCGGTGCTGCGCGGCGAGAACATTCTCTTCGTCTGCACCAAGCGCCAGCTCAAGGGAATCGTGCAGGCCGAGGCCGAGCGCTGTGGCGCGATGTTCGTCACGGAGCGCTGGCTGGGCGGCATGCTCACCAACTTCCAGACGGTGAAGAAGCAGGTGCGCCGCCTCAAGGATCTCGAGGCCGGCAGCGAAGAGGGCGGCGACTTCCAGAACTACACGAAGAAAGAGCAGCTCATGATGTCCCGCGAGCGCGACAAGCTGAACAAGTACCTGTCGGGCATCAAGAACATGGGACGGCTTCCCGGGCTGCTGTTCATCGTCGACTCGAAGAAGGAAAAGATCGCCGTCACCGAAGCGAACAAGCTCGGGCTTCCGATCGTCGCGATCGTCGACACGAATGCGGATCCCGATCTCATCTCGGTCCCGATCGCCGGCAACGACGATGCGATCCGCTCGGTGGAGCTGATCACGAAGGCGATTGCCGACACGATCGCGGAGGCGCGCCGCGAGGCGCCCAAGCGCGAAGAGTCGGACGAGGGCGAAGAGGGACAGACGACGTACAGCTCCGACCGCGGCACCGAGCCGGCGGACGAGGGCGAGAAGCGGCGCCGCAAGCGTCCCCGCCGTCGCGCGAAGCCCGAGGCGATCGCCGCACGGCTGAACGTTGGAGGAACGGCTGCAGATGCCTCCGATGCCGGCGCACCGGCAGCGGAAGAGGCAGCCAGCGAGTAGCGTTTGCCGGAGTAGTGCCCGGCCCGCTTTCGACGTAAACTGAGTGCGCCGCCGGCCCCGCCGGCGGCGTTCTCGTGAAGCGACATGATTGACGCAGCCGCGCGGGGTCCTGCGACTGCCACGAGACCAGCACACGCATAAACACGCACAGACGCGTGAAGGATTGAACATGGCAACGACGACAGCATTTACCGCGAAGCAGGTCCAGGAGCTCCGCCAGAAGACCGGCGCGGGCATGATGGACGCGAAGCGTGCATTGGAGGAGACGGGCGGCCACATGGACAAGGCCGCGGAGCTGCTTCGCGCCAAGGGCATCGCCAAGGCCGAGAAGCGCTCGGACCGCACCGCGAGCGAGGGACGCGTCGGCAGCTACATCCACCACAATGGCAAGGTGGGCGTGCTCGTCGAGGTGAACTCCGAGACGGACTTCGTGTCCGGCACCGATGAGTTCAAGGAGCTCGTGCGCGAGATCGCGCTGCACATCGCGAGCGCGGCACCGCTCGCCGTCGATCGCGACGGCATTCCGGCCGCAGAGATCGAGCGCGAGCGCCGCATTGCCGAGCAGCAGTTCGCGGAGAGCGGGAAGCCCGAGTCGCTGCGCGAGAAGATCGTGCAGGGCAAGGTCGACTCCTTCCTCAAGCAGCACACGCTCATGTCGCAGGAGTACGTGCGCGACAACAAGAAGACGATCGGCGATCTCGTGAAGGAGCTGTCCGCCAAGGTCGGCGAGAACATCGTCGTGAAGCGATTCGCACGCTTCCAGCTGGGGCAGGAGTAATTCGGGGCGTGGCGCCGCTCAAGTACTCGAGCGTGCTGCTCAAGCTCTCCGGTGAGGCACTCGCCGGAGAGCGCTCCACCGGTTTCGATTTCGACGTCCTCGATCGACTCGCCGGAGAGATCAAGGACGTCGTCGCGATGGGGACCCGCGTGGGCGTCGTGATCGGCGGCGGGAACATCGTGCGGGGTGCCCAGCTCTCGAAGATGGGCATGGACCGCGTCGGCGCCGACTACATGGGAATGCTCGGCACCGTCATCAACGCGCTCGCGATGCAGGACGTGCTCGAGAAGAAGAACATCGACACGCGCGTGATGACCGCCATCCGGATGGAGGAGATCGCGGAGCCGTACATTCGCCGGCGCGCGCAGCGGCACCTCGACAAGGGCCGCGTCGTGATCTTCGCGGGCGGCACGGGGAACCCCTACTTCTCCACCGATACCGCGGCCGTGCTGCGGGGCATTCAGATGAAGGCCGACGTCATCATCAAGGCGACGAGCGTCGACGGGATCTATTCCGCAGACCCGAAGAAGGACAAGACCGCGACCATGTACGAGTCGCTCGCGTACAGGGACATCATCCGCGACGAGCTCGGCGTCATGGATCAGACTGCGATCACGCTCTGCCGGGAGAATTCGATGCCCTTGATAGTTCTCAACATTCAACGCCCGGGCTCCGTCGCCAGCGCGATTCGCGGCGATCGGGTGGGCACACTCGTCCAATGAGCACGATACCGCAGATCGTCAAGGACGCACGCGCCGGCATGGACAAGGCGCTCGAGAGCTCGCGCAAGGAGTTCTCGTCGATTCGAAGCGGCAAGGCGACCACGTCGCTGCTCGACACGGTACGCGTCGATGCCTACGGGCAGTCGATGCCGATGTCGCAGGTCGGCAGTGTGTCGGCGCCCGAGGCGCGGCTCCTGACGATCACGCCGTGGGACAAGGGGCTGACGCAGGCGATCGAGAAGGCGATCCGCGACTCCGATCTCGGGCTCAACCCCTCGAGCCAGGGTGGCGTGATTCGCGTTCCGCTGCCGGCGCTGAACGAGGATCGCCGCAAGGAGCTCGTGAAGGTCGTGCAGCGGCTCGCCGAGGAAGGAAGGATTGCGGTGCGCCACTCGAGAACGGTTGCGCGCGACGCGATCAAGAAGCTCGACAAGGTGTCCGAGGATGACAAGAAGCAGGCGGACAAGGACCTTCAGAAGATGCACGACGAGCACATCGCGAAGCTCGAGGAGATGTTGAAGGCGAAGCAAGCCGAAATCATGGAAGTGTAGGGAGCTCCCTCGTGCATTCGAGGTGCTTCGCCCCGTGGCGGGCTGCGCGATGAAAGCGCCGGAGATGCTCGCGCGAATACGGGAGAACGGCGCGATTCCGCGGCATGTCGCGATCATCATGGATGGCAACGGCCGCTGGGCGCGCGAGCGCAATCTCCCCCGTCCGCTCGGCCACCGCTCCGGGATGAAGTCGGTGCGCGAGGTGGTCGAGGGCTCGATCGAGGCCGGCATCGAGGTGCTCTCGCTCTTCGCGTTCTCGCAGGAGAACTGGCAGCGCCCCGTCACGGAGATTCAGGCGCTCATGTCGCTGCTCGAGGAGTACATCGCGCGCGAGGCCGATGAGCTGGCGGCGCAGGGCGTGCGCGCGCAGGTGCTCGGCGATCTCGCGCGCCTGACGCCACCGGCCGCCGCCGCCGCAGCGCAGTTGATGGCGCGCACGGCGCACAACGACCGGCTGCTGCTCAATCTCTACATCTCGTACGGCAGTCGCGCGGAGCTCGTGCGTGCGGCGCAGCTGCTCGCGGAGGAGGTGCGCGCCGGACGCATGGATGCCGCGGACATCGACGAGGACGCGATTGCCGAGCGCCTCTACACCGCCGGCGTGCCGGATCCCGATCTGCTCATCCGAACGTCCGGCGAGCAGCGGATCTCGAACTTCATGCTGTGGCAGGTCGCGTACGCGGAGCTGTACATGTCGCCGGTGCTCTGGCCGAACTTCCGGCGCCAGGAGCTGTACGCGGCGATTCTCGATTTCCAGAACCGCGACCGCCGCTTCGGCCGCGTCACCGCATAGTGGCGCTCTCCAATCTCGCGGCGCGGGTGCTCGTCGCCGTCGTCGCGATCCCGCTCGTGATCGCCGCCGTGTTCGTGGGCGGCGTGATCCTCGCGCTGCTGCTCGGCATCGTCTCGGCGCTCGCGGCGCGGGAGCTCTACGGGATCGCGGAGCACGGCGGCTACACGCCGCTCGCGCGCACCGGCACGCTCCTGGCCTTTCTGATCCCGCTCGGCGTGCACTACTTCCGCGAGGGACGGTTCGTTCCGCCGGAGATCGCGCTCGGCGCGGTCGCGATCGTCGCGCTCTTCGCGCTCGCGCTGTTCAGGCGGACGGCCGAGGAGCATCCGCTCGGGGCCGTGGCCGTAACGCTGCTGGGCGTGATGTACACGGCGGGCTTCCTCTCCTTCGCTTACGCGCTCCGCTATCACAACTACATCGTGACGGCGCGCGCCGGCAGCGCGCTCGTGTTCTATCCGTTCGTGCTCACGTGGATCTCCGATACCGCCGGATTCTTCGTGGGACGTGCGCTCGGACGCGCGAAGTTGATGCCCACGGTGAGTCCCGGGAAGACACGCGCGGGCGCCGTCGGGGCCCTCCTGTTCTGCATGCTCGCGAGCTGGGCATACGCGCACTGGGTGCTCGTGCCGTTCGCGAATCTGGGGCTCCGAACCGGTACGGCGCTCGTGCTCGGTGCGCTGATCGGGATTTCGGTGCAGATCGGCGACCTCGTGGAATCGTTGCTCAAGCGCGAGGGCGGGGTGAAGGACAGCTCGCACCTGATTCCGGGGCACGGCGGCGTGCTGGATCGAATCGACGGCATGCTCTTCGCGCTGCCGGTCACGTACTTCCTCTTCACCTTTCCGCACGTGCTCTTTTTCAAGCCCCAATGAGTACGAGAGGCGTCGCGGTTCTCGGATCGACCGGATCGGTTGGCACGACGGCGCTGCGCGTGCTGGCGCGACATCGCGATCGCTTTCATGTGGCGGCGCTGACGGCATTCTCGAACGCGGAGCTGCTCGCGACCCAGGCGCTCGAGTTCGGGCCGGCGTACGTCGGCATCTGCGCGAATGGCGCCACGCCGCACGATGGATGGACCGAGGGCACACGCTGCCTCGTCGAGGCGGCGACGCGCGCGGATGTCGCGATCGTCATCAACGCCATCGTCGGCGCAGCGGGACTCGACGCGACGCTCGCGGCGGTTGCGGCGGGCAAGCGCGTGGCGCTCGCCAACAAGGAGACGCTCGTCATGGCGGGCTCGCTCGTGGCGGAGGCGTGCAGTCGGGGCGGGGGCGAGCTCGTTCCCGTGGACAGTGAGCACAGCGCCATCCTGCAGTGTCTCGCCGGGCGCACGAGTGCCGACGTGCGGCGGCTCGTGCTCACGGCGTCCGGCGGGCCGTTTCGCGAGTGGGAGCCCGATCGCCTCGCGAACGCGACGATCGCCGATGCGCTGCAGCATCCGACGTGGCGCATGGGCCGCAAGATCTCGATCGACAGCGCGACGCTCGCCAACAAGGCACTCGAAGTGATCGAGGCGCACTTCCTGTTCGGATTGGCGTACGATCAGATCGAGGTGGTGGTCCATCCGCAGAGCATCGTGCATTCGTTCGTGGAGTTCGTGGACGGGAGCGTGCTCGCGCAGATGGGGACGCCCACCATGGAGCTCCCGGTGCTGTATGCGCTCACCCATCCCGAGCGCCTCGTGGACGATGCGATGCCCCGATTCGATCCCGTTGGGTGGCCCGCGCTCAGCTTCGAGCGCGTGCGCACGGAGGATTTTCCGGCGCTCGCGCTGGGGCTCGCGGCTGGCAGGCGCGGTGGCGTTGCGCCTGCGGTGTTCAACGCGGCGAACGAGCAGGCCGTGAGCCTTTTTCTCGGGAACCGGATAAGAT
>Ga0207657_10005660_pt1 | contig 13039 bp, 11 predicted proteins | sample KBSC33metaG_FD_184316 | JGI IMG/M metagenome (GOLD analysis project Ga0207657, IMG submission 184316) | Corn rhizosphere microbial communities from Kellogg Biological Station, Michigan, USA - KBS C3-3 metaG (SPAdes) (version 2) | ecosystem: Host-associated > Plants > Roots > Rhizosphere > Soil ...
GACGCCGTTCGATGCCGCCGGATCACCTGCGGCCTCCAGCGCCCACGCCGCGGCTTTGCGCGCCAGGTATTGGCGGAGCACCCGCCGGCCGCGCGCCGGCTCCCAGGAAGTGGCCTCGGCCAGTTCGTATCCCGCGTCGACGTGGCGGAGGACGCCCATTGCCGGATCGGTGGTGAGGACGCCTTCTAGACGCTTGTCCATGTCGGCGGTGCCGTCTGCGACTACTACCATGCCCGCGTGCTGGGAGTATCCGATGCCGACGCCGCCTCCGTTGTGGACAGAGACCCAGCTCGCGCCGGCGGCGGTGTTGACGAGGGCGTTGAGGAACGCCCAGTCGCTTACGGCGTCGCTGCCGTCCTTCATGGCTTCCGTTTCCCGGTTGGGGGATGCGACGGAACCGCAGTCGAGGTGATCGCGGCCGATGACGATGGGCGCTTTGATCTGGCCTTTGCGGACGAGGTCGTTCATGGCAAGGCCCATCTCGGCACGCTCGCCGTAGCCCAGCCAGCAGATGCGCGCGGGCAGGCCTTGGAACTGGATCTTCTCCTGCGCGTGGGCCATCCAGCGCGTGAGCTTCTCGTTCTCGGGGAAGAGTTCGAGAGCAAGCTTGTCGGTGCGGGCGATGTCTTCAGACTCGCCGGAGAGGGCGGCCCAGCGGAAGGGGCCCTTTCCTTCGCAGAAGAGCGGGCGGATGTACTCGGGCACGAAACCGGGAATGTCGAACGCATTCTCGACTCCGGCCTGTCGGGCGAAGGCTCGGATGTTGTTGCCGTAGTCGAAGGTGATGGCACCGAGCTTCTTCAGTTCGAGCATAGCCTCGACGTGGGTCCCCATCGACTCTATGGAGCGCCGGACGTACTCGTCGGGATCGGACTGCCTTAGCTCTTCGGCTTGCTTGAGGGAGAGCCCAGCCGGGATGTAGCCGTTGAGCGGGTCGTGGGCGCTGGTCTGGTCGGTGAGGACGTCGGGGGCGATGCCTCGGCGGACCATCTCGGGGAGAATCTCAGCGCAATTCCCGACGAGGCCGATGGATGTTGGTTGCTGGTTGTGGGTTGTTGGTCTGAGGAGTTCTAGAGCCTCGTCCAGCGAGTGGGCCATGGCGTCGCAGTAGCCTGTCTTCAGTCGCTTCTCAATCCTTGAGGCGTCCACGTCGATGCCGAGGAAGTTCGCTCCGTTCATCGTCGCGGCGAGAGGTTGGGCGCCGCCCATGCCGCCCATGCCGCCACTGACCACGAGCTTGCCTTGCAGCGAACCGCCGAAGTGGCGGTCGGCGCAGGCGGCGAAGGTCTCGAAGGTGCCTTGGACGATGCCTTGGGAGCCGATGTAGATCCAGGATCCGGCGGTCATTTGGCCGTACATCATCAGGCCCTTGCGCTCGAGCTCGTGGAAGTGTTCCCAGTTGGACCACTTGCCGACCAGATTGGAGTTCGCGATGAGGACTCGCGGGGCGTATTCGTGAGTTCGTAGCACGCCGACGGGTTTGCCCGATTGGATTAGAAGGGTTTCATCGTTCTCAAGCTCGCGAAGGGTGCGGACGATCGCTTCGAAGCATTGCCAGTTGCGGGCGGCCTTGCCCGTGCCTCCGTAGACGATGAGGTCGTCGGGACGCTCGGCAACCTCGGGATCGAGGTTGTTCATGAGCATGCGCAGGGCGGCTTCCTGGTGCCAGCCCTTGCAGCTCAGCTCGGTCCCGCGCGGCGCGCGAATGGGGCTCGCGATCATGCCTCCAGTGTATTCCTCAGCGTTTGCCTCAGGAGTGCGACCCCGGTTCCCGAATTAGTTTCTTCTTTCACGCATGTTGCCCAGATTCGCCATTGTGGGAGCATCTTTCAACCTGAAGCTATGCGCTTTTCCCGATTTAATTCATGTTCTCCCGAGTTATTGTTTGTTAATCCCGATATGTTTTCTCGGTTTGTTCCAGCGCGTGCGCGCATTCGCAGCCCTCATGACAAGGCTTAGGGGTCTGAAGACCCGCGCTCCTATGGCATAGGTTGCAGCTACACGCTCGCAGGCTCGCCGCTGGAAAGCGACAGGTCGCCGCACTCTAAGTAGCGGGCGTCTTCACGGATGCTATCTCTGCGAGTGAGAGGACTCATCTATACGTGTCGAAAAACGCCATTTCGTCAAGTATCTTTGGCGAAAAGAGCCCCGAGATCGTTGGGGCCCGGGTTCATTCCTCGTGCAGCTGGACCGGCGGTGGCTCAGTTCCTCTGCATCAATGGGCCTGTACACTACGGCTATGCCGACCTTGCTTGAGAATGTCAAAGCTCAATACGACCGAGAGGGGTTCGTTCTTTTCCCACACGTTCTCGATGAAGAGCTGATCGGGGAGGCGACCGACCATGTCGCGTGGCTGATGGCCAAACATCCTGAGCTTCGTCCGGAGCAGCTTCACCACGGGCTGGTGCAAAACGACCCCTTTTGGGTGCGGCTTGTCAGCGACGAGCGGCTGCTGGACATTGCCGAGCAGTTCATCGGCCCAAACGTTGCGCTGTTCGCGTCGCACTACATCTGCAAGCCGCCCTTTACCGGGCAGCCGGTGCTGTGGCACCAAGACGGCAACTATTGGCCTCTCGATCCGATGGAGGTGGTGACGCTCTGGCTGGCAATCGACGAATCGCTTCCTGAGAACGGGTGCATGCGAGCGATCCCTGGCACTCACAAACTTGAGCTGAAAGAGCATGTCCCCAACTCAGATGTAGAGAGCGTGCTCACTACAGAAATTCCCGCCGAAAGCGTGGATGAGTCGAAGGCGGTGGACTTCGTCTTACCAAAGGGAGGCGTCTCGGTCCATCACCCAAACGTGATCCATGGCTCGAATGCGAACACTTCGCCTCGCCGCCGATGCGGGCTGACCATTCGCTATATTCCGACCTCAACGCGGGTGACGAAGCCGGAGTCAGGTGCTCTGTTCTTGTTGAGGGGCGAGGCGGTTCCGGGCTTGAACGTTTACCTGCCGAAGCCCAAATATGTGGCAGGTGAGCATTTCGCCTTTCGGGGCGCGAGCCTTGGAAGTGAGTAAGGAGCCCATCATAAAGGTGGAGCATCTCGAGCAGAGGGACGGTGAGGCAATTCCTTCTCCCAGATCCCTCCACTTCGCCGCACAAGCATCGGCTTCGGTCTGAACGACGCGAGGAGATGAGCAGGGGCGTGACGCCCCTGCAAACAATCGGCGAGACGCCGATGCCACACTCATGCTGCGCTTAGCGCTTGACGAACTGGAAGCCGCGTCGGGCCTTCTTCCGTCCGTACTTTTTGGCTTCCTTGATGCGGGGATCGCGGGTTAGGAAGCCTCCGGCGCGGAGTTCCTTGCGAAGCTCCTCATCGACCTCGAGCAGGGCGCGGGCAATGCCGAGCTTGAGCGCACCGGCCTGGCCGGTGATGCCGCCACCCTTCGTGTAGGCCTTGACATCGTAGCGAGCCTCCATGCCGAGGTGCACGAGCGGGCTCTTGACGAGGATCTCCAACACGGGACGACCGAGATATTCCTTGAACTCTCGGCCGTTGATCGTGATGTTGCCCTCACCGGGCGTTAGCCACACGCGAGCGATGGCGCTCTTGCGTCGGCCGGTTCCGTAATTCTGAGTAGCTGCTGCCATTAGTCCTTCTTGATGCTGAGCGGCTGCGGATTCTGAGCCGTGTGCGGATGGTCGGAGCCCGCGTAAACCTTGAGCTTCTTGATGATCTGCTTGCCGAGCTTGGTCTTGGGAGTCATGCCCCAAATCGCCTTCTCGACGAGTTGAACGGGATCGTTCTCGAGCATGTCGCCCCGAGCCACGTTCTTCAGGCCGCCGGGCCAACCGGAGTGCCAGTAGATCAGTTCGTCCTTCTTGTTTCCGGTAAGGACGACCTGGGCGGCGTTGATGACGATCACGAAATCGCCACAGTCGCAGTTGTATTGGAAGGTGGGCTTGTGCTTCCCACGGATGACCTGGGCTACCTGTGCGGCTAGGCGCCCGACCGGCATCCCTGCCGCATCGACCACGTGCCACTTCGCCTGGAGGTCTCCAGCTTTATTGGTATAGGTTCTATTCATTGTCGTTTCTTCTTGCAGGGAATCCATTTAGATTCCGCAACCGAGGGTGAACGCCCTCGCTCCCGGCTGTATCCCGACGAGTCGAGATCTAGGCCTAGATTGTCGAACTGAAGATTATGGCACAACGGAGAAGTGACGTTGCCCTAAACTGAGGACATGGATGTCGATCCGATGGAGCATGTCGAAAACGCCGAAGAAAACAAGAGTCGGCTGAACGCGATGGTCGCGATCACGATCGCGCTTCTTGCTACCTTCCTGGGAATCTGCAAGGTTAAGGACGACAACATCTGCCAGGCCATGCAAGCGGCGCAGACCGATCGCCTCGACGCCTGGTCCGCCTTCAACACCAAGAGCACAGAGGCGAAGGTCTTGGAAGGGAACGCGATTACACTGGACTTCCAAGCGGCAAGCGCAACCGGCCCTGCCAAAGCCTCACTGACCCAGGCGGCGAAGAAGATGGGCGAGCACGTCACCAAGGAAGAACAGGATAAGGACGACTGGCAGAAGAAGGCCAAGGACGCGGAAGACACCTATGAAAAGCTCAACTACCGCGATGACCAATTCGATTTTATCCGACACCCTATGCGCCCTTGCCATTTCCCTTATGGCGATCACTTCTCTCACTCAAAAGAAGTTCCTGTTCTGGTTCGCTATGGTGCCGACATTCTTTGGCGTGCTCATGGGAGTTGCAGGTCTCTTCAGTTTGAAAATTCATCCAGATTTCATCACGAATTTGCTTAGCGTGATCACGTCTCCATTACACTGGTAATTCTCAGGAGAGCTTGGATGAACATTCGCCCGCACCTCTTAGCCGTCGCTTCGCTTGCCCTGCACCTCGACGGAGTAGCGGCTATGCAGGACCAGAAGGTCACCTTCAAGGCTCGCGCAGCGCGGGCCGAGCGGCTCTTGAAAGAGCTGGGGGCGAAGGCTGGTGTGCCGCTAAGCGCCACCGCGACCACTGCCGACGACGTGCTCTTGATCTCCGTGAAGGACGTGCCGTTTCAGCAGTTGCTGGATAAGATCGCCGCCGTCGAGAACGCGACGTGGATCAAGGAGGGCGAAGGCTATCGCCTCGATCGTACAGCGGAGCAGCGACGAGCCGACGAAGCATCGGAACTCAAGTTGCTGGCCGACCGATACAAGGAAGCCCTTGCAAAGCTCGCAACGCAAGCCGAAGCGCTAAAATCTTTTACCGATGCCACCGCGCGAGGACTCGTGCAGCGTGTGGAGGAGGTGAATAACCGCGCGGGCGAGCGCTTCGACTCAGCGGGTTATAACCAGGTTCAGAATCAGTCCCCCTCAGGGCGGCTCCTCACCCGTTTGGCGTCTCACTTGCCAGCGGAAGTTCTCGCATCCATTCCCGACAACGGGCGGCTCGTGTTCTCGGATGCCCCAAATCGAATGCAGCGGAAGCTCCCGGGCAACTCCGCTTTGGATCTCTCGCTGTTCGCCAAGGAGCAGCAAATGCTCTCGGCTGCGGTGCCCTCGAATGCTGAATTCCGCGGTGGGTTCTTCGACTTACGCACCTATGCCGCGCCGGTGACATCTCCACCCGCCAAGGTTCTTCTTGCGGTCACACGACCGCCCTTTCAGGGCAATCTCCGGGTTTCGCTCGAGATCCTCGACGCCAAGTACCACGTGCTTGGAACCTCAGCCACTGACATTGGCACGAGCCCGTTCGAGGCGATCTTTCCGGGTAAGCCTGACCCAAAGAGACAGGACGAGAAGGCCATCGCTTTGAGTGAAGATGCTAAAGCTATCCGGGCCGCCGCAGTTCGGCTGGAGGGGCGAGGATCGGACACGAAAGGCCCGCAGCTAAGCCCCGAGCTTAAGAAGAAAGTTGCCGATCCTTTCACCTATGAACCGCTCGGCTTCGTTCCGGGCGAAGTAATCGTTGGCATGGGCGAAGCAAAAGGCGAGCAGGTTGTGGCGACTCTGCCCGATATGGCGATGTTCCTCCTCTTCCCAATGGGCGAGGACATCAAGCCTTCGTTCGCAACGAAGCTTATCAACGCCTCCGAAACCGAAGTGACAGAGGCCGAGGGCTGGCTTCTCGCGAAGCCCCGGATGCCAAAAACTTGCCGAGCGGGCCGCGTTGACCGCAGAGCCCTTGCCACGCTCTTGTCCAAGTGCATAGGCATCGGCACCGTGACCCTCGATGATGCGGCCGCCTACGCGATCTCGTGCCCGGGGCTGAAGTTCGACATCCTGGGTCTTATCGCAACCACGCTCCTCGAGTCGAATGCGGCCGCCTTGTTCCAGCAGAACAGCATGGACACGCTGCGGTTCTATGGGGCTATGTCTCCGGTGCAGCGACAGATCGTGAAGCAAAATCGCCCGGTGCCGTTCACAACCTTGACAAGTGCTCAGGGCGACGCGCTAGCAAACATGACCTTCGGTGCCGATTCTCGAATCAGTGCCAGTCGAACAATGAGCATCGAGGAAGCCAAGACGCCGGTCATTCCATCCAATGACCCCACTGAGCTGCTTCCCAACGGCATTCCGAGTACAGGTCACTTCACCCTTAACATCACCAGCCAAAACGTGGTCGTTCCTCACCGCGAAAACGGACCGATGTTCGACAACGGCATGACCCCCGATGAACTCGCCTGGCGCATCCATTCCCAAGAGCATCCCGATCCAGGCAATAGCTGGGCCAGCGACCCCCGAAATCAGGTGGATTTGAATGCGTTGAGCCTTTCGACTCGCGTCCGATACAACTTCAACTTTGAACTCATAGACGGTCTCTCATTCGAGCAGACACTGAATCAGATGACCCCACTTCAGAAGCAGGTTGCATTTAAGGATTTGCCTGCCGACTTCCGCAAGAGTTATGAGGCGGCAGTCGAGAACTACAAGAAGATGCAAGTCGGGTCACCCGTACCTGCAACGGGCGGCGGATCCCCTCCACCTCCGCGATAAAAAGCGCTCTAGGTATGCTCTGCTGATCATGCGGCGACTCTTCTCCTGCTCCATCCGAGAAGCCCGCCTTCGTCGCGCCCGTATTTAGGGGATCCGGCCCCTCTGGAGCATCGTCGCTCCCGCCCGGCTCCCCGAGTTTCGGATTTCCAATTTTGGATTTTGGATTCGCGCTGGTGCGACTGATCCAACACCCCAGTACCGCAACCCCCTAACACCGATCTGCATGCTCAAATACGACACGATCAAACAACTCGACGACGAACACGTGATGCGCACCTATGCGCGCCAGCCCGCCCTCTTCGTACAAGGCGCCAGCTGCTACCTGTGGGACAACCGTGGCAACGAGTACCTCGACCTGCTCGCCGGCATCGCGGTCTGCGCCCTCGGCCACTGCCACCCCGCCATCGTCAGCGCGATCAACCGCCAAGCCCAACAACTCATCCACACCTCAAACGTCCTGCTGACCGCCCCGCAGGCGCAGCTCGCCGAGCGCCTATGCAAGCTCAGCGGCATGGACAAGGTCTTCTTTTGCAACGACGGCGCGACCGCCAACGAGACCGCGCTCAAGATCGCGAAGAAGCACGGCAATGCAAAGCGGCCGGACGCCGATTACGAGATCATCTCGCTCCACCGCTCCTTCCATGGGCGGACCCTTGGTGTTTTGTCCGCCACGGGGCAAAGAAAATATCAGCGACCGTTCGAACCACTTATCCCCGGATTCAAGCACATCGAAGCCAACAATCTGCTGGAGTTGAAGGATGCCTTCTCCCATAGGACCGCGGCGATCCACCTTGAGACGATCATGGGCGAAGGTGGCGTCCTCGAACTTTCCACCGAGTTCTTGCAAGAGGCTCGGCGACTCTGCGATGAGCACAACGCGCTGCTGATCCTCGATGAGGTGCAGTGCGGCGTCGGCCGAACCGGCCATTGGTTCTGCTATCAAAAGCACGGCGTCACGCCCGACGTGCTCGCGCTTGCCAAAGGCTTGGGCGGCGGATTTCCAATCGGGGCGTGCCTCGCTCGCGGCAAAGCCGCGGAGGTTCTTGAGCCTGGAGATCATGGTGCGACCTTCGGCGGCGGCCCACTCGCGGCTGCCGTCGCGCTGGCAGTCATCGACACGATCGAGCATCAAGGCCTGCTGCACCACGTGAAATCTGTCGGTGAAGGCCTCAAGAACGCCCTGATGGGCCTCGGCAAGCCCGTAGTCGAGGTACGCGGCGAGGGCCTTATGATCGGCGTCGTACTCGACAAGCCGATCGCCCGAGACGTCGTGCGGGAGTGCTTCGAAAAGCGCGTGATCCTAAACGCTACCGATGAGTTCACGCTGCGGCTGGTGCCGCCGCTAATCCTCACCAGCGAGCAAGCCCAGAAAGCGGTCGAGACGCTTGCTGAAGTTCTAAAGGTCAAAGCCCCGCGTGTCGAGGTTAAAACCGCGCCACTCCCAGCCAAGTCGGAGTGGCACGACGTGCTCGCAATCGACGACCTTACCGACGCGCAGCTCGAAGAAGTCCTCGATCTCGCCGCCTACATGAAGCAGCGCCGCAAACTGGCTCCGTCGGGCATCGCGCCCGTTGAGAATCGCACGGTCGCCATGGTGTTCGAAAAGCCCTCGCTAAGAACGCGCGTCAGCTTCGAAGCGGCGATTCGTGAGCTCGGCGGACACGCAATCTACCTCAGCAAGGCCGACATCGGCATGGGCTCCCGCGAAGCCATCAAGGACGTCGCCAGCAATTTGTCGCGCTGGACCACTGCCATTGTCGCGCGACTCTACTGGCAGCGCGATCTTGTCCAACTGGCGGAGTTCTCCGACGTCCCCGTCATCAATGCGCTCACCGAAATCGAGCACCCCTGCCAGGCTCTCGCGGACATGCAGACGGTCCGCGAGGTCTTCGGAACAGACAAGGTGAAGATCGCCTATGTCGGCGACGGCAACAACGTAGCCCGTTCGCTCGCCAAGGCGGCAACCCGCCTCGGCTACCCCTTCACCATCGTCGGGCCCGAGAACTTCAGGCTCGAGAACATGCCCGGTTTAGAGCAAACGGACTCCCTAGAAGAGGGCCTCAAGGACGCGCATGTGGTCTACACCGACGTGTGGATTTCGATGGGGGATGAGCACGAGCAGGAGCACCGCCTCAAGATCTTCCAGGACTATCAGGTGAGCTCGCGCGTAATGGGAATGGCGGCGAAGGATGCGATCTTCCTCCACTGCCTCCCCGCCCGTCGCGGCTTCGAGGTCACCGACGACGTGATCGACGGCCGCCAGAGCCGAGTTGTCGATCAGGCAGAAAATCGAATGCACGCCCAGAAGGCGCTGCTCCAGCGGGTCCTCGGGATATGACGAGCGCCAAGACCACTACGAAGGCCCCTAGAGTTGACGCTCTTGGCACACAATGCTGCGGGAATGTTGACGGCAGTTGAGGCCACTACGACACCATGGCGTACTATGCCTGTGCCCTTGATGGAAACGATGAACACCCACGACACGACGGCTGGCCTGATGAAGCGGCTGATTGAATCGACTGCCGCACAGGTGGATTGGTCGAAGGCTCGCGAAGTGCTCAACGTCAACTCACGCGAGGACGCCCTCAAGCTGCTTGCGGCAGCGCTGATCACTGCCCGGGCGAAGCTTGCAAAAGAGAAAGCCGATTTGCTTCTGCTTGTGAAGGCGGAGTGTGGCGACCTTTTCATCACGCTCGACATGATGGGCCTGGTGGTCGGGGTGTCGCAAGAAGGTGGCGAGGTCCTCGGCTGGCCGGTCGATGAACTCGTTGGTAAGCCGATCGACAAGGTGCTGCAGGACCGGCTCAACGCCATGGACCAGAGCGCTGAGGAAATGCGCAAAGCGGACCTCGGCGCGACCGTGCACAGCGTCAGAACTCATACCCGGGCGGACGGAACGACCTTCGATGCGCAGCACGTTCTGATTGCCATTCTTGGGCGCGGCGGGCATGTGTCCGGCTTCATCCGCCGCATCGAGGACGTGTCTTCGCGCAAAGCGCACGAGACGCACATCGAAGAGCTCGATGCGACGATCGCGTTGCTGCTAGGCTAACGTCGATGCTCGACCGAGGCGTCTATCCCGCTTCCGTCACGGCCTTCGACTCCGAAGGCCGGATCGATCTTCCGGGCATGGCGCGCCTGCTCGCGCACTTCGAAGCAGAAGGCTGCAAGGGTGTCGTCCTCGCGGGAACCAACGGTGAAGGACCGTCCCTCAGCGCCGTCGAGAAGCGCGACCTCGTCCGCGCGATGATGCCGGTCCGAGGCTCGCTCCAGATCATCGCCGGCATCGCCAGCAACAGCCTCGAAGAAGCCGTCTGGCTTTGCAATCAAGCCCACAAGGATGGAGCCGCCGCCGGCCTTGTCATGGCGCCCAGCTACTTCCGAGAGGCCACCGAAGAAGGCATCTGCGCCTGGTTCGAAGCCCTCTTCAGCCGCATCCAGTTGCCCATCCTCGTCTACAACTTCCCCCAGCGCACTGGCATCACTCTCACCTCCGAGATGATCTCCCGGCTCGCTAAGCACGAGCGCTTCGCGGGCTTGAAAGACAGCTCCGGCAACGCAGAAAATCTGGCGACTTACCGAGCGGCCACTACAACAGACCACGTGCTCTTCGTCGGTAATGAAACCCTCCTCCTTGACGCCCTAGACCAGGGCTGGACCGGCACGATCAGCGGAGCCGCCAACGTCGTCGCTCGCTGGCTCGTTCAAGTCATGGATGAAGGGAGCCAAACGAAGTTCGAGCTGATCAGACCCGTGCTGGAAGCTATCCGCCAAGCCCCGCAGCCGGCGACCCACAAAGTCATCCTGCGCCTGCTCGGAATCATGAGCCACTCCGCTTTGCGTTTGCCCCTCCTGGACGTACCCTCAGAGGCGGTCGCGCAAGTTCAGGGAGCTCTTCAAACTCTGGGAGTAAGGCCTCAGTAGCGCAAATTTTCAGTCTGCAGCCTCCAAATCAGGAATCCACACCCTAGAGCGCAGCGAAGAGCACCCCAAAGGCCGGCGGTCGCGAAGGGACGATTCGTGCCCTTCGCCAGCGAGTGAATAGCTGAGGGCACAAGCCCTCCCTTAGCCACTGAGTTGCTCAAAACGGGTAAAAGCGAAGCGCGACCGGAGGCAACATTGGCCCGCTTTGAGATCTCGACCGAATACCTGACCAAGACCCTCGTCGACCTCCTGAACACCCCCAGCCCGACTGGCGACACCGAGTACGCCATCGGCTTTGTCCAGCAGGAGTTGGACTACATGGGCATCAAGGGCGAGGTCACGACGAAGGGCGCCCTCATCGCCAATCTCGAGGGCCTCAAGTCGGATCGTCCGCGCGCAATGACCGCCCACGTGGACACCCTCGGCGCGATGGTGGTCGGCATCAAGCCGAACGGCCGGCTCAAGCTCGCCGCCCTGAACGGCGTCTGCTGGCCCACCGTTGAAAGCGAAAGCGTCCACATTGCCACTCGCAGCGGCCGCCAGATCCGCGGCTCGATCGTTCTAAAGAACGGCGCACTGCACGTGAACAAGGACGCTGGAACGGCACCCCGCAACTCCGACACTCTGGAGGTCCGCCTCGACGAGCGCACTAGCAATGCCGAAGAGACCCGTCTTCTGGGAGTCGACATTGGAGACTTCGTCTACTTCGATCCACGCGTGGAAAAGTCCGATGCCGGCTTCATCCGATCGCGCTTCCTGGACGACAAAGCCTGCGTGGCTTGTCTCTTGGCCGCGCTAAGAGCCCTCCGCGATCACGGCATCACCCCGGCTCAACGCACGACCATGCTGATCAGCAACTATGAAGAGGTCGGCCACGGGGGGCGCGACGGCCTCCCGGACGACCTTGCCGAGCTGGTCGTGCTCGACATGGCCTGTATCGGCGAGGGTCTAAACGGCGACGAGTTCCACTGCTCCCTCTGCGTGAAAGACGGAGGCGGGCCTTACTCCAAGCGCCTGAACGACCGGCTACGCATTATTGCGGAGCGCCGGGGCATCGATCTCAGGCTCGATCACTATCCGTTCTATTCGTCGGACGGAACCGTCTACTGGCGCTCCGGCGGTTCAGCGGAAGTAGCGCTTATTGGGCCAGGCGTGGACACAAGCCACGGTTATGAACGCACTCATGCTGAGGCGTTAGTGGATACGGCATCCCTTGTAGCGGAATATTTGGTCGAGGAATAACCCGCTCACGTTTCGAAGTCAGGTTAGGAGACGCAAGCAAAAACGAGAACTCGGGCGTGAGAGCGACTATTGCCGCAAGCTTGCGAGCTTTCGCGTATAGGCCTCGATGTGCTGCTTGATTTCCACTGCCGCACCTTTTCGCAAGGTCGTCCACATGTCTCGCAAGCGCCAGATGACGATATCGTCTCCAGAAGATGGTCGGTCGATGCTCGTATCCAAGAGAATGACAACGTCTGCGTCGGACCTCGCGGGTTGTGTCCAAAGGGTGGTGGTCAAGTAGGCGGTCGGACCCTCTTGCTTCGAGGTCTTACCGAAATCACCAAGCTTCATGTTGAAACCAGCAAAGCTTTCCTGCCAGCACTTTTCAAACCTCTCCCGTTTCATGCCGGAAGCTTCTTCATCCGAAAGGGCCACCCCTGAGTTCAGCTCGAAGGTGCGAATTCCACGCAGACTCTTAACCTGATCGCCGGACAAGGTCGTGTCCGCAAAGCGCCACGAAGGCAATCCGGACTCCATGACGTGGGAGGCCGAAACGGCGAGGCTTGACAGGACGAGGGCCAAAACAGGCAAGAGCTTCACGCGCGGAGAGTACCGAACTGAAGTGAAAGACGCCTATTCAGGAACGTCTTCAGGCCGAACTTCCGACGAAGAGCGGTTCTCTTCCTGAATCTGCTCGTAAATCTCTTTGCGGTGGACCTGCACGGTCTTTGGCGCCTTGATGCCAATGCGGACTTGCTCGCCTCGGACCTCGAGAACGACGACCTCGATCTCATCACCGATGACGATGCTCTGTCCCAATTTCCTTGTGAGCACCAGCATGTTTTTTCGCCTTCCATGGCAGCAGAGCCAAAATCGAGCCCGGAGCTCGACTCTAGGCAGCCGCTCTTTCGGGAGTTTGCGCTTCCGCAAACACCC
>Ga0207657_10005665_pt1 | contig 13032 bp, 8 predicted proteins | sample KBSC33metaG_FD_184316 | JGI IMG/M metagenome (GOLD analysis project Ga0207657, IMG submission 184316) | Corn rhizosphere microbial communities from Kellogg Biological Station, Michigan, USA - KBS C3-3 metaG (SPAdes) (version 2) | ecosystem: Host-associated > Plants > Roots > Rhizosphere > Soil ...
GCCCGTCGTGGCGTCGATCACGTTGGAATTGTGGATGCCCTTCTGCTGCACATATGTGTAGTTCAATTGGGTGCCCAAGCCGTCGAAGGGGCTTGGCAGGAACGTGAAGAAGGTCTGGTAGCTGGCCTCGAAGCCGTAAAGCTTCCCGGTCCCGGCGCTGTTGATAGGTCCGTTGACCTGAACAAGCTGAGTCGACCCGTTGTTGGTGAAGTTGCGGAAGGATTCACCGTAGGCAATGAGGTTGGTCAGCCGCTTATAGAATGCGTCAACGATGAAGGACGAACTCGCTCCCATATACCGCTCGAACGACATGTCGAACTGATCGGCGCTGATCGGCTTCAGAGCCGCGTTGCCTGAGCTCGCCTGGAAGACGAAGTTATAGCCGGTCACATTTGCAGCAGTATGCGCTGCCGTGGGCGAATTATAGACGACGTAGGGTGAGTCCGGCGATGTGTTGATCACCGGCGAGTTGATCTGCACGTAATTGCGCAAGAGCCCGATATCCGGCCGCGAAATCGCCTTGGAGTAGGCGAAGCGGAGGAAGTCTCTCTTGTCGAGGCCAAAGCGGACGTTGAAGCTCGGCAGCCAGTTCGTGAACGAGTGTCTATAGGTATTGGCCGTCCCGCCTCCGCTGGAAAATGCGACGATCGCCGGCGTGATGTAACAGCTTGGATTGACCACCTGGTTGGGGCCCAGCGGAGTCCCGCACGGCGCCAGGTTGTTGAGCGCGTCTGCGGTCGGATAGCCGACGCTGCCGCTGGCGATTTCGGTCGTGCGCACGACGCGGACGCCGATGTTCCCGACGACGTTCACGTTGCCGATGTATTTACCGTCCCCGCCAAAATTCAGCATGGCGTAGGCGGCCTTGGTACGCTCGCGAAGTTCCATGACGTCGGCGGGGAGGAAGCAGCCGTCGACGGTGGCTCCGTCACGATCGCAAATCGGGACATAGCCCGGCGGGATCGGCGAATTGGTGTTCGCGCCGGAAAGCCCCTGCATCAGCCGATTGTAATCGGTGATCACATTGTTGTTGACGAAGACAAGTTGGCCGTTCGGGTAGACCTGGCCGTCATACAGACTGCCGATGTTGTACGGGCCGAAGATTCCGGCGCCATAGCCTTTGAAATTGGAATCGCAGGCTGCGGTCGGGTCCGGCTGCGTGTTATCGGCATTGAAGCCGGCGCCGTTGCAATTCCAGCTTGCCGCAATCGGGGTCCAGTTGAAGGTGGAATATCGCACCTTCTGGTGACGGTCTGCGTAACGCGCGCCGACTTTCAGAGAATCAAGCCAGCCATCGTCGTCGAACTTGTAATCCAGATCTGCACGGAAGGCGTTCTCATCCGCGTTGTTTTTCTCGACGTGCCCCTGAATGAAGGGGATCCAGTAGTTGTGCGGATTCGCGAGTCCTCCCGGAGCATAGTTGACGTTGTCGCCCGGTTGGAAAACGACCACCGGAGTGCCGTCCTTGTTGACCGAATATTGATAGTTGGCGATCGAGCCGGTCGCGACCAGGATGTCGTTATTGTAGGTTGACGCCGTGATGTGTTGAGCGTCGAAGTTCGCGTGCAGGCGCGGAGTGACGTCCCACTGGACGTTGGCCGACAAGTCCTTGGTGCCTTCGTGGTGGTCGAAGTCGCGCGATTCATTCTGGAAGTACATTCCATCTCGAAACGTCGTGCACATTCCAGCGATCGCGCAGTCGTTGACGAACGGAACTCCCGGCACGGCCGAACCGGTGTTGATGTCATCCTGCAGATTGCCGCTCCAGGAGCCGAGCCAGCTGCCGTGCGGCTGCGTCAGCACTCCTCCGTTCAGCATTCCGTTCGATCCGAAGGTCAATCCGGTCGAGCCTGCAAACAGCGAAGAGGCGCGCGGATCGAAAGCAGGCGTGCCGAAATAGGTGCCGTCGAGGATTGCGTGACTGGCGTGCTCGATCCAGGCGTTGTGATATTCGGAGTCCAGATACTGCACGGTCGCGCGGACATCGTGCGCCGGGCTTTCATATTGCGCGGCAAGCGCCAGTCCGTGTCGGTGGCGGTCGTAGTCGACCTGTGAATAGCGAATCCCATCCGGGGCAAAGGCCCAACCGGAACCGCCGAACACGTTCGAGCTGCATGGAATGGTGCCGTCGCTGCTGACGATCGCTTTTCCGTTCGAGTCCGTAGCGCCGGAGGAACAATAGGTGTCGATCTTGTCCATGATCACGCTTTCCGTACGCGTGATCACGTGACTCCAGGCAAAGTCGGCGAGCAGACCGAAACGGCCGGCCTCGGTGTCCCAGCTGTCGCTGATGAGGCCGGAGAATTCCGGAGTCCACTTCTTCGACCTGTCGCCGTAATCCGCTTTGACATTGGCGGTGACGACCAAGCCCTTCTGATCGAACGGCACCCGGGAGCGCAGATTCACCGTGCCCGCGATCCCGCCTTCGATCATGTCGGCGGTTTCATTCTTGTAGGCATCGATCCCGGCGAGAAGCTCAGGCGAGATATCGTTGAAATTCAGTCCGCGTGCCGAATCCGCCGAAAAGCTGTCGCGGCCGTTGAACTCTGTCTTTACGAACGTCAGGCCGCGGATCAGCACCTGCGTCGGTTCGCCCGACGGGTGCGTGCTGTCATCGGCGGATTGAAGGCGGTTCACCGAGATTCCGGGGACCCGCTCCAGAGCCTCGGCGGCGGATTTGTCCGGGAAGGCGCCGATGTCGGTGGCCGTGATTGAATCGACCACGGTCGGTGCGTTCTTCTTGATCGCCTGCGCGGTTTCGAGTGCGCGGCGCACGCCGACAACGACGATGCTTTTGGTTTCGGTCGAAGAGACCGTTGGCGCAGTCGCATTCGAACCGGGCGCCGATGCCTGGCTGCTTGGCTGTTGCTGGCCGTTATCGGCGGCCGATTGGGCATATGCGGGCGCCGCGACACTGGTCGCAACCACCCAAACCGACGCACTGCCCTTCAGAGCGCGCACCAAAGCCGTCTTCGTCATTCTCCCCACTCCCCAGTTCGCCCGTTTTCCCGGACGTGCGCACGGAGGCGACTCGCCTACCGCGCTAATTTGCTCAAATTTGCGCATAATTGCGGAGCTCGCAAGTGGGTTTGCGTGTTTTTGCGTAAGTCGCTTAATTCACGTCCTTTGTAGCGTCAACAGAACTCGTTTGAACCATTTTGTTGGCCGAGTTTGACCTTTGCGTGTGGCTATGTTGCAACATTTTGCATCAAGATTTGCACAAAGTTGCATAAGAAGATCTCTTGGGATAGAATGCGCCCGATGGGCGGGGGACAGCGATTTGTGGGACAATCCCGGCGGCCCAGCCGTCAGAAGCGCTCGCGATCCGGAATCGTGAGCGCAACGCCGGCAGAGACCGCAAGCGCGGCAGCGGCAACGATCAGAGCGAAGTCCGGACGATCTGCGAGGAACTTGTGCACGACCCAGCCTAGCAGAGCCGTCGCGACCAACTGCGGAAGCACGAGAAACACGTTGTGAATTCCCATGTACACACCGATTCTGGTTGGGGGGACCGCGCTCGCAACCATGGCATAGGGGATCGACAGGATCGAAGCCCAGGCGATGCCGATTCCGATCGCCGGAACCCACAGCCACGCCTGGTCCGAAACGCTCACAAGCCCAAGCAGGCCGGCGGCGCCGATCAGAAGGCAAAGCGCGTGGGTTTGCCGTCGCCCGATCCGGGCGGACATGAACGGCAACGCAAACGCGCCCACTGCAGCAACGGCGTTGTAAAGGCCAAAGATCACTCCGACCCAATCGGCGCTGGCATTGTAAGCGGCGCTCGCCGGATTGCTCCCGCCCCTCGTCAGGCTGGCGATCGCCGGCACGGCATAGATCCACATCGCAAACAGCCCAAACCAGGTAAAGAATTGAACGAGCCCCAGACGGCGCAGAACCGGCGGCATATGAATTACGTCGTCGACAACTTCGAGCAGGCCGGTCGGGCGGTCGCCGTTACGTGCGCTCCAGGCGGTCGCCCACTGCCCTGCGCCAAGTGTGATTCCAAGGGCGGCGATAAGATAGAGTTCACGGCGGTAGCCCTCCAAAAGGGTGGCAAGTGCGAGCGCGGCTCCCGCAATCATCCAGGTGGCGCCGTGCCGGATCAGCGACGAAAAACTGTTGCTGGCCCATTCGGCGCGGGCGAGTTTCCCCTGCTCTCCGGCGAGCTGGCCCGGGGGCCGCTCCGGAGTGGTGACCACCGTGGTTCCGACGCTGACAAGCAGCCCCAGCGCCCCAATAGCAAATGCGATCCGCACCGAGGGCGGGAGGAGGCCGGGAGGGGCGACATTCGGGATGCCGAACGCGTTGGTGAGCAGCCACGGGAGGATGGAGGCGATAACGGCGCCCGCCCCGATGAAGCCGACCTGCGTGGCATAAGCCGAATTGCGCTGCTCCTCGGGCACGCTGTCGGCGATCAATGCACGAAACGGCTCCATGGCAATGTTGATCGACGCTGTAAGCAGCCAGAGCATCAGGGTCGCCGCCCAGAGGCTCCGCACGTTGGGCATCAGGATCAGCGCGACTGCGGCCAGCACCGCGCCGCCGAGAAGATAGGGGCGGCGTCGGCCCAATGGCCCCCAAGTCCGGTCGCTCAAATGCCCGATGATCGGCTGAACGAGCAGGCCGGTGATTGGACCGGCGATCCACAAAATGGGCAATTCTTCGAGGTTGGCCCCGAGTGTTTGGAAAATGCGGCTCGTATCGACGTTCTGCAGGCCCCAAACGATCTGTACGCCGAACAGGCCGAAGCACATGTTCGCTATCGCCCGGGGCGCGACGGTGAAAGCGGGCGGTGCTTCGGGCGAAGCTGGCGACTCGGTGGCCATATCCGCTTGCAAAACGCTTCGCCCCGATGTCCTTACCCGCGTTCCCTGGATGGAGAAGCCTGAGCGCAATGGCTGGCGATAGCAACAGCAAAACAACGCTTGAACAGCTCGCTCAGCTGGCTGGTGTGTCGGTGTCGACCGTGTCGCGCGCGCTTAATGACCAGCCGCTGATCAGCGCCCGCACCAAGAAGCGCATCTGGGCGCTTGCCCGCGAGCACGATTACCCGTTCCGTCAGTCGATGCCGCCCGCTCCGATCGGCGCCGAAGGCTCGATCGTAATCGTCACGCCGCACATGCGCGGCGGTCCGCTGCCGCTTTCGCATCCGTTCTTCCTCGAGCTGCTGGCGAGCATCGGTGAAGCGGCGCGTGAACGCGGTTGCGATTTCACGGTCAGCCATGTGGCGCCTTCGAACTTCGAAGACCTGATCACTACGACTACGACCAGCCGCGCCAACGGAGTGATCTTCCTTGGCCAGGCCATGTTGCACGAGGAGTTCAACCGGCTTGCGGAGACGCAGGCTCGATTTGTCGTGTGGGGCGCTCATATTCCAGGGCAGAAATATCGCTCCATAGGCTCGGATAATTTACTGGGCGGCCGGCGGGCGACGGCGCACGTGGCGCGGCTGGGACGAAAGAACATCGCCTTCATTGGCGGCACCGATCCCGAGGCGCTGCAACGGAGGCGCGGATATCTCGATGCGCTGAAGGAGTCGGGCCTGGAGGCGGACTCCAATCTTATTTGCCAAGTCGAGTTTGAACTGGAATCGGCCGAAGCCGCGGTCACCCGGCTGCTTCGGCGCGGGGTCAAGTTCGATGCGATCGTCGGTGCCAGCGACCTTATCGCGCTCGGTGCCATGCGCGCGCTGCGGCGGGGCGGCGTCGCCATTCCAGAGGACGTCTCCGTCGTCGGCTATGACGACATGCTGCTAAGCCGTCTAAGCACGCCCGCATTGTCAACGATCCGGCAGGACACATCGCGCGCAGGCAAGTTACTAGTTGCGAGCATTCTGAACGACCACACCGACGATCTGCCTTCGCTTCTGCCCACGGAATTGATCATTCGGGAGTCCTGTGGCGGATAGGCACCCTCGCCACGCCCCATGTGATCTTCGTTTCATTAGTCGATCTCAGGTTTCTGCCGGCAGTTACGCATGTGGGGTGGAGGCCCGAGCCGGAATCGAACCGGCGTGCAAGGATTTGCAGTCCTCTGCGTAACCACTCCGCCATCGGGCCCGGAATGCTGCCGCGCATTTCGGGGGCTTTCATTCGGCGGTCAAGCGGGAAATCCGTCCTCGTCGCCAATGTCTGCACCTCTTGCAAATGAGAATGACTCGCAGTAGCGAAGCGCCGTTCCGATCACGGGGGAAGCAGATGAAGAGATTTTGGCTCGCGGCGGTTGCCGCTGTTTCGGCGTTCGCCGCACCGGTTCGCGCTGAGGAAAACCCGTTTGTCTACAGTTACACTGCGGATGTCGAAGAACCGGGAGAGACGGAAGCGGAGCTTTGGATCACCGATCGGCGCGGCAAGGCCGAAGGCCATTATGATGCGCAGGATTACCGGCTTGAGCTGGAACACGGATTCACGGAGCGGTTCAGCGCCTCCGGCTACGTCAATTTCTCCAGCCATCACATCCGCGGTCTCGAACCCGATTTGGCCCCAGTGCACCGCGATCTCGCGTTCCAAGGGCTGAGCGCCGAGTTCAGATACAAGCTTCTCGACGATGAGAAGGACGGGATCGGATTCGCGCTATATGCCGAGCCCGGCTGGTCGAGGATCCACGATGTGGAGGGCGAAAAGGGTGCCGAATATGAGCTGGAGCTCAAGGCGATCCTGAGCAAGGGTTTCAACAGGGACAAGGTGATCTGGGCAGGCAATCTGACCTTCGAGCCGGAATGGGAGCACGAGCGCGGTGGTCCTGATGCTCCCGGCGAGCGGTGGGAAAAGGAGCTCAAGCTGCAGGCGAGCACCGGCGTCGCTTTTCGCATCGTTCCGAACCTCTATCTCGGGGCTGAGGCGCGTTACGCGGGTGTCTATCCCGATTGGACCAACGGGCTGCACAGCGAGGCATCTGCGCTCTTTGCCGGTCCTACCGTCAGCTTCTTGGCCCACGAGTGGTCCGCGACATTGAGCTTCATGCCACAGCTCGGCGGCTCACCCAGCCCGATCGGCGGCCGCAATCTGGACGAATTTGAGAAGCGAGAGATACGGCTCCGGATTTCACACGAATTCTGATGGCTCAGCCACGGTCCGCGCGGCAAATTCGACAAACGGCGGTTCCAATGCTTGGCGATTGTTTCGGCTGCCGATAAAGCGCCCGATGCTCGGGGTTGCATCCTCACTGTATTACTGCCATAGGACACCAATGACGCTTCACGCTCCAATTCCGGATTATGCGGCTGCGCGCGCATCGATGGTCGATACGCAGCTGCGGCCCGAGGGCGTCAACTTTCCGCCGGTCGTCGAAGCCATGGCCGCTGTCGCCCGCGAGGAATTCGTCGCTCCGGAAGCCATGCCGCTCGCCTATATCGATCGAGCCGTGCCGATGGGTGCGGGGCGTCTGATGAACGGCCCGGTGGTGCTCGGAAAGCTGCTGACCGAGATGACTCCGCTCAGCGGCGAGCGAGCATTGGTCGTCGGCTGCGGTAGCGGATATTCGGCCACGGTGCTGCGGGCGATGGGTCTCAGCGTGATTGGGCTCGAATCTTCCCCGGAACTCGCCTCCCGCGCCAGAGCCAACGGCGTCGACGTTGTCGAAGGGCCGCTTGAGGACGGTTGGGAAAAGGGCACCCCCTACGACCTTATCCTGATCGACGGCGCCATCGAACATATTCCCGACGCGATCGTCGCCCAGCTGACCGGTCACGGGCGTCTGGGGGCGGCACTCATCGACAAGGGCATCACTCGTCTTGTGGTCGGACGCCGCGCCGGCGACGGCTTCGGTCTTCATTCAATGGCCGATTCCGGTGCGGCTGCGCTGCCCGGCTTTTCCAAACCCCGGACTTTCACTTTCTAAAGCTGGAGCTGACGTGCCACTGACTCGCCCGCTGATTCTTACGAGCCTCGTCGCTGCACTGGCGACCGGCGCGGCGTCGGCCGACACGCTCCGCGAAGCGCTTGTTTCGGCCTACGAGACCAATCCGACCCTTACGGCACAGCGCCAGGCGCTGAAGGGAACCGATGCCGCTGTGGCGGCGGCTAAAGCGCAAGGGCGGCCGACGGTTAGCGCCACCGCCGGACTCAATCAGAATCTGGCGAGCAGCGGAGTCCTGATCGCGACCGGCTCAAATCCGACAGTCAACGCGGGCGTCGATCTCAGCGTCCCGCTTTTCAACGGCGGTGCGGTGCGCAACGGGGTTCAGGCGGCGAAGATCCGGGTTCTTGCGGGTCGGGAAACGCTGCGCGGGGTGGAGGGAACCGTCTTCACCGATGCGGTGACTGCGTACATGGACGTGATCCGGGATCGCGCGATCGTCGAGTTGAACCAGAACAATGTGAAGGTCCTCGAAACGAACCTGCAGGCCACGCAGGATCGATTTCAGATCGGGGATGTCACGCGCACCGATGTCGCCCAATCGCAGGCTCGGCTTGAGCTCGGCCGGTCCGACCTTGCCACTGCCCAGGGAAGATTGACCAGCAGCGAAGAAAATTATCGCCGCGTCATCGGTCACGAGCCAGGGGACCTGCAGCCGCCGCCTCCCCTCCCGCCGCTTCCGGCTACTGCGGATGAGGCGGTCCAGATCGCGTTGGCCGCCAATCCGGATCTTCATGCGATCCGCTATCAGGCCGCGGCCTCGGCGTACGACGTCCGGGTTGCGGAGGCATCGCGGTTGCCGACGCTCTCCGGAGTCGCAAGCGAAACTTATGTGAAGAGCCTTGGCGGAAGTCCTTCAAACTTTCCGACGGCCGGGAACCAGATCACTGCCGGTCTCAGCGCCCGGGTTCCGCTCTATCAGGGCGGCCTTCCCTCGGCTCGCATTCGTGAGGCGCAGTCGCAGCAGGGTCAGCTCCTGGAGCAAAGTGTCGGCACCGAGCGATCGGTGATCGACCAGGCTCGCTCCGCTTTCGCAACGTTCAAGGCGGCGAACGATGCCATCGCTTCTGAGCAGGTTGCAGTCCAGGCGAACCAACTGGCGCTTGAAGGTGCCCGCGCCGAGCAGACAGTCGGCACTCGAACCGTTCTCGACGTTTTGAACGCCGAGCAAGAGCTGTTGAACTCGCAGGTTTCGCTGGTCACTGCTCGCCATGATGCCTACGTCGCCGGCTTCCAGCTGCTCGAAGCGATGGGGCAGGCGGATTCTACGGATCTGGGGCTTTCCGGCGGTCCGCTCTACGATCCGCTCGGCAATTACCGGCACGTCTCCAGCGACTGGAATGACTGGTCGACCGACCCCACGCCCGCGCCCGTCGCAACTCGGACGGTAACCCCGCAAGAGCTCCCGCAAGGGGTGACTTCGCCCAAGCAATAAGCGATACGGTCGGCGCTATGCCCGCACCTGGCCGCGAACCTTCGATGGAAGACATTCTGGCGTCGATCAAGAAAGTGATCGCGGAGGAGAAGGAGCTGCGTTCCGCGGCGGAGACTGCCCAGGAAGAGCACGGGCATTCGGAAGAGGATCAAGCTGAGGAGGATGTGCTCGAGCTCGACGAGCCGCTGCCGCCTCCGGATCTCGGCCCGCCCTTGCTGGACGAGGAAACGGCCGAAGAAACCCGGCATTCGCTTCAGGAGCTTTCCAGCCTCGCCGCAACGGCCCCGCCGCAGCCGCAGGTCAATCCGCTCGAGGGAATGGTTCGCGAGATGCTTCGCCCGATCCTGAAGCAATGGCTGGACGAAAACCTGCCGGAAATCGTCAACGAGCATGTCAGGCGGGAGATTTCGAGAATAACCGGCCGTCCCGTCGGCTGAGCCGAAGCAATTGCTCCGCTTATGGCTCTTCGGTGTTGGTGCAGGAGCATGGGATGAGCATCCGTAGCCTGAAGACTTGCATTCCTTCGGCGGCTCTGGCGCTGCTGATTTCCACAGCCGCTTCGGCCGCCCAGCCGGGCCTGTACCTCGGTGCCGACATGAGCGCGGTGAACCAGGTTCAGGACTGCGGCGGCGTTTATCGCGATCACGGGAGGGCGGTCGACCCGTTTGAACTCATGGCCCGCAAGGGCGGCAATCTCGTCCGCGTGCGGATTTGGGTTCACCCCGACGGCAAATACAGCACGCTCGAAGATGCGATGAAGACAGCCCGCCGCGCGAAGCAGGCGGGCATGAAGGTGCTTCTTGATTTCCACTATGCCGACACCTGGGCGGACGGGGACAAGCAGCCGGTTCCCAAGGCTTGGGAAAAGCTCGGCTATCAGGGCCAGATCGACGCTCTTTATGCCTACACACGAAACGTGCTCGGCAAGTTCGCTGCAGCCGGGCTGATGCCGGACATGGTCCAGATCGGCAACGAGATTAACCCCGAGATGCTCGGCGCGTTCGTCGGCAAGCCGATCGACTGGCGTCGGGATTCGCGGATCATCAACGCGGGCATTCGCGCAGTAAAGGATGCCGGCCGGAGCGCGGGCAAGACTCCGCTGATCATGCTCCATGTCGCTCAGCCGGAGAACATCATCCCGTGGTTCACTGCGGCGACGAAGGCCGGGGTGACCGGTTACGATCTCATCGGCATCAGCTACTACAAGAAGTGGTCGACCGAGACCGTCCCGCAGCTCGGCGCCACCATCGCCGAAGCGAAACGGCGGTTCCACAAGGGCGTGATCGTCGTCGAGACCGCTTATCCCTACACCGAAGACGATTACGGGCATGCGTCGCTCCTGCTCGGGCCTGACACGCTGATCCCCGGCTATCCCGCCACTCCGGAGGGGCAGCTGAAGTATCTTACCGACCTGACGCAGACCGTAGTCGACAATGGCGGCATCGGAGTGGTGTGGTGGGAGCCGGCGTGGATCACCACTCGGTGCAGGCCCCCCGACGTCACCGGCAGCCCGTGGGAAAACGCGACCTGGTTCGATTACCGCAACGGAAACGAGGCTCTGCCCGCGTTCGATTTCCTGGGAAGGAAATACCGGCCGAGATAGCAGGTGTGCCGGCACATAACATTTCACCTTCTCCGCCCTTGCGGCTCCCATCGGCCAGCGGGTAGATTTGCTGCATCGCACAATTTCGGAGACGCTCGGTTCATGTTGAGGCTGCCCCCCGTGGGAGCGATGCAGGCCTTTGTGCATACGGCGCGGCTTGGATCCGTGAAGGCGGCCGCGGAATCGCTTGCGCTCTCGTCGCCTGCGCTCACCCGCCGGATCCAGGCGCTTGAGGAGTTCGTCGGAGTCCGTCTCTTCGAACGCAATCACAATGCGATGCAGCTGAGCCCGGAGGGCGCAAGCTTCCTGGCCGAGATTGCACCGCACGTGGATGCGCTGGCCGCGGCGGTCGAGCGGATCAGCGGGCCCAACAAGGGCATGCGCATTCGGATTTCCGTGCCGTCCCTGTTCGCCTCGCAGCGGCTGATGCCAATCCTGCCCTCGCTTCGAGATCGCCACCCGAACCTGCAGGTGGCGGTTGACACTGCCGCTAACCGCATTGCGCGTCTTGGTGACGAGCTCGACGCCGCGATCGTCGTCGCCAGCAGCGTCGACCAGCGCTTCTATTCCCGGTTTCTGGATGAAGGGTGGGTGGCGGCGATCGGGTCGCGGGCATTGCAGGAAAGCGACCGCCGGGTCCGCGAGGTCTCCGACCTCAAGAAGGCGACGATCCTGCTCCACCGCGACATGCCCGCGAACTTCGACGCCTGGCGCAAGGCGATCGGCTTCCCGGACCTGGAGCCGCGCGAGGTCAGCTATTTCGATTCAGGCCAGCTCGTGCTGGAAGCTGCCGCGCAGGGGCTCGGCGTCGCGTTCATGCTTGAGAGCCACCTCGTCTCCTCGACCGACGATCGGCTGGTCCGGCTCTTCGATCAGACGGCGAAAAGCCCCTATTCCTACTGGTTCGCTTGCGAGGAAGGGGCGTTATCACGCCGCGCCGTCCGGCTGTTTCACGACTGGTTGTTCCAGACGTTCACGAAGCAGACGTGACAACGGCCAGACATCGGGGGGAGGGGAGGGGTACCGATGCCCGGCCGCGTCACCAGGGAAAGCGGACTCAGTGGGAGCCGTTTCCCGCATCAGCGATAGCGATGCTGCCGCGCTGCTTGAGAGCGTTATGGTCCCGAGGGCGGCTCAGCTCAAATGCAAAGCAGGGCGGATCGAGTTGCATATATTGCACTGCAACATCCAGCCGTCTGTTGATGCTGCGCCGCGCCGCCGCTAACCCCCGCTCCCGATGAGCGAACTGCCCAAGACCTTCGACCCAACCGCAATCGAGAAGCGCTGGTACGCCCATTGGGAGGAGAGCGGGCAGTTCCGCCCCGACCGCCCCGATGCGCCGCCGTTCACGATCGTGATGCCGCCGCCCAACGTCACCGGCTCGCTCCACCTCGGCCACGCGCTCGACAATACGCTTCAGGACATTCTCGTTCGGCGCGAACGGATGCGCGGCAAGGACGCGCTGTGGGTGGTGGGCACCGATCACGCCGGGATCGCCACCCAGATGGTCGTCGAGCGCAATCTCGCGCTTCACCAGCAGAAGCGCACCGATTTCACCCGTGACGAATTCGTCGCCAAGGTGTGGGAGTGGAAGGAGGAGAGCGGCGGCGCGATCACTCGCCAGCTCCGCCGGCTCGGCGCATCCTGCGACTGGGCGCACGAACGATTCACGATGGACGAGGGCTTCTCGAAAGCCGTCGTCAAGGTCTTCGTGGAGCTCCACAAGCGCGGGCTGCTCTACCGCGACAAGCGGCTGGTGAATTGGGACCCCAAATTCCAGACGGCGATCAGCGACCTCGAAGTCGAGACCGAGGAAGTGCCGGGCAAGTTCTGGCACCTTAGATACCCTCTCTCCGATAGCAGCGGCTCGATCGAGGTCGCCACCACTCGCCCCGAGACCATGCTCGCCGACATGGCCGTCGCGGTTCATCCGGACGACGAGCGCTACAAGGCGATCGTCGGGAAGCAGGTTCGACTGCCGATCACCGGGCGGCTGGTGCCGGTTATCGCCGACGAACATGCCGATCCGGAGCTGGGATCGGGCGCGGTCAAGATCACGCCTGGGCACGACTTCAACGATTTCGAAGTCGGCAAGCGCGCCGGGATCAAGCCGGCCGACATGCTCAATATGCTCGAT
>Ga0207657_10005666_pt1 | contig 13032 bp, 9 predicted proteins | sample KBSC33metaG_FD_184316 | JGI IMG/M metagenome (GOLD analysis project Ga0207657, IMG submission 184316) | Corn rhizosphere microbial communities from Kellogg Biological Station, Michigan, USA - KBS C3-3 metaG (SPAdes) (version 2) | ecosystem: Host-associated > Plants > Roots > Rhizosphere > Soil ...
AGTGTTTATTATAAACTTCATCCGGGATATTTATCGCCTGAAGGGAAAGGCTCACTTGTTGCACCAAATACTGTTGAAGCAGAACAAGCAATTGAAAACGCCATTTACTTAGGTGATCAATATTCGATCAGTTCAAAACTTTCTGTGAATTTGGGGTTGCGATATTCTCTTTATAGCTATCTCGGACCTCATACCGTTAACACATATATCGAAGGCATACCAAAAGATACTACGACAATTATAAGCACGACAAATTTTGAAAAGGGTAAGATCATCAAAACATACTCCGCTCCTGAAATAAGATTTGCCACACGTTATATTTTATCGGATAATGCATCGCTCAAATTAAGTTTCAACAGTACACAGCAGTTCATACACATGTTGAGTAATACAACAACAATTTCTCCAACCGATATATGGAAATTAAGCGATCCGAATATCAAACCGCAAAGTGGTTATCAATTATCAATCGGTTACTATCAAAATTTCAAATCGAATATGATAGAGACTTCTATTGAGGCTTATTACAAACAAACCGAAAATTATCTTGATTACAGAAGCGGTGCCAACCTTGTGTTAAATCATCACATAGAAACAGATGTTATCGCAACAAAGGGTAAAGCTTATGGTATTGAATTTTTGTTGAGAAAGAATACAGGTAAACTGAATGGTTGGTTTACTTACACCTATTCAAGATCGTTATTAAAATCAGACAACATTGCTGCAGGTGAAATTGTAAACAGAGGTGAATATTATCCTGCCAGTTTTGATAAACCTCACAGCGCTAATTTTATTTCAAACTATCAGTTCTCGCATCGTTACAATATTTCACTCAACATTGTTTACAGCACGGGAAGACCTATTACTTTACCTCTTGCTATTTTTTCTTCAGGAGGAACATCCGGGTTGTATTACTCAGACAGAAATGCGTACAGAATACCGGATTATTTCAGAACAGATATTTCTATGAATATAGAAGGCAATCATAAGGTGAAACAAAAAACACATAATACATGGTCGTTCGGAGTATATAATCTCACGGGCAGACAAAATGTGTATTCCATTTATTTTATTCAGGAAAATGGTGTTGCGAAAGGATATAGGTTAAGCATATTTGGCGCACCAATACCTTTCGTTACCTACAGCATAAGATTTTAATTGTTATATGAACAAAATTATTCTGCCATATTTTTTACTTACGTTGACTATATTATTCGCGGCTTGTGTGAAGCCATACAATCCGCCTGCACTTGAGGCAAAAAATAATTATCTTGTTGTTGACGGATTTATTAATACAGGAGCTAACCAGGTTTCAACCATTACATTAACAAGAACAAAAAATCTTACGGACACCGTTACCACACTTCCTGAACCCAATGCTGCTGTTACTATCAAATCAAACGATGGTCTTATTTATCCTCTTACAGAAATTGGAAGCGGCACATATCAAAGTGCTGCTTTACATCTTGACAATGCAAAAACTTATCAGCTACTAATAAAAACTTCAAATGGTAAACAGTATAGCTCAGATTTGGTTACATGTCAACAAACACCTGCGATCGACTCCCTTACATGGGAACAACAAAATGATGTGAGCATCTATTTATATACGCATGATCCCTCCAATACTGCACATTACTATAAATGGGATTACACAGAAACATGGCAATATAACAGCGAGTTACAAACTATTTACCATGTAGATAATCACCTGATCTTAATTGCAGATACAAGCAGCCAGATCGATTCGTGCTGGCAAAGTGGAGTATCTACTGATATCTTATTGGGTTCGTCCGTTAATCTTTCCGACGATGTGATCAGTCATGCAAAAATTGCCGTGATTCCACAAAATGATGAGCGCATATATTACAGGTATAGTATTCTTGCTCGGCAACGTGCTATTACTGCAGAAGCATATAAATATTGGGAGATAGTCGAAAAAAATTCCGAAGATCGCGGAGGCATTTTTGATTTGCAGCCTGGTCAACTGGAAGGAAACATTCATTGCATTTCTGATCCTACCGAACCCGTAATAGGATTTATAAATGCGTCTGCTCAAACCGAGTACAGATTATTCATCAAACACAATGAATTGCAAGACTGGATGATTGCGGGAATCGAGTGTGAACTAATAGGAATTTCTCAAAACCCCGTGGACTATAGAATTTATAACTATGAAGATCCTGACTACACTGTATATCATTTTGCGAGCGGAGGCGGTATAGTGTTGGCTAAAAAAACTTGTCTTGATTGCACAGCGCATGGTGGCATAAACAAAAGACCATACTATTGGTAACAGTAATAAAAACTATGACGATCTTGAAACGAACATATCCAAAAATAATTCTTGCCATAACCTTCTTGCTGATTAAAGAATTACTATTTGCTCAAAGCTTATTTACTGATAGTTTAGTAAAACAATTTATTTCTTTCCAGGTTAATAATTACAGTGAAAAAATATTTGTTCATACTGATAAAACTTTTTATGTAGCGGGTGAAACAATTTGGTTCAAGACCTATTGTGTAGATGAATGTTTGCGCAGACCTTCTTCAATAAGCAAGATCGCTTATGTAGAAATTCTCAATAAAGAAAATAAACCTGTACTGCAAACAAAAATCGCTTTGGATGAAGGTGGTGGTAATGGATCACTTACTATTCCCTCGTTTGTTACCTCAGGCAATTATAAATTTCGTTCTTACACTAAATGGATGAAGAATTCTGATGCAGACTATTTTTTTGAAGAACAAATTACAATCGTCAATACACTGAAAGCGGGCGGTGGGACGGATACAAAAAAAGATAAATCATACGAGATATCTTTTTTTCCGGAAGGAGTAAACCTTGTTGATGGTATTACATCAAAAGTGGCTTTTAAAGTGGTTGATGAATATGGTGAACCCGTTGATTGCGGCGGCATCATAACTGATGATAACAACAACACCATTACAAATTTTCATTCTCTGAAATTTGGAATGGGCAGTTTCAATTTCACCCCAATACAAGGTGTAGTGTATAAAGCTGTGATAAAGCTTGAAGATACAACGCTTACCAAACAGTTGCCACCGGCTTACAAAAACGGTTACGTGATGCATGTGGAAGATGTTGATGAATCTCACATAAGGATCAATGTATCTTCAAATGTTTCAGGCGATGATAATGTATATCTTCTAGTTCATTCGCAAAATGTCGTAAAAGATTTTCAACAAAGCAAATTATCAGCGGGGCAAAAGTTTTTTATAACAGACAAAACCAGGTTATCTGATGGAATCAGCGACATAACTATCTTCAACTCCCATAAACAACCTGTTTGCGAGAGGATTTATTTCAAACGACCAGCATCATCAAAACTTACGATTCAATTTAAAACGGATCAAAATATCTATCGAACAAGAAAGCGTGTAAATATTTCATTGGCTACAACAAATAATGCAGGTAAAGATGTAAGCGCGAATATGTCTGTATCAGTATTTATGATCGATTCATTGCAACCCCCAGCTTATGCAGACATACTCTCTTACTTGCTGTTAACTTCCGAATTAAAAGGAAGCATTATTTCTCCCGAATACTATTTTCAAAATAATACAAAAGAATCAGATGAAGCTGCGGATAACCTGATGCTCATACAGGGGTGGCGAAGATTTAAGTGGGAAGAAGTGTTGCAGAATAACAAGCCCTACTTTGAGTTTCTGCCCGAGCATGAAGGATTTATTATCGATGGTAAAATTATCGCCAACAAGAATGGTATTCCGCTGAGTAATATCAGCGCAACGCTTTCAGTGCCCGGAGAAAATTTTCATCTTGCGAATGCAGAAAGTGATTCGTCTGGCAACCTTAGGTTTAACATGAAAAAATTTTACGGCACCAATAATGTGGTGGTACAAACAGATAGTGATTATAAAGTTGAAATCATATCTCCTTATGCTGTAAAATTTTCTTCTGTTGCCTTGTGCAAATTCGAAATGCCTTTAAAATGGAAAGATCAGTTGCTTTTTCGGAGTATCAATACGCAGGCAGAAAATGCTTATCTCATAGACAAAAAGCAACATTCTTATACTTATAACGATGAAGACACTTCCCTGTTTTATGGTAAACCGGATAAGCGTTATTATCTTGATGATTACACCAGGTTTATAACTATGGAAGAAGTGATGCGTGAATATGTAACAGAGGTAAAGGTAAGAAAAGAGTCTGACCGGTTTCATTTTGCAGTTTTGAATCTTCCGACGAAAACTTATTTTGACGATGGTCCTCTTATACTGCTTGATGGTCTTCGCGTTTCAAATCCCAATGACATTATCAATTTCGATCCCCTCAAAATAAAAAGATTGGATGTAGTTACCCGCAGATATTATTATGGAAATATGATCAGCGATGGCATTGTTAGTTATACAACATACAAGGGAGACCTCGCAGGGTTTGCTTTACATCCTGGCAACATAGTTGTCAGGTTTGATGGACTCCAGCGAGAGAGGGAATTTTATTCGCCTGAATACAGTAATGAAAATACAAGAGATCATTTACCCGATTTAAGAAACGTTTTGTATTGGTTACCCAACATTAACACAGACAAAAATGGTAAGGCAAATTTTAATTTTTATACTTCAGATCTAACGGGAAAATTTTTATGCGTGATCCAAGGAATCACAACTACTGGCTCATCAGGCAGCTCTGCTTTTACCATCGATGTTATAAAATAGTAGTTTGATTTTTTCTAAAACTTTCGATCACATTTTTAACAAATTCAATGCGTGTTTTATGGCTACAAATATTTCCATCGCCATCATATTGGCACAATAATTTGATCCTTTGAGTTTATGATATCCAACTGTGAAATAATAGAATAGGCAATAATCTGTAATACCATTGATGGAAGAAGCATCATAGCCATCTACAGGGACTTAAAGGCAACTGACCTTCGGTCAGACAAATTCCATCCAGCCTTTACGACAAGCGGGTCTATAATGTTGTAGCGAGTTTGAGTTTCATTAAATGTATTCGGGTTAGTAAGCATCCTTAGTTAGCTATAACAATGGTGTAATATAAAAAATCATTTGAACAAGCTAAAAAATATTGTTTGTAATTAAGATTCAGGTAGCAAAGGAACATGTACTTTTAAAATAAAATCAAATTATTTTGCTGCATCATGTCTAAATATATCTTCAAATTTCTCCCACAGACTATCTCTTTCATTTCGTGATATTTCGATTTTCCAATCCACATTGGAAAGAATTTGTTTTGTCTGTTCAAAATGAAATTCTTCCCATGGAACTTCTCCGGGTTGATATTTTGCCGAATCATATTTTTTTAACCAATTGCCCGTCGCCAGTTCTTCGATTAGTTGTAAGTGAGGAGGATAATCAAGATAAAGTGTACGATGAATAGGTGTGTGTCCTTTCGACGAAATTTTTAATAATGCATTCACAGGCATTGAGAAAGATCCTTTGCCATCTTTTAAATGAATTGTGTTTATTTTTTTCCCGTTTACAGAGATATCTACAATAGCATTTTGTACCGCTCCTTTATTTGGAGAAATTAGACTCAACTTGACGTTAGAAATGAGCGGCTTTGGATCTGTTGCAGTGTTCGACCAAAAATAAAACGGACTTGTAATGGCAACATCATTTTGAGTGTTACCAATATCAGGAAATAATTTTTTGTCGCACACTTTTATTACGTCAAGGTCTTCTAAATTCTTAGGCGCATTTTTGCCATAAACTTTTATGATGTACCACGCTTTATTTTTTTCATCGATAGAAAGTGTCTGCTCAAATGCTCTAAGTTTTTTATTGCATATGTCCCATACTTTAAAAATTTGTCCGTTGCGAAAAACAATTACATACGATAAATAATCATCCTCTTCTCCGGACGCATAAGCTTTTATATGCAGATCATGTTTTGTTCCGTTGGTTCTCACAATATCTCCGACATTATATTTATTATCAACATCTGCAAAAATGATTGGTCCGGAGGTCACAAATGTTCGTCCTTTTCTTACTGCAGCAGTAACTTTATCTATTGAAAATTTTCCATCAATTTGATAATACGTGCGCATAGAACCGTAGTACTTACTGTCATCTCTTTCAAATCCACCGTCCAGTTCAGAAAGAGCAGGCATCCTGTATCCTTCATTCAAAATATGAAACCACAAGTTCTGATAGAAATAGTGATCATGATTATAGCCCATCACAACAATACCGTCCCAGATCTTTCCTGATAATAATCCAAAAGAAAGATTCGCCGCAACATTGGTTACATGTTTTGTTATATCTCCTCTTTGCTGCCACCACCATGAAGTGGGATGAGCGACAACGGCAACGGCATTATCTGCAGTTTTGTAAAGTTGCACTACTTCCACATCAGGAATAAAAGGAAAATTGAGTGTTTTAAAATTCCATTGTGTTCCTTGTGGTGATTGGAAATAATTATTTTCATAAACGGTATCCATTGTGTTCCAGAAATAACCGCGTGTGCTCTTTTGTCCCATCCACCATGTATGTCCGGTACGGTATTTCGGCATTTCAGAACCGTAGCATAGGGTAAATCGTTCGTCACTAAATTTTGCATAGCCATCCTTCCAAGTTGTATCATTATAGCCTAACCATCCCTGCGCAGCACAAACAAAATCTATTCCTTGAGCAAGACAAATCTTTCGCAATGTTTTAGCCATTGTAGTATCAGCTTTCTTCTCGGTGTACAAATGGTCATGCCCATCGCCGCAAACCCATCCTTGCTTTTTCAAATCCGTCCATGGCTTTAAATAAACTTCTGCATTTACCCCTCCATCAGCAGTTATTGTAAAAGGTATTTTTTGTGACTGAAAATCTATGCTATGAAAAGCTGTTAATGTATAAGTACCCGGCTTCAGCGAATCTTGAAAGGTTCCGTCTTCTTCTGTGAAAAAACCGGGCAAACTTTTATAATAAGAATTGTATACACTATCGTTTGCATCCTTAATTACAATTCTTGCGGATAATTGAGTACCGGTTTTGTCATCAAAAATTTTTCCCTTGATTCCGGGAAAGGAAGTAGCTTTTAGTTTGCTTTTTGAAGAATCAGATTTTACAGAAGGTTGTGCAAAAGTTGAAACGGTAAAAAACAAAAAAAGAGTCAATAGTAAGAATGTCTTCATCACAAATCTTTTATTGAAGCAGTAAATGTAAGTTATTGCAGTTCTCTTTTCTTTACAATAAAAACCTAAGTGTATTTAAAAAATAGACTGCTTAAAATACTTCTAAAAGATTTTTACTTCAGCATAGCAAGTACGAAAAATTAATATTAAATTGGTAAGCAATTTTTATTTTACTCTTCCGTTAAAATACGCACATGAAGGCAGAGAATCGTGGTACTCAAAGTATAGATCAATTCCTAAGTACCCTAAGAACTTACAACACTGCAATAGGTAATTACGAGCAACCCATTATGCTCGATGATACTTACACCTACTCCGTAAAGTTGTCCAACGGAACCATCCGTATTTTATAATAAGTTTATGGTGATGAAAATTTCCAGACAAATTTCACATTCCCAAATCTGCAATTTGGTCAAGTGATTTTAATTAACCCTGATATATAACTATAGTGAAAGGTGCAACAAGTGCATCTTTCTTCAGCAAATATTTACTAAAAGTCCGTTTCAATTACGGGCTTCAAACTTTCTTTTATTCTGTCTTCTTCCCCCTTTTGTCTTGTGCAAGGAATGAGAATATAATCATTAGTTCCTACAATGTTTTCATCTGCCGCCAGTTCTAATGCGCCACCGATTTCGGTGTAGAGATTCCAGTAGTGATCAGTTCCCAAAGAAACATGGCTTATCTGTAAATCATGCGTAATAGAACCAAACCCATGTACGATATGTGTTTCAACCACAGGGCGTATAGTATTAATACCAAGAAACCCGGTAGATGTCAACACCATGCTTGTTCCATTTCCATTTGTTCTGAATTGCAATCCGTTTGCTGTACTTGTGTTATTGTAAATTATTCCACGACTTGCGTTGCTCTGCGGTTTACCAAACAAGATACTGGTTTCGCTTGCATCAGGCGCAAGAAGGCTTATGTAATCGTTTGTGGAATTTTCAACGATCAGGGAGCATTTGCATTTCCTTTTACGGTTCCCGCGCTTTCGTTGAAAAGATGAAGCCTGCCCTCCGGAGTTTGAATTCCAATACCAATCTTTCCATCGCGAGCAATACGCATTCGCTCAGCATTATTTGTTTTAAATCTTACCGCTTGTGCATAGTGGTGCCCAAATAACTGTTGGCGGTTATATTACTGTTTCCAGTTATCAGCCAGCTTGTTTGGCTGTAGGAAGTAAATGCTGCAAACGTAAATATAAATGCAGCACAGTGGTGTGTTAGAGTTGTTTTCATGTGTACAAGTTTTAGGATAAATAATTTAAAAATTAAAAACGAACATTTGCAAGTATTGTATGAAAATTTTGAGAATGAGAGCTAAAAATATGCTAAGGCAAAAATTCGGTTGGTTGCATTAGGGGTGCGGTCTTTTGAAACTTGTTATCCGCTTTTAATGTCCGCACCCGCACAGGTATCGTTCGGATTCGTACACTTCTTTTGTCAGCCAATTCCTGAAGCCCTTATCCACAAAGCACTTCAGCAATTGGCACATGCGTTGAGTCGATTTTAAGGTAAGCCATTGGTGTGCCCCGAAGATTGCCAACAACTTAAAACTTTCTTGTATGTTCCGCAACTATTTCAAAACTGCATGGCGGTATTTACTACGTTACAAACAATACACAATCATCAATATATTAGGCTTGGCTGTCGGGATTACATGTTGTGTACTCATCATGCTTTTTGTGCGAAGCGAATTCAGTTATGATCGTTTTCATTCAAATGCTCATCGTCTATATCGCATATGGCAACATGAAAAAGCAGAAGGACAAGATTTTATAAACACTGTTACACCAATTCCTCTTGCGCCTACCTTACGAAGCACTTTCCCGGAAGTTGAATCAGTATGCCGTGTGTATTTGTTCAATACACTGGCGAAGTTGAACACCAATTCTTTCAATGAAAATGTAACAATGGTTGATTCAACATTTTTTCAAATCTTCGATTTTAAATTATTGCAAGGGAATAAAGCAAACCCTTTTCCCACACCAAACTCAGTGATACTTACAACTACAACTGCAAAAAAATATTTTGGTAATGCAAATGCAATTGGTAAAACAATTGAATTATCTCTCGGTGATGAAAGAACTGCATTTGCAGTAGCCGGAATTGCGGAACCTTCTCCCGAAGAATCGAGCATTGTCAAAAGAATTTGTTGTATTGGTTTTAATAAGCTGCGTTATTGCATCACCGGTTGCTTATTATTATTTGCATAATTGGTTGCAGCAATATGATTACAGGATTGCAATAAACCCGTTTGTGTTTATAATAGCAGGTATTGCTGCGATTATGATAACGATTATTACAATCAGCTTCCAGGCAATAAAAGCCGCGGTTGCAAACCCTGCGAAGAGTTTGAGAACGGAATAAATCAATTCAACAATGAGACAATTTCCTGCCCGTCGGCAGACAGGGAAAATTTAAAATGAAACATCCGAAATCATATATCCGAAATCAACTTCTATGTTTAAAAATTATTTTAAAACCGCATGGCGCAGTATGCAGCGCAATAAAGTAAATAGCATTATCAATATAGCAGGTTTATCTATTGGCATTGCCTGCGTAATTTTTATTGTGATGTATGTAAAAGATGAATTAAGCTATGATACATTTTTTGCAGATGCTAATCATATTTTCCAGGTGAACATGACTTTTACCGATAATAAAGGCGTTACATCAACGACCGGCGGTAATACGGCACCTGCAGTTACACTAACTATGTTAAACATGTATCCTGAAATAGAAAGCTATGCTAGAATTTATCGCCCGGGTGATGTGATGGTTAGATATGAAGAAAATGCAAGAGCGGAAAGTTATTTTACAGAGCAGCGTGTGTGGGGAGTGGATTCAAAATTTTTTAGAAGTGTTTAATTATCCTTTTTTGCAGGGTAATGCAACAAGCTGCTTACAAAAGCCCAATGCGGTTGTAATAACAGAAGCGACAGCAAAAAATATTTTGGTAATGAAAATGCCATTGGAAAAGTGTTGTTGTACCGCAGGGCCAATAAAATGAGTGTAATGGATGGAGCAGTAAAATCAACTTTTGAACAACAATTAAACGTTTTGCAAGAAAGGCTTAATTGGTTGGTTATTGGTTTAAGAATAACGCTTCTCTTTTTTGTTATACTTGTGGAAGTAGTTCCTTATTTTCAACATTATAGAATGCTCGACAAATGGCATTCGCTCTCACCTTTTTTCAGGTTTGGATGCTACATTGCTCTTCTTCTTATCCAATACTTTGTGGGAAGAAGGATTATTTACAGAAAATTCGGTTCGCATGTAGCGTACCTAAAAGAATTGGTGAAGGAGATGGAATAACTGAGTGTCTTTTTTATTTACTCATTCCGTAAAACGATTTCCTTAAGTGTAATGGCATTCTGAAAAGCACTTCCCATTGTGTTATTGAAGTATACATACACATCCTTTTTCTCGGCAAGTAAACTGTTTATTTTGTTTGCTTGTTCCTGTAAAAATTCCTTGCTATACGATCCTCTGTAATCTCCTTTAGGTCCGTGAAATCTGAAATATGCAAATGAAGAAGGAACTTCGATTTTCAAGTTATTAGAGTTGGGCATGTCGTGCAACACTAAGGCTGAATTGTATTTATTGATAAGATCAAAAGTATTATCATTACTCCATGTTAGACTTCTAAACTCTAAAGCTTTTCTCCATTCACGTTTTTTATCGAGTTTATGTAACCTTCGCAATATTTGCTCTACCTGCTGCCTGTATTTGAATGTAATGCTTGCCGGAAACTGTATAAGGAGACATCCTTTTTTGTTTCCAATACAATTCATCACTCGCATGAATGCATCAATGTTTTCCATGCTTATTTCCAGCTTCTTTACATGAGTTATTTCTTTCCATAACTTGATGGTAAATTGAAAATCTGAAGGTACTTCAACCGACCATCTTTCAAGCGTGGATGTTCGCGGAATTTTTTTGAAGGTACTGTTTACTTCAAGTGTATTGAAAAATGTAGTGTAGTAACTCAGACGGCTTTTCCCTTTAAACTTTTCAGGACGTGTTTCTATTGTTCCCGGTACAACAATGCCGCTTGTGCCTATTCTGAGGATTGCTTTACTTGACATCTTAACTTCTTGTTGCAATGACTGAATCCTTTTACTATCTTTCTATAACAATTTTGAGTCCGATGCCTTGGCTGCTCAGAACATTGAATTATTCATCAGGGTTAGAGTGTTGAAGTCACGACTCATTATTAACTTCTCAGCCCGTAATATTTTGATTTTCATCAAGACCTTCTAACAACTCATGTAAAGATTCTTATTTCAACATCACTAAATTCTATTTTGTGTAAGATTCAAATAGTACATGAAGAGAAAAATTTATACTACAGTTTTATTTTTATCGGTTATAACTCTAACAGTTGCTCAACATCCGCTTAAAAACTCATATGATGCCATTGAAATACGGTATGATAGAAGACAGCCTGTGATCAGCTACATACTTGCTGTCGATTCAGCAGATCTGTCCGCAATAAATGTAGAAATGAGTATTCACAATATTCCTGATACTTTTAAAATAGCAATGGTAGCTCATCCGGAATATGACGACAAATACTGGCGATTCGTGGAAGACCTGCATGTCGAAACAAAAAATGGCAAGGGAGATATAAAGCGAGAAGACAGTGCGTTGTGGCGCGTCGAAGCAAATGGAGGTGCAGCAACAATTTCGTATAGGATACATTTACCACCAGAGCAACGTGCACTGAGAGCAGCGTGGCGACCATTTTTATCTTCAACGGGCGGACTTGTCGGAGGAGTTCATTCTTTTATGTATGTAGTAAGTGCTACACTTGCTCCTGCTTACGTTACATTGAGAATTCCGCATGGATGGAACGCTGTTACCGGTCTCGAACCGACTTCTGATCCATATACTTTTTTTGCACCTTCTGTTGGTATTTTGGTAGATGGACCTATCCTTATAGGAAAATTTAAAAAATGGGGTTTTCAGGTACATGGAGTTCCGCATATCGTGGCGTATTGGTCACTACCAAATGCGGTACCATTTGATTCATCAAACCTCGTAACGGGTATTCAAAAAATAGTTGAGCAAGCTTTTGATTTGTTTGGACGATTGCCTTACAGAGAATATTTTTTTCTTCTTCAAGATGGAGCTACCGGTGCACTTGAACATTGTAATTCTGTTACGCTTGGCGCACTAAGCTCAGATCTTTCAAATGATTTTACTGAGTATATTTCTGAGATTGCCCACGAATATTTTCATTTATGGAATCTTATGCGTATTCATCCTATTGAATTTGGAGATGTGGGTTATCACACCCCGAAGCTTTCACGAGGCTTATGGTGGAGTGAAGGACTGACGATGTTTTATGCAGACCTTTTACAAAGACGAGCACATCTTGATGTACATGATACATCCCGCATTCAACATCTTGAAAAACTGATTACGCGCTACTATGGCAGTCCCGGAAATTCGCGCATATCAGCCGAAGAGGTTAGTTTGGCTGCAGATGGACCGCCGGGAATGTTGGGAGATTACAATGCCAGCACTCACCTCCAAGGGGAGTTGATTGGGGTAATACTTGATCTCATGATACGTGATGAAACAAATGGAAGACATTCAATAGATGATGTTATGCGAAAAATGATGGAGAGGTACAGCGGAGAAAAAGGCTTTATTTCGAGCGACATCGAAAGGCTCATAACTGAATTATTCGGATGTGATACGCATTCATTTTTTACAGATCATATACGTGGAAATAAATCGATTGACTTCAATAAATTCCTGCGATTGATAGGACTGCATTTTACAATGTCATGGAAAAATGTTTTGGATTCTAATGGCAATCAGATTCCTGATCTTAGGTTGTACGCATGGCAGCGACCAAATGAAATGGCAGTAACTGTTGGGATAATGGA
>Ga0207657_10005669_pt1 | contig 13030 bp, 8 predicted proteins | sample KBSC33metaG_FD_184316 | JGI IMG/M metagenome (GOLD analysis project Ga0207657, IMG submission 184316) | Corn rhizosphere microbial communities from Kellogg Biological Station, Michigan, USA - KBS C3-3 metaG (SPAdes) (version 2) | ecosystem: Host-associated > Plants > Roots > Rhizosphere > Soil ...
GCGCACGAACTGCCGCCGGGTGTCGAACCCGGCTATGATGGGCTGGAGATCTGCCTGTGAATCCCGATGTCTTGCTCAGCATCGTCTTCTTGATCGGCTGGCTGGTGCTGGTCGGCTCAGGGATCGCGCGACGGCGTCAACCGATGGGCAAGATCGCATTGCAGGGCGCGGTATGGATCGGGATCATCGGCGCTTTATGGCTGCTGGTCTCGATCGCGATGCGTCTTCATCGATAATTATTTAACATAATATATATTATCAGACTGAAAGATCATAATTCTCAGGACCAATGCGCCGGCCGCGTACCCCCTACTTTAGTATTACGCCTGAATAGTCTCGCATTAAGCGGGCCTGCCAAGATCTTGATTTCTCAAGGCACGATAATTGTTGCCCTCGCGCCTCAACGCCAATGCGCTCAAGTGGAGACCTTGGAGCAACACTCATGTCGTTAATTTCGAACGCGGCGCGTCCATCCATGTAGACTTTTGAATGCCCACGCAGCAGCGCTTCGTTACCAAGATACGCCTGCCAAATGGTGCGAGTCTTCCAGAGATGATAGACATCCCCGTCCTGAGGTGGCGGAGTGCCCAGCAGTGCTCGCGCTGCGGACGCGGCCTGTGAGTCGAGCGGCTTCAGCAGACTAGCGGAGGCACAGTAAGACTTGAACTCTTGCTCAGCCTTCCGATTCATCACCGCGTCACGGGCAATGGAAAAGATTACCACAAGAAAAAGAACTGTTACCGCGATAAGCGCCGCTGGCCCTGCCAACAGGCCACGTCCGGTGAGAGTCATCGGATGCAGCCCTTTCCGGCCCCTACTAGGCGATCCGCGCGAAGCAACGCCTGCGGATCTTCTTTGCGAACAAACATGTCAGAGCCCCTGCCAAATGAGGATTGGAATGCATAACTCGATGAAGAAGAGATCGCAGTTGGTCACCCGTCGAAAGATATCAACCGCATAAGCGGGCCACATAATCCGCATGGCCCGGAAAGGAATTCGCCGCCTGGTCGATCGCGGCGTGCATCGCCGACAGCCCCCGCTCGAGCTCGGCGCGAGGAATGGCGTCGATTATCGGTTCGTGGCGAGCCGGCCAGACCTGGTGGCCGGCATAGATGGAGAGCCAGCTCGGCAAGAGGAATGCCTCCTCCTCGAACGCGACATTGTGCCCGGTTCGCTCGAACATGGATTGCCTGTAGGCCAGCTCTTCGGGCAGCGGCATCGACCGCACCCTGCGCCAGAAGTCCGTGTCGTCGCGTTGGCTCGCGCTATAGTGGAGAATGATGAAGTCGCGGATGCGTTCATATTCGAGCGCGGTGAGGCGATTATATTCGCGCGCGATCACGGGATCGAAATCCCGATCAGGGAACAGGCTGAGCAACCGGCCGATGCCGGTCTGGATCAGATGGATGCTGGTCGATTCGAGCGGCTCCAGAAAGCCGGCGGCGAGCCCCAGCGCGACGCAATTGCCGACCCAGCTCCGCTTCCGCCGCCCGGCCGTGAACCGCAACAGGCGCGGCTCGCCAACCGCGCTTCCATCTAGTTCGCCCAGAAGGCGCGCCGTGGCCTCGTCGTCGGACACATCCCGACTGCAATAGACATAGCCATTGCCGGTGCGCTGCTGAAGCGGAATCCGCCAGCGCCACCCCGCCTCCATCGCGGTGGAACAGGTGAAGGGCGTGAAGGCCCCGGCGCGAGCACTTCCGACCGCAACCGCCCGGTCGCACGGCAGCCAATGCGACCAATCCTCGAACCCCTCGTCCAGCGCGCCAGCGAGCAGCAGGCCGTGGAATCCTGAGCAGTCGAGGAACAGATCGCCCTCGATCACGCGCCCGTCGGCAAGGCGCACCGCATCCACGCGTTCGGGGCGCGTATGGACCACCGCTTCGATCCGGCCTTCGATCCGCTCGACGCCGCGCACCTCGGCATAAGCGCGCAGATATTGGGCGTAGCGCGAAGCATCGAAATGATAGGCATAGGAAAGGGGACCAACCCCCTGCCCCTGCGGCGCGAAACGGCCGCGCGCCGCGGCGAGGTTATTGATCGACCATTCGGCCAGGCCGCGCGTATCGCCTTCCGCGCGCGCCCTGAGCCAGAAGCTCTGGAAAATCGCGGGATCGAGGCCGACGCCATATCCCCCGAAGGGATGGAAGAATGACGTGCCCGGGCGATGCCAGTCGCGGAACTCGATTCCGAGCTTGAACGTGGCGCCGGTGCGGCAAACGAAGTCGCGCTCGTCGATACCGAGCAGCTCGTGAAATCCGGCCAGGCTCGGGATGGTCGCTTCGCCCACGCCGACCGTCCCGATTTCCGCCGATTCGATCAGTCGCACCGGCCCGAAGCGCCCCTTCAGCACCTGGGCCAAGGCGGCGGCGGCCATCCAGCCGGCCGTTCCGCCGCCGACGATGACGATGCTGCGCAGGCGCCGGTCCACCCCCTCCTCCACGACACTCATGCCGCATCAGCCCGGCAATGCGCCGCGATGAAGGCCATGTGATCGGGAAGCGCCTGCGCCGCGGATGCCACGATGTGGCGCCGCTGGTCGAGCACGTGCCGCAATTGCGTGTCGTCGATCAAATCGGCGAGCGGATCATAGCGGCGCGGCCACAGACGGTTTCCGAAATAGATCGAGACCCAGCTCGGTTCGCCGAACGAGCCACTGTCGCGGATCGAGACCTGGCCGGTTGCTGCGAACAGCTCGATCTGTGCGCGCAGCGTGTCGGGAATCGGGGATTCCCGCCTCTCCCGCCAGAAGGGGCCGTCGTCGCCGCGGGCGATGCAATAATGGAGTATCAGGAAATCACGGATCGATTCGAACCGCTGCGCCATCTGGCGGTTATATTCGTCGGCAAGGCGCGGCTCGAAGCCCTGCGCCGGGAACAGCTCCAGCAGACGGCCCAGTCCAAGCTCGATCAGGTGAATGCTGGTGGATTCGAGCGGTTCTACGAAACCGGAGGCGAGCCCCAGCGCCACGCAATTGCGGATCCACGACTTGCGGCGCCGGCCGGCGGTGAACTTCAGCAGGCGCGGCTCGCCGATCGGCTTGCCATCCAGATTGGCGAGCAAGGTGGCGGCCGCTTCGTCGTCGGACAGGAAACGGCTGCTGAAGACATGGCCGTTGCCGATCCGATGCTGCAACGGAATGCGCCATTGCCAGCCTGCCGACCTTGCGGTCGCACGGGTAGCTGGCATCGTCGAGCCGGCGGATTCGCATCCCACGGCGAAGGCGCGGTCGCATGGCAGCCACTGGCTCCAATCCTCGAAGCCTGCGCCAAGCGCGCGTTCGATCAGCAAGCCGGCGAAACCGGAACAGTCGATGAAGAGGTCGCCCTCGACGACCTCGCCGCCGTCGAGCACCACGCCGGAAATGAAACCGTCCTCGCCGCGCAGGCGCACATCGACGATGCGTGCGTCGCGCCGGCGCACGCCGCGCGATTCCGCCTGGCCGCGCAGGAAAGCGGCATAAAGCCCCGCGTCGAAATGGTAGCCATAGGAATAGGAGCCGAGGACCGACCTTTTGTCCTCGGCCGGCCCCGCGAAGCGCCCTGCCCGCGCTGCCGCGGTCGTAATCGAGAAATCCTGATAGGACAGAAGTTCGTCCGGCCGCCGTGTCTTCAGCCACAATTGATGCGCCGAAACGCCCTGGATAGGCGGACCGAAATCGCTGAAGCCGTGGAAAAAGCTGGTGCCTGGCCCGGCCCAGTCCCGAAATTCGATGCCGAGCTTGAATGTCGCCTGCGTCTTGCGGACGAACTCGATCTCGTTGATGCCCAGCGTGTTGTTGAAGAAGCGGATAGTGGGAAGCGTCGCCTCCCCTACTCCGATCACGCCGATATCCGAGGATTCGATCAGCTCGATCTGGCGATCGGGCGTCCGGGACAAAGCGGCGGCCGCCATCCAGCCGGCGCTGCCGCCGCCTACGATGACGATCTTGCGAACCGACCCCCGCATTCAACCCCCGCGCACGCCGCGCCTTCAGGCGGAGACGCCGGCCGCATGGCATTGCCACGCGGCCGGCGCACCGTCACGCTTAATAGGTGACGCGGAGCTGCGCCGTATAGCGGCGGCCGGAGACGAACCATGCACGGTTCATCAAGCCGATATGCTGCTGCATCAACTGCTTATACTTCGAATCGGTCAGGTTCTGCGCCTCGATACCGACCGTCAGATGGTCGTTGAATTTCCAGAAAACCGACCCGTCGAGCTGACCGTAGCTGGCGGCCCAGATCGGCAGGCCCCAGACGATATTCTTCTGGCCATAACCCGCACTGCTGGGATTCAGATTGAGCGCGTCCGAACCCTGCGTCGGATTGACGTTGATCGCCTGCAGATATTTGCTGCGCCAATTGTAAGCGAGACGCGCCGAGAGCGGCCCCTTGTCATAGAGCAGCGCGACGTTGAAGGCATGTTTGGACAGGTTGGCGAGCGGCGGATTTCCGAACGTTTGCCCGTTGGTATCGCACCCGTTGAGGTTGACGTTCAGATTTGTCTGCGTGGCGCCGTCGCCGGTGCAATACGGAACGTTCACGGGCATGTAGAGCTTCTGCTTGCTCGCCACGAGCGTATAGTTCGCCTGGACACCGAAACCACTCAGCAGGCCCGGCAGGAAATCATAATATTGGTTGTAGCCGATCTCGAAACCTTTGGCCGTGCCTTTGGCGCCGTTGATCGGAGCTGTGATGGTAAAGTTATGCGCCTGCCCCGCCGTGTCGTTCACGCTCAAGCTCGAGAGCTGATTGATCACGACGTTGGTCAGACGCTTGTAGAACACCGCGGCGGTTAGCGAACCCGTCGGTGCGAAATACCATTCCAATGTGGCGTCGAACTGATCCGACTTGGTCGGCCTCAGATAGGGATTGCCGCTGCCGCTGCCCGTGAAGCTCTGGATCGATGTGGTAGAATCGATCGAGGATGAGAGCGAAGTATATTGCTGTAGCTGCGAGAAATCAGGTCGCGCGATCGCCTTGGCTATCGCCAGTCGCGCCTGCAGCGTGGGGGTGATCCGCAACCGCACATTCAAGCTCGGCAATACGTTCGTGAAGTCGTTCTTCGCGACGATATGCTGCGAGATCCCTGGAAAGGCGGCGAAATCGCCGGCTGTCGTCCCAGGCGGCAATTGCCCGCCGGCTCCAGGGGTGAAGGCATTCACCGCAAGCACACCGCTCGCGCTGTCCAGCGTGCGGACGACACGCACGCCAAGGCTGCCGTCCAGCGGCATGCCGCCTACTTCGGTTCCGAACCGCAGCGTGGCATATCCGGCGTAGGTTCGCTCTTTCTGGTTATTCAAGGTCGCATCGGAATACGCCGTTGCGGTCCAGGTATCGCTGCAACCGGGATTGAGCTGTTTGCAGAGCGCTTGGCGGAAACCGAAGAGCTGCTGATAGCTGTTGGGCCAACCCGTGGCCAGCGACGTCGCGGGGAAGACGACTGCCGACGGCAATGCCACCTTGCCATTGAAGAAATTCGGGAAGGCATAGGTCTGACTGGGTGCCTGAAAGTTATTCAGATAGGCCAGAGTCGGTTCATACCAGCCCAGCATCCAGGTCTGGCTGATCGCTTGCCAATTATAGGGCGAACTGTTGGTCACCGCAGTCCGGTTGTTTATGCGGGCACCGAAGCGCAGGGATTTCAGGAATCCCTCGCCAAACTCATATTCGCCATCCGCGCGACCCGCCCATTCCTTGCCGACACTATGGTCCTTATGGTCCATGATGAACGCCCAATAATAATTGGCCGGATTGGTCATATACGCCTTGTCGACGGTCAGGCTGGGGATCGCGGTCGACCGGTCGATCGTCTCGGACGGAATTTGCAGCCCGGTGGCGACGGTGGAGTCAAAGCCGGTGGTCGTGCCGCGCACATATTGCGCGTCCGCGTTGAACGTGAACCGGCTGCTGGCCTTCCACTTGAGATGCCAGGAAAGGTCGTTCGTAACCGAATGACGATCCGCCGATCGCACGTCGTCGTTGAACGGCATGCCGCCATCGGTGGGGTCGGTCAGCACGCCTTTCAGGAATACGCCGTTCTTGTCGTACGTGAACTCGGAGCCGGGAGCAGGAACGATGTTATAGGCATAAGTCGAGGTGAAGATCGCATTCTCATCCCAATGCATTTTATAATCGGAACGGAAAAAGCTCAGCGAGGTCTCGATATCCGAGTTTGGCCGCCATTGTAGTGCCGCATAGGCACCCTTGCGTTTGCGGTCGAACTTGAGCGTCCGCCAGGATTCCCCCTTGGGAATCCAAACGGTCTGCCCCGGCACCAGATCGATGCGGGGATAGAACGGCTCCTGCTGGATCGCGTCGGTTCGGGTACGGCTCTGTGAATAAGCGAGGTCGACGAGAATGCCGATTTCGCCAATCCCTGTATCCCAGCGATCGCTCAGCAGAACCGAAGCCGAAGGTGCCGCTTTGCCGCGACTGAGATCACCCCATGAGCCCTGGACCGAGGCGCTCGCACGCAGCCCCTTATAGTCGAATGGCATGGCGGTTCGCAGATTGACGAGGCCGCCGATCGCGCCCTCGATCTGCTCGGCGGAAGGGTTTTTGTAGATGTCGATGCCCGCCATCAATTCGGGCGATACATCCTCAAAGCTGAGCGAGCGACCGCCATTGGCGGTGAAGCTGTCGCGGCCGTTCAATTCGGACCTGACATAGGTCAGACCGCGAATGTTCACGCCGCTGCCCTCGACCGAATAATGCTCCGGATCGTTGCGCGCCATCGTGTGGTCGATCGTCACGCCCACGACGCGCTGCAGCGCCTCGGTCACGCTGCGATCGGGTAGCTTGCCGATGTCGTTCGCGACGATCGAATCGACGATTTCGCCGGAATTGCGCTTGATGTTCTGGGCGGACTGGATTGCTGCGCGCTGCCCGGTGACGATGACTTCGGCCGGCTGATCGGCCTGACCAGAGGCGGTCGTATCCGCGTTGCCGGCGGCCTGCGCCAAAGCCGGTGCCGCAAGCATCATCGCTAATACGCCCGTCGAAGCCCCCAGCCACGCATTTCGACCGTAACGCCTACTTACCGCATACCCGCTCATCTTTTGCCCTCTCCCGTTATCGCCGTCTTCGACGGTCATTCGGATGAGGATTCATATACTACTAATAAAAATACCATTCAATGATGAAACGATAAGTGTGACCAATCGAATGTGTGAGGACAGCCGCCTCTTGTCCGAGAATCCTCGCATCAGGGTTCAGCGGGATATTGTTACGTATCCGTAATTAACTCAGAAACGCGCCCTGAAATGCTAGGGAAGTCCGGGAGGTTTGCTGCGATAGCCCAAGACCAGAGGGGCGCTATGCTCGGAACGGGTTGTTCGAAGAGGCCGTCAGCATCCCTCTCGAAACGTGTGGAATTCTGCGCGCAACGTGATTGCCGCCGGTTACGACCACCCACCCCCTTGAGGCGAGCGCCGTCTGGTTCGGGGATCAAGATCGCCGCGCTTCCCGGCGAGTCTGTTGCGGGGCGCGTTAGCGGACGCTTATTCCGCTGGTCGCCTCAATCCCGGTGGCCGCTCGACACGTTGGAAGCGGCGATCCGGTCCAGCAATGTTCGGGCCACAGGCCGTTCGGGGCTGTCATAGGCGCCGACGGCGACGGGCAATATGACCGACCGCGCCATCGCCCCCTGCCCGTCCTGGGCAAGCGCTTGCGCCAGTTCGAGCCGCGTTTCGGGCGAGGCCGGCGCTTCGTCCAACGCCGTCTGTAAAGCAAGAATGGCATTGGCGCTTGGCGCCTCGCCGGTTCGCGCGAAGCTGTCAAAATAAGCCAGCAACGGGCCGATCGCGTCATGATCGGTCTGGTTGGCCTTGACGATCAGTTGCCTGGCCTCCGCCAGCAGCGGCTTGCGTTCGGAAGGCGCGAGCGCTGCTGCCTGGAGCACCATTGCATTCGCCTTCCAGACTGTAGCCCGTATATCGGCCGGCGCGATCGCCTCCGCCCGCTTGGCCGCGCCCAGGCATTCGGCGGCATTACCGCTTCGGCATTCGGCCTCGGCCAGCAGCAATTGCGCCTGAAGCTCGCCCGGCCACCGCGTCGCATCGCGACGCAAACCGTTCAGCCACCGCGCCCGATGGTCGAGCGCTTCATCGCGCGCCTTGTTCATCGCCTTGGCGACGGCAGGCTCGGCATCGGCCGACGGTGCGGGCGGGATCACGACCCGCGCGCCCAGCTCAAGCCGGCCCTTGACGAACGCCGCTTCGCTTTCGCGCAGGCGCCGAACGATCGGCTGCTCGATCTTGGAGCCGTCATAAGCGACCTTCACATAAGGCTTGCGCGCCGCGAAATAAGCCTTGAGCTCGCGCACCAATTGCGTCTGATCGCCGAATATCGCGGCGGCGGTGTCGGCATCCTCGCCGCGGGCGCGGGCGGAGAGATATCGGTTCAGCTGCGGTCGCCGCGTGTCCGAAAAGAGCAGGAAATGCGTGAGCATCCAGGCATGGATCGGCGTCCAGCGCGTATCCGATGGCTTGCGGGTCAAATAGGCATCGTTGAGCACGTCCTTGACCGGGAAAGCGCCGAATTGATCCATGACGGCCGTGGCGCCGGACGGCGCGCGGCCGAACTCGATCCCTTTGTCTCCGTCGACGGCGAAGGAGGAGAATATCTGGCCGAACCCGTCGAGATACCAGCGCGGATAAGCGGCCGGAAAATAGGTCAGCAGGAAATGCTGGGCATAGCCGGCGTAAAGCAGGCTCTCGGCGGAGACTTGGATCGCGTTTTCGCCGAAGGTGATGCCGGGACCGCCGGGGCCCTGTAGCCCGCCCATGGCATCGATATTGCCGATCGCGTTCTCCAGACCGGCCTTTACGGCGGGATCGGAGCTGGCCGAGGCCATCGATCCGAGCAGGCTCCGAACCGAGTCCGCATTGACCGGGCTATGCTCGATCACGACGCGCTGATCGACGCGCGTGGTCGCCATGAAGGCACCATCCCGGCGCGGGTCATAATAACGGCCGATCCGGAACAGGTCGTTGAACGGCCCTTGCTGCCACCGCACGTTGCGAAGATCCATCGCCTCGAACTGGGCGACCTCGCCGATCATCGTGATGCGGATCTTGATCCGATCATCGTCATTGGCCCCCCGGCCCATCAGGCTCGACAACAGAAAGTGCAACCATTCGAGATTGCGCGCCAGCCGGGTGACTTCCGCCTCGCTGCCATCGCTCAGGATCACGACATGGCTGGTTTCGGCCTGTCGCCAATTGCTGAGCTTCGATCGCGCGCCCGTGACGACGATATCCGAACCGGCATCGGGCTGGGCCTGCGCCCAAATAGGGGACGGCATTAGCGCAATCATGCCCATGATCGCCATCGCGCCCATCCGCGATCCGCTTTTTCGCGCCATCTTTCCCTCTTTGGATCTCATCTCGGCCGCCAGCCTTAGCCGCGATCGTTCGACCAAGGGTAAGGAAAAGAGGTTCCGCCGATTTCGACTGGAACGGCCAAGACCGGCCGACGATATCGCGCAATTGACCGCCCTGCTCCGCTTTGCCACAAGCACTTTTCCCTGGGGAGTAGCCGCCCGCATCAGCGGGGCTTTCGTCAACATACTCGGCCGATGGCCGTGGCGAAGGCAGCATCAGCTTGGCGAGACCATGGATCGGCAAGCGCCCGGCCGGCGCGCGGGCCGATTCATGCGCGTCCCTGCCCGGCCCGGGAAGTTTCGAATGCATAGCCTCTGGTACCATTTCGCATTGCTGATCGGGGCCGCGGTCGTGATCTATCTGTCGTGCGAAACCTTCGTGAACGGCGTCGAATGGGTCGGCCGCAAACTGGTGGTTGGTCAGAAAGCGACAGGATCGATCCTCGCCGCCTTCGGCACTGCTCTGCCTGAAAGCGTGGTAACCCTAGTGGCGGTCGCGTTCGGCGGGTCGATGGCGGCCAAGCAATTGGGTGTGGGCGCCGCACTGGGCGGGCCCCTTGCGCTCGCCACGATCGCCTATGCGACGGTAGGTGTGGGGCTCCTGCTTTGCCGGCGGCAACTGCCGCGCACCCCGGAAATCTGCGCCGATTTCCGCGGGCTGGCGCGAGATCAGGGTTGGTTCCTGCTTATCTTCGCGGCCAAGATCGCGCTCGGCCTGATCGCCTTTGCCTGGAAACCATGGCTCGGCATCCTCTTTCTCGCGGCCTACGCGCTCTATATCCGCCAGGAGATGGGTGGTGGCGCCTGTCAGGATGAGGAAGGCGAACCCGAGCCCCTCGCCTTTGCCCGCCACGCCGCCGTGCCGGGCACCGGCATCGCGCTTTTCCAGACTTTGCTCGCACTGGGTGTGATCTTCTTCGCTTCGCGCCTGTTCGTGTCGCAACTGGCCGCGCTCGGTCCCGCGCTGGGTCTGGAACCGCAATTGCTCGCGCTCCTGCTGAGCCCGATCGCGACCGAGTTGCCCGAGACGATGAACGCGATCATCTGGGTGCGGCAGGGCAAATACCGCCTCGCGCTCGCCAACATTTCCGGATCGATGATGATCCAGGCGACGATCCCCACGGCCTTCGGTTTGTTTTGGACGCCCTGGCTGTTGGGTGCCCCGCTGCTCCTCGCCGGCGCGGTTACCGCCTTGGCGATCACGGGCATGTTCCTCGCCTTCCGCGCGGGGCTGGTGTCGCGCTGGCTGCTGGCATCGATGGGATTGCTCTATCTGCTGTTCGCAGGCCTCCTGATCGCGCTTCATCTCGGCTAGGGAAGTGCGTTTGAATGGCGCGCCGCCCATAGCGCCTTCGCACATGCACAATGCGCATTCCTTAATGAATGTTTTCTAACTGAAACATTTTAAAGCTAATGTATGCTGCGTTGCGGCAGAGTCGTTAAGGATTCGATCCATGTCAGCGTTGCTTGGCTTAATCGCGATAATTTACGGTACCTCGCTTACGATCGCGGCGGGTGGCGGGCTGTTGCTTGCCGTATCCCCGCGCTTTCGGCTGCTGCTGATCGGGGAGACGCCTGCTCCCTGACGTCAGGCCGCAGCCAGGCCCGATCGCGCAGGCTGCCCGAATCGCCGCGGCCTGCGCAAATATTGGAAAAACATGCCCGAAACCGCGTTGGTGCCGAGCCTGCCCACATCGGCGCGGGCGCGGGAGAGCGCGATGATGGCGACGAGCCGCGAAAATCGGGGCGCGAATATAGCAGGTTCGTGGGAGACACTTCGCGAGGAGGCGAAGGGCTGCACCCGCTGTCCGCTTTTCAGAAACGCGACCCAAACCGTCTTCGGCGAAGGCCCGCTCGATGCCAGGCTGATGTTTATAGGCGAACAGCCGGGTGACCAGGAGGACCAGGCGGGCAAGCCTTTCGTCGGCCCCGCCGGGCGGATATTCGATGAGGCGCTGGAGAAAGCCGGCGTCGACCGGGCGCGCGTCTATGTCACCAACGCGGTCAAGCATTTCAAATATGAACAGCGCGGCAAGCGCCGCATCCATTCCAAGCCTAATGCGGGCGAAATCAAGGCGTGCCGCTGGTGGTATGCGCAGGAACGCGCGCTGATCCGTCCGGCGGTCACGGTAGCGCTGGGCGCGACCGCGGCGCGGCAGATGCTGGGCAAGGCGGTCACGATCGGCGGCGCGCGCGGCGCGGCACATCCGCTCGAGGATGGCAGCGAGGGATGGGTCACGATCCATCCCAGCTTCCTGCTCCGCATTCAGGACAAGGCCGACACCGAGGCGGAATATCGGCGCTTCGTCGAGGACCTGAAAAGGGTGAAAGAGCGGGTTGAGACGCTGATCGCTTGATCCGTTCGCGCTGAACGTGGCGAAGCGCTCCCGTATCTTCGATCTGCCCGAAGAACGCACGGGCTCAGCCCGAACGGGATGCTCGCTGACCGCTCGACTCTGCGAAATCCCTCCGGCAAGATGACTGGATGGCTTCAAAATCCGCTGTCCGCCCGCCCGAGCTCACCTTTCGCGGGATATTGCTCGGTTGCTTCATCACTTTGCTGTTCACCGCCGCCAACCTTTACCTGGGTTTGCGTGTCGGCCTGACGATCGCGACATCGATCCCGGCCGCGGTGATCTCGATGGCGCTGCTGCGCAACTTCAAGAACGCCAACATCTTCGAGAACAATATCGTCCAGACGATCGCCAGCGCGGCGGGGACCTTGTCCTCGATCGGCTATGTCCTGCCCGGCCTGATCATGATCGGTTGGTGGACGGGCTTCTCCTTCTGGATGAGCTTCTGGATCTGTGCGCTCGGCGGCCTGCTCGGCGTTTTGTTCAGTGTGCCCTTGCGGCGCGCGCTGGTGACGGGTTCGGACCTCCCTTACCCCGAAGGTGTCGCCGCCGCGGCGGTGCTCAAAGTCGGTACCGATACGATCGAAGGCGTAGCCGAGAGCAAAGCGGGCCTGCGCGTGATCGTGTTGGGCAGCCTTGTCTCGGCATTCTATTCGGCATTTGCGGCGACGCAGATTGCAGCGGGTGAGATCGCCAAATGGTTCCGGGTCGGCGAGACCGGCACCGGTGTTCAGGCGACAATGTCGTTCGCGCTGGTCGGTGCCGGTCACCTGGTCGGCCTGACGGTTGGGCTGGCGATCATGTGGGGCCTGGTGCTGGGCTTCGGCATCGTCACTCCCCTGCTCACCTATTGGGCGCACACGCCCGATGCCGCCCAGGGTATATGGGCGCATCAGGTGCGCTTTTTCGGCGCTGGCGTGATCGGCATTGCTGCGCTGTGGACGCTCGCCACGCTCATCATGCCCATCATCGGCGGCCTGCGGGAATCGCTCGCCGCCTCCAGGGCACGCAAGGCGGGCACCGAGATAATGGCGATCGAGGAGCAGGACATTCCGGTGCCGATGCTCGGCATCGGCCTGCTCATCCTGCTCGTGCCGATGGCGATCACGATGTACGTCTTCCTGCAAGGCGGTCCGCTGTCCCAGATGACCTGGCCGCTGATTGGCATCGGTGTCGTTTACGTGATTATCGCGGGCGCGATCGTCGCGGCGGTATGCGGCTATATGGCGGGACTGATCGGCGCCTCGAATAGCCCGGTATCCGGCTTGGGCATTCTCGGCGTGGTCGGCGCGGGACTGACCTTGCTCTTC
>Ga0207657_10005672_pt1 | contig 13025 bp, 8 predicted proteins | sample KBSC33metaG_FD_184316 | JGI IMG/M metagenome (GOLD analysis project Ga0207657, IMG submission 184316) | Corn rhizosphere microbial communities from Kellogg Biological Station, Michigan, USA - KBS C3-3 metaG (SPAdes) (version 2) | ecosystem: Host-associated > Plants > Roots > Rhizosphere > Soil ...
GCTGCTGAACGCCGTCGTCGCCGTCTACATCTTCTCGCTGGTGCCGGAATTCCTGATGCGCTTCCTGGCCTGGCTGCTGATCCACACGATCCACCGCGTCTCGACCGTGGACGTCGAGCGCATCCCGGAAGAGGGCGCCGCGGTCCTCGTCTGCAATCACGTGAGCTATGTCGACGCCATCGTCATCCTGGCCGCCAGCCCGCGCCCGATCCGCTTCGTGATGGATCACCGGATCTTCAAGACACCGCTGCTGGGCTTTATCTTCCGCACCGGCAAGGCGATCCCGATCGCGCCGGCGCACGAAAATCCGTGGCTGATGGAAAAGGCGTTCGTCGACATCGCGCAAGCCCTGCACGAAGGCGAACTCGTGTGCATCTTCCCGGAGGGGAAACTGACGCGCACCGGCGAGATGAACGAATTCCGGGGTGGCATCGCCAAGATCGTCGCGCGCAGCAAGGTGCCGGTGATCCCGATGGCGTTGCGCGGCCTGTGGGGCAGCATGTTTTCGCGCGATGCGTCGAACGTGTTCGAGCGCTCGTTCTCGCGCGGGCTGCGCTCACGCCTGGCGCTGGCCGTCGGCCAACCGGTGCCGCCGCAGGAGGTGACGCCGGAAGGCCTGTACGAACAGGCGCTGGAATTGCGCGGGGACTGGAAGTAATTGCCAAGATGCTTGGTGACAAAAAACCTACTCATCCTGGCTGCCTCTGTTATAATTGCGGGCCGAGTCGGGGCGTAGCGCAGCCTGGTAGCGTACCTGCATGGGGTGCAGGTGGTCGGAGGTTCGAATCCTCTCGCCCCGACCAATAGAATCAAGCTGAACCAGCCAGGGCTGGTTCAACAAATTAGGCCAGCTTCTCAGCTGGCCTTTTTCATTTCTGGCCGAGCTGGTAAGTAATTTTGGACCGACCTACCGGACGCGCAGATGAGTCTGCACAGCATTAGGGAAGATCCCAGCTTGGGCATTGTCGTGAGCGTGGATCCTCGTTCACGAAAATCGGGATGCCTGTTTATAAAGACATACAGGCCGGAGTCGTGGACGGAGCGGTAAAGCTGGTATGATTTTCGATGCCCATCCGGCAGTCGATGGGCAACCACCTCGCTACAATTGATAGACATGCATTATTTTTACAGGAGGGCGTTCGTCGCGTTCGTTCTCCTTCTGATTCTCGATGCATTGATTGCGTGTTTTTGCATCTATCAAAGCTATCCGACCTCGTCGCTCATGCCGCGGGAAAAAAGGGCGGCGCATTGGCACTTTGCCGCTCTGACCGACGGCCCGGATGGTGCCGCGTCGACGGTTCGCATTCATGACACCGGGCAACAGTCGCTCAGCTTCGACTTCAAGCTATCGAGAACAATCACTTATCCGTGGGCGTCGGTAGCATTGCTGATCGATGACGCGGACGGGAAACCCGCTCCGGGGGATATGTCGAAGTACTCGACCGTCACCTTTCTCGCCAAATGCGAGCCCGCCAATTCGCTGATATTCAACATCACCACCGTCGATGAGAGGGGCACAGGGTCGGGCGAAAAGCTGACAACTTTGCCGGTCATGACCTTCTTCTCCTGCAACGAAAAGGGGACGCCGGTCTCGCTGGATCTCACGCGTCTGGCTATTCCGGAGTGGTGGTACGAGGTCGCACACGTCGACATTGCGCGCCGGTCCTACAAGCTGGACCGAGTGGTGCAATTGGAATTCGGTGCCAGCCAGTACAGCCCGCGCGAGCTCGCTTCCCATGTCGAGATCAGTCATCTCGCGCTGCATGGCCGCGATTATCGCTACCTCGTCGTGCTGGCGGCGGTTCTGGTTATCGGCTGGAGTGCCTATGGCATCTGGTTTTTCTGGGCGCAGTCCCTCGCACTCATCGCGAAGCTGGAGTCCCGACTCAAAAAAGACCTGTCCCTCGTGGCATACCGGCAATTGACAGTTGAATCGTTCGAGGACGAGGAAAAGGCCTCCATCTTGCGCTTCATCGCCACCCATTACGCGGATCCTGGATTGGACCTGGACGGTGTTGCCGCAGGCACGGGGGTGAACCGTAACAAGATCAATGACGTGCTGAAAACGGAACTCGGCATGACATTCACCAGCTACCTGACGAAATTGAGGTTGACCGCAGCGATCAGATTGCTGACCGACAAAGCCAGTGCGACCGTCGCGGAAATCGCATATTCGGTCGGCTATGCCGATAGCTCGTATTTCAACAAACTGTTCAAGGAAGCGTACGGCTGCAGCCCAAAGGCGTTCAGAAGCCTGGCAAGCCGGTTAGAAACGCCTTCCGGCCATCATCCGGTAAGTCGTAGATCGGTCACTCGACGAAGCTGACCGCGATGTTGTAATAGCAACTTCTTCGCCGTCCAGTAACGACAGATCGGGTGGTCCGGTCCTCGCGTCTTGCGCGGTTCCCCGTGTGTTTCCTTTACCAGCCTTGACTCCAGCCTGGCTTCTCCGGGCGCGCGACCCAGGCATCCACGTTCCGCTGTGATCGCGACAGCGATCCTATGCCTCGCTCCTATCCACTAAAACTATCTGCGCAATTCCCTAGCAGTTTCTGCACATTCCGGGAATTTTCGCATTAAACGGTAGAGCGCAGTCAGGCATATGCATACCTTTGCACGAAACGCGAACCACGCCCGGTACAGGCCTTGAGTTCGCGGTTCAGAAAGCCGTAGAGCAGCCGGCTTGGCGCGACAGAGTGTCTGACATGCCGGCAAATTGAAAATATCCATCCATTTTTGGAGGAGACATTATGGTTCGCAAGCACAACATCATCATCCCGGCCCTGGTTGCCGGCATCCTGGCCGGTTGCAGCGGGGGCAGCACGACCCAGGGCGCGTCAGGCACCGCGCCCGTCCTGGCCGCTACCACTGGCTCGGCCACCAGCTATACGAGCGCGAAGTGGGGCGGCGGCGGCTACGTCACCGGCATCATCTACCATCCGACCAGCTATAACGTCATGTACGCCCGTACCGACGTCGGCGGCGCCTACCGCTGGGAAGGGAACGGCGCGTGGACGCCCATCACGGACGGTATCGGTTTCAACGGTGGCGAGAGCATGTACCACGGCATCGAAAGCCTTGCGGTTGTCCCGAGCAACGACCAGCTCGTGTACCTGGTCGCCGGGTTGACCACGCTCGACGGCAACGGCCACAGGCAGAATGGCCGCCTGTATGCCTCCAGCAACCGCGGCGCCACCTGGACGCACTACGACCTGCCGTTCCCGGTGGGCGGCAACGAAGACGCCCGGGCCATCGGCGAACGCCTGCAGGTCGACCCGAACAATCCATCGACGATGTTCTACGCCTCGCGCACGGCCGGCTTGTGGAAGAGCACGAACGCGGGCCAGACGTGGACCCAGACGGGGCTGTCGAGCACCGTGCTCACGGATGCCCAGATCCAGGCCCTCCACAATGTCAGGGGCGTCGAGCAGGTCATTTTCGACGGCTCGACCATCTATACCGCCATCGCACCGGACTACAAACAGGCGGCGGGCCTGACCTCGATCCTGTACAAGTCCACCAACGGCGGCACCTCGTGGACGCCGGTGACGGTCCCGTCCAACGTAAGCGGCTACCATGTCCCGCACGTCGCGCGCAGCGGCGACGGCTATATCTACATCGCGTTTACCCAAGGATCCGGGCAGGGCGCCGGCGGTCCCGGCGTCCTCTACAAGTTCGGCGGCAGCGGCCACGGCGAGAGCTGGAACCAGCTCGCCAGCAGCAACTACGGCTACGGCGGCGTGTCCGTGTTCGGTACCGGCTCGACCACCCGCGTCGTGCTGGCCATTACCGGTGTCTGGAACACCACCGACCCGGTCATCCAGCTGTCCGACAGCGCCGGCGCTCCCGGCACCTGGCGCGAAATCGCGGCCGGCATGACGCACTGGGGCACCGGAACGGCCGGGGGCTGGGTGGACGACGTCAAGATCGATCCGACCAACAAGGATCACGTCCTGCATGTCCACGGCGGCGGCATCTGGGAAACCTGGGGTGCGTCGCAGAGCGCGCCGGCCTGGGACGTTCCGCTCAACAACTTCGAGGAGCTCACCACCTCGGCCCTCATCACGCCGCCGGCCGGCGCGTCGTACAAGTACGCCGCCAGCTTCGGCGATGCCGGCTCGTGGCTCCAGACGGACCTCGCGGCGCATCCGACGAAGGGCCCCAACACCGACTGGGGCAACGGCTACTCCACCGACGTGCTGTGGTCCGATCCGAACTACATCGTCGGTAGCGCCTCCAACAGCTCGACCAGCACTGCCTACGGCTTCTGGTCCGGCGACGGCGGCAACACGTGGTCGAACTTCGCGACCCTGCCCAACGGCGCCGCCACCAACCTGCACAGCCAGGGGAACATCGTGACCACGGCCCGCAACAACATCGTCTGGGCGGTTCCGAATTCGGTGCCGTCCTACACCACGAACAATGGCGCAAGCTGGACCTCGACCAACCTGCCGTCGCTGCCGGCCGTCGGCTGGGATCGCGGCTACCGCCTGGTCGTCGACCGCAAGAATCCGAACAAGGTCTATGCCTATGATTCGGCTGGCGTACCGTGGAATAACACGACGGGCAAGGTCTACGTCTCGACCGATGGCGGCCACAACTACACGCTGAGCCAGGGTTCGGTGTCGGCGAACCTGGCGCCGAACGCCTATTGGACCACGTCCATGGTGGTCAATCCGAACGTCGAGGGCGACCTGTGGCTGGCCGACGGCGAAGCCCTCTATCACTCGACCGACTCGGGTGCGACCTGGACCAAGCTCTCCGGCTTCGCGTCAGTCGCCGCCAACGGATCGACGGCCAAGCTGATGGGGGCAAGCATGATCGCCCTGGGCAAGGCACAGACCGGCAGCACGTACTCGGCCGCGATCTACGTCGTGGGCACGAGGAGCGGCGTCTGGGGCATCTACCACTCGGACGATGGCGGCGCGACGTGGGCGCGCTTCAACGACGATACTCACCAGTTCGGCGGTGTCGACGCGATGGCGGCTGATTGGAACACCTACGGCCGCATCTACTTCGCCGGCGCTGGCCGTGGTGTGATTTACACCAACTGAGCAGTACGACTCTGACGTAGCTCATGACCGCTGCGGCACCGGAAACGGGCCGCAGCGGATTGTCGCAAGTGGTTTTAACGTCACTACCTACTTTTCAAGATGCAAATGCGTACTTGCGCTGTTGGCATGCCGGCAAATCCAAAATAATCATGCATTTTTGGAAGAGTCCATCTTGAACAGGAAGCACAACGTCCACTTCGTCATCCTGGCTGTGCTGGTGGTTCTTCTTGTCGGGTGCAATGGGCGCAGTAGTGCCACCAACAGGCCTGAGGTCCAGGCTGGCGCCGTTGCCAAGCCCGCAGCAGCGCTCGTCCTTTCACTGCCGGCCAGCCTGGAGGTCCGCGAGGGTTCGACCGCTGTCTCCCTTCTCCTGTCGCCCAGGGCGCGGAAATCGGCAACCACGCCACACACCACAGCTGATATGATCCAGACGGCATATCGGAAGGGAACGAGCCCGGTTGAGTGTCATGCAAGAATTCTACAAGAAGGCGCTAGTTGCGCTTATCGTTCTTCTGATCGCCGATGCGCTGATAGCCTGTTTTTGCATCAATCAAAGCTACCCGTCCGCTTCGCTTATTCCGCAGAAACGAGAGGGGGTGCGTTGGCGCACGGTCACCGACACGGACGCCACGCAGGGCGGCACGTCGACCATTCGCGTTCTTGATTCAGGGCAGCAGTCGCTTCGCTTTGACTTCAGAACCACGGGTGCCGCGAATTACCCATTTGTTGCGGCAGAATTGCTGCTGGAAGATAAGCAGGGCAATGCTGTGCCGGCGGATTTGTCGAGGTACACCACCGTCACCTTCCTGGCCAAATGTGCGCCCGCGAGCCCACTGCTTTTCAGCATGGTTACATTCGACACGAGGATCTCGAAGCCGGGCGAGTTTCGTAGCTACCCTTCGCCGGAAACCCACTTTTCCTGCAGCGAGAGGGGAACGCCGGTGTCCCTGGATTTGACGCGGCTCGCCATTCCTCCGTGGTGGTTCGCTGCGTACAAGGTCGACCCGTCGCCCCAGTCCTACAATCTGGGGCAGGTTGCCAAGTTCGTATTCGGTGTCAGCCGTCATAGCCCGCGTGAAGTCGATTCCCACGTCGAGATCAGCGAGGTCATGCTGCACGGCCGCGATTATCGCTACCTCGTCGCGCTGGCGGTGATCCAGGTCATTGGCTGGGGCACGTTCGGCGTCTGGTTCGCCCGAGCGTACTCCCGTGCTCTCGCCGCAAGCCTGGAATCGCATCTGAGAAATGACTTGCCTTTCGTGGCATACCAAAAATTGACCCTGGAACCGTTCAAGGACAAGGAAAAGGCAGCCATCCTGCAGTTCATCGGCAACCATTACACGGACCCTGAACTGGACATGCGCAGCGTGGCCGCACGGATAGGAGCGAACCGTAAGAAAATCAACGGGATCCTGAAAATGGAACTCGGCATGACCTTCAGGGACTACGTCAATAAATTGAGGCTGGCGGAAGCTGCGAGACTTCTGGCGGACAAAGACAATAAGCCCGTAGTAGAAATTGCATACTCGGTCGGTTATGCCAATGTCTCGCATTTCTACAAACTGTTCAAGGAAGAGTACGGCTGCACACCCAAGACGTTCCGGAGCCTCGCACCCCCACCGGACGCACCTTCCGTGCACGATCCTGTGGGACGTTCCAGCTCATAGGCATGGTCGATTGACGAGTGCTGCTCGTCGAGTTGTTTCAGCTCGTCATAGCAGAAAAATCCGCTTTTCCAGTCTGTTTCCCTACGAAATTTGCCTCAAGCAAACCCCCGCCCAAGGTTGATGCGGCTCAGTAGTGCCTAACGATTTGAGGTATCAGAGAGCCTTGTTTCTTCAACGCCCTACTGGCCCGCCGCCAAGGCGAGGACCGTGTTGTACGTTCTACGTATCCCAATCGAGATTGTTGGGAATCAATGCCACAGTGGTACCCAACCTTAAAATTTACCGTGACTCTATTTAATTGATCTGTCGCAAATATCGCCAGATGAAGGAGGAATGCGATGAAAGAAAAGATGGCCACGCTCCATCGGAATTCCCCCTTCCTGACAGGCTGGTCATCCTCATGTTCCGGTCGCAGCATAAAACCGGAAACCGGCGCAATTGCCATTATGACCGCCGCACTCCTGCCCGTAATTTTTGGTTTTTTTATGCTTGCTCTTGATTTCTCGCGAATCTACAACCGTAAAGTTGAAATGCAGATCCTGGCTGACGCAGTTGCGATCGCCGCGGCAAAAAAACTGGATGGAACAGCCGCTGGAATCAACGCGGCTCTGGCTGCTGCGCAGGGAGTCGTGGAAGACCAGGCGAATGGTCCCCGGTACAACTATCTGAACAATATTACTTGGGAAAATGCCGCGATAAAATTTGGGGCTTCACGTGACGGTAGCACCGGCTGGAAATCCGATGGAGAGGCGACAGCTTCTCCAGCCGGGCTGATGTTCGCAAAAGTCGACACCACGCTGCTGAGCGGACATTACGGGAAAGTCGACATGTTCTTCGCTCCGATACTGTCCTCATCTTTCAGTTCTGTCGAAGTCAGCCACGTTACCATTGCAGGCAAGGGGCGCCTCCAGGTGACGCCGCTGGCTATTTGCGCCATGTCTCCCACGGCGAGAGCAAGGCGCCAGAACGCGAACGGGACCCAATACGACGAACTGGCCGAATACGGTTTTCGCCGTGGTGTCGGCTATAACCTCATGAACCTCAATCCGAACGGGTCGACTCCAATGAGTTTCCAGGTCGACCCGGTTTCACTGGCAGGCAGCGGCGCTGCAGCCAACCTCGATCAATCGATTTACGAGCCGTATATCTGCACAGGAACGATGGCCGTCCCGAATGTGACGGGTGCTACGGTTACCGTCCTGAGCCCATTTCCAATTGGTACGTACTACAGTCATCTCAATTCCCGTTTTGACCCTTATTCGGGGACCTGCGACGTCAACAATTCGCCGCCGGACAGCAATGTCAAGCAATACGCGTTTGCTGGCGTGAGCTGGATGCCCACGAAGGCTACAGTCCAGGTCGCAAAAAAGGATACGTCGACTACCGCAAAGCTGCAGACGGTTGCCGAGATCGGGCCGACGAACTACCCGACTGCGGTGGATTATGGAGCGCTCTGGTCTTTTGCCCGCGCGGTTCCCTGGTCGTCCGTTGCAGATCCGACCGCGCCAGAACCCGCCGGGGGTTATACGTCCTTCAATGCAACGTCACTCATCTGGTCCAAGTTGTACGGCTCGGCTTCGACGGTCGGGACCTATCCGGGCTCGACACCTTATTTCATGACCAGTGGCAGTTCGTATTTTCAGACTCCACCAACAGTGGCGCGCCGGCCCGGCACCAGGAATAGACGGGTCCTGAACATACCCCTGCTTTCATGTCCAGTAACCGGCTCTACCGCGACGGTGCTGGGGATTGGGAAATTCTTGATGACCATACCGGCCGATTCCAGCGCCATCTACGCAGAGTTCGGCGGCCTTGTGACTGACGATCAACTGGGTGGCCTGGTGGAGATCTATCAATGAGCGCACTGATTCGAAAACCGTCCTTGCGCAGAAGAGGCAGCGTTGCCGTCGAGTGCGCGATCGCACTTCCCATTCTCCTGCTCCTGGTAAGTGGCCTGTTGTTCTTTGCCCGGGTTTTCTGGTGCTACACCGTCGCACAAAAGGCCGCGCATGACGGCGCCAGGTTCCTGGCTACGACAACGCTCAGGGAAATTACGCCATCGTCGACCGGCAACGACGTGGCAGTTGCTCTCGTAGCAGCGCAGATCGCGAGGGATGAGGTTGCGGAATTGAACCCTGGAGCGGGCATCGCTGTGTCGGTCCTGTGTTACGAAGGCAGCCCAACGCCGTACTGGGACCATTGTTTCGGCATCGACGTTCCCAAGAAGGTGATGGTACGCGTTACCGTTCCTGTCATGGACCCGTTCTTCGATCCATTTACATCAATCTTTACCGATGGTAACCCGATCACGCTCAGGGCGGTCATGGCGACGGACTATGTTGGGGGCTGAGGTGAGGAGACCATCAAATCGCCCCCCGAGGCGAGTTGCACAGAGCGGAGTAGCAGCCGTTGAATTTGCGCTTGTTGCGCTTCTTTTCTTCACGGTCGTGTTCGGGGCCATAGAGATTGCCCGGATAATGTACATGTACAACACACTTGCCGAGGTCACCCGGAGCGCAGCGAGAGCCGCCGCAAATATCGATTGGCGCGTTACCAGCGACCTGGACCTTGCAAAGCAGCGCGCGATCCTCCGAAATTCCCCAGGAGGACTTCCGTTCGGTGCGCCTATCACTGACCAGTACATTCGCATCGATTACCTGTACCTGAAACAGGGCACGACAACGACTTACGAACCAATCCCGGCCGGACTCATGCCTGGCAGCCCCGGCCGGAACCGTCAAAACTGCCTGACAAATCCTTACGGCAGCGCAACAAGCCCATCCAATACCTGTATTCGGATCGTTCGTGCCCGGATCTGCAAACCCGATACCGATTGCGAAGCGGTTGATTACCAAATTCTGATCCCACTCCTGAACCTGGGAGTCAAGCTGCCGATGTCCACTACGCTCGTCAGTGCCGAGACGCTGGGCTATCATGCTGGCGATCCAGTTTCTCCTTGAGCGAGATCGTGCTTTCTATCCCGCCTGAAGTTTGGCGCAATTTCACGTCAACAGGTTTCCTCCGATTGAGCTAGTTGTATGGGGGTGACGGGGTAGTCGCCTCGGCCGAGCACGGTCTGCCATGCGCGGCCGGCGCAGTCGGTCAGATCAACGAACAAGGCATACCGCAAAGCCTTCACATGTGCTGGACCTTGTCCTACACGCACACGGCCGGTTCACTGTATGTTGCGCCGCAACACCACGTCAAAATCACGAAAACACATTGCAGATCCGGTCATCAATTCAGGAGGCCAAAAAAAATGTTAAACGTGATACTCGATGCGTGGTCGAGCCTGGCGCAATCGCCCTGGACCGGGCAACCGAACTGGTTGGGAAACTCGTCGCCTGTCTCCCCGGCAGACCGTGGCAGGTTCATTTCGCAACGCTATGATTCCGATGAAGGATCGCTGCACTACAAACTGTTCATCCCCAGCGGACAAACCGGCGAACCATTGCCGTTGATCGTGATGCTTCACGGCGGCGGGCAGGATGCCGACGACTTTGCGCTCGGTACGGGCATGAACGAGCTGGCCGAGCTGCACAAGTGCTTTGTCGTCTATCCCAAACAGTCGATCAGCGCCAACTGGAGTATGTGCTGGAACTGGTTTGAGGAAAGTCATCATCACCGCGGTCGGGGTGAGCCGGCGCTGATTGCCGGTATTACGCGCAAAGTCATTGCAGAACATGCGATCGACGAGACGCGCGTGTATGTTGCCGGCCTTTCCGCCGGCGGGGCAATGGCCGTCGTCCTGGGACGAACCTACCCCGAACTGTTCGCCGCAGTCGGCTGTCACTCGGGCCTCGCACACGGCTGTGCGACCGACTCCTACAGCGCAATGCAGGCCATGAAGGACGGCGTCGATGCGAGCGCGATGTCCCATCCCGCATCGGCAACCGACGTACCTGTCATCGTATTCCATGGTGATTCGGACTGTACGGTTCACCCCAGCAATAGCGAGTGCATCGTGCAACAATTCCTCGCCAGTCACGCAGCGCGGATTCGGCACGAACAGATGGATGTATCCGTGTCGAGGGAAGCAGGAAAAGCAGGAGGGCGCGCGTTCGTCAGACACGTTCACAAAGGAAAAGCCGGGCGCGTCGTCGCGGAGCACTGGACCATCAAGGGAAGCGGGCACGCCTGGTCGGGTGGCACCAGACGTGGCAGCTATGCTGACGAAAGCGGGCCGAACGCCAGCCGGGAGATGCTGCGGTTTTTCCTGCAGCGCCGGCGGACGCGCCATCTTTCATGATCGGGAAGCAGGGCAGGGGCCGGCTGGACGCGCGGGGGCTGGCCTCTCGTTAATTGTGCCTGCCGCACAGAAATGTTTCGCATCCGCGTAACATTTTCAGTATATTGTTCGCCGGTAAATACGACAGCGAACTGTGCATGAACCAGCGACCCGCCCGCGCGATGACGATCGTCCAGTCCCTCGTGGGATTGCTCCTGATCCTGACGCCGGTATTACTGATCTGGCAGCACTTCGGCATGACGCGCGTCCTCGAGATCTCGCCCAGCCATCCATACGGCGTCACCATCACCGACGACCGCTACGAGAAGGGCAGTTCCGTTTCATCGCTGGAGCGCACCAGGGATGCCTTCGTCATGCACTGCACGCTGCGCCCGGGGTACAACTGGCCGTTTTGCAAGATCCAGTTCCACATGGGCCAGGGAAGCAAGGGGATCGATTTCAGCCAGTTCGACACGGTGACGTTCGACATGACATATTCCGGTGCGCCGCCGAGAAAGATCAGGCTCCACCTGACGAATTTCGAACCGGAGTTCTCGAAGGCCGACGACTGGAATTCGCAGCGGTACAACTCGGTCGAATTCGACGTGCCGACCCAATCCAGCTTCACGTTCCCGCTCAATGTCGTGCGCACCGCGGACTGGTGGATCACCTCGCACAACGTCCCCCTGGAGAAAACCTATACCCGGCTCGATAACGTGACGGCGGTCGAGATCTCGACCGGATCGGTCGCGCTCGGCCAGCCGATCGTGATCGAATTGCGGTCCATCCGGTTCCGCGGCAAATGGATATCGGATACCAAACTGCTCATGTACCTGATGGGCGCATGGATCGGCTGCGGCATCCTGGGCTTGTCGCTGAGCCTGCTGCACGTCCGTACGCGGCTCTCGGCCAGCAATTCGCGCCTCGAAACGCTGGCGGCCATCAACCAGGCGCTGGAACTGGAAGCCCGCGACCTGGCCGACCAGGCCCATACCGATCCGCTGACCGGCGCCCTGAACCGGCAGGGCCTGAGGGCGGCGCTGATGAAGCGCCTGCACGCGTCCGGCCACGTCGACGAGGAGATGGCGGTCGTCTTCGTGGACATCGACCATTTCAAGCAGATCAACGATCGCCATGGCCACGACGCCGGCGACGAGGTGCTGCGGCGCTTCGCCACCGTCATCCGGAATGTCGTGCGTTCGAGCGACAAGCTGGTCCGTTGGGGCGGGGAAGAATTCCTGCTCCTGTGTCCCGAGACGACCCGCGACCACGCCACGACGATGGCGGAAAAGCTGCGCGGCGCGCTGCCGGCGCAGGCGTGGCCGCACGGGCTGCGCGTCACGTCGTCGTTCGGCGTGACGTCGATCAAACCGGATGAGGACATCGGTGCCGCGATCAAGCGGGCCGACGGCGCGCTGTACGTCGCCAAGGCGAATGGCCGCAACCGGGTCGAGGTTGCCTGAGCGGCGTCAACCGCGTTCTCCACGTGTAGCATTTTTTCAACCTGAGCCCCGAACTGATCAATGTTCGTAGTAAAATTTCATAACATTGTATATTCCACTCCAGTGTGCGCCTTTCTTGGGATCGTATATACAAGGAGTTGCGTGGACTATGCTGGGTGGTTGATGCGTGTTCTGTAAAAAATTTTCATATTAAGTCGTTCCAGAAACGACGTCAGGAGAGCTTGAATGAGCGTTGAAGAGGCACGGAACTTCAAGGAAGAGTTACTGGGGCGGGACATCCGCCAGCTCGGCCGCATGCTGGGCGAAACCATCCGGGCCCAGGAAGGCGATGGGGTGTTCGACCGCATCGAGTCGATCCGTCGGAGCTGCATCGGGTTCCGGCGCGACGAGGATGGCAGCGCGCATGAGGAACTGGCTGCGATCCTGGCCGGCATCTCGTCCGACGAGCGCACCCAGCTGATCCGCGCCTTCACCTATTTCTCGCTGCTGGCCAATATCGCCGAGGACCAGCACCACATCCGCCGCAGCCGCGCGCACCTGTCCGCCGGTTCGGCGCCGAAGAAGGGCAGCATCGCCCACGCCGTCGACGGCGTGTTCGCCGCGGGCCGCATGG
>Ga0207657_10005676_pt1 | contig 13017 bp, 19 predicted proteins | sample KBSC33metaG_FD_184316 | JGI IMG/M metagenome (GOLD analysis project Ga0207657, IMG submission 184316) | Corn rhizosphere microbial communities from Kellogg Biological Station, Michigan, USA - KBS C3-3 metaG (SPAdes) (version 2) | ecosystem: Host-associated > Plants > Roots > Rhizosphere > Soil ...
CGGCGCCAGCCGCGCTTTGCGATCTCCCAGTCGAGGCGCATCGCAGTCACTCTAGGATGAGGCGCCGATGAGCAGCACCCGCCCAGACCGGAACCTTGCGCTCGAGCTGGTGCGCGTCACGGAGGCCGCGGCGATGGGCGCCGGGCGCTGGATCGGCCGCGGCGACAAGAACGCCGCCGACCAGGCCGCGGTCGACGCGATGCGGGCGATGCTGGACACCGTCTCGATGACAGGGGTCGTCGTGATCGGCGAGGGCGAGAAGGACGAGGCGCCGATGCTCTACAACGGCGAGGAGGTCGGCGAGGGCGGCGGGCCTGCGGTCGACGTCGCGGTCGACCCGCTCGAAGGCACGCGACTCACCGCGCTCGGGCAGCCGAACGCGATCGCCGTGATCGCGGCCGCCGAGCGCGGCTCGCTGTTCTATCCGGGCGCCGCCGTCTACATGGACAAGATCGCGGTGGGCGCCGACGCGATCGACGCGATCGACATCAACGCCTCACCGGCGGAGAACATCGCCGCCGTCGCGAAGGCCAAGGGTCGGCGTGTAACCGACATCCGCGTCACGGTGCTCGAGCGCGACCGCCACGAGGAGCTGATCGGCGAGCTCCGCGAGGCGGGCGCGCGCGTGAACCTGATCCGCGACGGCGACGTGGCTCCCGCGATCGCGGCCGCGCGGCCCGGGACCGGCGTCGACATGCTGTACGGCATCGGCGGCACGCCGGAAGGCGTGATCTCCGCGTGTGCACTCAAGTGCGTGGGCGGCGGGATCCAGGCGAAGCTGTGGCCGCGCACGGACGACGAGCGCCGGGCGCTCGTCGAGGCCGGCTACGACGTCGATCGCGTCCTCACGACCGACGATCTCGTGAGGAGCGACGACGTGTTCGTGGCGGCGACGGGCGTCACGACCGGCGCGCTCCTGCGCGGCGTGCGCTACGTGCGCGACGGCGCGATCACGGATTCGATCGTCATGCGCTCGCGCTCCGGCACGGTTCGGCGGATCGAAGCGCGGCACCAATTGAGCAAGCTGACGCAATTCACGGGAAGGGAGTACTGATGGGGATCGGACTTGGCGAGCTCGGGTACGACGAGAAGCTCTACATCCTGGCGTTCGACCATCGCGGGTCGTTCGAGAAGATGGTCGGCGACGTCGACCGGGTGCCGGGCGCGAAGACGCTGATCTGGGAGGGATTCCAGCGCGCGGTCGAGCTCGGTGCGCCGAAGGCGTCCGCCGGTGTCCTCGTGGACGGGCAGTACGGGCCGACCGTCGCGCGCGAGGCGAAGGCGGGCGGCTACAAGCTCGCGATGCCGGTCGAGAAGTCCGGCCAGAACGAGTTCGACTTCGAGTACGGCGACCAGTTCGGCGAGAAGATCGAGGAGTACGACCCTGACTTCTCCAAGGTGCTCGTCCGCTACAACCCCGAGGGCGACCGCGCGATGAACGAGCGCCAGGTCGAGAAGCTTCGCCGCCTCTCCGAGTGGCTGCACGAGCACCACCGCAAGTACCTGTTCGAGCTGCTCGTCCCGGCCGAGCCGGCGCAGCTCGAGAAGGTGGGCGGTGACGCCGACCGCTACGACACCGAGCTCCGGCCCGAGCTGATGCTGGAGGCGATCCTCCAGCTGCAGAACGGGGGCGTCGAGGCGGACATCTGGAAGATCGAGGGCGTCGACGACCGAGAGGCATGCCGTGAGATCGCGCAGCTCGCTCGCCGCGAGGGGCGTGACCGTGTCTCGTGCGTCGTGCTCGGCCGCGGTGCCTCCGACGCCAAGGTCGACGAGTGGCTGCGCGCCGGCTCAGGGGTGGACGGCTACGTCGGCTTCGCGATCGGCCGCTCGATCTTCGGTGAGTCCGTCAAGGCGTACGCGGGTGGAGACGATTTCGACCGCGAGGCAGCCGTCGACAAGATCGCCCGCAACTACCTGCGGTTCATCGAGGTGTACGAGGGAGCGCCGGCTCCGGCGTAAGCTTCCGGGATGCGGTCGTTCGTGAACCGCGTGCTGCAGTGGCTCGGGCTGCGCAAGCAGCCCCCGCCGGACATCGGCGTGCGTGAGCCGAGGCGTCCGGTCCCGTCCGGGTCGAGCGGGTCGATCTCGCTCGAGCCGGACGACCGGTGACGCGGGCTAGAATCGCCGGCACGCGGGCGTAGCTCAGTTGGTAGAGCATCAGCTTCCCAAGCTGAGGGTCGAGGGTTCGAGCCCCTTCGCCCGCTCTCAGGAGAAGCCCCGGAAACGGGGCTTCTGTTCTCGGGGCGGACGGCGCGCGCTTCCGGCATCGGAAGGTGTCGCGTGTGGTGACGCTGAGCAGCTGCCCCTATCGAACGTCTGAGGTAGGGACGCTCGCGCAGCCGAGTCGGTGTACCAGTCCCTCCCGATGGAAGTGCTAAAGTCGCGGCCTCGCGGCGCCACAAGGATTTGGCGCTGCGGAGGTCGTCGGGTCTCATCCCATGTGGCCCGCCGGAATGTCCTCCCACAGGCGTGCGGGTTGGAGCAGGCCGACGCATGCAACGCGGTCGGCGATCCGTTCGATCACCGGAGGACTCATGCCTGACGTACCGGATGTGGCATTCCCCAGCACTCGGCGTGCGGATCGATTCGCTCCCGTTGTGGGGCCGCGTCTGCGGACGGCGGGCGCGAACGTCGCAACGCGTAATCGGATCCTGTCGAACCAGCTCATGCTGAGCGAGGCGCGTCGTGCCTGGAATCGCGACCATCTCGGTGATCTCTCCGAGCTTCGCTGCGAATGTGCGGACTCGAGCTGCCAGGCCTGGGTTCCAGCCCTCGCCGAGCAGCACCGGAAAGATCCGGGCGAATTCGTCGTCGCGCCGATCCATTTCGACCGTGGGCTCGTCGTCAGAGCCGCAGACGGGTTCTTCGTCGTCGAGCTGCGTGGCCAGGCGACGCAGACGTCAGAGAAAGCGTTGTGAAGCCGGTGTCACTCGAGCAGCCACAGCGACCGGCCGGTCTCGACTGGACGAGCGGCTTCCTCGTGGCCGATGCGCGAGGGCGCGTCGTCGGGCGGGTCGCACGGTCTGTGCAAGGTGGGTCGCCGCGGACGCCTGAGGCACTACCTGTCCGCTTCAGTCTGTTCGGCCGGCGCCGCCGGCTCGTCCCCGCCGACGCGATCGAGACGATCGACGAGGGGACGAAGGTCGTGGGGCTCCGTATCGACCGCTCAGCAATCCGGGTGTTCCTGTAGCCGTGCCGGAGCTTCCGCCTCAACACCTGCGCGTCCTGATCGCGAACGAGAAGCGTGAGCGCTTGGAGCTTCTGGCCCAGGTCGTGATCGGGTTGGGACACGACGTGATCGCGCGTGAGATCTATGTCAAGGAAGTTGGCGTCGTGACCGCGAGGGAACGCCCGGACGTTGCTCTCGTCGGGTTGGGAGAAAGCTCGACGCATGCCTTGGAGCTGATCTCCGAGATCGTCCGCGAAGCCTCCTGCCCGGTGATCGCGATCCTCCACGCGGGCGACCCCGGCTACGTCCACGAGGCCGCGAAGCGAGGCGTCTTCGCCTACATCATCGACGGCACACCGGACGAGCTGCAGAGCGCGATCGACATTACGCTGCAGCGCTTTAGCGAATACCAGAGCCTGCAGGGAGCCTTCGGGCGCCGCGCGATGATCGAACAGGCGAAGGGCATACTGATGGCCCGCCACTCGATCGACGCCGAGCGAGCGTTCCAGCTGCTGCGCGACCACTCCCAGCGCAACGGCCGCAAGCTCAGCGACGTCTCCGCCGCCGTCGTCGAAAGCCACCTCCTGCTGCTTCCGCCGCCGCGCCAGCCGATCGTCGCAAACGCCACCGGCCCAAGTCCTGCAGACGTGAGGGGTCTGGCGCCTGAGCTCCCGTGAATCCGACTCAGCTCTTCGCTCGTGTCTGGACGGCGTTTGATGCGTGCGAGACGGTGGTTGCTTGTGCCTGGTGCGGACGGATTCGGCTCGACAACAGCTGGTTCAAACCGCCTGCCGGTGTTGTCGACGCGATCGACGGACGGTTGACGTTGTCGCACTCGATCTGCGACGACTGCACCGAGGCATATCCGGCCATGCCGGCGCAACGATGAGAGCGCGACCGGAGAAGGTCGGCTCACCATCTCTCGCTGATGCCGTCGCTAATCGCCCGGTCTCACCGCAGGAAACGCCGTCTCAGGCAATCCCGGTTCCGGCCCAGGTTCTATCCCTCACGGTCGAGTGGAGGGGCAACTGAGGCGAGCGGCTGTGGCTTCAGGGCTTCGGGGGGCACGGCGATTTGGTAGCCGGTGTCGTCGAAGCGAATCAGCACTTTCGTCTCTCCTTTCGCCGCTCTCCGGACGACGACGCCCTGCGCGCCGGCAACGTGTCCGTACAGATGCTTGGTGAGTTCCACCCGAGAGCCGGTTGCGAAAGGCTGTTCCTCCGCTGTCAGGTCGTTGGTCATGCGATCCTCGGCGAGGCGAGGTCGGTGACGGGTGTCTCCGTCCGGCGTTTGGGTGCCGCTGTTCTGAGTGCGCCGCCGACGGCGAGCACACCGAAGCCGATCCCCGACAGCAGCAGCGCGATGCCTACCACGATCCCGAAGAGCGAGATCCTTTCGGCGAGGTAGCTGGTGTTGAGAGCGGTCGTCAGCGCCGTCTCGGTCACCCATAGATTCCGCACAGGGTTGTCAAGGGGCTTGCCGTTCACTTGCACGGCGGCCTTTTCGTCGTTGGTTCCCTTACCGTCTGCACTGGCGAACCGCGGCATCTGGGCGTAGGTCAGGCCGCCCGAGGCCTCGAGCGTGTGAATCCGCATGTAGCTCGCGAAGGCACGCGCACGCGCACCGGTATCGATCGCCTTGTTCGCGACCGCGACTGTCGGCAATGCAATTGATGCGGGCAGCCCGGCCTTCTTCGCCTCGGCCGCGATCAGCGCCGGCGTCATGTCCGGCGAGCCAACGATCTGCTCGACCCTCAAGCTGTCTCGGACGGTGTTGCGTCCCTGAATGCTCATGATCAGCGCGCCTGCACCGAACGCGATCAGGACGGCGGCAGCGACCAAGCCGCCGATCTCAAAGAACTTGCGCATGTTCGACCTTCTCCTCGCCTAGAGCGTGAGGCCGACCAACAACGGAGGGCCGGCTCAGTGCTCCGTCCTGCGTCTATGAGGGCGGATCGTTCAGGCGGGCACTCTCAGGCGCCACACGCCTGACAACGATGGTACTCCTCTGATGTAAACAAGGACCGAGCTGGTCTCAACCGCAGCGTTACGCTTTGCGGCGAGCGGGCACACTCGAACCATGACGACTCACAGCGCGGATCAGCTTCGCGAGCTGCTCGAGCTTTGGGACCGCAACAGCCAGGGGCTCAGCGAGGCGCAGATGTCTGCGCTCGTCGACTGGGACGAGACTCCTGCGGCGACGAAGGCCAAGATCGAGAGGATGCTTGAAGCACGGCAGACGGGCACCCGGCCGCAGCGCCTGAGTGCGACTGAAGAGGCTCACCTGCAGAGGCGTGGTCTGGGCCCAGAGGCCGGCGGCGCTGCCGATCCGTCCAAACATTCCGAGCCCTCGAAGCCATCTCTCTTGGGTCGACTGCGCGGGAAGCGCCGGGGCGGCTAGCAGCAAGGTCGGCGGCGCCGAGTCGAGACACCCACCAGGTCGATCGCACTCCGGGCGCGCTCTACTTAGGAATCGGGCGGGTCCGTGACCCGCCGCTGGTCGGCGCCCATCTGGTCGTCGCCCGTTGTGGGGAAGTCGATGCTGACGGTTTCGTCTTGACGGCGTTCCTCGACTTTGCCACGTTGGGTAAGGGCGCGCCTGTCGGCTTGGGTTGCCGGTTGTTCGATCATGAGCGAGAAGCTGCGCGGCCAGAGCCTCCTGGTCGCCACGACGTTCGCCTCAGCCGCGAGCAGCGTGATGTGCGCGGACAGGTAGATCCAGGAGAGCAGGCCAATCACAAGGCCGAAGGTGCCGTAGACGTTGCTGGCGTGCTTGAGCGTGTGTCCGACGTAGTAGCCGCCGAGAGTCTGCAGCAACTCATAGAGGACGCCGGCAGCAACCGCGCCGCCGCGTAGCTGTCGCCAGCTCACCTCGCGCGCCGTGAGCACGCGGAAGCCAACCCAGAACAGGCTGATGTTGAGCGCGGTCGACAGGGCGAGCGAGCCGATCTTCCAACTGATCCCGAAACGAGCACCAATCGTCGCGAGCGCGGCGAGGACCGTCGTCGCCAGCGCGCCGCCGCCGAGGAGAAGCAGCAAGATGAGCGCCCGCCCGCGTGCGTGCAAGGGGTCGGGCCGGCGCTTGTAGGGAACGCCCCAGAGGTGGTTCATCGCGTTTTGCGAGGCGAGAAATACACCCATTCCCGCCCAAAGCGCGGCGGCGAGGCCGAGGCCGAACGCCCACGTGCTTCCGTGCAGGGAACCGCGGCTGAGTTGTGGCCCAATGACCGGAAACTGGCCTAGGGCCGAGTTGACGATCCTCTGCTCGAGGTGCTGATGATGTTCGAGCACGAAGCCCAGCACGGTCGTGAGTACCAGCAGCAGCGGGAAGACCGCGAAGAAGCCGTAATAGGTGATCGTCGCGGCCAGGTAGCTGCCCTGATCGTCGGCGTACTTCTGTAGGACCGCGATCGGAAAACCCAGCCAGCGATGCCGCTGCTGGAACCGATCGAACGCGCTGTACCGCTTACCGAATCCGCTCAACGCGGTCACTCCGACACCGCACGCGAGTCACATCAGTGCGCAGACGTCGGTCGGCGGTTACGCGCTGTGGCGGTTCGGCCGTGTGCTCGGCGCCCCTTTCTACATCGTGGTGTGTTGCCGGTCGGAGGTTGGGTCGGCTCAGGTGGGAACAGGATTTGCGAGGACGTCGCACCGGTGGTGACTCAGTGCCGGCCGCTAAGTGGTGAGCGTCGGGCTGTCGTCCATCGGTTCGAGGAGTACCTCGACGATGGTGTCGTGCCGGATCCACAAGCTGTCGGTCTCTGACCTTGCTTCCACCTCGAGCCAGCCAGCGTAGTAGGAGCCTGCGCGACCTTCTCTGACGTTCGCGGCGGTCAGCATCATCATCGCTTCCTGCTTGCTCGTGCCGGAACCTGTCGGCAGCAGCACCGTGTGCGTGCTACCGCTCTCAGTCTTCACGGTGATCCGCATGGCGTTCCTCCGTTCTGCTCGTCGGCGGGCGCGCAGCATTACAAACCCCTGGTGCTTCGGAACTTCGCTCCCGCCGCGCCCGTCATGACCTGAACGTCTCGCAGGCCGCGCGGCGACGTGACGGCTGCACGGGGCCATTTCGTTGACCGCTTCTCGGCGCCGGAGGGCGAATGTTCCCGATCGAGGTGTGCGCCGCGGGCGGAACGAACATATGGAACCGTGTATGAGGCGCAGGCGCCCGGAAACCCGGGATTTCAGAGACTGAGGGGGAAGCTGTGCGGAAGCAACTTGTGTGCCTGCTCGCGGTTCTGGCGATTGCCGCAGCGACCGCGGCAACCGCCTTGGCGGTGCTGGGCGGGCAGCCGGATGGGAACGCGCACCCGTATGTCGGTTACGAGGACAACGGGGTGTTCGCGTGTTCAGGGACGCTGCTCTCGGCGACGGTGATGCTCACGGCAGCGCACTGTTTCAGCGACAGCACGTCGGCGTTCGGCACCGACACGGTGACCGGCGCACCGATCGTGCGGGCGACGTTCGACCCGAATCTGGCCAACACGCCGTCCGCGAACCGCGTCTGGCACTACGGCACGTACTACTTCGATCCGCAGTTCGCGATCGGCGCAGGGCACGGACTGCCCGGCTTCGATACCCACGACGTCGCGGTGATCATCTTCGGCTCTCCCGGATGTCACGTCCCGGCCGGCGCGACCGGGACCAGCACCTGTGGCACGATCGCCGACCCGACGACCTACGGCGCCCTGCCGACGCAGGGCCTCGTCGACACGCTCGAGAACGGGACGCCGATCGACCTCGTCGGCTACGGCGACCAGAACTTCATCCGTGGTGGCGGTCCGTGCGGCGGCAACTGCAAGCCGCGCGAGGGCGACGCGTTCACGCGCTTCTTCGGCCAGACGACCTTGATCAGCTCGAACGACACGATCAGCTCGCAGTTCATCAAGCTGCACTCCAACCCCTCCGGAACCTGCTTCGGCGACTCCGGCGGACCGAACCTGCTCGGCGGCACGAACATCGTGCTCGGCATCAACTCGTTCGTCGCCAACGGCATCTGCGCCGGCAACACCTACTCCTACCGCGCAGACACCGCAGACGCCCTTGGCTGGGTCACCGCCACGGTGGCCGCACAGGGCGGCAGCATCTCCCACTGAGCTCGAGCGTTGCGACGGCGGGGCGGCCCCGGGAGGGCCTCCCCGCCGTTCGCCCGCTTCCTGAAGGCAGCCCAGGACCTTCGTCCGGGTTTCGCGGCGACGCAGGTCAAGTTTCGGGTACATCCGGGTTGACTTCGACGGGCGGCAGGCGCACGATCGGAGTCAGGCGTCGGCCGGGAGAGCCGCCGCCGAAGTTCGATTTCGGGGAGAGGTCGTATGGTTGTACAGAGCATTGCGCTCCCGAAGGTCTCGGGGAGCCCGCGCGATCACGAGCTTGCGGCCGTGCCGGCAGAGACTGCCGCACCGCCTGCGGCCGTCGGACGCTCGTTCTACGCCCCGCTGCTCGTGCCGGTGCTCGTCGCGTCCCAGGGCGCCTGGCTCGCGCTGCTCGGGTACCTCGCCTTCCGCGTTCTCGGCTAGACGCTCGCTGCGGCCGGCGGCTCGGCGTCCAGGTCGAGCCTCACGTCGACGCCCGCCGCGCGTTGACCGGCTTCCCACGCCCGCAACTGGAGGTACAAGGCGAGCCGCATCGCGTCCTCGCGATACGAGCCGAGCAGGCTGACGCGCACCTCCTGCGCGCCGAGAGGCTCGGCCGCGATGTCCGAGATCGCGCTGAGATAGGCCAAGAGCAGCTGCGTCGCCGCGCTGTTGTTCGTCCGAACGATGGTCATCTGCCGCAGCCGGGTTCAGGGAAACCGGTCGACCTGACCTTGCACGTGTCGCGCGTGTGGGGCAATCGCCCGATTGGAGGAGATGGAGCCGGCTTACGCCGTCCGCACATTCGGCGCCCAGGCTGCGAGCGTCATCGCGACGAACGTGCCGGTCGCGACATCCGACGGAACGTGCGCGCCGGACACGACGAGCGCAAACGGGATCGTCGTCGCCCAGGCGAATGCGAGCCAACCCGACCGCCACGCCGCCGCGACGGCTCCGGCGAGTATGAGCGCGCGAATCGTGTGCCCGCTCGGCAGCGAGGTGTCGAACGCCGAGACGTGGTAGGTGTGGTGGAAGAGGTCGGGCTTGCGAAGCGAGAGCTTGCCCGCGAGCTCGATCGCGTTCCCCGCGCACCAGAGCGCGCACCACGCGAGCCCCGCGGGGCGTCCGAGCCGCCGGGCCGCGGCGAGGACGATGAGCAGCGACGGCAGCAGAGCCGCCGGGTACGTCCAGAGCTCGAGCGCGATGTGGCCGGCGGGCGGGTCGACGCTCGGGACGGTCAGCCCGCCGAACGTGACGAGCGGTTGGTGGCGGACCTGGAGCCACGGCATCAGATGCTCGACCGCGTACTGGTCGACGCCGTGCAACACACCCGTCGCGGAAAGAGTCGCCGTCAGCGCGGTCAGGAGCCCGCCTGCGATCGCGAGGCGAGGCCGGCGTGGCGCGAGCGGCGTCACGCGAAGTGGGGGCGAAGCCTCTCGGCCGTCCGCAGTAGGTGCTCGGGGATGACCTTCGCGTCGCCGAGCACCGGCATGAAGCTCGTGTCGCCGTTCCAGCGCGGGACGACGTGCTGGTGGACGTGATCCTCGATCCCGGCGCCCGCGACCCGGCCGATGTTCCAGCCGAGGTTGAAGCCGTGCGGTGCGTACTCCGCGCGCAGCGCCTCGATGCCGCGTGCCGCGAGCGCGTGCACCGCCGCCGCCTCCGTCGTCGTGAGCGCTCCGAAGTCGCTCAGGTGCCGGTGCGGCGCGACCAGCAGGTGGCCGGACGAGTACGGGAACTTGTTCAGCATCACGAGCGCCTCGTCGCCGCGGTGGACGAGCAGCTCTTCCTCGGGCTCGCAGAAGATGCAGTGGTCGAGCTCGTCGGCGTGCTGTACGTACTCGAGGCGCCACGGCGCCCACAGCGGTTCGGGCATCGAACGAGAGTAGTCCAGTACGACAGAGGGGGAGCCGCTGCGGCGACGGCTCCCCCTCTGCGATCTTCGTCCGACGACCAGGAAGGCGAGTCCCTAAGCCCGCGACCCAATCGTGCGTTACCAGACTTCCCGACGGTAGCTCCGACCTAACTCCCTCGTCCGAGTGATCTTTGCGCTACCCCTTTGGCGGCCGGCGAACCGAGCGTCAGAGCCAGCGCTTGTACCGGAAGAACGCAAGCATGCCGACGAGCGACACGACCATCCCGGCGAAGACGACCCAGAACGCAGCGGCTGTCTCGTAGCCCGGGAAGTGCACGTTCATCCCGAAGAAGCCGGTGATCAGCGTGAGTGGGAGCAGCACGACCGAGAACACGGTGAGGATTCGCAGCACGTCGTTCTGGCGGTGGCCGATCACCGATTCGTTCGTGTCCTCGAGCGCCTCGACGACTTCCTTGTAGTTGTCGAGGATGTCCCAGATGCGCTCGGCCGCATCGACGACGTCGTCGAAGTAGAGCTCGAGCTCTTCCGGCAGGAAGCGCTCGACGTGACGCTCGAGCAGACGCAGGGTCGAGCGCTCCGGCTTGATGATCTTCCGGTAGCTGATGATCTCCTGCTTGACGTTCGAGATGTCGCGTACGACCTCTTCGGAGCGGCCCTCGAACACGTCGTCCTCGAGCGAGTCGAGCTTGTGCCCGATCTTGTCGAGAATCGGGAAGCAGTAGTCGAACAGGTCGTCGAGTACCTCGTAGAGGAGGCGGCCCGAGCCCTTGGAGAACAACCCCGCGCGGAACTCCGGGTCGATGCCGCAGCGATCGAAGAGCCGCGTCACGGGCAGCAGTTCGACCGCGGGCAGCGTCACGAGGTAGTCGGGCCCGACGAAGATGTCGAGCTCGGCGGCGTTCAGACGCTGGATCGTGCGGTCGTAGACCGGGAAATGGAGGACGCCGAACAGGTACCCCTCGTCGGCGTAGTCGTCGATCTTCGGGCGCTGGCGCTTCGACATCACGTCCTCGACGTCGAGCGGATGCCAGCCGAAGCGGTCCGCGAGCTCCTGCGCGCTCTCGAGCGACGGAGTGTCGAGGTGGATCCAGGTCAGGCCGGCGGCGGCGAGCTCAGCGGCGCGGGCAGGCGGAGCCGCCACGGCCGCGGCCGTGTCCCTCGTGCGCGTACGACGGATGCGAGGCAGGCTCGGCATCGGTACTCAGCGGGTCCTCGAGCACGGGAATCATTGGCATATTCGGCATTCTACCGCGGTTTCCCGCTCAACAGGTGCCGCCGAAGGTCGTCGCGGCACCATGGGCGTCATGGAAGCCCGTTGGTGGACATTGCGTCCCGCGCAGAGCCTCAAGCCGGCGAGCTACGTGTGCCCGTTCTGCGACACGATGCTGCACGCGACGAGCGAGCATGCGCTCGTCGCTCCCGAGGGGGACGTGTCGAAGCGGCGGCATGCGCACATGGAGTGCGTCGTCGCCGAGCGCCGCGCCGGACGGCTCGTGACCGAGGACGAGTGGCGCGTCCGGCGTTAGGCGAAGTTCAGGATCGCGATCGCGGCGAACACGGGAGCGGCGATCGCGTAGAGCCCGACCGACGCTCCGCGTCCGCCGACGCGCCACGCGACGGTCGCTGCAATCGCAGTGATCACGCACGCGAACATGTCGACGACGCCGAGGACGATCTGCAGCGCCCGTACGCCGGTGAAGTAGAGGCCGATCGAGAGCACGACGACGACTGCGAGCTGAATCGCCTCGCGGCGGAGGGTCCTCGGGTTGAGCGTGCTCTCGGGACGGAAGGTCATCCGCTGCGAGACGCTACCTTGGTGCCCCGATGGACTGGGGCCTCTTCCACGCGATCAACGCGCTCGGCCGGCACGACGACGGCCTGCAGGACACGGCGCTCGCCTACAACGCGGTCGCGCTCTTCGCGATCGTCGGTATCGCGGGCTTGCTGTGGTTCCTTGCTCGCCCCGATGGGCCCGTGAAGGCGAAGCTGGCCGCGGCGTCGGCGGCGTTCTCGGTCGGCGTGGGCCTGCTGCTGAACGTCGTCGCCGGCTCGCTGTGGCACCACAACCGGCCATTCGTCGACCACCCGCACAAGACGCTGCTGCTGATCCATCATGCGGCCGACAACTCGTTCCCGAGCGACCACTCGACGGTCGCCTTCGCGGCGGCGTTCGCCGTGCTCGTCTTCTATCGGCGCCTCGGTGCGCTGCTCGTTCTCGGCGCGATCGGAGTCGCGCTGGCGCGCGTCTTGCTCGGCGTGCACTACCCGGTCGACGTCGCTGCGAGCGCCGGGATCGGTGCTGTGTCGGCGGCGATCGTCACCTGGTCCGCGCGCACGTACGTGACGTGGGTCGTGCGGCAAGCGAGCAGGCTTTCGGATCCGCTGGTCGCCGCGGCTCGCGGCCTCGCTTCCCGGCACTAGCCGGCTGCGTAGCGCGCGGACAAACCGGGAACGCCTTTCGGCAATCGACGAAAGGGGTCCCGATGAGCACCGATGAAGTCAAGGGCCGGATCGAGAAGGCTGCCGGCGATCTCAAGGACGACGACGATCTCAAGCGGGAAGGTCAGATCGACCAGGTCGTCGGCAACATCAAGAAGCGCGCCGACGACGTGGGCGACAAGGTGAAGGACGCCGCGACGTCCGACGACGACTGAGCGAGCGGGGCGAGCGCGGGGGCCGCCCCTGTGGGCGGCTCCCGCGCTCGCCGACCGACCGGGCAAGGAGTAGTCGCCCGGGGCGGGAATCGCACCTGCGAGACGACGTCGCGTTACCGGTAGCTGCCTACCGCGACGAGGTCAGACGCGGATCATCGGCGAACGTCGCCGCCAAGGCGTTGACCACCGCTGGGTCAAAGTCCGAGCCGGCACAGCGGTGGAGTTCGGCAAGTGCGTCTTC
>Ga0207657_10005678_pt1 | contig 13016 bp, 13 predicted proteins | sample KBSC33metaG_FD_184316 | JGI IMG/M metagenome (GOLD analysis project Ga0207657, IMG submission 184316) | Corn rhizosphere microbial communities from Kellogg Biological Station, Michigan, USA - KBS C3-3 metaG (SPAdes) (version 2) | ecosystem: Host-associated > Plants > Roots > Rhizosphere > Soil ...
GGCCGGGTCGACGCCGACGTGGTGGTCGAGGCGGTCGGCGTCCGGCCGCGGCTCGACTGGCTCGCCGGGTCGGGGATCGAGGTCGACCCGGCCAGCGGCGGGGTGGTGGTGGACGAGGCGGCCCGCAGCACGCTGCCCGGGGTCGTCGCGGTCGGCGACTGCGCCGCCCGCTGGTCGCCGCGGACCGGGCGGCGGGTACGCACCGAGCACTGGGACGACGCGCTGCGGGCGCCGACCGTCGCGGCCGCGACCCTGCTCGGCACGCCCGCCGTCTACGACCCGGTCCCGTACGTGTGGTCCGAGCAGTTCGGCCGCTACCTGCAGTGGGTCGGCTGGCGGTCGGACGGTCCGGCCGTCCGGCGCGGCGACCCGGCCGCCGCCACCGGCTGGGGTGCGGCGTGGCTCGACTCCGCCGGCCGGCTGACCGGCCTGCTCACCGTCGACCGGCAGAAGGACGCGATGCAGGCGCGTCGGGTCGTCGACGCCGGCCGGGTGATCGACCCGGACCGGCTCGCCGACCCGGACGTGCCGATCCGCTCGCTGTGAGCCTGTCACCGGGTTGGGACGGCTGGACCGTGGCAGGCTGGGGGACGTGAGTGAGCAGGTCGAGTGGTTGACGGTGCCGGACGTGGCCGAGCGGCTCGGCGTGCCGGTCACCCGCGTGCACCAGCTGCTGCGCGACGGCGGGCTGGCCGGCCGGCGCGAAGGCGGGGTGCTGCGGGTGCCGGCCGCGTTCCTCGACGGCGGCGCCGTCGTCAAGGGCCTGTCCGGGGTGCTGACCCTGCTGCGCGACGGCGGCTACGACGACGAGGCGGCGATCCACTGGCTGCACACCCCGGACGACACGCTGCCGGGCACACCGGTGCAAGCATTGGCCGCCGACCGGGGCAAGGAGGTGAAGCGGCGCGCCCAGGCGCTCGCGATCTGATGCGGGTCACGGTGAACGGCGGCGACCGGGAGGTGCCGGACGGGCTCGGCCTGGTCGCGCTGCTGGCGGAGCTCGGCCTGCGACCCGGCACGGTCGTCGTCGAGCGCAACGGCGAGGCGCTGGTCCGCTCCGAGCTGGACGGCGTCGTCCTCGCCGACGGCGACCGCCTCGAACTCGTCCGGGCAGTAGCCGGTGGTTGAGCGCACCATCCCTGCCCACCCGCCCGCCCGCGAGTCCGCGGCCGCGCCGCGGGAGGACAGGGCGGCCGCGCCACGGGAAGGCGCCGCAGGTGCGGGCGCCGACTCGGGGTGGGTGCGGGGGCGGCTGGCCGGTGCGCGGCTCTACCTGTGCACGGATGGGCGGCGGCCGCGTGGAGATTTCGAGGAGTTCGTCGACGCCGCGCTGCGGGGCGGCGTGGACATCGTCCAGCTGCGGGAGAAGGGGCTGGAGGCGCGCGAGGAGCTGGCGCTGCTCGAGGTGCTGGCCGACGCGGCCCGCCGGCACGGCGCGCTCTGGTCCGTCAACGACCGGGCCGACCTGGCCGCGACCGCCGGCGCCGACGTGCTGCACCTCGGCCAGGACGACCTGCCGGTGCCGGCCGCGCGCCGGCTGATCGGGTCGGCGCCGCTGGTCGGCCGGTCCACCCACGACCGGGCCCAGGTCGACGCGGCCGAGGTCGAGCCGGACGTGGACTACTTCTGCGTCGGCCCGACCTGGCCGACCCCGACCAAGCCCGGCCGCCCCGCCCCCGGCCTCGACCTGACCCGGTATGCGGCCGCCACCGCGACCAGGCCGTGGTTCGCGATCGGCGGGATCGACGCGGACCGGCTCGACCAGGTGCTCGACGCGGGCGCGACCCGGGTCGTCGTGGTCCGCGCGATCACCGAGGCCGACGATCCGGAGGCCGCCGCCCGGTCCCTGCGGACAAGGCTGGCACCCGGGTGAGTCACTTCGCCTACGTCGCCGTGCTCGCCGCGTGCCTGATCGGCACCGCGCCGCTGGAGATCCTGCTGCGCACCCGGGTCTACGCGCGGTGGCGCCGCTGGCTGCTGGCGCTCGCCCCCACCCTGGTCGTGTTCGTCGCCTGGGACCTGTACGCGATCCACGCCCGGCACTGGACCTACGACCTGCACCGGATGACCGGGATCCTGCTGCCCGGCCGGCTGCCGCTGGACGAGCTGCTGTTCTTCCTGGTCACGCCGACCTGCGCGATCCTCGCCTTCGAGGCGGTGCGGGCGGTGAAGCGCTGGCCGGTCGGGGACGAGCCGCGCGAGCCCGCCGGCCGGTGAGCTACACCCAGCTGGCGCTGCTCGGCGTCGCCGGCGCGGTGCTCGTCGACACCGTGCTGCTGCGCACCTGGCTGGTCCGCCGCCGCACGTACTGGACCGCGTACGCGATCGTGCTGTTCTTCCAGCTGCTGGTGAACGGGATCCTCACCGGCTTCGACATCGTCCGGTACGACCCCGGCGCGATCCTCGGCTGGCGGGTCGCGTTCGCTCCGGTCGAGGACATCCTGTTCGGCTACGCGATGGTGACGCTCACCCTCTCGACCTGGGTCTGGCTGGGCCGCAAGGGCGTCTCGCGGTAGCCGAAAGGGCAACCGGGCCTCCGGGCGGTGCTGATCGTCAGCGTGCCGCTGCTGCGTCCCCGCGGGCCGCGACCGGCGCCGGCAACGATCCCGAGTGACCTACAGCGAGACGAGCAGGTCGGCCAGCTCGGCCGGGCGGGCCAGGAACGGGCAGTGGTCGCCCGGCAGCTCGACCGGGTCCGGCACCGCGGCCCGGGCCCAGTCGGCGTCGATGATCCGGTCCTCGGCGCACAGCACGTAGGTCGCCGGCGCGGTCGGTCCGGCCGGGACCGGGCTCGGCTCCGCGGTGATCCGCCAGTGCTGCCGGCACAGCCGGGCCACCGCCCACGCCGCCCGGTCGGGCGGGCTGTCCGGGTAGAGCAGCTCGACCGCCCCGTCCGGCCGGAACGACGTCGACCCGTCGTCGTGGACCTGCTGGGCGCGGCCGATCCCGCGCCGGGTCATCCGCTGACCGGCCCTGGCCCGGTCGTCCACGCTGCGGCCCGGCTCCGGCAGCATGGCGGCCAGGTTGACCACCCGCCGCACCGGCGCCGCCGCCGCCACCAGCGGCGCGACCAGCCCGGCCAGCGAGTGGGCGACCAGCACGACCTCCCCGGCCGGCAGCGCGGCCAGCACCGCGTCGGCGTAGGCGAGCGCGCCCGCGGCCGGGTCGGTGATCGGCAGGTCCGGCGCGACCGAGGTGTGCCCGCGGGCGGCGAGCTCCGCCTGCACCAGCTGCCAGCACCAGCCGCCGTGCCAGCCGCCGTGCACCAGCGCGAACGCGGTCACCGCCGGCTCCTCGACCGGACCGGACCCGCTGCCTCGGTCGGCTCAGGTCCGGTCGCTGCCCGCTCGCACCGCGAGCGCTCCGGCTCACTCATCCGCGCCTCGCCGCGAAGGCCCGGGCCAGCCCGGGGACCGCCACCCGGGCCCGGCGCGCCGGCCCGACCGCGACCCGCCGGTCCAGCACCCGATAGTCGGCCCGCTCGACCTCGTCGAGGATCCCGCCGTACAGCCGGATCGCGGTCTCGATGCAGTCCCGGCTGGTCGGGTGCAGCAGCCGCACGCCCGGCCCGGCCGCCCGGTAGAGCTCCCGGGTCCGGGCGATCTCGAAGGCCAGCAGCCGCCGGATCGGCCCGTCCACCACCCCCCGGGCCAGCCGCGGCCGGTCGACCCCGAACAGGTCGAGATCCTCGCCCGGCAGGTACACCCGGCCGCGACGGAGGTCCTCGCCGACGTCCCGGATGAAGTTCGACAGCTGGAACGCGACGCCGAGGTCGACCGCGTACGGCTCGGCGACCGCCCGCGGCACGGTCGGCTCCAGCACCGGCACCATCTGCAGCCCGATCACCGCGGCCGAGCCCCAGACGTAGCCCATCAGGTCCGCGTACGTCCGGTAGCCGGTGACCGTCAGGTCCATCCGCATCGAGGCGAGGAAGTCCTCGAACAGCGCGAGCGGGATGTCCCACCGGCGGACCGTGTCGACCACCGCCCGACCGATCGGGTCATCGGACCCGCCGGCCCGCACGCCGGCCAGGAACCGCGCGCCCCAGCCGGCCAGCCAGTCCGCCTTCTCCGCGGCGGTCAGCGTGGAGCCGAGGTCGTCCACGATCTCGTCGGCGTACCGGGCGAACCCGTAGAGCGCGTGCACGTACGGCCGCTTGGCCGGCGGCAGCAGCAGCGTGGCCAGGTAGTAGGTCCGCCCGTGCGCGGCGTTGAGCCGGCGGCAGCGCTCGTACGAGGCCCGCAGTGCGGGGTCGGTGATGCCGGCGGCGTCCAGCTCGCGGGCGCTCACCGGACCGAGGCCACCGGCCCGAGCTCCCGGTCGCCGGGAGGCGCGGAGACCACCAGCTTGCCCGGCGCGGCGACCGGCTCGAGCACCTCGTCCCGGGACCGGCCCAGCACGGCGATCGTGGCCACCGCGGCGGCCAGCGGCATCGCGATCACCGGCGCCCAGTCGAGGAACAGGTTCGAGCCCTGCGGCGCGATCATCATCGACAGCCAGAAGCTGGTGCCGGCGAACACCAGCCACGCCCGCCGGTCCAGCCGGGTCGCGCCGAGCACGGTCAGCCCCCACAGCACATACCAGGGCTGCACGACCGGGCCGAGGAACACCACCGCGAGCAGCGACAGCCCGAGCATCCGCACCCACCCGGCCCGGCCGGCCCGCAGCCACAGCCAGAACAGCACCGCCGCGGTGACGACCTGGCCGCCGAACCGGACCGCGGCGATCACCGGGTCCTGGTACGTCACGAAGTTGGGCACGCCCCGCAGCAGCTCGATGAGCATCCCGATCGCGGTCGGCACCGACACCCAGGTGAGCACCTGGCTGGACGCGTTGAGCTGGTCGATCCAGCCGAAGCCGAGCCCGGTGAGCCCGGTGATCACGGTGATGGAGACCGCGGCCACCACCCCGGTCCGCAGGCAGGCCCGGACCAGCACCGCCCGCCCGGACAGCCGGCCGGCCCACACCCAGGCGAGGAACGCGACCGCCACCGCGGCCGGGGCCTTGACCAGCACGGCGGCCGAGCAGAGCACGACTCCGACGGCGACCCAGCGCTCCTCGGTCGCCTCGATCGCCACGGTCAGCCCGGCCACGACCAGCCCGACCATGAGCGCGTCGTTGTGCCCGCCGGCGACGAAGTGCGCCAGCACGAGCGGGTTGGCGACGCCGAGCCAGACCGCCACCCGCGGGTCGCCACCGGCCGCCCTGGCCAGCCGGGGCAGGTAGCGGGCGGTCAGCAGCACGCCGGCCACGGCGACCAGCCGCATCACGAACACCGTGGTCACGACCCGGTCGCCGGTCACGGTCGCGACCGCGCGGCCGATCCCGAGGAACAGCGGCCCGTACGGCGCCGGCGTGTCCACCCACATCCCGGAGATCTCGTCCAGGAACGGCCCGGGCAGCGACACCGGCCCGAACCGGTACGGGTCGAGGCCGGCGTGCGCGATCTGCGCCTGCGCGGCGTACGCGTACAGGTCGCGGCTGAACAGCGGGACGCTGAAGACCAGCGGCGCCCCCCACAGCGCGGCGATCTTCAGCAGCCGGCCGGTGTCGGTGCCCTCCTCGCCCCGGCGCAGTGCCCGGCCGAGGTAGAGCCACGCCATGCCGAGGACGGCCAGCCCGGCGTAGACGAAGGCGAGGGCGGCCCGCTCGCCGATCGGGTCGCGCAGCAGCGCGAGCACCGGGGTGCGCTTGACCGGGTCGTAGACCGGGGGAGCGCCGGCCCCGAGCGAGCCCAGCGCGAGCAGCGCCGAGCCGCCGAGGCCGACCAGGACGATCTTGCGCAGGTGCGGGCTGCCCCAGCCGGCCCAGCGGGCCCGGGCGGCCCGACCCAGCCGGCTGTCGCGGAGGGCGGTGACCGCGGCGGGCACGGTCGCCGGCGCCGTCACAGCTCGCGCACTGCGCGCGGCACGGGCTCCGGAGCGGGACGGTCGGACCACTGGTCGCCCGGGCCGGCCCGGCCGGGTAGCAGCTCGAACAGGACCGCCGCGGCGACGACCACCGCGGCGCACAGCACCGCCTGGATGATCGCGCTGACGTCCACCGTGCCGCCCTTCGGCATCACCACCACCGCCAGAGCGGCGGATGCCGTGACCACGGCGGTGCGGGTACGCAGGTTCGACGTGCCGGCGGCGATCAGGATGAAACCCCACAGCAGATACCAGGGCTGCACCACCGGGCTGAGTGCGACCGCGGCGACGAAGCCGAGCCCGAGCGAGGCGATGAACCCGCGCCGGTCCATGTGCGCGAGCAGCAGCAGCACGATCACCAACGCGGCCACCCCGCCGGCGCCGCGGAACACCGCGATCGCGGTGTCCATGGTGGCGGTGTCGCCGACCCCGAACAGGTGCGCGAGCGCGCCGACGGCCTCGCCGGCCAGCGTCGTCCCGGACAGCCAGTTGCGCACCGTGCCGGGCGTGTTGAGCGCACTGACCCAGCCGTAGCCGAGGCCGGTGGCCCAGGAGACCAGCGCGACGACGGCGGCGGAGACCGCGCCGACGCCGGCCGCGGCCCGGGCAAGCCGCCACCGCCCGGTCAACCGCTGCGCCCAGAACGGCACCACGAACACCAGCGCCAGCGCGGCCGGCGCCTTGACCAGCAGTGCCATCGACAGCAGCAGCACGCCCGGCAGCACCCGGCGGTCGAGCACCAGCACCAGCCCGGCCACGACCAGGCCCATCAGCAGCGCGTCGTTGTGCGCGCCGCTGACGAAGTGGAACAGCACCAGCGGGTTGAGCACGGCCAGCCAGAGCGCGCGGTCGGCCGGCACGCCGCACTGCGCCGCCAGCCGCGGCACGTACCGGACCAGCAGCACGACGCCGATCAGCGCGATCAGCCGCATGCCGAGCACGGTCGGCACCGTCTGGTCGCCGGACAGGTCGACCACCCAGCGGGCCAGTTGCAGGAAGGCCGGCCCGTACGGGGTCGGCGTGTGCGACCAGATGCCCGGCACGTCGGCCAGGTAGGGGTTGTCGGGCAGCGCGCCCGGACCCCAGAAGTACGGGCTGGCGCCGACGTGCACCATCCAGCCGACCGCGCCGTAGGAGTACACGTCCCGGCTGAACATCGGCGGGGCCAGCGCCAGCGGCGCCGACCAGACGGCCAGCGTGATCACCAGCGAGCGCCGGTTCGGTCCGTCCGGGGTGCCGATCCGCCGGCCGAGGAACAGCCACGCGACCACGAGCAGGGCGAGCCCGGTGTAGCCGATCACGAGCGCGATCGGCTCCCCGGCGCGCAGCCACTGGACGACCCGGAACTGCGTGAACGGGTCATGCCGCGGTAGCGCGCCGGCGGCGACGCCGCCGGTCGCGAGCGCGAGTGACCCGGCGAGCCCGAGGATCCGGTAGCGGTCGAGGAGCCGCAGCTCCCCGACCGCCCGGAATCGGGAGAGCCGGGGCGGGAGCGTGGCGAGCACAGCCTTCAAGATTACCGGCTCCGTCGAAACGATTCCCGCACGGACGCGGAGCGTCGACCGATCGCGCCTGCTGGTGCGTATCTCGTCACTGACCGCTACGACTCCACCCGAACCGTCACAGGTCGTTCGCCGCCTACCGCCGGCGGCCGGTGATGCGCTCGGCGGCGAGCCGGCCGGACAGCAGCACCATCGGCACGCCGACCCCCGGCTGGGTGCCCGAGCCGGCGAAGACCACGTTGTCCAGCCCGCGGGCGAGCGTCGGCGGGCGGAACGGCCCGGTCTGGGTGAGCGTGTGCGCGGCCGCGAACGGTGCGCCCGCGGCCAGCCCGGACGCGGCCCAGTCGGCCGGCGTCACGAGCCGTTCAACCTCGATCCCGGCGCCGAAGCCGGCGTACCCGCGGGCCTCCAGGACGGCGACCAGCTCGTCCCGGTAGCGCGGTCCGGTGCCGGCCCAGTCGATGCCGGCGCTGAGGTTCGGGGTCGGCGCGAGCACGTAGTAGGCCTGCCGCCCGGCCGGCGCGAGGGTCGGGTCGGTCCGGGTCGGGTTGGTCACCAGCAGGGACGGGTCGGACATCAGCCGGCCGTCCCGGATGATCTCGTCGAACGTGCGCCGCCAGGCCCGGCCGAAGTGGATGTTGTGGTGCGCGATCTTCGTGTACGCGGCGGTCGAGCCGGCGTGCAGCACCACGCAGGACGGCGAGTAGCGCAGCCGGCCGAGCCGCCGCGGCGCGACCCCCGGCGGCAGCAGATCCCGGTACGCGACCGGCAGGTCGGGGTTGAGCACGACCACGTCGGTCTCGACCCGCTCGCCGCCGGTGGTGTGCACGGCCCTGGCCCGGCCGCCGTCGACCTCCACCCGCGCGACCTCGGTCCCGTACCGGAACCGCACGCCGTGCTTCTCCGCCGCCCCGGCCAGCGCCCGCGGCACCGCGTGCATGCCACCGCGCGGGAACCACACCCCGGCGACCGAGTCCATGTAGGCGATCACCGCGTAGATCGCCAGCGCCGAGTACGGCGACAGGCCGGCGTACAGGGCCTGGAAGGAGAACACCCGCTGGGTACGCGGGTCCTTCAGGTGCCGGGCCACCGCGGGGGCGAGCCGGCCGAACCCGCGCAGCCGCAGCAGCCGGAGCAGGTCGGGACCGAGCAGCCCGAGCGGCGAGTCGAGGTTGCGGTCGATGAACGAGCGCATCTCGGCCCGGTAGAGCGCGCTCACGTAGTCCGCGAACCGCCGGTAGCCGGCCGCCTCGGCCGGCCCGCAGACCCGCTCGACCTCCGCCGCCATCGCCTCGACGTCGGCGTGCACGTCCAGCGTCGACCCGTCCGGGTAGAACGCGCGGTAGACCGGATCGAGCGGCTCGAGCTCCAGCCAGTCCTCCAGCCGCTCGCCGACCGCGCCGAGCGCGTCGGCGATCAACCCTGGCATGGTCAACACCGTCGGCCCGGTGTCGAAGCCGTAGCCGCCGAGCTCCAGCCGCCCGGCCCGCCCGCCCGGCACCGCGGCGCGCTCCAGCACGGTCACCTCCCGGCCGGCCGCGGCCAGCCGCAGCGCCGCCGACAGCCCGCCGAGCCCAGCCCCGACCACGACCACCCGGTCCGTCCGCCCGACCACCGTCCGCACGCCCGTCGTCCTCCGGCTCAGAGCGTGCGGACGGTGGCGGCGGTGGCCAACTCGTGCAGCGCGACCTCCGCGCACGAGTCGACCGGCGATGCCGCGAGCGCGGCCACCGCCTGCTCGGTGCAGCTGCGGATCATCCGCTCCACCTCCGCCAGTGCCCCGGTGGCCACGATGATCTCCCGCAGCACGGCCAGCCCGGCCTCGTCCAGGCCCGGGTCGCCGAGGTGCAGGTCCAGCAGCCGCGCCTGGGTCGCGCTGCTGGACCGGCTGGCCAGCGCGACGAGCACGGTCCGCTTGCCCTCGCGCAGGTCGTCGCCGGCCGGCTTGCCGGTCTGGGCCGGGTCGCCGAAGACGCCGAGGACGTCGTCGCGCAGCTGGAACGCCTCGCCCAGCGCCAACCCGTACGCCTCGTACCCGGCCAGCAGCGGGCGCTCCGCACCGGCGAGCGCCGCGCCGAGCTGCAGCGGGCGCAGCACGCTGTAGCGGGCGCTCTTGAACTGGATGACCCGCCGGGCGCGCACCACCGAGCCGCCGCCCCTGGCCTGCTCCAGCAGGTCGAGGTACTGCCCGCCCATCAGCTCGGTGCGCATCTCGTCGAACAGCGGCCGAGCCCGGTCGAGCCGGGCCGGCTCGAGCCCGCTGCCGAAGAACATCTCGTCGGTCCAGGCCAGGCACAGGTCGCCGAGCAGGATCGCCGCGCCGGTGCCGAAGCTGTCCCCGTCGCCGCGCCAGCCGGCCGATCCGTGCAGCCGGCCGAACCGGCGGTGCGCGGCCGGCCGCCCCCGCCGGGTCTCGCTGCGGTCCATGACGTCGTCGTGGATGAGCGCGCAGGCCTGGAACAGTTCCAGCGCGGCGACCGCGGTGACGACCCGTTCGTCGTCGGGCATCCCGGCGCCGCGCCAGCCCCAGTAGCCGAACGCGGGCCGCAGCCGCTTCCCGCCGCCGAGCAGCTCGCGGACGGCACGGACCAGCTCGGCGGCCTCGGTGCCGACCGCGCCTAACCGCGCGTCCTGCCGATCGAGGAACGCCGCGAGCGCGTCCGCGACCCGCCGGCGTAGATCCGCGCGGTCGGCCACGGCGGCGGGCCCGGACACAGGGTGCAGCGCCAGGCCGGGCCGGTCCTGCGTCGAGGTCACGATCGCTCCAGGGGCAAGTCACGTCGTTGTCCTGGGGAGTATCCGGGAGCGGCGCCGGTTCCGCCTGTTGTGATCTGCGCGCATGGCCGGTCGGTGGCCTGCCGCTACGCTGGCCGCCATGACGGGAACCGTGCGGGACCGGCTCGCGGCGGGCGGACCGACCTTCTCCTTCGAGTTCTTCCCCCCGAAGACCGACGAAGGCGAGCGTCAGCTCTGGCAGGCCATCCGCCAGCTGGAGCCGCTGCGGCCGTCGTTCGTGTCGGTGACGTACGGGGCCGGCGGGTCCAACCGCGACCGGGTCGTGGAGATCACCGAGCGGATCGCCACCGACACCACGCTGCTGCCGATGGCCCACCTCACCGCGGTCGGCCACTCGGTCGCCGAGCTGCGGCACGTGGTCGGCCGGCTGGCCGGCGCCGGCGTGCGCAACGTGCTGGCGCTGCGCGGTGACCCGCCCGGCGACCCGCTCGGCGAGTGGCGGGCCCACCCGCAGGGCCTCGAGTACGCCGAGGACCTGGTCCGGCTGGTCAGGGCCCACGGCGACTACTGCGTCGGGGTGGCCGCGTTCCCGGAGAAGCACCCGCGCTCGCCCGACCTCGACTCGGACACCCGCTACTTCATCGCCAAGTGCCGGGCCGGCGCCGACTTCGCGATCACCCAGATGTTCTTCCGGGCCGAGGACTACCTGCGGATGCGGGACCGGGTCTCGGCACTCGGCTGTGACGTGCCGATCATCGCCGGCATCATGCCGATCACCAACGTGCGCGGCATCGAGCGGTCCGCCCAGCTGTCCGGCGCGGCGTTCCCGGCCGAGCTGGCGGCCGAGCTGCACGCGGTCGAGGACGACCCGGCCGCGGTCCGCCGGGTCGGGGTCGAGCACGCGACCGGGCTGTGCGAGCGGCTGCTCGCCGAAGGCGCGCCCGGCCTGCACTTCTACACGCTGAACCGGTCCACCGCGACCCGCGAGGTCTACGCGGCACTCGGCCTCGGCGCCCCCCTGGCCCGCGCCTGAGGTGACCGCGGGGCCGGCCGTCGCGGCGCTCGCGGCGGTGGCGGTGGTGCTGCTGGTGATCACCGTGCTCACCGCCCGCCGGCCGGTCGAGCCCGTCCCGGACCTGGCCGGCTACCTGGCGCGCTGGGCCCCGCTGCACGGCGGCTACGCGCCGGCGCGAAGCGACCTGGCCGGTCGCTGGCTCTCGCTGGCGTACCGGCTGGCCCGGCCGCTCGCCACCCGAGGCGTGTCGCCGGGCGTGCTCACCGCCTGGGGTGTGCTCGTCTCGGCCGCGGTGGCCGTGGTGGCCGCCCCGGGCGGGCGGTGGCCGCTGGTCGCCGTCCCGATCGTGGTGCTGGCCGGCCTGCTGGACAACCTCGACGGGGCGGTGGCGGTCCTGTCCGGCCGCACCACCCGCTGGGGCTTCGTGCTCGACTCGCTGGCCGACCGGCTCTCCGACGCCGCGTACCTGCTGGCGCTGTGGTTCCTCGGCGCTCCCGGGCCGGTGTGCGTGGCCGGCGGGTCGCTCATGATGCTGCAGGAGTACGCCAGGGCGCGAGCCGGCAACGCCGGCATGGGCGAGGTGGGCGTGGTCACCGTCTGGGAACGGCCGACCCGGGTCATCCTGACCGCGTTCCTGCTGCTGGGCTGCGGCGTGCTGACGGCGCGGGCGGACCTGCTCGCCACCCTCGGTGCCGGCGCCTGGATCGCGCTCGGTGCGGCCGGCCTGACCCAGCTCCTGCTCGTCATCCACCGCCGCCTGGCCTGAACCCGGCTCGCACTGGCACTCGCAGGATTCGACGCAGAGCCGCTCGCACTCGGGACCGCAGCGGCAGTCGTCGCCGGGCAGGTATATGGGCCTGCGTGGGCGGCGCGGTGGCAACACCTCGGTCGGGGTGGGGTGGTCGTCCGGCCGCCCCGTTCGGTCCCGTCGCATGCCGACGCTGCGCCGGCGGAACGACACACTTCCCGGAGGTCGCGGGTAAGGCCGATCAGCGCGGTACGGGCGGCCTACGCCCCAGTACGGGAAGGGGTCGAGATGGGCGGGCAGGCGCCGACCAGACCGGTCGCGCACTGCATCGGGCCGCATGCCGTGCACTGCGTCGCCGGAACCGTCGATGACGACCAACCGAAGTCCGGCAACGGTGAGCACCCGTTCGAGCACGTCAAGAGTCACCCGGCCGGCCGACTCCGCCCGGGCGATCGACGTCGGACTCACCTGCGCGGCGCTCGCCATCTCCCGCTGACTGACGTCGGCGATGCGGCGGGCACGGCGTACGAGTCCGGGGACGTCGAGGAATTCGGTCATGCAGGCAGCCTCATCCTTGGTGCGAGCGGGCCGGAAGACCCGCATCGAATCTGTGGACAAAGACGCGGCTTGTGGATAAAGGCGGGCGCCGACAACCACTCTTCCGGCTGCGTCATCGTTCCGACCCGCGCTGCAATGACCTATCCGGCGTGGGAACGCCGTCTCGGCTCGGCGCCCGACGCGCACCGCGTCTCTGCTCCGGCTCGGGGCGCAGAGACGTAGCCGGTGGGAGATCGTCTGCCTGGCGCGGTAGCTCGGCGTCGGACTACGTCTCTGCTCCGGCTCGGGGCGCAGAGACGTAGCCGGTAGGAGATCGTCTGCCTGGCGCGGTAGCTCGGCGTCCGACTGCGTCTCTGCTCCGGCTCGGGGCGCAGAGATGTAGCGGGCGGGAGGAGGTTGCCTGGCCCGGTCGCTCGGCGTCGGACTGCGTCTCTGCTCCGGCTCGGGGCCCAGAGACGTAGCCGGTAGGAGATCGTCTGCCTGGCCCGGTAGCTCGGCGTCGGACTGCGCCTCTGCTCCGACTCGCGGCGCAGAGACGTAGCCGGCCG
>Ga0207657_10005679_pt1 | contig 13016 bp, 8 predicted proteins | sample KBSC33metaG_FD_184316 | JGI IMG/M metagenome (GOLD analysis project Ga0207657, IMG submission 184316) | Corn rhizosphere microbial communities from Kellogg Biological Station, Michigan, USA - KBS C3-3 metaG (SPAdes) (version 2) | ecosystem: Host-associated > Plants > Roots > Rhizosphere > Soil ...
GCTGGCCAGGCAACGTCCGCGAGCTCGAAAACCGCATCAAGCGCGCGGTGATCATGGCCGACGGCAAGTCGGTCACCGCGGCCGATCTCGATCTGCCGTCCGCGCGCATGGCGCATAACGATCCGCTGCCGATCAACCTGCGCGCCGCGCGCGAAGTCGCCGACCGCAAGGCCATCCGCCAGGCGATGAGCCGCAGCGACAACAACATCTCGAGCGCCGCCAAGCTGCTCGGCATCAGCCGCCCGACGCTGTACGACTTGCTCAAGCAGTATCGGTTGAGCGCTTAGTCATTTCAGATCGCGCGCCGTTCGCCAGCGCTTCCGCCATTTCCGCAACCTCCAGCCAGCGCACTTCGGCCGCCTCGATGTCGGCGCGATGGCGGGCGATACGGGCGGTGAGCTCGGCGAAGCGGCCGGGATCGCGGGTGTAGAGGTCGGGGTCGGACAGCGCGGCCTCGTCGGCCGCGACCAGACCCTCGAGCCGCTCGATCTCGCCCGGAAGGCGGTCGTAATCGCGCTGGTCCTTGTAGCTGAGCTTCCGTGCTGCTCCCCCCGCGGGGGAGCTGTCAGCGGAGCTGACTGAGGGGGCCTGCGCGCTGCCCCCTCCGGCGGCCTTGCGGCCGCCGCCTCCCCCCGCGGGGGAGGAGCGCGCGACCTCATACCTTTTCCTGACCCAGTCCTCGTAGCCGCCGGCGACCACGTCGACCCGGCCCGAGCCGTCGAGTCCGAGCGTGATCGTCACCGTCCGGTCGAGGAAATCGCGGTCGTGACTGACGATCAACACCGTGCCCTCGTAATCGGCGATCACCTCCTGGAGGAGGTCGAGCGTTTCGAGGTCGAGGTCATTGGTCGGCTCGTCGAGCACCAGCAAATTGGCTTCGCGCGCGAATTCACGCGCCAGCAGCAGCCGCGAGCGCTCGCCGCCCGACAGCGAGCCGACCGGCGCCTCGGTCAGTGCGGGATCGAACAGGAATTCCTTCAGATAGCCCTTGATGTGCTTTTTGGCACCGCGCACGTCGATCCAGTCTCCGCCGTTGGCGAGCACGTCCTTCACGCGCTTTTGCGGCTCCATCAGCTTGCGCTGCTGGTCGATGACGATGCCGGAGAGCGTCTTCGCCTGCGTCACCTTGCCGCTGTCGGGCGCGAGCTCGCCGGTCAGCAGCTTGAGCAGCGTCGTCTTGCCCGCGCCGTTGGGGCCGACGATGCCAATCCGGTCGCCGCGCTGGATGCGAAGCGAGAAGTCGCGGATGATCGGCCGCTCGCCGTAATATTTGGTGACATCCTCCGCCTCGATCACCGTTTTCGAGCGGACGTCGTCCTTGGCCAGCGCAAGCTTCGCCGAGCCCGCCGGCCCGAGCATGGCCGCGCGCTGCGCGCGCATTTCCTGGAGCTTGGCGAGGCGTCCCTGGTTGCGGCGGCGGCGCGCGGTGACTCCGCGCTGCAGCCAGTGCAGCTCGATCTTCAATTTGGCGTCGAGCTTCTCGGCGGCGCGCGCTTCTTCCTCGTAGACGCGCTCGGTCCAGGCCTCGAACCCGCCGAAGCCGATCTCGGCGCGCCGCAATTGCCCGCGGTCGAGCCAGATGCAGCTGCGCGTCAGCCGCGTCAGAAATGTGCGATCGTGGCTGATGACGATGAACGCGCCGGTGAAGCGCTTGAGCCAGTCCTCGAGCCACTCGATCGCGCCCAGGTCGAGGTGGTTGGTCGGCTCGTCGAGCAGCAGCACGTCGGGATTTTGCGCCAGCGCGCGCGCGATCGCCGCTCGCCGCCGCTCGCCGCCGCTCGCCGTCGCGGTCGGCCGCGAGAGATCGATGCCGAGCTGGTCGGCGATCGCGGCCGCTTCGTGCGGCTGCGGCGCGTCCGACCCGTGCAGCACCCACTCCTCGAGGGTCGCGTGCCCGTCCATCTTCGGATCCTGCTCCAACAGCACGACGTTGGTGCCGGGCACGATCGTGCGCTTGCCTTCGTCGGTGTCGATGAGGCCGGCGAGGCACTTGAGCAAGGTCGTCTTGCCGGCGCCGTTGCGGCCGATCAGCGCGAGCCGGTCACGTTCGCCGACATAGAGGTCGAGGCCGCGGAACAGCCAGCCTTCGCCCTGGATCAGGCCGAGGTCTTCATAAGCGAGGATTGGCGCAGCCATGGCGTGCGCCTAGCCAAAGACGGCGCACGGCTGAAGCCTGAACCTTGCCGTGCATCGACATTCATAGCCTATTCAATGGCCGATGGTAGAAGCAGCGCCACACGAGAGTCGGCCATGAGACAGTTGCGTAAACTCCTGATTGCCGCCGTTCTGGCGGGCAGCTTCGCCAGTGCCCCGGCACTGGCCGACCGTCCGCGCGACCGCGGTCCGCGGCCCCCGCAGACCGTGGCGCCAATGCGTGAGCAGGAGCGCGCCTGGGAAGCGACGCGCGAGGGCCGCTCCATGCCGCTTCCGCAGCTCGAACGCCGCATCATGCCGATGATGGGCGGCGCCGATTACCTCGGCCCCGAGCTCAACGGCGACACCTATCGCTTCAAGTTCATGCAGAACGGGCGCGTCATCTGGGTCGACGTCGACGGCCAGGGACGAATCATCCGCCGCTCGCGCGAGCATTGATTCCGCGCCGCCGATTGACATTTGGCCAGCGGCTCCCAGTTGTTCCGGATAAGCAACTTCTCGTCGCAAGACGGGTTGACGGCGCGAAGATGAACAGCTCCGGGGAGCCTTGAATGCGTGTCCTGATCGTCGAAGATGAACCCAATCTCGGGCGCCAGCTGCGCTCGACGCTCGAGGGCGCCGGTTATGCCGTCGATCTCGCGACGGACGGCGAAGATGGGCATTATCTCGGCTCGACCGAAAATTACGACGCGGTGATCCTCGATCTCGGCCTGCCGGAGGTCGACGGCCTGACGGTACTCGACCGCTGGCGCAAGGAAGGCCGCAAGATGCCGGTGCTGGTGCTCACCGCGCGCGACAGCTGGTCGGACAAGGTCGCCGGGCTCGATGCCGGCGCCGACGATTATCTCGCCAAGCCGTTCCAGACCGAAGAGCTGATCGCGCGGCTGCGCGCGCTGATCCGCCGCTCGTCGGGCAATGCGTCGAGCGAGCTCATCGCCGGCGACATCCGGCTCGACACTCGCTCGGGCAAGGTGACCAAGGCCGGCGAGCCGGTGAAGCTCACCGCGCAGGAATACAAGCTCTTGTCCTACCTCATGCACCACAAGGGCAAGGTGGTGAGCCGCACCGAGCTGATCGAACATATCTACGACCAGGACTTCGACCGCGATTCGAACACCATCGAGGTGTTCGTCACCCGCATCCGCAAGAAGCTCGGGCCGGACGTGATCACGACCATCCGCGGCCTCGGCTACAGCCTCGAGGAACCGGTTAGTTGAACCAGCGAGCCGCCCCGGCGACGGCGGCGGCCGCGGACCAAGCCGCTGCGAGCAGACAGAGCCGTCGCCGCATCGGCTCACTCAGCCGGCGCATGATCGGGGTGGCGGCGCTCTGGATCGCGGCGCTGCTCCTGATCGGCGGCTTCGCGCTTGACCGCGTGCTGTCGCGCTCGATCGTCGACAGCTTCGACAACCAGCTCACCTTCGTCCTCAACTCGATGATCGCCTCGGCCGAGATCGGGCCCGATGGTGAGGTCCGTTTCAACCGCCCACCCGCCGACCAGCGCTTCGTCGAGCCCTATTCCGGCCTCTATTTCCAGATCAGCGGCACCGGCGCGGAAACTTTCGCCTCGCGCTCACTGTGGGATCGGCGGCTTCGCGTCTCCGATACCCACGCGGACGTGAAGCCGCACCTCTACGACAGCGACGAATTTTCCACCCACGACCATCCCGAGCCGCTCCGCATCGCCGAGCGCGACGCAATCCTGCCCGGCTCTCCGGTTCGCTGGCGCTTCCAGGTCGCGCAATCGCGCGAGACGATCGACGACCAGATCCGCCGCCTTCGCTCGACCTTGATCTGGAGCTTCTCGGCGCTTGGCGTCGGCCTGCTGCTGCTCGCCGCGCTTCAGACCTTCTACGGTCTATGGCCGCTCCGCCGCGTGCGCGAGGAGGTCGCCGCCATTCGCTCGGGCGAGAAGACGCGGATCAGCAACGGCTTTCCCGCCGAGATCCGGCCGCTGACCGAGGAGATCAACCAGCTTCTCGCGCACAGCGAAGCACAGGCCGAGGAAGCGCGGCGGCATGCCGGCAACCTCGCCCATGCGCTCAAGACCCCGCTGACCGTGATCACCAATGCCGCGACGGCGGATTCGCCCGACCTCGACGCGACTGTAATCCGCGAGTCCGGTGTCATGCGCCGCCAGATCGATCATCACCTCGCCCGCGCCCGCGCCATCGGACGCCGCGCCGCGGCACAGTCCCGCTCGACGGTGTGGGAAAGCCTCCAGGCGGTGCAGCGCGCGGTCGACCGGCTTCACGAAGGCGTGACGGTCGATATCGCCGGCGATCACCAGGCGCAGGTCCGGGTCGAGCGGCAGGACCTCGACGAAATGCTCGGCAATCTGGTTGAGAACGCGGCCAAATATGGCGGCGGCCGGGTGTTCGTGACGGTCGAGCGCAAGGGCCCGAGTGTCGACATATTGATCGAGGACGACGGGCCCGGGATCCCGGAGGAGCGGCTCGGCGAGCTGTTCACCCGCGGCGCGCGCCTCGACACGACCGGAAAGCCGGGCACCGGCCTCGGTCTCGCCATCGTCCGCGACGTCGCCGAGATCTACGGCGGCTCGATCCGGCTCGAGGAGAGCGAAGACCTCGGCGGCCTGCTCGCGCGGCTAAGCCTTCCCGCCGGCTAGGGAAGCCGGCGGCGCATTCGTCGAAAAGGCTGTTGTTCGGGCGCGTCCCCGCGATAGGCTCGAACGAGTCGAATCGGGGAGGGGTTTTTCCTATGCGTTTCCGGTACTTGGCTCTTGCGGCCCTGCTTGCGTCCACCGTCTCTGCCGGGGTTCTCGCCGCCAACCCGCGCTACGGCACCTGGGGCGTCGACACCGCGGACATGGATACGACCGTCAAGCCCGGCGATGGATTCTTCCATTTCGCCGAGGGGACGTGGCTCAAGAACCACCCGATTCCCGCCGACAAGACTGGCGCAGGCTATAATTACGAGCTCCCCGACGAGATCGAGCTCCAGGTCCGAAAGATGGTCGAGGACGTGACGGCCAATCCGACCAGCCCGATCGCGCGGAAGATCGGGGATGCCTACGCCGCCTGGATGGACGAGGCCGGCATCGAGCAGCGCGGCCTGGCGCCGCTTGAGCCTTATCTGGCCCGCATCGACGCGGTGTCGAACACCAGGCAGCTCGTAAAGCTGATGATGGCGCCGGGTTATGCGAGTCCGGTGAACGTCGGCATCTCTGCCGACCAGGACGATCCGACCCGCTATGCGGTGCGCGCGGGCCAGGCGCGGCTCGGCTTGCCCACTCGCGATTATTATCTGCTCAAGGGCGACAAGTACGATTCGATCCGCGCCGCCTACCGCAAATACATCGTCGAACTGTCGAAGCTCGCGGGCCTCTCGAACCCCGAAGGCCGCGCCGACCGAATTCTCGCGCTCGAAACCCGAATTGCGAAGGACCAGTGGACTCCCGAACGCAGGCGCGATCCGGTCGCCACCCATAATGTGATGAACCGCGCGCAGCTGATGAAGCTCGCGCCGCAGATGGACTGGGCCGAAAGCTTGCGTTCGATGGGTCTCTCCGCCGCGAAGACCGTCGATGTCGCCGAGCCGAGCGCGGTCGCCGCCGCCGCCAGGCGGATCGGCGATGTCCCGCTCGGCACGTGGAAGGAATATCTCACTTTCCGCTTCATCAGCGACCACGCCAACAACCTGCCCAAGGCGTTCGACGACACGCGCTTCGGATTTTACGGCAAGACGCTGAACGACGTCCCCGAGCAGCGGGCGCGCTGGAAGCGCGGCATGCAGATGCTCGACGACAGCCTCGGCGAAGCGGTCGGGCAGCTCTACGTCGCCAAATATTGGCCCGACGAGACCGCGCGCCAGGCGCAGGAACTGGTCGACGACATGCGCGCCGCCTACCGCGAGAAGATCACCAATGCCGCATGGATGGACGAAGCGACGCGAAAGAAGGCGCTCGAGAAGCTCGCCTCGTTCGATCCGCGCATTGGCCACCCGGTCAAATGGATCGACTATTCGACGCTGGAGATCAGCCGCACCGACCCGCTCGCCAACGCGATCGCGACCGAGGATTTCCAATGGAAGCTCGACCTGAAGCGCTTCCCGCACCCGGTCGACCGCACCCTGTGGGAAATGACCCCGCAGACGGTGAACGCTTATTACGACCCGACCATGAACCAGATCACGGTGCCCGCCGCGATCCTGCAGCCGCCGTTCTTCGACGCGAATGCCGACCCGGCGGTCAATTATGCGGAGACAGGCGCGACGACGATCGGCCACGAAATGGGCCACGGCTTCGACGACGAGGGCCGGCAGTTCGACGCCAGGGGCCGGCTCAAGGACTGGTGGAGCCCGGCGACCGCGGCCAAGTACAAGCAGAAGGCCGAGCGCCTCGCGGCGCAGTTCGACAAGTACGAGCCGCTTCCCGGGGTGCACATCAAGGGCCATTTGACGCTCGGCGAGAACCTCGCCGATCTCGGCGGGCTCGAGACCGCCTACGCCGCCTATCGCCGCTATGTCGCCCGCCACGGCGAGCCGCCGGTGATCGACGGCTACACCGGCGACCAGCGCTTCTTCATCGCTTTCGCGCAGGCGTGGCAGGGCAAGCGTCGCGAGGGCGCGCTGCGCCAGCAATTGTTGAGCGATCCGCACAGCCCCGACCAGTACCGGGTCGACGGAATCGTCCGCAATTTCGACCCCTGGTACAAGGCGTTCAACGTGCAGCCTGGCGACAAGCTGTATTTGCCGCCCGAGGAGCGCGTGCACGTCTGGTAGGACAGATTGTTCCGGGTCCGGGCGGCGCGCCTGTCGTCCGGACTCGGCTGTTCGTCGAATAATCTTGCCAACGGGCGCCTGCATGGGCCATTCACCCTTGCTTCTACCGGAGGGGTGAAAGTCCATGCGTTTCAAGATGTTGTCGCTCGCGACCGCGAGCCTGTTAGCGTTTTCCGCGGCGACCACGGCCAGCGCCGCAAAGCCGGTCTATGGCGACTGGGGCTATGATTCCTCGGCGATGGACAGCTCGGTCAAGCCGGGCGACGACTTCTGGGCCTATGTCAACGGCAGCTGGGACAAGCGTACGCAGATCGCCCCTGACCGCGCCTCGGCCGGTCCATTCGTGACGCTGTCGGACGGCGCTGAGCGCGACGTCCGCGCCATCGTCGAGCAGCTCTCCAATGATCCCAACCGCGACCAGCTCGGCCAGCAGATCGGCGATTATTATGCGAGCTTCATGGATACGGCGGCGATCGAGGCCGCCGGCACCGCGCCGCTGAAGCCCTATCTCGCCGAGATCGACGGCGCCAAGAACCGCGCCCAGCTGCTGTCGCTCTTCGTCAAGCCGGGCTTCGCGGCGCCAATCGACCTCGGCATCGTGCCGGACTTCAAGGATAGCGAGCACTACACGGTCGCCACCGGCCAGGCGACGCTCGGCCTTCCGAGCCGCGAATATTATCTCGACGACAGCGCCAAGATGAAGGCGCACCGCGCCGCCTACCGCGATTACATCATCACCATCCAGAAGCTCGCCGGTCTTCCCGGCGGCGAAGCGGCGGCGGACCGGATCATCGCGCTCGAGACCGAGCTGTCGAAGGCCCAGTGGCCGGCTGCCGAACGGCGCCAGATGGACAAGATCTACAACCCGATGACGCGCGCCGAGCTGACCAAGCTCGCGCCGCAGTTCGAGTGGACATCGACTCTCGCCAAGGCAGGCCTCGCCGGCGCCAAGTCGGTGATCGTGATCGAGCCGTCGGCGGTCGCCGGCGCTGGCAAGATCTTCGCGTCGACCCCGCTGTCGACGTGGAAGGAATGGCTCGCGTTCCGCTTCGTCTCGGACCACGCATCGGTCCTTCCCAAAGCGATCGACGACGCGCGCTTCGCTTTCTATTCGAAGCAGCTCTCGGGCGTTCAGCAGCAGCGCGACCGCTGGAAGCGCGGCGTCGCCGCGGTCAATGCCGCGCTCGGCGAAGGCGTCGGCAAGATCTACGTCGAAAAGCATTATCCGGCCGAGTCCGAGCGCCAGATGACCGAGCTGATCGGCAATTTGCGCGAAGCCTATCAGGAGCGGATCACCAGCAACAACTGGATGGACCAGGCGACGCGCGACGCGGCGCTGGCGAAGCTCGCGGCGTTCGAGCCGCGCATCGGCCACCCGGTGAAATATATCGATTATTCGACGCTGAAGGTCGTCAAGGGCGACCCGCTCGGCAATGCGATGCGCTCGGGCGACTTCGACTATAAGCTGCAGCTCAAGCGCTTCCCCAAGCCGGTCGACCGGACGCTGTGGGGCATGTTCCCGCAGACCATCAACGCTTACTACAACCCGCTGGCGAACCAGATCACCTTCCCGGCGGCGATCCTGCAGCCGCCGTTCTTCGATCCCAATGCCGACGCCGCCGCGAACTACGGCGCGATCGGCGCGGTGATCGGCCACGAAATGGGCCACGGCTTCGACGACCAGGGCCGCAAGTTCGACCCCAAGGGCAACATGCGCGACTGGTGGACCGCCGATGCGGCCAAGGCTTACTCGACCCGCACCGAAGCGCTGGTGAAGCAGTATGACGCGTTCAGCCCGTATCCTGGCGTCAACGTCAACGGCAAGCTGACGCTCGGCGAGAACCTCGGCGACCTGTCGGGCATCGAGGCGGCCTATGCGGCGTACAAGAAGTACACCGCCAAGCACGGCGAGCCGCCGGTGATCGATGGGCTGACCGGCGATCAGCGCTTCTTCATCGCTTATGCGCAGGCGTGGCAGGGCAAGGACCGCGAGGATGCCGAGCGGCGCCAGATCCTCACCGACCCGCACAGCCCCGACCGGTACCGCACCAACGGCATCGTCCGGAACGTCGACGCCTGGTACAAGGCGTTCAACGTCCAGCCGGGCGACAAGCTGTACCTCCCGCCCGATCAGCGCGTTCATATCTGGTAACGCGCTCGTCTTTGCGAGGAGCTTGCGACGAAGCAATCCAGTCAGCGCAAGGCTGGATTGCTTCGCTCCGCTCGCAATGACGCCCTAGTTGCCCGATTTGGCCGCAGCGCCTAAGCGGCGCGCCGTGGCCGCGACCATCCACCCTTTAGGCGCTCCCCGCGCTCCCTCGCTCGATGCGCTGATGGCGCTCGTCGCGGCGGACATGAACGGCGTCAACGCGGTCATCCTCGAGCGGATGCAGAGCAAGGTCGCGCTGATCCCCGAGCTTGCCGGCCACCTCATCGCGGGCGGCGGCAAGCGCATGCGGCCGATGCTGACCCTCGCGAGCGGCGCCCTGCTCGGCTATCCGGGAACGCGCCATCACAAGCTCGCTGCAGCGGTCGAGTTCATCCATACCGCGACCCTGCTCCACGACGATGTCGTCGACGGCTCCGGAATGCGCCGCGGCAAGCGCACCGCCAACCTTATCTGGGGCAATCCCGCGAGCGTGCTGGTCGGCGATTTCCTCTTCTCGCGCGCCTTCGAGCTGATGGTCGAGGACGGGTCCTTGAAGGTCCTGCGGATCCTCAGCCACGCCTCGGCGGTGATTGCGGAAGGCGAAGTCGACCAGCTCACCGCTCAGCGGCGGATCGACAGTGACGAGGACCAGTATCTCGACATCATCAGCGCCAAGACCGCGGCCTTGTTCGCGGCCGCCTGCCGCGTCTCGCCGGTCGTCGCCGAAGCGAGCGAAGATGCCGAACTGGCGCTCGAGACCTATGGCAAGAACCTCGGCATCGCCTTCCAGCTGACCGATGACGTGATCGATTATGCGTCGGACTCGGCGACCATGGGCAAGGGTGTCGGCGACGATTTCCGCGACGGCAAGATGACCCTGCCGGTGATCCTCGCCTACGCCCGCGGGAGCGACGCCGACCGCGCCTTCTGGCGCTCGGCGATCGGCGGCGAGCGAGTCTCCGACGCCGATCTCGCCCACGCCATTCGCCTGCTCGAGCAGACCGAGGCGCTGACCGACACGATCGAGCGCGCGCGCCAGTACGGCCGCCGCGCGATCGACGCGCTGGCGATCTTTCCGGCGAGCAAGGCCAAGTCCGCGCTGACCGAAGCCGCCGAGTTCGCGGTCGCGCGCGCCTATTAGTCATCCTGAACTTGCTTCAGGATCCATCGTGTTGACGTGCGGTGCGGTCTCCCGAATGGATGCTGAAACAAGTTCAGCATGACGAAACTCCCCATCGACGATGTTCTCCCGGACTTGCTCGCGGCGCTGCGTACGCAAACGCGCGCGCTGCTGATCGCGCCTCCGGGCGCTGGCAAGACCACCAGGGTGGCGCCCAAGTTGCTTGGAGAAGCCTGGTGCAGCGGCGAGGTGCTGCTGCTGGTGCCGCGCCGGCTCGCCGCGCGCGCGGCCGCGGAATTCATGGCTTCGGAAATGGGCGAGAAGCCCGGGCAGACGATCGGCTATGCGACCCGGCTCGACAGCAAGGTCGGCAAGGCGACGCGCGTGATCGCGATGACTCACGGCGTGTTCCTGGCGCGGATCGAATCCGACCCCGAGCTCGCCGGCGTCTCGACGGTGCTGTTCGACGAAGTCCATGAACGCAGCCTCGACAACGACCTGGCGCTGGCGCTCGCGCTTGATTCGGCGGGCGCGCTGCGGCCCGAGCTGCGGCTGCTGGCCATGTCGGCGACGCTCGATGTCGCCCGTTTCCAGCGCCTGCTCGACGGTGCGCCGACGATCGTCAGCGAAGGCCGGAGCTTCCCGCTCGATATTCGCCATGCCGGCCGCGACGCGGCAGCGCGGATCGAGCCGCAAATGGCCTCGGCAATCCGGGGGGCGCTGCGCGAGCATGACGGTTCGCTGCTCGCCTTCCTTCCCGGCGTGGCCGAGATCGAGCGCACCGCCGAGGCGCTCGGCGCGCTTCCTCCAAACGTCGAGCTTCACAAGCTTCACGGCGGCATCGAGCCGGCGGCGCAGCGCAAGGCGCTCGCCGCGCCGCCCGCCGGCATGCGCAAGCTGGTGCTGGCGACGAGCATCGCGGAGACCAGCGTCACGCTCGAGGACGTGCGCATCGTGGTCGACAGCGGGCTCGCCCGCCGGCCGCGCTACGATCGCGGCGCCGGGCTGACGCGGCTAGTGACCGAACGCGCCAGCCGCGCCGGGGTCACGCAGCGCGCCGGCCGCGCGGCGCGCCAGGCCCCTGGCATCGCGATCCGCCTGTGGGAGGAAGCCGCGACCGCCTCGCTGCCGGCGCAGGACCCGCCCGAGATCCTCGAAGCCGATCTGTCGAGCCTGCTGCTATCGTGCCTGTTGTGGGGTGAATCCGATCCAGCCCGCCTGCCCTTCCTCGACGCGCCTCCGGCGGCCGCGCTGCAGGAAGCGCGCAAGCGGTTGAGCGCGCTCGGCGCAGTGGATGGGCACGGCCGGGTGACCGCGCACGGCCGCGCCATCGCCGCGCTGCCACTCGAGCCGCGGCTCGCGCACATGCTGATCGAGAGACGGGAACGGGGCTTTGCGTCCGCCGCCGCGGACGTCGGGGTGCTGCTGAGTGAGCGCGGCCTGGGTGGCAACGACCCAGACCTCGAGATCCGTTGGCGCCGATGGCGATCGGACCGATCGCCCAGAGCCGAGGCGGCGCGCAAGATGGCGGCGCGGTTGGTGCGCCAGCTGCCCCTCCCTGCAAGGGAGGGGTCAGGGGTGGGTAGCGAAGCGGCGGGCTCAACGTCCGAAGCGGAGCTGCGCTCCGCACCCACCCCCATCCCCTCCCTTCCAGGGAGGGGAGAGGAATTGGGCCTCGCCCTCGCCCTCGCCTTCCCCGACCGCGTGTCGCGCCGGCGCGATTCATTAGGCGAGACGTGGCAGTCGGTCGGCGGCCGCGGCTTCCGCCTCGACTCCGCCTCTCCCCTCGCCTCGAGCCAATGGCTCGCCGTCGGCGAGGTCGCCGGCCACGCGTCGGGCGCGCGTATCCTTTCCGCGGCCGCGATCGACGAGCAGTCGGTGCTCGATCTGTTCGGCGACCGCATCGAGACCCGGCACGACGGCGAGTTCGACCCGGCCACGGGGTCCGTCACGCCGACCCGCAGCCGCCGCCTGGGCGCGATCCGTCTCGCCAGCGGTCCCGACCCCTCGCCCGATCCGCACGCGATCGAGCAAGCGCTGGTCGACGGCGTGCGCGAACATGGACTCGATCTGCTTTCCTGGGATGAGCGCGCGCGCCAGCTTCGCGCCCGAGCCGCGTTCGCGCGTGAGTTCGAGCCTTCAATTCCGTCGCTCGACGATTCCCTTCTGCTTGAACGCCTCGACGAATGGCTGCTCCCGCTGCGCGGCGGCAAGCGCAAGCTCGGCGATATCGCACCCGCGCATCTGGTCTCCGCCTTGCAACAACTGCTCGGCTACGATGCGCTTCGCCAGCTCGATCGCCTCGCTCCTGGCGAGTTCGTGAGTCCCGCCGGGAGCCACCACGCCATCGATTATTCGTCGGTGGCCGGACCTACCGTCGAAGTGCGCGCTCAGGCGCTGTTCGGCCTTGCTGCCCACCCGATGATATGCGGCGGACGAGTACCCTTGATCCTCGCGATCACCTCGCCCGCCGGGCGCCCGATCCAGACCACGAAAGACCTGCCCGGCTTCTGGAGCGGCAGCTGGCGCGACGTCGCCAAGGACATGCGCGGCCGCTACCCAAAGCATCCTTGGCCGGACGACCCGGCATCGGCGGCGCCGACGCTCAAATCGAAGCGCGCGTCCGGCGCAGCTTGATTCCGTCGCCGCACTTTGCCACCAGCCGCGGCCATGACCGTCGCCAGGATCTCCGAGCTCGAACGCAAGACAACCCAGTCGGGCAAGGCCAATGCGGGCCGCTGGCTGCTCGAGTTCGAGCGGCAGGAAGCCCAGCGCCCCGATCCGCTGACCGGCTGGAACGGGTCGGGCGACACCAACACGCAGGTCCGCCTGACGTTCGACACCTGCGAC
>Ga0207657_10005681_pt1 | contig 13013 bp, 12 predicted proteins | sample KBSC33metaG_FD_184316 | JGI IMG/M metagenome (GOLD analysis project Ga0207657, IMG submission 184316) | Corn rhizosphere microbial communities from Kellogg Biological Station, Michigan, USA - KBS C3-3 metaG (SPAdes) (version 2) | ecosystem: Host-associated > Plants > Roots > Rhizosphere > Soil ...
AAGCTCTCCTCCCTTCGCGCTGCCTTTGGCAAAGAAGGCGTAACCACCGCCGGCAACGCAAGCTCGATCGACGACGGCGGCTGCGCGGTGGTCGTGACCAGCGCCACCGAAGCCGAGAAGCGCGGCGTCCGCCCGCTCGGCCGGATCGTCGGCTACAGCCAGTTTGCGCAGGCTCCAAGCTGGTTCACCACCGCGCCGGCCTTTGCGATTCAGAGCCTTCTGGAGAAGCACGGGCTTGAAGTTGGAGACATCGATCTTTTCGAAGTGAACGAGGCCTTCGCCGTAGTCGCGATGGTCGTTGCCGATAAGGTGCAGATTCCCGCCGAGAAGTTGAACGTAAACGGCGGCGCCGTCGCGCTGGGCCACCCGATCGGCATGACAGGAGCCCGCCTGATCCTCACGGCCCTGTACGAGCTCCGCCGCCGCGGGGGCAAGTACGCGGTCTGCTCCCCATGCATCGGCGGTGGCGAGGCCACCGCGATCCTGCTCGAGGCGCTTTGACGCAGAAGCTGCACGACTTCTTGGAAGACCTGGCGCTCGTCACGGACCGTGCCGAGCGCATCGAAATGCTTATTGCAATCAGCGACGAGTTCGTGAACCCCTCCAAAGAGGAGGTCCCGCGCACCCCTGCGACGCGTGTGCCTGGCTGCGAGAGCGAGGTCTACATCACAGGCGTGCCACAGGGCGCAGGTCAGAAGTTCAAGATCGCCGTCGACAATCCGCAAGGGATCTCGGCGATGGCAATGGCGCGCGTCCTCGATGAAAACCTATCCGGCGAGCCGCCCGATCGGGTTCAAGAGACGCCAGACGACCTGGCGATCCGCATCTTTGGCAACGAGCTTTCCATGGGCAAGAGCATGGGTCTGACCGACATGGTGCGCATGGTGAAAAGGCTCGCCCAAACGGCAGACGGCTAATCCCAACACCGCAACACCGCGGCTAGCCTACGCCAGCAACTCGTTCGTCAGAGCCTCGCTGACGACCCCCACGTACCACTCGCCACCTTCCCTCTCAGGCGTCTGGTGCCAGTCATAGAGGTAGCCGTTCACCAGTGAGTCTCGTGGGAGGACGGCGCTCAACCCAAATCGCGGAAGCCAGCGCTCCTCCAGCACCGGATAGAAATCCGAAGGCATCGGCGGCTGCATCAGCCGGTAATCGTCGCTCACATCCACCACGATGACCTTTACCAGGTTGTACTCCCAAAGATTTCCGTCCAGATTCGCCAATCCATTGACCTCCGTTGGCGGAAAAGACGCATGGCGTGCAGGCAAAGCACCGCACTGCCGAGAATTAAAAGATATGCGGCAAGAACGGGCCTTTACCTTCGGAGAAGTCGTGGGCATCACCGCGATCGTTGGTGTCACGGTGGCGCTCGCGTCGCCCTTTATGATTAAGGTGCCGAACACAAAGGCGAAGGGCGATCTGGCAACTTCAGCAAAGGCACTGAGTTCGGCCATTCTCGCCTACACCGTCGACAACGAAGGCTCATTCCCCTGTGGCACAACGCCAGATCTCTCGAATCCGGCGCAAGTGAGATACCGTCCTACGGTCGTCGCTTCGCAGAGTCCTGTTGGCTGGTTTCGCGAGTCGGACATCGAGCGCGAGGACCAGCTCGTCTGGAACAACGCCATCGCTGGGTACCTAAAGAAAGCACCGGAAAGTGTTGCCGTTCGCCAAATCCGCATCACCGATCAGCCTTGGCTGGATTCTTACGATGCGGCGCTACTCAAACCAGTCGGCTTCGACCTGACCTATAACGGCATGCTGCAGTACCTACCCGCAGGCGCCCTAGAGGGCTCGTCCCCACTGCTCTGGCAAGGGCTCGGCGACGCCAGCCGGCCAGGAGCCGCTACCGCCAATCCGCGATTGAACTGCAATGGCGAGGGCCCATGCCGATTCGACCCGAACGGGGCCCCCGAAAGTGGCAGTCCGGGCAATGGAGTGGTCATGGACGTTGTCCTGGATTCAGTGCAATACGCACCTAAAGACCGCTCGAACTTGTTCGTCTCCTTCGACGGAAGCGCCCGGCCCGTGTACTTCGGCCGCGGCAACAAGCTGCCATTCGCAGAGAGCCTCGAAAGCTCAACACCGTTCGCCAGCCTTGAGGAAGACGGCACTTTGCAGAACCCAGCCTTACGTACATGCGCCTTGCATGGCAGGCTTTACGTGACCGCCTTCCTGCCATTCGGCAAGGCGCTTTGCAGCGATCCTGGAGCGCGAGAATTGCGCGCCGCAGATATCCGGCCAGGCCAGTCGGGCCGCTAAGACTAGCGCGTGTCCTTAGACCAGGAAGCGCCCAAGTAGTAGCGCGGGTCTTCAGACCCGCAAGCCTTAAGCGCCGTAAACAACGCCGGCTCGTCGCAAGGGTTACAATGCTGAGCAAGCATGCTCGATCAAACCCGCGCCTCCCGCAACGATGAGCTTCGCCGTCTCCTGGTGGAGCTGGACCTCCACGCACCAGGCGAACGCGCCCATGCCGAGCGAGTCGCGGTCTACTCGGTAGCTACCGGTGATGCGATGGGCCTTTCCGAAGAAGAGTTGCTTACCCTCCGCTATGCGGCGACCCTGCACGATATCGGCAAGATCCGGCTCGACCGCGACCTGCTCATGAAGATCGGCAAGATCGAGGAAGAGGAATTTCAAGAGCTGCGCCGCCACGCCGCGCTCGCCGAGGAGACCGTCGCAGCCATAGATTGGCTACGTCCGTCCCTGCCCCTGATAAAGCACCATCATGAGTGGTTCGATGGGCGCGGCTATCCCGATGGACTGAAGGGTGACTCCATTCCGCTCGGGTCAAGAATCATTGGCTTGGCGGAAGCCTGCGACGTGCTCATGACCATGCCCGGGGACCCCGCGCAAGTAGAACAAGCGGCATTGTCCGAAATCCAGGCCTGCACGGGCTCTCAATTCGATCCCTCGGTGGTCGCGGCCTTTATGACCGTCCAATCAAAGATCCAACCGCTCACCGCTTAGCGACGATCGCTTCAGCCTCCGCTTCCAGCCGGTGCAGGTCCCGCTCCAGTTTCTGCCTGATTCCTTCCACCTGCTCTTCAGTTGTGTCCCGAGGGATCTGAACACCCTCCCCGAACACTACGACGCATCGCGCAAAAAGCTTCGGGACCATATACCGATCCCACGACTTGAAGAGCTTGCAGGGGCTCGCGGCGACCCCGCAAGGAACCAGCCAAGCACCCGATTTCTGGCTCATCATGAGCATCCCCGGCTGAACGATGCCGCTCGGTCCCCGCGGACCGTCGGGCGTTAGGGTCATCGTGGCCCCTTTCTTCAGCACGCGAATGGACTCGGCCAGCGCCCTGGCCCCGCCCCGGCCCGTACTGCCCCGAATTGTGTTGAACCCGAGCCGCCGAAAGATTCGGTTCTGCATCTCGCCATCCCGCGAAAGCGAGATGATCGCCCACCACCCGCGCTTGCGAAACTTGACGGCACCCACGATGGTCCGCCCGTGCCATACCAGCATGATCTTGCCACCAGGCAAGGCCTCAGCCTGTTCTTCATTCACCGTCCGAATGCGCCACGTAGCCCCGAGTAGCCTCGCCAGCAAATAGATCACCCAACTCGCGATCCCAGGTCGAACCCGACGCCACCAAGCCTTCACGGGATCCAACCCCTCGTCCTTGCAAGCTCCACCGTCGGGTGAAGCGGATAGGTGTCTAGGAGCTTTGCTAGGATAGTGGCCGCGTTAGCCTCATCCGTCTCCCGCTCCAGCCCCGCCAAGGCCAACATCGCGTCTGGCCGCTGAACCTCGTCATCGCCTTCGATGACGCTCAACAACAGCGACTTGGAAACATCCGGCACCGACCGGTACCTTTCTGCGAGCTTCAACCGTTCCATGGTCGGCAGCAATTGAAGCCGCGCCAGATCGCCGAGCCTGCGCAAAATCTCCGGAGAGGGCTCCACTCCGAACAGCCGCACCAGCGTCGCGGCCTCTTCGTCGTGATTGCCCAACTTGTCGAGCGCTTCGGCAAGCTCCTGCAACCCTTTGGGATCGTTCGGGTGCACTTCCAGATGCTGCTTGGCCGTCGCCGCAGCGGCCGCAGGCGATCGCGCGTTCATCTCCTCCAGCACCTGATGCCCAAGCTTCAAATGCGCATAGTCGGGGGCTCTAAAGCAGAAGCTCAGGAGCAAACCTGATACAAATCCACCCAAATGCGACCAGAATGCGACGCCCCCTTCGGGGTCTCCTAACCGAACAAACGCACCCACCACCTGCAGCGCGACCCACAGCATGGTTATAGCCAAGATTGAGACCCCAAACTTAGGCGCAAGTGGCACCTTGAGTCTCAGGTAACGAATGGCGTAATATCCGGCACAACCCGCGATCGCACCGCTCGCCCCGATCAGCGGCGTCGGATCCAGCGCCTTGCGCGTGAACACCCAGTGCGCCAAGACACCGCACAACCCGCTCAAGAAATAAACGACCGAGAACCGAAGCGAACCCGTAGCAAGCTCAACCGCCGCTCCCACCGCCGCCAAGAACACCATGTTGCCCAGCAGGTGCAGCAGATTCTGGTGCAGGAACAACGAGGTGATCGCCCCGCGGAACGTGGGGTGATCCGGGCGGAAGCCCAGGTCGAAAGCAAGGTCCGGCTGCCAAACCAGCGCGAACGCCGCGATCATGTTCGCCGCGATGAGAATCAGCGTCACGACCGGGAGCCGGGTGCGGGCGCTCAAGCTTCTTGGAGCATGTCCTCCGTGATATCCACGTTCACGTATGTCTCTTGGACGTCGTCGAGGTCCTCGAGGGCGTCCAGCAAGCGGAGAAGCTTCTCAACGTCCTCGGCATTCAGGTTCGCCTTGTTCGTAGGCACGTAGGTGAGGGCAACCTCGTCCGTTTTATAGCCGGCACTAGTGAGCGCTTCGTTGACCTTATGAAGGTCTTCCATCGCCGTGGTGACGGTGAAGACGTCCTCGTCTACGCCCACGTCTTCCGCCCCGGCCTCAAGGGCGGCCATGGTGAGTTCGTCTTCGTCCACAGCTGAAGCTGGGACGGTGATCTGGCCCACGTGCTTGAACTGCCAGCTGACCGACCCGTTCTCCGCCATGTTTCCGCCGTGCTTGTTAAACGCGTGGCGTACCTCGGCGACGGTGCGATTGCGATTCTCGGAGTAGCACTCGAGGATGATTGCGGAGCCGCTGGGGCCGTAGCCTTCGTATACGATCTCTTCGTAATCCGCTCCCTCGATGGCGCCCGTCCCACGATCGATGGCTCTCTTGATGTTGTCGGCGGGCATCGAGACGCTCTTTGCCTTGTCGACCGCAACGCGCAGCCGGGGGTTCATGCCGGGATCGCCGCCGCCAGCCTTTGCGGCAACGATGATTTCTCGGCTGAGTCTAGTGAACTGCTTTCCCCTAATCGCATCCTGCTTCCCCTTGCGAATGCGGATGTTCTTCCATTTGGAATGGCCTGCCATGAGGTTATTTTGGCAGAACCGCCGCTTGCCTGCATTTGAACCTGCTTTAGTTGAGCCCGGCAAATCACGGGAGGAGGAGGCCAGCCGAAGAGGGCAATACATAAGGCACGCGGCAATGAAAAGAGTCGCGGAGGAGGTCCGATGGTCAATTTCAACTCGCAGGCTCGATTCCACGCAGGTCGGCCACGCATTCACGGCCACGGAGTCGAGGGAATTGCCGCCGGGCATAACGGAGCTGCCGCTTTAGGCAACCGCCTCCGTCAGCGTGCCAAGGACGGCCATCCGGAGTGGCCGCCGGGCCAGTAGCTATCGCCGATGAATTCGGAAGCGATGTTTGGTGACTCTGGAGGTACCGGAACATCGCTCATGTCGTATCACTCACCGCTTAGGCGGCAACGCTGGCAGCGAAGCCACTTAAGACATCTTCAAATTCAACGACGGTCGAGCATCTTGTCAGCCGATCTCGAATTGCGGAGGCACCGAAGGCACCCTTAATGTAGAGGGGGACCTGCCCGCGCAAGGACCGGCATGCGCGTAGCTGAGCGTCGGCGAAAGCTGGGTGGCTCTGAGCTTCTGAGAACGTTTCCACGTCGCACTCGAAGGCCACCATCGAGCGCACATGCTCAAGCGCAGTCTCGATGCGCTCCTCCAAAGTCGGCTCGGCAGGCATAGGTTCTCCTGTGAGCCCGGCTCGAATTCGCGCCAGCGCCCAAGGGTTCGAGATCGCGGCTCGCCCCACCATCACGCCGTCCGCGCCTGTCTCGCTGAGCATGCGCGTGGCGTCTTCTGGCGTCTTCACGTCGCCGTTGCCGATCAAAGGAATCTTGATCGCGTCCCGAATCGCCGCGATTAGCTTCCAATCGGCTTGACCTTCGAATCCCTGCTGGGCAAAACGAGCGTGAAGGGTCAGCATTTGAGCGCCCGCGCCTTCAAAACGCTTCGCCAGATCTGGCGCGGCAAACAGTGAGTAGTTCCAGCCCGCCCTAACCTTGACAGTGACCGGCACCTTGACGGCTCCGACAACCGCTCGCACGATCTTTTCCGCAAGCTCGGGATCCTTAAGAAGTGCCGCTCCTGCGCCGGTCTTGCAGACCTTCGGCACCCAGCAGCCCATGTTGATGTCGACTAGGTCCGCGCCCATTTCCTCGGCGATGCGGGCCGTCTCCGCCATGACGTCAAGTTCGCCGCCGAAGATTTGGATGCCAAGCGGCCGCTCCTGATCGGCGATTCGCATTTTGCGGAAGGTCTTTGTGGCCCCATAGTGGATCGCCATCGCGCTGACGAACTCCGTAAACATCAGCCCTGGCCCGCCGATCCGCTTCGCGATGAGCCGGAAGGGCAGGTTCGTAACATCCTCCATCGGCGCCAGGAGGAGCGGCGGCCAGATCGAAAGCTTGTCGCCGATCTGGAAGGGTTTGGCGAGCGTGGGCAACCCTGTCATTTTGGCATGGAGGGTATCGGTGCGTCCGGGACCGCTCGGACGCGACGGAGCGCGTCCCTCCAGAATTGCTCGCATTCCGCTCAAGTGAAACCAATGGCGGTCAAGGCTGGTTTAATAAACCGCTTTGGCCGAAACCGCTCCAACCCCGCCCTCCAAGGGCGCCACCGTCGCACGAGCGGGCGGCATTATGATGGCCTCGCTGCTGCTGAGCCGCATTCTCGGGCTCCTGCGCGACACCTTTATGGCGCGGCAGTTTGGGATCGGTTTCGATACCGACGCCTACCGCATTGCCGTTACGATTCCTGACACGATCTTCTTCTTGATCGCGGGAGGCGGCCTCAGTTCGGCCTTCATCCCGATCTTTAGCGAGTTCCTGCACACTGACCGGGAGCGGGACGCTTGGAAGGTCTTTAGCGTCGTGACGACACTCTGTGCGCTGCTGGTTACGGTCTTGATCGCGGTCGCGTGGATTTTTGCCCCACAGATCGCTGCATTCATGTCGGCGGGCAAGACTCATGCTGACGGCACGCCGCTTAACGCCCACGACATGCAGCAGATCGTGCTCATGAGCCGGATCATGTTGCCGGCCCAGTTCGCGTTCTTGGTAGGGTCCGTGCTGCTCGCCACTCTTTACGCCCGCAACAAGTTCGCGGCGCCCGGCGTGGCGCCGAACATCTACAACGTCGGGATCATCGTTGGGTCTCTTGTAGGACCTTGGATCGGCATCGGCATCGCTGGCATGAGCTGGGGTGCCTTGATCGGTGCGATCTTTGGCAATCTGCTCGTTCCGGTTCTCGTAATGGTCCGCTTGGGCGGCCACTTCAGCCCGTCGCTCGACTTCCAAGCACCCGGCGTGAAGAAGTTTTTCCGATTGCTGCTGCCGGTCATCCTCGGCTTCTCACTACCGAGCGTGGCCGCGCTGATCACCCAGAAGTTCGCCTCAGCCTACGAGCTCGGGACGAACACGGTGATGACGCTTAGCAACAACCTGATGCAGGCGCCGCTTGGCATTTTCGGCCAATCGCTGGCGCTCGCTGCGTTTCCCGCCCTCAGCGCGTTCTTCGCGACGGGGCAGATGGACAAGTACCGATTCCAGACATCCCAGACGTTGCGGACGGTGCTCTACCTTGCTTTGCCGTCAGCCGCGATTCTCTTTGCGCTTGCTCCGGAGATCGTGCACCTGGTGTACGGCTATGGGAAGGCTGCCAATGCCGCGGACCTTGGACGGGTTGTTGTCGCGCTACGCATCTTCTGCATCGGAATCCCCGCGTGGTGCGTGCAGCCGGTGCTGATGCGTGGCTTTTTCTCATTGCACAAGACGCTAAAGCCGGTGATCATCGGCACGGTCATGACTGCCCTGTTCATCCTCATGTGCTGGTTTGGGAGCGAGTCGAAATTCGGCTACACCGCGCTACCCTGGGCGACGAACATCGCTGCCATTCTGCTGGCGATCGCCCTTTACTTTGGGCTGGAGCAAGAGGTCGGCTCCCTGCAGCTGAAGGACATTCTGTTGACCTTCGCCAAGAGTGCGATAGCGGCTGTGGTCATGGGTGCAATTGCCTTCGGAATGCTGGAGATCTTCCACCCGCAGGCTCGCATTGCGATGTTTGTCGTCTTCTTGCTGCGATGTCTGATCTGTGCCTGGATTTACTATTACTTGACGAGGGCATTCGGTATATCCGAGACTGACTACCTCGATCGAGCAATGAAGCGACTTAACCGAAACAAGCGGCCGATCTCCGAAGAGGAAGCCGGCGGGCTCTGATCGTCTAACCTAGGGCATGCGGCCCTTTCGCGCCTTCGCCCTCGCAAGCCTGCTGCTTTGCGGCTGCCGAACTCAGTCGAGCCAAAGCGGATCCTCAACCGCGCACATTTATTGGGACGCATATGGCGTCGCAAGCGTGATCGCCGATCGGCTGGACGACGGCATGTATGCGCTGGGTTACGCGCAGGCAAAGGAGTTCGCGGTTCGCATGGCCGAGAGCTACAAGCTCGCGCGGGGCCGCTTGGCAGAGGTGCGGGGGCAAAGCACTCTGCTGCAGGACGGCGTTCTGCGCGGCATCGGCCTAGAGGACGCCGCGATCGCCTACGAGCCGAAGCTGGCACCCGACAAGCGCGCGATCCTGCAAGCCTTCTGCGACGGGGCGAACAAGTTCCTTGCCGAGAACCGAAGCCAGCTGCCTTCATGGATTCAGCCTTTTACGATTGTTGATGTGCTGGCACTGACGCAGCTCGCCAACATCGCTTTCCCCTTGCAGGAGCTCCAAGGACAGCTCGGGGTCGGTGTCGGCTCCAACCAGTTCGCGATCTCTGGCAAGCGCACGAGCACGGGGCATCCGATCCTCTCCCTCGATCCGCACCTTGGACTCGAGGGTGAGAACGGCATCGTCTGGCAGGAATTCGGCTTCTATGCTGGCGGCATCAAGTTCCGGGGGATCTGCATTCCGGGCCTCCCGGCGGCGATCGCCGGGCACTCGGATCGTATCGCCTGGAGCGTGACGAACAACGACCCGGCACTCGTCACGGTGTATCAGGTCAAGACCAATCCGGCTAACTCAAAGCAGTACAGCTTCCACGGCCAGTGGCGCGACTTTCAATCGAAGACGCTCGACCTGAACTATCTGCAGGACGGCAAGCTGACTACTTTCAAGCAGTCGGGGAAATTCACCGCTTGGGGGCCTATGATCCCGCTCAGCACGATGGCAGTTCGATTTGCGCCTGTGGGGGACTTCCACGCCCTTGACGAAGCTCTGGAAATGATGCGAGCCCGCAACGTGGACGAGTTCAGATCCGCGATAAAACCGGCGGGCCTCAGCATGTGGAACTACGTGGCGGCGGACGTGGACGGCAACATCGCTTATCAATACAATGCTCACCTCCCGAAGCGCGACGCAAGCTTGAACTGGCGCAGACCTGTGGACGGCAGTGCGGCGAACACCGCGTGGCGAGACGAGCTTTGGAGCATTGAGGAGCTTCCTCATGCCAAAAACCCCAAGAGCGGACTTCTCGTGAACTGCAATTCCGCGCCCTGGCTAACGACGCTGGGTGACGAAATCGTGAAGCTCTGGCCCAATTACGTGACCAGCTACGGGCACACCTCGCGTTACGACCGACTCGCCGAGCTGTTGGCCGCGGATCGGAAGGTCAGTCCGGAAAAGGCCATGCGATATGCCACCGACACCTTAATCCCGAACGCCTACTCAACCGCTCAACGGTTGTCGCTTTACGGCGCCCAAAACTCCGAAGAGGTGAAAGTCCTTCGGCGATGGGATGGCAGGGCCGAAGTCGACAGCGTCGGAACGGCGCTGTATCTCGCTTGGCTGAAGCAAGATCGCTCCAACGTTGGACTAGCCAGCGCTGCCGGCCTGGGCACCGCTTGGAACGCCGAGCAGACCGCGTCGGCCGTACGCACGCTGGCTGAAGCCGGCAAGAAGCTTAGAAGCGACATGGGCTCGGTGGCAGTGGCCTGGGGCAAGGTCTTGCGTCTGGTGCGCGGCGACAAGCAGGCGCCTTGCGGCGGGTACGGGTACTACGTGGACTCGAACTCAGCCGTACGACCGACCTCGGGAGCCGTCCAGCCGGGGGGCTGGATTCGGGCGAACTTCGGCTCCTCGACTCGCATGATCGTCTCGCTTGAGCCGAAGGGCCTGCGTTCGTGGAGCGTGCTGCCGTTCGGCAATTCAGATGATCCGAAGAGCCCGCACTACAGCGACCAAATGGAGCTCTACGGTGCCGGCAAGTACAAGCCGGACCCCTTCGGACCCGAAGAGGTGCGGAAAGCGGCCAAAGAAACGCTTGACCTGAAACGGCAATAATCGGGCAAATGCGCCAGCCCTGCTTGACTTCTTCTGCGGCAACTCCTAGAATGGAGTGAGCGTTCGCCGGCGACACCCAGGCTCGGCGACGCCACTCCGCTGAACGCAGCAGGACATGGGGGCTAAGGAAGGCACATGGGAATTGCGAAAAGACTTTGGCTTGTTTTGACTGCCACCCTCGCATTTTCACTAGCTCTTCCTGCCCAAACAGAGCAGACCTTCAAGCCCGAGCAGGGCCGCGGCTATCGGTATCTCTTGTACCTTCCGTCCGGTGTCGAGGAGAGCGAGGAAAAGCCGCCGGTCATTCTCTACCTACACGGGGCATCCTGCCGCGGGAGCGACCTGAACAAGCTGAAGCGCTACGGGCTGCCGTGGCATGTGGATCGGCACAAGGACTTCCCGTTCATCGTGATTTCGCCTCAGTGCCCCTCTGGTGGCGCTTGGGACGACCCTGATGCTCTGATCGCGCTGGTGGACCACGTGATCGCCTCGCACAACGGAGACAAGGACAGGGTGTATCTCACGGGCATGAGCCTTGGCGGTGCCGGTGTGTGGGCCACGGCGCTTGCCTATCCAAATCGGTTCGCGGCGATCGCGCCGGTCTGCGCTCCGGCTCCAGAGACCCGATATGGATCGATGGACGTGCTCTCGCACGTACCCACCTGGATCTTCCACGGGACCGAAGACAACATCATCCCGCCGAGCGGATCGATGGCCGCGGCGAAGAGCCTTCGCGCAGTGGGCGGGGAGCCGACGCTTTCTTTGCTCGAAGGTCGAAACCATGGGATCGCCGAGGTCTTCAACCGAGACGACCTTTACTCTTGGTTCCTCGAGCACAAGCGGCAGCCGATGCTTGCCTCCCGTGGAGGTGCGATCATCCGAAAGACAAAGAAACACGCCGCGCCTCCGAAGAAGCACGGCGTGTAGTTGGGGCTACTTGAGTTGCATTGCCGGCGCATTCTGTTGCGCGGCTTTGCTGGCCTCGGCTCCCTTATGCACGAGTTGCGCGATTTTGTCGAAGTTCAACGGGATGAACCACGTGCCGCTTGCCACGTTGCCGCTGTACTTGCCGCCCATGAACAGGGCCGAGTCACCGGTGTCGAAGATGCCCGCGATGTCGTCGAAGGACGGGCCGTTGTTGTTCTTGCCCATGATCTCGGTCGCGAAGGGGCGGATGCCCTCCATGACTCGGCGCATGTTCACGACGAAGATGCTTTGATCGCCGGCACGCTTTGCGAGCGTGGCCCTGAAGGCGTCGTCATCGGCCAAGGTCGGCTGACCATGGAAGGCGGCGACTGCCTTGTCGAGCATCGCCTTCGAGCTGGCGAGAACGACGCAGCCATTGACCTCGGCCCACGCGATCGTCTTGTCCTTCAGAGGTGCGGGCACCTCATGCGGAGGCTGGCTCTGCGGCTGGGTGACCGGGGGGGTGGTCGGTAGCGCTTCGTCTGGGGAAGGCGTCGCAGTCGTTGAAGGGAGTGCGGTCGGCATAGGCGTGGCCTCGACCGGGTGCCCGCCGGACATCGACTGCAACATCTCGGCCTGAGCCTCCGGAGCGAGCATGTATTCGGTCACGCCGTTCTCTTCGGACTTCACGAACTTGGCCTTGCCCTTGCTCATCTTTTCCATGAGCGCCGGCATCTTCTCGGCTAGAGCGACCGGGTCCGCCCCGTTGTTGTTGTTGGCGACGAGCACGAAGTCCAGGCTCTTCTTCTCGCCGTTCGCCGAAGGGTAAGCCGCAAGCAACAAATCTCCGCGGAACGCCGGAACGAGATCGTCTGGAATGCTGAGGCCGGTGGCTTTCTGGAATTCTTCCAGACCCTTGGTCATCTTTTCTTCCTGGCCGGGCTGCTTCTTTACCGAGTCTGAGACCATCTCCCAAATCGTCGATGGCGATGAGTAAGCCAGGAAGCCGTAGGCGCCTGCGGGCAAATGCCTTAAGCTTGCGGAGTCCACCGGCTTTAAGGAAGCGAGCTTCTCCAACTCCGGCATCGCCTTGGTGTTCGCAGGAGCGCGCATGTCGAACTGAAGACCGTCGTCTCGTAAGGTCGCGCCGAAGCTTGCCCACTGCATGCCGTCGAAGGTTCGCGCACCCTGAGCAGGCACCATTTTATTGAACGCCTTCATCGCTGACGGCGAGGCGAAGACCATGATGTTGGCGTCTTGCGGCAGGTCTGCGCGTGCAAGCTGAAACTCCTGCACGCCAGCCATCGAGGGCTCGTTGCCTCGCTGCACTCGTCCGACCTTGGCGATCATCGCGGGATCATCGGACATGACGAGGTAGTCGCCTATTACCGCCATGGAGGCCTTGTCGAGCTTGCGCGT
>Ga0207657_10005682_pt1 | contig 13012 bp, 7 predicted proteins | sample KBSC33metaG_FD_184316 | JGI IMG/M metagenome (GOLD analysis project Ga0207657, IMG submission 184316) | Corn rhizosphere microbial communities from Kellogg Biological Station, Michigan, USA - KBS C3-3 metaG (SPAdes) (version 2) | ecosystem: Host-associated > Plants > Roots > Rhizosphere > Soil ...
CGGCGACCGCTTGCGCATCGGTGCTCCCGTCAAGTTCGAGGATGGCGTGCACGCGCTGCCCGAATTCCGGATCGAGCAGGCCGACGACAACGCAGGAGCGCACGTCGGGATGTTCGGTCACCGCGGCTTCGATTTCCGCCGGATAGATATTCGCGCCGCCGCGCAGGATCATGTCGGCGAGCCGGTCGCCGAGATAGAGATAGCCTTCGGCATCGAGCCGGCCGATGTCGCCGAGCGATTCCCAACCGTCCGCCCGGCGCTTCGGTTCGGCGCCGAGATAGTGATAGGTGCTGCCGGCGCCGTCATTGGGCAGGAAATAGATCTCGCCGGTTTCGCCGGTTGGGACCTCGTTGCCGTCTTCGCCGATGATGCGCAGGCGCGCGGTCTCGCCGATCTTGCCGACCGAGCCGCGGTGTTCGAGCCATTCCACGCCCGATATGATGGTGGCGCCCTGTGCTTCGGTGCCGCCATAGAGTTCATAGATGCGCTCGGGCCCCAGCCACTCGATCCATTTTTCCTTCAGCCACGGTGGCATCGGCGCTGCCATGTGGAACACGATCTGCAGGCTCGACAGGTCGTAGCGGTTGCGCACCTCGTCGGGCAGCGCCCAGATCCGGTGCATCATGGTGGGCACGAAATTGACCCACTGTACCCGGCTGGCCTCGATCAGGCGCAAGCATTCCTCGGCGTCGAATTTGACGAGCCCGGTGACGCGGCCGCCTGCTGGTTGGTGACCGTGCTCGCCACGTTTATGCCGCCTCGCTCGCCTGACGAGCGCGCTGCTTCGCCGCGTGCGCCAGCGCAGCCTCGCGCACCCAGGCGCCCTCGTCGTGCGCCTTGCGGCGCGCGTCGAGTCGCTCGCGGTTGCACGGACCGTTGCCGCGGATGACCTGGTTGAACTCCTCCCAGTCGATCTCGCCGAACTCCCAGTTCTCCGTCGCGGCATTGTACTTCATGTCCGGGTCGGGGAGCGTGAGGTTCACGGCGATCGCCTGCGGCACGGTGAGGTTCACGAAGCGCTGGCGCAGTTCGTCGTTCGTCTTCCGCTTCACCTTCCAGCGAATGAGCTCCGCGGTGTTCGGCGAGTCGGTGTCGCTCGGCCCGAACATCATGAGCGATGGCCACCACCAGCGATTCACGGCGTCCTGCACCATCGCCCGCTGCGCCGGCGTGCCGGCGGCAAGGGTGGCGACGATCTCGTAGCCCTGGCGCTTGTGGAAATTCTCTTCCTTGCAGACGCGGATCATGGCGCGCGCGTACGGCCCGTACGAGGCCTTGGCAAGGATGGTCTGGTTGACGATCGCCGCGCCGTCCACGAACCAGCCGATGACGCCGATGTCCGCCCAGGACAGCGTGGGATAGTTGAAGATGCTGGAATACTTCGCGGTACCGTCGAGGAGCTGTCCGATGAGCTCGGCGCGATCGACGCCGAGGGTCTCCGTGCCGCAGTAGATGTAGAGCCCGTGCCCGGCCTCGTCCTGCACCTTGGCGACCAGCGAGATCTTGCGTCGCAGCGAGGGCGCGCGGGTGATCCAGTTGCCCTCGGGAAGCATGCCGACGATCTCCGAGTGCGCGTGCTGCGACATCATGCGCACGAGCTGGCGCCGGTACTTCGCGGGCATCCAGTCCTTGGGTTCGATGCTCTCACCGGCAGCGATCCGCGCCTCGAAGGCGGCGACCTGCGCCGGATCCTCCGGAGGCAGGCTGGTGGCTCGGGTCTGGGTCATGCCTGAATTTACACCTCAGAAGGGAAAACGAACAATTCTTCCCTGGTACGCCGTTCCAACAGCGGGGGAACGGAAAAGGCCGGATGATCTGCCTGAAACGGCAGGATTTGTCCCTCGCGGGATCGTTGCTCCGCGCACCGCGACCAGCCTCCACAACCCCAAAGGATCCTGAGGTGATTGGAACGACCTCGGGAGTCTCCAAGGCGAACGGAGACTGAAGCGTGGAGGAGAGAATCCTGCCGTTTCAGGTTCAATCCGGCTTTTTCCGTTCCATCGCTTTTGGTTAACCTTCCCGACATGCTGACTCGACCCGACACCCCTGGAACCTCTGTCGCCGGTGGCGACGTGACCGTCACGATCGCCGACGGCATCGGCACGATCCGGTTCAGCCACCCGAAGGGAAACTCGCTGCCGGGTGCGCTGCTGCGGCGGCTCGCCGAGGCGGTGAGTTGGGTGGGCATGGATCCGGCGGCGCGCGTCATCGTGCTGCGCAGCGAAGGCACGGGGGCATTCTGCGCCGGTGCATCGTTCGACGAGCTGGTGGAGATCAATGATCCGGAGTCGGGTGAGCAGTTCTTCAGCGGGTTCGCGCGGGTGATCCTCGCCATGATTCGTGCGCCCAAGTTCGTGCTCGTGCGCGTGCACGGACGGACGGCAGGCGGCGGCGTGGGAATCGCCGCGGCGGGAGACTACACCTTCGCCTGCGCCGGCGCCTCAGCGAAGCTGAGCGAGCTCGCGGTAGGCATCGGTCCGTTCGTGGTGGGACCGGTAATCGAGCGCCGGATCGGGTGCGGGCCCTACGCAGCGATGTCCGTGGACGTGAACTGGCGCGAGGCTGCGTGGTGCGAGCAGCACGGGCTGTATGCGCGCGTGCTCGACGACGTCGCCCTCATGGACGCGGCGATCAACGCGCTCGCCGGCACGCTCGCGCAGTCCAACCCGGACGCGATGGCCGAGATGAAGCGCGTCTTCTGGGAAGGCACCGCGCACTGGGAGGACCTGCTCGCCCAACGCGCGCGCGTGTCGGGACGCCTGGTGCTGTCGCGCTTCACCCGTGACGCGATCGCCAAGTTCCGCGATCGCTGACGCGGGACTGAGTCACGCGCAGACGGCCCGCATCGCGTCCTCGAAGCTCACCGCGTAGTCACGCCCGCGCTGGTAGCGCACGGCCTCGTACGACGCGGTTTCGAGCCGGTGCGACGCGTCGAACAGCGTCTGGACATCGAACGGCACCCCCTCGACGGCGGCGAGGTACTCCTCGACCGCGGTGAGGTAACCCATCATCCCGCCGAGCTCGGTGGGTGCGTACGCCTTCCGTGCGCGCCGCAATGCCTCTGAGCCCGCGGCGTGGTCGGGCATGACGAGGTTCTCCGAGCCGCAAACGACGCTCAGGCGATCGTTCGAGGCGATGATCGAGACGGCGTGCGGCTCGAGCGAGCCGCCAGCGGCATTCACGATGAGGGCGTCCATCGGATGACGCAGGAAGTCGTCCTTCTGCGACGGCTCGAAGGTCTCGATGCCGAGTGCCGCAACCTCGGCACGACGTTTCGCGTTGGCTTCCACCGCGAGCATCGTCGAGCCCGCCCTGCGCAGGCGGCCGATGACGTGCATGCCGATGTTGCCGCACCCGATCAGTCCTACCGTCGCGCGCTCGAGCGGAATCTCCATCCCGCGCAACATGCCCTCGAGCACGTGGAAGTTTCCTTCGCCCGTCGGCTTCGACGTGTCGGCGACGACGCTCCCCTTGAAGCGGGCATTGAGATACTGCAGTGACTGGGTGCGACGATCGGACATGAGCCCGTGACCAAGGTCCTGTCCCGTCGTGAGGCAGAAGCCATAGCGGATCTCGACGTCCTTGAAGCAGTCAATGGCGAAATCGAGCATCTCGAAGTCGCGCGGCTGGCCGACGCGCGAATCGGGAGTCGGGTGCAGGACGCACTTTCCGCCGACGATGCGGCCCTTGTCGCGCAGGGCGAGCGGGCCACCGACGTGGATCAGCCGGGACCAATAGACCTTTTCTTCCATTCCGATCGCGAGACCGATCGCTTCCTTGTCGCTATCGAAACCCGGCGTCGACGTGCGGGCCTCCGGCGCGATGCGGAACCCGCCGAGGGAGAGCTTGTTCGACCCTGGCTCAGCGTGGGTCGCGATGCTGAGGCGCCAGCCGGTGGTTGGATGTTCGTAGCGATACACCCAGACTTTCGGATGCTCGGTGGACCTGAGCTCGGGGACGAGGCGGCCCGCGTCGGCAGGCTCGATGACGGTGGGCGCGGCGACCTTGCCGCTTCCGGTGCGTGCGGGAGATGCAGTCACTTCAGCTGGTCGGCGGATTGAATGCGTCGTGCTGGCCATCGAGCCAGCTGCGGTGATACGACGGGTCCTCGATGTCGAGCGCCTGCTTCGCGACCTTGAGCGGGCGGAAGGTGTCCATCATGACTGCCAGCTCGTCGGTGCTCTTCGCACCGATCGACGCCTCGGCGCGGCCTGGATGCGGCCCGTGCGGAATGCCGTCCGGATGATGCGTGATGGATCCGAACTCGATCCCCTTGCGGCTCATGAACTCGCTCGACGCGTAGTAGAGGACCTCGTCCGAGTCCACGTTGCTGTGGTTGTACGGTGCGGGCACCGCTTCAGGATGGAAGTCGTACGGTCGGGGGCAGAACGAGCAGATGACGAATCCGTCGCCCTGGAAGGTCTGGTGTACCGGCGGCGGCTGGTGCACGCGACCGACGATCGGCTCGAAGTCACGGATGTTGAAGGCCCAGGGATAGAACTGCCCGTCCCAGCCGACGACGTCCAACGGATGGTGATCGAGGATGATCTCGTTGATCCCGTCGTACTGTTTGACGAGGATCCGGAAGTCACCCTTTTCGTCGTAGGTCTTCAGCTCGCGTGGCACCCGGATGTCGCGCTCGGAGTACGGAGCACCTTCGACGAGCTGTCCGAACTCATTGCGGTAGCGCTTGGGGGGACGCACGTGGCCGCGCCCTTCCATGATCAGCAGCTTGGCCGGCTCCGACTTGTCGAACCGGTAGCGATGCATGATCCCGCGGTGGATGACGAGGTAGTCGCCCTCGCCGAACGGGAGATCGCCGTACTGGGTCTCGAGATTCCCCTTGCCTTTGGCGACGTACACCACTTCATCCGCCTGCGCGTTGCGGTAGAAGTGCTCGTCGTCCTGGTCGGGCTCCGCGTAGAGCATCGCGACATCATCATTGAAGAGCAGCGGCGTCCGATCGATCGTCGGGCTGCCACCCGACTTCGACTTCGCCGTCCGGAAGTGGCGATGGCGCAGCGTGCTGTCGTTGTCGGATTCGTACTTCAGCTCCTTCAACCGCTTGACGGACTTCACCGTGGTAGGCGGATGAATGTGATAGAGGAGCGCCGACGTGCCGGTGAATCCCTCATGCCCGACCAGCTGCTCGGCGTACAGTCCGCCGTCCGGCTTGCGGAAGGCGATGTGGCGTTTCTTCGGAATCTTGCCAAGCGTGTGATAGTATGGCATCAGAGACCTCTGTCGTTCGCTGATCCGGCTCCTTCGACGTTCATGAAAGCGGGATGAACGGAAAAGACCTGAAACTGACGGAAACTGCCGGATTCTCTCCTCTACCCTCGAGCCTCCATGCTCCACGAAGGGTCTCGAGGCCGTTCCCAATGCAGCCAATCACTTCGACGGCGTAGGGGCCTGCATCGGCGCGCGGAGGCGAGCCGCTACACGGAGAAGATCCTGCCGTTTCAGGCCAGTTATCCGGCCCTTCCGTTCGCCCGCTGTTCGTTCTTTTCCCGATCTTGGTAATTACAGATTCCCCCGCAACTCCTGCTCCCGCTCGATCGCTTCGAACAGCGCCTTGAAGTTTCCGGCGCCGAAGCTCTTCGCTCCCTTGCGCTGGATGATCTCGTAGAAGACAGTCGGGCGGTCTTCCACTGGCTTGGTGAAGATCTGCAGCAGGTAGCCGTCGGGGTCACGGTCGATCAGGATGCCCAGCTTCGCCAGCGCATCCACCGGCTCATCGATCTTCCCGACGCGCTTCTGAAGATCGTCGTAGTAGGTCGTCGGAACTGAAAGGAACTCGACCCCGCGGTCCTTGAGCTCGGTGACGGTGCGGATGATATCGTCGGTGGCGAGCGCCATGTGCTGCACGCCAGGGCCCTTGTAGAACTCGAGATACTCGTCGATCTGCGATTTCTTCTTCCCCTGGGCCGGCTCGTTGATCGGGAACTTGATCCGGTCGTTCCCGTTCGCCATCACCTTGCTCATCAGCGAGGAGTACTCGGTGCTGATGGTCTTGTCGTCGAAGGTGAGCAGGTTCCGGAAGCCCATCACCCGGGCGTAGAAATCCACCCACGCGTTCATCTTGCCCAGCTCCACGTTGCCGACGCAGTGGTCGACGTACTTGAGCCCGACGCCCGGCGGATTGTAGTGCGGATTCACGGCGACGAACCCGGGCATGAACAGTCCACGGTAGTTCTTCCGCTCGACGAGTGAGTGGATCGTGTCGCCATAGATCTGGATCGCCGCGACGACGACTTCACCCTGGTCGTCATGGAAGACGATCGGATCGTGCACCGGCTCGGCGCCTCGCTCCACCGCCTTCTCGAATGCATCGCGCGCGTCGTCCACCCAGAGGGCGAGGTCGCGCACGCCGTCGCCGTGCTTCTGCACGTGATCGGCGATCTCCTCGGCCAGCTTGCTCAGGTCGGGTCGAATGGCCGTCGTGAGAAGGAAGCGGATCTTTCCCTGCTGGAGCAGGTAGCTCGCCCGATCGCGGACGCCCGTCTCCGGGCCGCGATAGGCAACGAGCTGGAAGCCGAAGGCCGATCGGTAGAAGTGGGACGCCTGCTTCGCATTCCCCACGTAGAACTCGATGAAGTCCGTCCCGTTGATCGGGAAGGTGTCGTGCACCTCAGCTGCGCGCTCGACCATCGTGGCCATCATCCGCTCCCTGACTGGTGACTCCGCAAGTTAACGCTTGCGACGGGCGATCACTACCGTACACGCCCGCTCGGCGAGGGTTCACGTCGCCAGCTCCGGGAGGTCGCGGAAGAGCGCCAGCGCCTCCGGATTCGCCAACGCGTCGGCATTCCGCACCGGGCGCCCATGCACGACGTCGCGCACGGCGATCTCGGTGATCTTGCCGCTGATCGTGCGCGGAATGTCCGACACCTGGACGATGCGCGCCGGCACGTGGTGCGGTGTCGCATGCTCGCGGATGTGCCGGCTGATCCGGTCGCGCAACGCGTCGTCGAGCGCGACGCCCGCCGCGAGGCGCACGAACAACACCACTCGCTCCTCGAGACCATCGGAGCGCGGCACCCGCTGGCCGATGACGAGACTCTCCACGACTTCCGGAAGCTGCTCCACCTGGCGGTAGATCTCTGCCGTCCCGATGCGCACGCCACCCGGATTGAGCGTGGCGTCGCTCCGGCCGTACATGACCAGCCCGCCATGCGCGGTCAGCTCGGCCCAGTCGCCATGGCGCCAGACGTTCGGATAGACGTCGAAGTACGCCGAGCGGTACTTCTCACCATCCGGGTCGTTCCAGAAGCGCACCGGCATGCTCGGGAAGGGCGCGGTGCACACCAGCTCTCCCGGCTGCTTCACAACCCTGTTGCCGGCATCATCGAAGATCTCGACGCGCATGCCGTAGCCGCGTGTCTGCAACTCACCGCGATACACCGGTAATGTCGGCTCTCCGAGCGCGAAGCAGGAGATGATGTCGGTGCCGCCGCTGATGCTGCTCAACCGTACGTCGTCCTTCACGTCGCGGTATACGTAATCGAACCCCGACTCGGCGAGCGGGCTGCCGGTGGAGAGGATCGAACGCAGGGCGGAAAGATCGTGCGTGCGCCGCGGCGCGCTGTTCGCCTTGTCGGAGAGCGACAACCACTTCGCGCTCGTGCCGAACACATTCACCTTCTCGCGCGCCACGATGTCCCACAGCACCGGACGCCCGTCACGCATCGGGGCGCCATCGTAGAGCACGACCGTGGCGCCGACGGCGAGGCTCGACACCAGCCAGTTCCACATCATCCAGCCAGTGGTAGTGAAGTACATGATGCGATCACCGCCACGAAGGTCGGTATGCAGCACCAACTCCTTCAGGTGCTGGATCAGCGTGCCTCCCGCGCCGTGCACCATGCACTTCGGAAGGCCGGTCGTTCCCGAGGAGTACATCACGTACAGCGGATGATCGAACGGAAGTCGCTCGAACTCGGGCTCGGTCTGGTGAGCGTGCGCGGCGAGCGCGTCCGTCCACCAGGTGGAGTTCGGTACCTGGGGTGTCTGTCGCGCGGCGCCGGCGTCGAGATGCGGCACGACCACCACGCGTCGCACGGCGGGAAGCTTCGCCACGAACTCGCGCACCCGCGGCAACGAATCGTGCGCCTTGCCTCCATAGCGGTAGCCGTCAGCGACGACGAGCACCTTCGGCTCGATCTGCCCGAAACGATCGAGCACGCCCGGCACACCGAAGTCGGGCGAGCATGCGCTCCACACCGCGCCGATGGACGCGGCGGCGAGCATGGCGATGACGGCCTCGGGAATGTTCGGAATGAACCCCGCTACCCGATCCCCGGCGACGACTCCCTCCGCGCGCAGGAAGGCCGCGAAGCGCGCCACATCGCGCGCGAGCTCAGCGAAGCTCAGCGCGCGTCCCTTCCCCTCCTCGGTCCACAGCACCAGCGCTTCTACATCATCCCGTCGTCGCAACAGGTTCTCGGCAAAGTTGAGCCGCGCGCCGGGAAACCAGTGCGGGCCGAGCAAGGGATCCGGCGGCGCCATCCGATCGCCGCCGCGGAGCACCTCGTTCCACTGTCTGCCGTTGCCGAGATCTTCGGCGACGATCCCGCAGAAACGCCAGGTCGCCGCCCAGAACTGCTCGGGATGGGTGATCGACCATGCATACAGCGAGTGCGCGTCGTGCACGCCCGCCGCCGCTTCACCGAGCGGCCGGACGACATCGGCAATGAATCGCGTGACGCTGGCCGACGCGACCTGCGCCGGCGACGGTCTCCAGATCGGATTGTCCACGCGAGAAAAATACTTCAGCGGCGGAGGGTACGCTCGTCATTGCGCACGCGCGAGAGCTCCATCCTGTCATCCCCGCAGGTGCGATAGCACCTGTCGGGATCTGCCTTCCTTGTCGTGTGGCTGGCCACACCGACGAAGGGGAACTGCCATCACGACGGATAACAGCACGGACGAGACGGATTCCCTCCATTGAGGGCTGAGCTCCGCGCACCGAGGACGTCCGCTACAGTCCCACAGTTCCTGAATGATTGGAACGACCTCGGGACACTCCTCGGCGCGAGGAGCAATCCGTCGCATTCGTGCTTCTATCCGTCAAATGTGCAGTTCCCCTTCGTCGTTATGGCCAGCCACGCGAGGAGGAGAGCAGGTCCCGACAGGTGCCATCGCACCTGCGGCATGACACGATCGATGTGTCCCGCGAGATGACACGATGCGATGCCTGCTGCGGGGCGACGGGGTGCTTTCGCCCCGCAGGAGGACAGGCAGGCCTTGCTGCGCTAGAAACTCACACCAAGTCTCGTGTACAGGAACCGACCATTGAACCCGAACGGCGAGATCCCGGCGTACGGGAAGATCCCGTAGTTCGACGTGCCGCCATTCTCACCCGGTGGCACGAGGTAGCTGCCATTGTTGTTGTTCCGGTCGGGATAGACGTCGAAGATGTTGTCGGCGCCGATGGTGAGGGTGAGACGATCGAAGCTGTACGAGCCGCTGAGGTCAGTGATCCACTTGGCCGAATAGGTCTGGTCGAGAGGGCCGTACGCGTTGGTCGGCGCGCTGCCGTAGGAGGTCACCTGCCCGAATCGCTGGGTGCGCGCCACGATCCCGAACTGATGGAAGTCGTAGTTCGCGCTGAGGATCAGGTTGTTCTCGGGATTCCCTACCTCGATGCGCGCCTGCTCGACCCGGTCGAACAGCGAGCTCTTGAGGCCGGACAGGTTGGTGGGGAGCGTGTCGACGCGCGTCACCCGCGTGCGATTGTGGTTGTACGCCGCCGAGAGCCGGAGCACGCTGCTGCTCGACATCGGCAGCCCGTAGTTGGCGATCAGGTCGTAGCCGTGGGTCTTCGTGTCGATGGCGTTGGTGAAGTAGCGACCACCCTGGATGCCGGTGATGCCGATTCGGTTGAGCGCGGCAGCTGCCGAGTCGCCGGTGAAGTTGTTCGACAGCACGATCCGGTCGTCGATCGCCACGTAGTAATAGTCGGCGGTGAACGACAGGCCGGCGAATGGTTCGGTGGCGAAGCCGAAGCCGTAGTTACGCGACTTCTCCGCCTTGAGCGGCGAGGCACCCAGCGCCTCCGCCTCGGCCGAGTTGGCGGGGAAGGTCTTGATGTCGAACGGCACGCCGCCGACGAAGTTCGTCGCCGTCGACGAGAAGTACTCCTGCATGAGTGACGGTGCGCGGAAGCCCGTGCTCGCCGCGCCACGCAGTGCAAAGCCCTTCACCAGCTGATAGCGGGCCGAGAGCTTCCCGGTGGTCGTCGATCCGAAGTCGCTGTAGTTCTCGTAGCGGCCGGCGACGTCGACCAGCAGCTTGCTCGTCAGATCCGACGAGATGTCGGCGTACACGCCGGTATTGTTGCGGGAGTGACTCCCGGCGTCGCCCTTGCGGCTGCCGCTGTCGGGCTTGAATCCGGGAAAGACCTGCGAGCCCGGCGCGCCAGGCCGCGTGGTCGGATTGCCGTTCGCGTCGAGCACCTTCGCGCCGCCGTTGATCCACGACGCGGTCTCGCCGGCAACGATCTGGTAGTGGTCGGCCCGGAACTCGGCGCCCGCCGCCACGTTCACCGGGAAGGGGAGGACGTCCCTGAAGTTGCGATTGACGTCGAGCGTCGTGGTGCTCTGCCGGAAGCGCAGCTTGCCGGCGTCGAACTGGGTCGGCGACGTGGGACCGAGCGAGACGTTCGCCGAGTTCTTGATCGTGAATGCGAACTGGTTGCCACCGTAAACGGTGCCAAGGTCCCAGTTCCAGCCGCCAGCCAGTCCGGTCACACCGACGGCGGCAGACGCATCGTCGATGTCGCCGTGAATCATCGGCAGGAAGCCGTTCGGATAGATGTTGCGCAGCGTCCGATCGTCGTTCGGCCGCCGCCAGAATCCGGGCGCTTCCGAGCGGCGCACCGACACGCCGCCGAAGGTGTAGAGATCCACCGAGCCAAGCGAGCCGCCGGCGTTCCAGAATCCCTGCACGTCGTGCGTCGCCGCGTCGCCCTGACGATGATCGATGCGCCCGTTCAACGGGAGCGACGGATCGTTCTCGCGCGGGTCTCCGGCGAAGTACTGTCGTCGCGGATCAGGAAGCGTCCGGTTGGTGAAGCCGCGGTCCCGCAGCTCGCCGGTGAGATGCAGGAATCCGTTCTGCCGGAAGCTCCATCCGTGGTCGAGCGCCGTCTGGAACACCTTTCCGTCGCGTGCGTCGCGCTCGCCCACCTGCATCGGGAAAGGAGTGTAGTTATCCGGCCGGTTATAGGTCGTGAAATCGCCGCCGACGGTCGTCGTGAAGTTGCCTGGCGTCCCCTTCTTGAGCACGATGTTCATCACGCCGGCGATGGCGTCGGAGCCGTACTGCGCAGCGGCACCGTCGCGCAGGATCTCGATGTGATCGATCATGCTCGCCGGAATGGCGTTGATGTCCACCGGTGCCGAGCCGCGGCCGACGAAGCCGTTCACGTTGACGAGGGCGCTGTTGTGGCGCCGCTTGCCGTTCACGAGCACCAGGGTCTGGTCGGGCGCGAGGCCGCGCAGCGTGGCAGGGCGCACCGCGTCGGTGCCGTCGCCGATGGAAGTGCGGGGAAAGTTGAAGCTCGGCGCCACCGCCTGGATCATCTGCGCCGTTTCGGTGCGGCCGGTCTGCTTGATCTCCGCCGCGGAAAGAACATCGATCGGCACCGGCGCGTCGATCACCGTGCGCGCCTCGCCACGCGTGCCGAGGGTGGATACGGCCTCCAGCGTCGTGACCGACTGCGTCAGATTGAAGTCGAGCGTCGTCGTGCCACCCGCGGTGATCGTCGCCGAATCGGTGCCGGTGACGAAGCCGATTCGCCGAGCGTGCACCTGGTAGCGTCCACTCGGCAGGGTGAGACGGTAGGTGCCGTCGGTGCGAGTGATGGCCGATCGGCCGGCGGAGGCCGACACGGTGGCGCCGACCACGGGAGCGCCGTTCGAGATGACCCGACCGGCGAGCGTGCCGGTGGACTGTGCGACAGCGGTGGGGGGGAGGAGTGCCAGTGCAAACGCGACAGCGGGTGCGCGCAATGCGCGCGAGTGCGTTGACTTCATGCGGCGTCTCTCCGAGGAAGGACCCATCGTGGGCTTACGGGAGTTCACCTGGATGCCTTGGCGGTGCTAGCATACCGTGCGCTTCGCCAGGCGGCCAGAGGCCCCGCGCGCCCCATTCCCGCTACTCGACGCGCACCACGACGAACTGGAGGTTGGAGCCGGGTGGCGTACCGGCGAGTGTCAGGGTCGCGCGGCCACCGGCGGGCACGCTGAACTGGTAGTACGCCGCGCCACCCGCCACGATGCTCCCGGAGTACGTGGAGGCGTCCACCAGCGGCGGCACCTGCAGCGGATACGCTGCGTACAACGAGCTGTAGATGCTGTGCCAGTTCCAGCTCGGCTGCTGCAGCGCAGTTGCTGTCGGGGCGACGTCATCTATGGCGTTGCTCGTTGCCCAGTCGCGCACCTTCGACGGCACGTCCTTGCCGAACACGGCCTGCAGGTTCGCCATGCCGACAGCGGGCCCGTTGGCGAGTCGGAAGAAGATGTTGCCGTCAGTGGGTGCGGCGCGATCGGCGAGGTAGCGGAGCAGGCTCCAGGCTGCGCCGCGCGTGGTGAGCGAGTCATCCGCCGCGTACGGTGACGAGCGCGACGGATTGAACAGATAGCTCCGATAGCGAGTCGTGTTGCCACCGCCGGTCATGTCGAGGTTGAACGCATCGTTCCGTCGCGCCGACGACTGGATGTCGGTGATTGAGAGGTTGCTGCGCGGTGCAAGCCCGGCCTCGTGATAGAACAGCAGCTCCTCGGCCACGTGGGCCAGCCCCTCGTCCAGCCACTTCTCCTCGAAGTGCGGCGCGTTGTTGACGTAGAGCCGGCGCGACGAGTTGATGAGGTGCTGGAACTCGTGCGCGATGACGGCCGTGGTGTTGGTGTCCACGAACCCCGCCGTGCGGCGGTTCCCATTCACCCGACCCAGCGGATCGGGAGCGAGCAGGTAGAAGTACTCGCCCTCGTTGCTGCCGGCGCACGCT